>Ga0315538_1002307_pt1 | contig 10764 bp, 9 predicted proteins | sample SalMarSW160230MG_2_FD_203834 | JGI IMG/M metagenome (GOLD analysis project Ga0315538, IMG submission 203834) | Salt marsh sediment microbial communities from the Plum Island Ecosystem LTER, Massachusetts, United States - Salt Marsh Sediment SW1601-230 ...
AGAACAGATAAAAAAGTATTCCGATGATGCAAGCTTCAGCAATCTAGTGCATGACAGGGATGCCGAGGAATACATGGTAAAAAACGTGTTTCGCAATTCGATTCTGAGCGCCGGCGAATTGCTTACGCCTCCCTACAAGGTGACGGAAAGGTTCTTAAGGTTTATAAACAGTCATCAGGAATTTAAACCATTTCTGGAAAAAGGCCTGGCCGAGGCAATCCTGTCCGTTGAGGAAAAAAACCGGGACAGAATCTTTGAATTCCCTCAAACCGTATCCTGGGAGAGGGTCTACACCAAACTGCCACAGATTTCCTATGACCTGATAGAGGCCGTTGAACAGGAAAAAAGGCGTTTATCCTGCTGAAAGAGATAATCCAAACAGCTTCCTAGAGGTTAATGAGATACGCTTTGTCCTTATAATGGGTTAGCCCTGAAAGAGTATAGCCGTTTAAAATGGAAAAAGACAATCTATCTTCTGTAAAACATCCTTTGATCTTGATTTTTACGGATGTGGACGGTACGTTGCTGGACCATAACTCCTACCAATGGGATAAGGCCGAACCAGCTCTAGCTTTGTGCCAGAGCTACAATATCCCAGTTATCATGGTATCGAGCAAGACAAGGTCCGAGCTGGATATATTGAGAAGACAAACAGGTCTCACCTCCCCCTTTATCTCGGAGAACGGCGGTGGGATCTTTTTTCCGAAAGAATGGCATGCCAAGATTCCCCCAAACGCTGTTCTTGAGGGAAACCTTTGGAAATGTTCTGTAGGAACGCCCTACCGGGATCTTGTGAAAGGCCTTGGAGAGATCAGGCGTGAGCTGGGGTCAAAATTGCGAGGTTTTTCCGATATGACCCCTGAAGAGATTTCAGGGATCACCGGACTGGACAGGAAGGGTTCCGCACTGGCTGCTATAAGGGAGTTTGACGAACCCTTTATTATGGAGGAAGGGGATAAGACAGACTTAGAAGCCTTGCGTAGGGCAGCAGAAAAGAGAGGGTTTCAGATTTCCAAAGGAGGACGATTTTATCATATACACGGCCGAAACGATAAGGGGGATGCTGTGCGAAGGATCATCTCTTGGCATAAGGAATGTCAAGGCGAGACGTTCACGGTTGCCCTGGGGGACAGTCCCAATGATTTTCCCATGTTTGAGCAGGTGGATCAGCCCATTTTGATCAGGTCGAAACAGGTTTTCCCGGATTTTGAGAGACAGATGCCGGGACTGATTATTATGCGGGAATCCGGTCCTGAAGGCTGGAATACCGCTGTGACGAGTATTTTAGAGAAAAAGGTTGGAGGTATTTCTTCATATGTTTGAGAGTGAGGTCAACCCTGAAAAGATTGAAAAAGCAGATCTTGTTGTCAGCATCCCTTCTTATAATGAGTCGGACTGCATTGATTTCCCTGTCAGGCAGGCTGACATAGGACTTACCAAGTATTTTTCTGATAAGCGATCGGTTATTATTAATTGTGACAACAATTCCCCTGATAACACAAAAAAGGCCTTTCTGGATACACCCACGGATGTCCCCAAGATCTACATATCCACGGCCCCGGGTATTAAGGGCAAGGGGAATAACACAAAAAACCTGTTCCGGAAGGTTGTTGCCCTGGAGGCTGAGGCGGTCGTGATGGTGGACGCTGACCTTAAGAGCATTACTCCTGAATGGATCAAGCATCTGGGGGAACCCCTTTTTAATGATTTTTCCTATGTGTCGCCTCTCTATGTAAGACACAAATACGATGGCACCATAACTAACGGAATAGCCTATCCATTAACCCGTGCCCTCTACGGCAGGAGGGTCCGTCAGCCAATAGGGGGAGATTTCGGTTTTAGTGGGGCGTTGGGGAAAGTATTTCTGGAAAGCGATATATGGGACGAGGCTACGTCAAACTTCGGAGTAGATATATGGATGACCACCTTGGCTATTAACCAGGGTGTCCAGATTTGCCAGTCTTTTATGGGGAAGCCTAAAATCCATAGGCCGAAAGATCCCGCATCCTCCTTGGGCCCCATGTTCAGACAGGTCGTGGGCACGATCTTTTCTATGATGAAAACCTTTGAAAAACAATGGCTTGCGGTAAAATACAGCAAACCCACTTCTATTTACGGGTTCGGATTCGGAGAGACAGAGGTGCCTCCCAAAGTGGAGGTGGATACGGATAAACTTATTGACAGTTTTCATGAAGGGTTTGATGTGTACAGCGGCATATGGCAAGATGTACTATCCCGTGATATATTTAAGAAGCTTCTGGAGATAAAGGGGATGAAAGAGGAGGTTTTTGCTTTTCCATCGGATTTGTGGGCAAGGGTGTTGTACGACTGGGCGGTTGCGTATAGGGATGAAGTTACTGATCATGAGTTGTTAATGGATTCCATGATACCTCTCTATTTCGGGAAAACCCTTTCTTTTGTAAAAAAGACCCGGAGAATGAACATTCGGCAGGCGGAAGAGGCCATAGAGGATGAGTGTATGGTCTTTGAGATGACCAAACCATACCTTATACAGAAATGGACAGATAAGCGATCCATGGATTAACCTTTATGGATCACCTTACCAGGATAATCCTCAGATCCATGACGTTGGTGTTGGTGGGCCCTGTCACAAGCAGGTCATGAGTCTGTTTAAAATAATGATAGGAATCATTGTTTGCTAGAAATTGAGAGGCGTCCACCCCCTGTCCTTTGCCCCTTTTTACTGTCAATGGGTCCACTACCGCTCCGGCCGCATCGGTCTGGCCGTCGTTGCCATCGGTACCTCCGCTCAGTATGACCACCCGCGGCGGCAGATCCTTGATATTTATAGCCGCCGTCAGACAGAACTCCTGGTTCCTTCCCCCAAGGCCGTTTCCATGGATGGTAACGGTTGTTTCCCCGCCCGAGATGATGCAGGCAGGCGCATTAACAGGACTGCCTGTTTTAATGATCTCAGCGGCAATGGCGGCATGTACCCGTGCGACATCCCTTGTCTCGCCCTCTATCATGGAGGAGAGAATAAGGGTATTATAACCGGCCTTGTCTGCTTTCTCTTTGGCCGCTTCCAGGGCCTGGATATTACTCCCTATTATGATGTTGTAGACGAGGTCGAATATAGGATCCCCCTCTTTGGGGGTCTCAGGGATATTATTGTTGATGCCTCCTTTAAGATAATCTTTTACGGATTCGGGGATGTCCTCAATCCCGTATTTTTCCAGGATAGCCCATGAGTCCTTAAACGTGCTCTTGTCCGGCACAAAGGGGCCGGAGGCTATCACGTCCATCCTGTCGCCTACCACATCAGAAAGCATCAGATTAACCGTGGTGGCGGGGTAGGCAACCCTTGCCATCTGGCCTCCTTTGGAGGAGGAGATATGCTTTCTTACCGCATTGATCTCGTCGATACTGGCCCCGCAATTAAGAAGGTTCCTGGTTACGGCCTGTTTTTCCGCGAGATTTATAGCGCCTGCGGGTGAAGGAAGGAGTGCTGAGCCCCCTCCTGAGATAAGGGAAATGACAAGATCCTTCTCTCCTGCCGTGTCAAGCAGGGCAAGGATCTTTCTTGTGCCCTCCACCCCGTTTTGATCGGGCAGGGGGTGATCCGCCTCGATTATTTCTGTAAAAGACAGCTTTTGTGTAAAGCCGTATTTCACATTGATAATTCCGGCGTCGATCTTGTCCCCGAAGATATCTTCCACCGCCCTGGCCATAGGTGCAGTCGCCTTTCCGGCTCCAACCAGGAAGATGTGGTGGTATTGTTTCAGATCAAGCTCCGCCTGCCGATGATGCGGATCCCCTAAAATCAGACTGTTTCCATCGATTTGAACAAAACGGCGGACCGCATTATAGGGGTTCACAGGTTCCAGGGATGCTTGAAAAATGCTCACAGCTTCCGAACGCATATGATGGAGAAGATCCTCCGGTTCAGACAACATTGTTCCCTCCCTTCTCTCCCTCATCCACAACCAAATACTTCCGGAGATGGACTTTAGCTTACAGGATTGAAGGGTAAACATCAAGTTATTGTAAAAACCGGCTCCGAGCTTGAGATAAATGGAACAGATCCGAGGACAGGCTATCCAAGACGATTGGTCCGCTCAAATTTGTAAAAGTGCCTCACTGAAACGGGGTCTGTCCTTGACATTAGACATTTCCAGGTGGGAAAACATAAAGGGAGTGGGCTAATCCAGGGCAAGACCACAATCGGTGCACACAAAGATATCTCCCTTTTTCATGTCATGACAAGCCGTCATGCAGATTACCTCCTTTTTTAAAAACGGGTTTATACCAAAATGACAACAAAAAGGCTGGAATCAGGTGGATTTATTTTTATTGTAATCCATAAAAGCCCTGTTGTTATCCCTGGAAGGAGACGATATTATATAAACCAAATAAATATTTTATTACCTTCTCTACAGGTAAACAAGATATTTATTAAAGATCCTTCGGATAAAAGGGATTTAGATAAATTTTCAAGTTTTTTAAATGTTTGGTTGCAGTTATTTATGGGATTTAATATTTTTAGTCATGTGGTAAGCAGTTAGATAATGTTTGCAGTCAATGGAGGGGAAGATATGATATACGCCCTTTGTTTAGCGGCAGGTCTTGTAGTGGGGGGAACGTTGGCCTGGGTGATTGCAGCCAACCGCATCAGGAAGCAATTGAATCTGAGGCTAGAGGAATCTGAGCGTCGAGCCAATACCGCCGAGGGCAAGACTCTGGGGCTGGAAGGAATGGTAAACGAAGTGAGGGCACAGGGCCGGATGATATCCGAGGAACTTGAGAATACCAGGGGTAAACTTTCGTCCGAACAGGAGGCCAGGGTAAAGGCTGAAACCCAGCTTGTGGAAACGGTCCAGCGTCTCCAGGAAGAAAAGAAACTCCTTGACGACGCTAAGAGCAAACTTGCTGATACCTTCAAGGCTGTTGCCGGCGACACTCTCGATAACAGCACAACTGCATTCCTGAAGCTGGCCAGAGAGACCTTCGACAAGATCCTTGCGGAAGCGAAAGGTGAACTCGGCAAGCGACAGGAGGCAATACAGGGTATGGTTAATCCCCTATCCGAATCACTCAAACAATTCGAGGTGCATGTCCGTGATCTTGAAAAGAACAGGCAGGCGGCCTATTCCGGGCTTTCTGAACACGTAAAGACTCTATCCGCGACTCATCAGCAATTACAGAAAGAGACCGCAAACCTGGTCACCGCCCTTCGAAAGCCGCAGGTAAGGGGTCGTTGGGGAGAAATGACCCTGCGACGTGTGGTGGAATTGGCAGGGATGTCTGAACGCTGTGATTTTGCAGAACAGGTCACCTCTGATTCTCAGGAAGGAAAGGGCCGTCCTGATCTCATCGTTCGCTTGCCCGCGGACCGGGAGATAGTTGTGGACTCGAAGGTTTCCCTGGAGGCTTATCTGGACGCGGTTTCCGCCGATTCGGATGAGCGGCGTAAAGAGGCGATGAATCGGCATGCATCACAGGTCCGCGCTCATATGAATTCGCTTGCCGACAAGCGGTACTGGGAGCAGTTTGACAAGGCCCCGGAATTTGTGGTGATGTTCATTCCTGGAGAGGCCTTCTTCGGCGCGGCAGTGGACATGGATGGAAGCATCATCGAGGACGGGCTGGAAAAGCGGGTTGTTTTGGCGACTCCGACGACCTTGATTGCGCTCCTTCGGGCAATTGCCTACGGCTGGCGGCAGGAAAGAATTGCAAAGAACGCCCAGGAGATAAGCGATCTTGGCAGGCAACTATACGAACGCATGAGGATCCTTGCCGAACATATTACAGAGGTTGGAAAAGGGCTTGAGAAGGCCAATACAGCTTATAATAGCGCTGTGGGATCCATGGAAGCCCGTGTTCTGCCGGCGGCAAGGCGATTTAAGGAGCTTGGTGCCGCGTCGGGTACCGACGTACCTCATATTCAACCTATAGAAACGATACCCCGCACCTTAACTGCTCCTGAAATCACCGAGGATAGCGAAAACGAGTAATTGGGATTATGTGTAATAATTTGGTGTCGATTTTTGGGAATTATTACAATCCCTGCTTGTTCGATGCCTTTGCTTCCTTTTTCGGCCATGGAAAGTACGCCGATACCACTTTTTCACTCGGAATCAGGATGCTCTTTCAAGGGCAATCCCATATCCATTTTTTCTTGTAGTGGATGCCCACGTGATAAAATTCGTGATAAAACCCGGCAGCCGCGTACCCATGTTAGTCCCTGCTACCCAAGTATCGAGGTACCTGTAAGCACCCTCTTTGCAATAATAATTACTATGACAGATTCCTCTCCCCGGAACCAACTCTACCGTCCCACAGGTTACCTCTTCAATGAGTACCCCTTTCCCGTTATCCGGTTGGCGTACGGAGGCTGTATTTCACACTTTTCATTCTTGACACATAAACATAAATTTTCTTATGATATATCGATAGTTACAAGAATCTTTCCAGCCTGTTGAAATAAAAAAAATGAATATAGACAAAACCTCACAGCAGGACATCCTGCCCAAGACGATTATTGAGTTTGTCAATGTCTTTATGCGTTCAATCAATACCGCCCGGCTCTATTCAAAAGGCCACGAACTCCACAAGAAGAATATAGAACAGCTATATATGAAGCTTCTGGACGCATTCGCTGAACATGATTTCCTTTTCTTGGGTTGCTCAAGAGATTCCTTCTTTTTTGAAGGAGTGTTTTTTGAGGCCGGTGACGCCGGTCAGAAAAAATTCCTGGAATTCGCCCACTCATTGAGGATTTCCAGCTTCCTTTTTGATAAAGATATTAGCCCTGAAGAGATTGAGGTGTTCATTGAATTGCTTTCCGGTGCCAAACAGGGTGAGGGTGAAGAGGTATCTATGGCCCTCCGACGTGAGCATATCCGGCATGTCAAGATAGGGCTTCTGGATTACGGCGTCTTTTCAACTGTTCAGGCGGTGGCGGCGGAGCTATCCCATGGTGCCGGAGATGAATGGCTGTGGAGGCAGCTTATCATCCAGCCTGCCGCGGCCGGGACATTTAGGGTGGATTTGGAAAGGGCAAAGGAATTAGGACGACTGTCGGAAGATATAGAGGAATTGAAAAACATTCTCCTGAAGATGGACGCGGAGATGGTGGAAAGTCAAACCGGGGCCTCTGCTGCCCAACGGGGCATGTTGCTCGGCAACTTTATCCAGAATCTGGGCGATACTCTGGCATCTGTGGATGCGGAAGAGAGAAAGGGATTTGCACTACAGGTTGGAGGGATACTTAATTCGTTGGAACCGGGGGTTAAGATGCAGATCCTCGGCTCCTTGGCTCCGGCTTCCGGAGACGGGGAAAGCGGCGATGTTATCCGTGAGATAATCCAGGCCATGCCGGATGAAGAGCTTGTTGATCTTCTGAAGGACGCGTTAAAGGAGACAGGAACCGGTTCCGTATGTTTCAATAACCTTTTTAATAGGGCCCTATCAAAATATAAAGAGCCTGGTTTCCTGTTGAAGTTGGTGCACCGGTCCATGGAAGAGGCAACCGGAAAGGGCAAAGCGGGAGATCTGCGGCACTGGCAGTTCCTGGAGCAGCTTATTATCCAGCGGGAGGAGACGGATGCTCTTAATGAACAATACTTCAGACAGATAGAGGCGCTTGCCACCTCCATACAGATGAAAGAACCGATGGCGGAGGAAGAGGAGATGAAGAACCTCAAGCAGACCCTCTCTCCCGAATTTCTGGCAGAGGCCAAGGCCAGGTTGATAATCGATCTCATGGGGCGGCATGTTCCCGGTCAGGACGCACCGGTCATGGAGTCATTACTGGAGAACCTCAGGGATATTCTGGAAAAATTATTAGAATATAATAATCTTTATACCACGGGAGAACTTATGCGGGAAGTCTATTTGCTTCTCGGCAGTTACACAGAAGATGATTCACTAAAAACGGCAGTTAGTCGCATGCTAACGGCCGGGGAGGTTGGAAGGGTACTTGAATATAGTCTTGGGATGTGCCGTACTTTCGGTCCGGAAGAGACAAAGGTCCTTGACGCTCTTTGTCACCTCTATCCTGAAAAGGCAGGTAATTATCTGCTGGATATCCTGTTAAAGGAGGGGGTTGACGGCCCCCGGGCTAAATGGCTGTATATGACTTTGGCGAGCCTCGGGTCACGCATAAGCATGGTGCTGGCCAGACGGTTCCGGGGGGCGCCGGACGAGGCTCTTCCCAGACTTCTTAACCTTGCAGCGCTGTCACATGACCAGTCTCTCTCCTCTTCCGTGGAACAATTCCTGGACCATAAATCCCATGAGGTGCGGTTGGGTGCTGTTAACGCCTTGGGAAAAATCGCAGCTGACCGTGGCGTGGATCGCCTGGTAGAAATCGTGTCTAAAAAGTCCTGGCTGAAGACAAAAAAGGTGAAAGAGATACAGGCGACAGCGGCCAGATCCCTTGCGGATATCGGCACAAAGAATGCTATAGATGCATTACAGCGGGTAGCGGAAGAAGGTTCGGGCGAACTCAAGAAACTGTGCAAGGAACTGCTTCCATTCCGGCCGGGAGAGATAAAATAGAGATGCCTGTTGATAACAAAAAAGAAAAGATCAAGGCCTTTTACAGGGATCTGTGCATTGGTTTCGTGGGCAGTCTGAGGGCGCTTTCACTTTATCCCCCGGAGCACCCTGAGGCGGGAAAAAGGGTTGCGAGTATCTATCAGCGATTGATTGCTGTGTTGAAACAGCGGCCCCAGGTCACCATACTGGTTATAAATGGAGAGATAGTGATAGAGAACATGCCGTTACCGGAGTTGAGCAAGACACTTGGCCAATTCATTCAACGAATGGAAGAGATGAAATTCCAGCGAATTGTACTAAAAAAGGGTCTTGGCAAGGATGAATTCATTTTATTCTTACAATTCATGATCCAGCTAATGAAAAAGCCTGAAAATGCCACTACTGCGATGTTAGAAAACCAGGGGCGATTTCCTCATGTTATTGCAGGGGAATTACCTTCCGAGGCCGGTCCCCAGATCTCCTATGAAGAATTGTCTGGGGCACTTCAGTCTGCACGTCAGTCCGTGGTTTCATTTTCCGGACAGATCAAGGATCTTTTCGAAGATATCAAGGGACCCCTTTCAAGCAGTCAGATTGCCCTGGCAAGGGAGATCGCGGAGGCTGTTTTCAGCATGACCCTCAGGGGAGATATCCCCCTAAAGGCGCTTATTTACAGGAGAAGTGCTGATAGGGATCCATACGTACATGCGTTCAATGTATGCGCTTTTTCCATGGCCCTCGCCAGGGAGATAGAACTGGAGGACGCAACGATTGGAGAGATAGGATTGGCAGCTCTCCTTCATGATATAGGGTTGCATGTCTTGGAATCAGGATCAGGGGGCTCGAGTCAGGCAAAAACAGGGGAGCAGCAGCCTTACTATTGGGATCACCCCCGTCACGGGGCGGAAATCCTGCTCGCCACCCAGCAGATACCCGATCTGGCTCCTTTGGTCGCCTATGAGCATCATATCCACTACGACGGTGGCGGCTATCCCAAAGAGATAAAACACAGGGAACTCAATCTAGCCAGTATGATCACTTGTATAACCGATAGCTATGATAACTTACGCCGGGATTCCCAAGAACGGCATGCCCTCACGCTGAAGGAGGCGATTGACTGGATGGATCGCAGGTTCGGGACCCAGTTTCACCCCATACTCTTTAAAAAGTTCCGGGCAATGGTAAAGGCCCAGGCAAAAGAAGAGATTTGAGAGATTCCATTTCCATGCCTTACTGATCCTTCCAGAAAAAAATCCGCCATGGCTGCCCGCGGAGATTTGGCGATGGTCTTATATAAAAAACCCGATAAGGAAAACACCACCGATCATGATAACCGTGCCGAAGAATCGTTCTCCTATCTTTTCTTCTTTGAACCACCACGCGCCGTAGAGGACAGCAAATAGCAGGCTGGTACGTTTTATGGATATCATATAAGCTGCCTGAACCTGTGAGATTGCCAGGACATGACTGAATATCATGAGCCCTTGGGTAAAACCCAGGAGCAGACCTTTTAAAGGAAATCTCAGTAGACTCCAGTTATTGGATTTTTGTACGAAAGGCGCGAAAGCGAACATCAGCATTGTGAGGGCCGTAAAATAGGTAACTGCGAAAAAGTATGGGTTCGAATGCAATATCCCCAGTTTGCCGATAACCGATGTAAGGGAATATATAAAAGAGACCATGAGCATCATACGCGAGCCGGGTTCTTTAATCAAAAGAATTCCTGGCAGCTCTGCTGCGGGGTTGCCGTTTTTGTGATATAAATGTCTTTATGAGTGAACATATTCTGAAACGGCATAATAAAACTCTGATTTTGTATCACATTGTTTGTCCAGCAAAATACCGACAAAAGGTATTCACAGAAAAAGTTGAGGTGTCACTTAAAAACATATGTTTTGAGATTGAAAAACGATACGAAATACATTTTGTGGAAATTGGCTCAGATGAAGACCATGTGCATTTCCTTGTCCAAAGTGTCCCTGTTATGTCACCAAGTAGGGTTGTGCAAATAATCAAGAGTATTACTGCAAAGAAAATATTCAAAAATCATCCCGAGGTCAAGAAATTGCTCTGGGGCGGTAAATTTTGGACAAGTGGTTTCTATCTCAATACCGTTGGTCAATATGGGAATGAAACCATCATCCAAAAGTATGTCAAAGACCAAGGGAAAACCTATAAACAGATCCACCGCGGACAGCTGAAGTTATTTGAGGACTTCGCATAACTCAGATACCTCGCAGCTCTGCTGCGGGGTAGTTCATT
>Ga0315538_1002308_pt1 | contig 10760 bp, 10 predicted proteins | sample SalMarSW160230MG_2_FD_203834 | JGI IMG/M metagenome (GOLD analysis project Ga0315538, IMG submission 203834) | Salt marsh sediment microbial communities from the Plum Island Ecosystem LTER, Massachusetts, United States - Salt Marsh Sediment SW1601-230 ...
TGAGGTGGATAACTCTTCTGTGGAGAATAGGCACCGTAGCTTTAGCGATTGGCCTGGCTCTCCTCGTCGCCTGGCTCATCCCCTCAAGTGCTGAGTATCCATACAGGATGAGTCGGCATATCGAGCCCGAACAATATATGACTGGGGGGTTAGAGGCTTACTCGCCTCAAAATGGACTGCAAATCTCCGTGAATGCTACCGATGAAGTCCGTGTTTATCTACTGGGAGTAAGCTCACTTGAACTCGATAACTGGAAAACATTGCTTAGGGAGGCATACCCTGATTCGGAGAGCCCTGATTCGGAGAGCCCTGATTGGGTGAGACCTGATATGGAGATATTTATTGAATTCTACACCGTGCCGCTGCTTTTTTTCCACGAAGCGTATCCTGAAGAGACACATCTTAGTTTAAACGATTCTCAAACCTGGGATATGATGTGGGACGTAGCCGTTTTAGATAAGGGCCTGCAAACACACCCCGAGATTATCTTGTGGGACCCGCCCCCGGGCAGCGCGTTTTCTCACGAGTTGTTTCCTGCGGATGTCCTTAACATCATGGCCGTAGTTGCCAATCCATCCTCTAATACGGTGGAAGTCGACGTGGAGATAAAGGAAGTATTAGCGGTCGCACCGAAAGACAGGATTATCTTCCCAGCCCAACTCCTTATCTCAATAGGCATTGGACTGACCATTGTCTGGCTAGTCTCAAGATCTAAAGGAAAGTTCGAAAAAGCACTTTCTGACAGAGGGTAATTTCGTCCTGGGTAGCGTAAAGACATTAGGTTTGCGCCGCCCCATTTACCGCCAAACTGCTACTTACGGGCATTTCGGCAGGGAAGACCTCAACCTGCCCTGGGAGAGAACGGATAAGGCCGAAATTCTAAGAAAAGAAGCCGGCTTGCAATAGTTCGAATCCCAGAACCGAATTAAGAGCCCTTTTAGCACCATGTCCTGCCTTAACAATTCGTCGTAATGTATATCCGATGGGCAGGGTACTTCCATTAATAGCTTGTATTGATTATACTGGGGATGGGCCATGACGGAAGTGCCTCTTTTCATATTATTGGCGGTGGCCGCTTTTTGCCTAGGGGCGTGTCCTTTTTCGCTGTGGGTCGGGCGGTGTCTCTTGGGCAAAGACATAAGGGATTACGGAGATGGTAATCCGGGGGCAGCCAATGTCTTCCGAGCGGGAGGACGCAAAGCAGGCTGCCTTGCCATAATCTTGGACATGGCGAAAGGAACCCCTTTTGTAGTCCTAGCATACTTAGTCTTTGTACTTCCCGAGGCGGCAGTTGCAGTAGTCGCAGTGAGTGCGATATTGGGAAGTGCCTTCTCCCCACTACTTCGCTTTAGAGGAGGCAAGTCAATAGCCATTACTTATGGAGTGCTGCTGGCACTACCTTACCCTGAGATGTATTTGTCATTTGCTATCTTTATGTTTTTGGGTTTTCTTTTCATAAAGACCCATAGTTGGATAGTGATGCTGGGACCAACAGGGACACTGGCTTTCCTGGCAGCTACCAGGGCAAGCTACTGGGAATTGTTATTTATGCTAAGTGTGCTCATGATACTAGCAGTAAAGCATCATAATGAGCTGAGGACTGTTCCCCAATTTGAAATGAGGCTTACTAACTGGATTCACTTAAGAAGATATAAACTATGAATTGGCAATAATGGGAACAAGGGAGGCATGGTATATCAGGTAATCATAGCTGGCGGGTTGATTGTATTTGCACTAAATCTAGTGCTCAATCTGAGGGCCCTGAAGAAGCCGTCCAGCGATGGTAAGCTACCTGAGCCAGTTCCTCTTGTCTCTGTCCTTATTCCTGCTAGAGACGAGGAAGTAAATATAGAGAACTGTTTGAAGTCTCTACAGGAACAGGACTACACCAACTTGGAAATTCTAGTACTGGACGATAGCTCTTCGGATGGCACAGCTAGTCTCGTTGAGCGTATGGCAACCACAGATAACCGTATCCAACTGCTCAGAGGTGACTCCCTGCCCCAGGGGTGGGCTGGTAAGCCCTTTGCTTGCTATCAACTGGCTAAAAAGGCGAAGGGCGCTTGGTTACTCTTTACTGATGCCGATACTATACATGCTTCTCATATGGTGCGCAGCGTCCTTTCTTTCGCTCTCAAATACAGGTGCGCTCTGCTTTCTGGATTTCCACGCCAGCTCACTACCTCTTTACCTCAAAGGGTAGCCATTCCGGTATTGTATTTTGTTATCCTGAGCTGGTTTCCTTTATGGTGGCTACAACACAGCAAGAAACCTAAACCATCGCTGGCTATCGGCCAGTTCCTTCTCTTTCCCAGGGAGGAATATTGGCGAATCGGAGGGCACAAGGCTGTGAAGTCGAGAATACTGGAAGATGTCTGGCTAGGGGTTGAAGTAAATCGGCATGGAGGACGACACATGGCGGTTGACCTGTCACTGCTGGTCTCATGTAGTATGTATCAGAACATTGGTTCGATGTGGGAGGGATTTGTCAAGTGGATCTACTCAGTGGTGGCATTGTCTTCACTAGTGCTGATAGGGCTGGTAATAGCTGGCTTAATCTTCTTTTTAGCCCCGTTCTACTGGCTTTGGCAAACAACATTTGCGGCCACTTCTTCCGCAGGATTGCAGCTTTTGGCTGCCTTTCAGGTAGCGGTTATAATAGGCATGCGTTGGGTCACAGACAAGCGCTTTAAGGAGCCTGTTATTTCAGCTTTACTACATCCGTTAGGGTTCTCATTCCTTTTCGCAGCCTGTCTCTATGGCGCCTCACGCCGTGTGTTGAGGGCTCGTGTGGGTTGGAAGAAACGGCTTTATGGTGGTAAATCAGGGGTGGAGTAGTCGTACCTCTTGGATATAAGCTGGCGAATGGGTCAACTGGTAGTAAACGTGGGCTCCAACAACGCATTGCTAGTTCTGTTGAGGCTGGAGTGTAGGGATAAGGGAGGATGGCTATTTCTATGTTGAAAAAGGCAATGTTGGCTTCACCTATATCTGATTGAACATAGAGCCATTTTGTGTAACCGAGATAGCTTAACAAAGGATTCTAGAAGAAGACCCAATCAGAATCGCCATAGGTGCTGAAGTTACCGCTGGTACATGAGGAGATCTGGTTAACGATAGTCCATCTTCTCAAACCTGGTGCGTTCTACCACAATGCGGGCACTTGATTTGTGGCTCTTTGAAATTAGGTGGCACTCGTAACTTGGCACCGCAGTCACATGTAATGGTGTTATAGTTACTCAGCCGCCACATTACATCTGAGGTCTCACGAGCCCGCTGTATCTCGTTTAGTTCACCCGCTTCACCCTCCAGCTTTATCGTTGTTATTGGGACTGTTTCGGCGGCAATGCTGGCAGCAGGTATAACCCCCTCCCCGCGGTGCGCCTGGCGGTAAGCCTGGTCATAATCGTTAAAAGAGGCGCCAGCCATGGCACGTAGAATGCGTATCCTCTCTGATATAGGGGGGTGGGTGCTGGAGAGGTCACTGGCTTTCATGCCTTTCTTGCGGAAGGGATTGATGATATACATAGGGGCTGTGGCCTTATTGGCTGATTTTAACTGCCCGGTTGAGGTACCCAGCTTTTCCAGGGCTGAGGCCAGTCCTTCAGGGTATCTGGTGTAGAGGGCTGCCGAAGCGTCTGCCAGGTACTCTCTCTTCCGAGAGATGGCAAAGTAAATGAGCTGCGCCACAATCGGCGCCAGTATCATAAATACGAGTGCCACGACCAGAATTATTAACTGAGCCCCCCCACCCCCTCCTGATGAGGAGCTTCTTCTTGAGCCGGTCATGCTGCCAAAAATTAGGAAACGTGACCCATACCAGGCTAGAATTACGATAGTGCCGAGCAGGATGCTACACATCGCCATGAGCAGCACATCCCGGTTCTTGATGTGGGATATCTCGTGGGCGATGACCCCCTGCAATTCATCGCGGTTTAGTTTTTGTAGCAGTCCCGAGGTAATAGCTACGGATGCCCGATTGGGGTCACGACCGGTGGCGAAGGCATTTAGTGCCGGGTCATCAATGATGTATATGTCGGGCATCTTCTCCAGACCGGAGGCAATCTTCATTTCCTCAACCACATTGTACAGACGGGGGTGGTCATCACGCTTAATTTTCTTCGTCCTCGACATGGTAAGCAGGAGACTATCACCCTGGAAGTAACCGACTAAACTCAAGATTACCCACACTATTAGGGCGATGACCAGGCCCACAATAGCATTATCGAAGGCTAGGCCCAGGAAATAGCCAATGAGGATCAGTAATGCTCCCATGGCTATTGTCAGCACTACCGACCTTATTTGATTAGACCTAATCTGTTCCCACACAGCTGGAGTGTCTTCTTATTGAGTGAAACTGACCTTGGGCGCTTCTCTTTCGGCGGCTAGAGTAACCTCAAAGAATTCACTAGCCTTAAACCCGGTCATGCTGGCTACGATGTTAGATGGAAACATCTGTGTCTGGTTGTTATAGCTCAGGACCGAATCATTGTAATACTGGCGAGAAAAGCTTATCTTATTCTCGGTTGAGGTAAGCTCCTCCTGAAGTGCCAGGAAGTTCTGATTGGCTTTAAGGTCGGGGTAGCGTTCCACTACGGCAAGTAAACGGGATAGGGCCGAACTCAGCTCACCTTCGGCCTTGGCTCGCTCACCGGCTCCCGCAGACGAAACTTGCTGGGCAAGATTACGGGCTTTGGTTACTGCCTCCAGGGTTTCCCGCTCGTGTTTCATATAGCCCTTGACAGTTTCCACCAGGTTGGGAATGAGGTCATAGCGTCGTTTTAACTGAACGTCAATCTGCGCCCAGGAGTTCTTTACTTGATTACGCCGCCTGACCAGGCCGTTATAGATGGCGAAGAATATGATAAGAAGAACCACAACAACACCGATAATGATATAAACTGCTACCATATTAAACCTCCTTTAGCTAATGTTCTCTGAGTGTTACTTAACCGTCATCGCCGCCTTACTGTGGGACCTCAAATACTTGTTCTAAGAAACTGATAACCTGTTCCTTGGAATCATGTTTTGGCGGGTGTTTCCCAGCCAGGCGTCGTATCAGTTGAGTAACCTCACCCCCGTCAAACCATAATCCATGTTTATCACGGCATACATCTATGAGGATTTCAGGCTGTTCGCCTATCGCTGTTTTTTTCATCTTACGGCCACAGATTGGGCAATTTCTTTTCTTTTCTGGAGAAGCGGCTTCCTGAGAGTTGAGGATGCCATCGAGAAACGCCTTTGTCTCTTCAAGACCCTGCGACTTAAGCAGAAGCTCGAGCTCTCCAGAGTCAAACCACACACCCTTGCAGCTATTACAATAATCGAGCTCAATATTATGATACTCAACGACTATCATATCGTATTTACAAACAGGGCATATCATTGCTTTCAGACCTCATCAGGTGATTTTAATAGTGTAGATGCACGAGGAAGCCATGTCAAGATTGTTGCATAATCTTCAGATAATACCAATGAGGTGAATTACAAAACTAACAGCGGAGAAAGATAACTAACTCGTGGGGTATTTATCTAAGGCAACGTAATTTTGTACTATACGCAGTAAGCCAAACTGTTCGGTTAACTTCCTCAAACCTCGTGGGGGTGGCAGTCAATTGCTGAGCCCTATCAGGAATGCGTTGAGAATCAGCTCTTCGCCCTTCGGCGTCTTCTGAGCCAGATTACCAAAGGCGGCACCCAGGCCCAGCAGAAAATGCCAAGCCAGATGAGCACAGTGGCTAGACCTCTGCCAAATGTTGTCAGCCCACGCACTGCCGCTTTTAAAGCAGCGGAGGCGCTCCAGGGTTCAGTTAATCCCTTTGATTCCTGTAAGTTTACTTCAATAAGGGATGTCTCTGAGGTCTGCTCCAAATATTTCATGCGGCCTTCAATTTGCTCAATCTCCCCTCTCACCTTGGAAAGCTCTTTCTGCACCATCAACATTTCCTCTACGTTCTCTGCCTCCTCCATCAGGGCTAGATACTGGGCTTCGGTCGCTAGAAGGTTGCTTAGCCGAGCTTCCAGGTCAACATATTCCTCAGTTACATCCGTTGCTTTGGTAGTCTCGTCGGGCACAGCTATAGCCAACTGGCGAAGTCTTTCAAAAGCCTCTTCAAATTTTTCAAAGGGAACGCGGATGGTAATGCGACCCAAAACCCTCCATTCATATTCATATTTATATGAGGAAACTACATAGCCGTTGAGCTCATCAGCCATCTCCGCAACTTCGTCCATAGTCTCGGCTATATCTTCCACCTCCAAAGTCATGGAGCCTGTTTTTACGATTTTGCGGTCTTCCGTTAGTTCCGCAGGAATCCAGCTTTCATCTTGCCCTCCATCAACAGGTATCAAGCTTTCTTCATCTGGCCCTCCCTTACCAGGTACACTAGGTAGTTCTGATGGCGAAGCACCACAGCCACTGATTAGCACTAACCCCAGAATCAGCAGTATTGGAATTGAAACTTTGAGTAGCTTATTCATTTTTGCCTCCTTCTATTACTGTAAATGCAGAAGGCCCAGAAAGGTTGCATTATTTAACCCAAAAAGTCTTGCGACTTTTATTCCAGCAACCCCCCAGAAGCAGATTGGTAACATTATAACATAGTAAGCTGAAATCTTGAGGGTTGAGGGGGCTTTAGACAATCTCTATCTCTATATCATCCACGCTCTTTACCACTTTTCTCGAATCAACCAGGGCTATGGTGCGCTCAGAAATGTAATGTCTATAAGCTGAAGAGGTGAATATAGTAAGGCATCTTCCGCCATACATTGTGGGTGGGGCATCTGGCTGGTGAGACCTTATCAAGACATTTTTGCCCAAGCGGGACATGATTTCATCGAACCAGCCTCGCCCGAATTGAGGTCTCCCGGTATAGGGATCGATTCCCAGGAACTCCCCTTCCCTTTCCTGCCAGTCCCCCCAGGTTATTTGATGCCATTCGGCACTACCTGGCTTTATCCTGCTTATATCCTCTAAACCCGACACATCGGGGAGTGCTCCATGTAGAGCAATGATTCCATTTGGCGTGGACGCTGCCAGCGGCAACTTGGAAAGAACCTCACTATATCGCTGGCGAAGTTCGGCATCCAGTCCTTCCCAGAAATCGGCAGGGTGGAAGCTGACTACAGCATGGCCTTCGTGATTTCCCATAAGCAGATAAAGAGAATCGGGGTGCTCAGTTTTTTGCCCAAGCAAAAAGTTAATGTTCTCCAGGGAAGCTGGTCCCCGGTCAACATAGTCCCCAAGAAAAACTAGCTTATTCTCCGACTTGAGATACCTGTGGATAATTTTCTCCGTGGCTTCGAGGTCACCATGAGTATCGCCAACGAAAATGATTTTGCCTGACTCCAACTGTATCAACTTTGCTTCCGAGGCAAACCTCTTCTCCGCCTCGTTGAGCAATGCCTTTATTTCTTCTCTGGTCACAGGACAAAGCTTTCCTTCACGGAATGTGTACCCCACAGCATAGATGTTTTTCGTGATAAAAAGCAACTCCGACTTGGTCGGAGCTCTGGAAAGCCTCGCCATAATTGTTTTTGCTTAAGTGCCTTTGATATGATGCGAGTATGAAAGCCGGTCTGGTTTATGACCCAATCTATTTGGAACACGATACCGGTGACCACGTGGAGAATTCTCAGAGGCTTGTGGCCACGATGTCTTATTTGAAAGAAACTGGAATCGAGGAGAAACTCACCTGTTTGCCTCCGCGCCCCGCCTTGCTAGAGGAGCTAGAGATGATACATACACTAGAGTACATCTCCTATGTTAAGAGCAAAGCGGAAAAGGGTGGTGGTTGGCTTGACCCTGATACCGTAATGTCTCCGAAGTCTTACGAAGCAGCCTTATATGCTGCCGGTGGGCTCATGGTGGCTGTAGAAGCGGTGATGAAAGGGGAGGTGGATAACGCCTTTGCTCTGGTTAGACCACCAGGGCACCATGCCATTCATGATCGAGCAATGGGCTTCTGCATTTTCAATAATGTGGCAATCGCTGCTAAATTTGCTCTAAGCAAGTTCAGTCTCAAACGTGTTCTTATCGCTGATTTTGATGTCCATCATGGCAATGGGACTCAGGATGCTTTTTATGCCGACCCCAAAGTCCTTTACTTCTCCACCCACCAGTATCCCTTTTATCCCGGGACAGGGTGGATGGATGAAACTGGAACAGGTGAAGGAGAAGGAACTACGGTTAACTTTCCCATGGCCGCCGGCTGGAGCGATGAGGAGTACTTGAGAGCTTTCAACGAGGTCTTGGTTCCAGTGGCCCGGAGATTTCAGCCGCAGCTCATTCTGGTTTCTGCTGGCTTCGATGCTCATTGGGCTGACCACCTGGCTATGATGCGGGTAAGTGTTAAAGCTTTTGCTCAAATGGTAATGATATTGAAAGAACTGGCCGCCGAACTATGCCAGGGACGTCTCGTTTTTACTCTGGAAGGTGGCTATAATCTTCAGGTAGTTACTTCTTCCATAAAAGCTGTCTTTGATGTATTTCTGGGTAATTCAGAGATAGATGACCCATTGGGCGAAGCAGAAGTTAGGAAGCCCGAGGGATTTGACGAGCATATTGAGGCAATAAAAAGAATACACCACCTAGAAGGATACTAAACCAAAATTCAACAATAAAAATGCAAAATGACAAGGCAAAATACGACAAATTCTAAGCACAAAATTCGAAACCCTAAACAATATCAAAGCACTAATGACCATTGTGCTTGCCCTGCAGATGAGAACCCCGTTCCGGTAATGAGTTGCCTTGACTACCGAGCGTCTCTCAACATTGCCCAGTTAGTCAGGCTAGTGTCGGGAACATTAGATTCTTCTATCACTTTGAAGCCGAAGTGCTCGTAGAGCCGGACGTTTTGTCCTTCGAGCGTCTCAAGATAGCATGGCAGATCCTCTTCATCTATTCTTGCCAGCATTGGCCTGAGCAACTTACTAGCATAGCCTCTTCCCTGAAACTGAGGGTCTACACCGATGGCCTGCAAGAACCAGTGCTTGAAAGGGGCCAGTCGCCTGTGCACTGCGTCTATATATTGGCCAAGACCCCTCATTCTGAACCCTCCGTATCTCCCAACGCCAAGAATCTCGGAGAGTGGAACGGAACGCAACAGTCTCCACAGTGTAACGGGGTAGTTGTCGGATGGCAGCCAAACGGCGATTCCCTCCAAATCTTGAGATGTGGCATGCACTTCACCATATCGGATGCCATTGAAGACAGCTAAAGAGAAGAAGTAGGGCGCTATCCTTTCCCGCTCCGCCTCGTCGGGGAAGTAATATTGGAGAGGTGGGTGATGCCAGAATGCCCTGATTAGTGCCTCAGTAGCACGCTTAACGTGAGACCTGTTCAATCGCACTATGTCGTCCTCACTACTGTTCATCATAGGGCCGTCTATTTTGTCTGTCTCCGAGACCTGTTGCCAAATATGATACGGAACAGGGACCATCCAGGTCAACTACCCACGCGGCAAACAGCTCGCTATTTCATGCAATGCCATTGTTATATACTTGATATCGAAGAGTTGGCAGAGACTGGGGTAGCAATCTGAGTTTTGGTATTTAAGTTTAGATTTTTGAATTTATTTAGGATTTAGAGCTTAGATATTGGAAATTGGTTTGATATTTCCGACTAGGCGGTTCTCTTAGCCCAAGGCAGCAGCGCCCTCCACTCTCGCTTTTCCCACACCACCAGAAGCTGGCTTGAGATGCAGACAGAGCTGTAGGTGCCGATGATAACGCCGAGGAGCAACACCAGGACGAAATAGTGTATAGTGGCTCCGCCAAAAAGGAACAGGGCTAAGAGCACAAAAATAGTGGTCAGGGCAGTATTTAAACACCTCCCCAGCGTTTCTATGAGGCTATCGTTTACAGTCTCGGCGAAATCGGGTCTAATGTGCCTTGATACATTTTCCCGAATGCGGTCAAAGACAACCACAGTATTATTGATGCTGTAGCCGACAACGGCAAGCAGCCCGGTGATAAACAGGGCATCAATCGCCACCCCGGCAAGCCAACCCAGGATGGAGAAGATGCCCGCTATTATGAACACATCGTGGATAAGAGCAATGACGGCGCAGGTGCCCCAGCGAAAGGGACTGGGCATGCGACGAAACGCCCAGACAATGTAGAGCATCATAGCCACAGCAGCAATTATTACGGCGATGATGGCATTGCGTGCTGTTTCCGCCGCCACTGTTCCCGAGACTAAATAGTAATCGATTATTTCAACCTGGGAATCCAATTCTGTCCCGAGTTCCCCTGCCAACTCTCTTGCCTCATCCGAGGTTATTTCCCTGGTGTAGATGATGAAATTACCCTCGCCAGCGTCTTGAATGCGTGCCTCGTCGTATCCCAGCTTGGCCATCTCCTCTCGCAACTGGCTTTGGAAATCACGCCAAGATACTTCGTGGCTATCTGCTGGGCTAAATTGAAGAATCATAGAAGTGCCACCGGTAAAGTCGATTCCAAGCTGCAGTGGGGCTCCGAGTTGTATTTGGGAGATGACCAAGGAAATTATTCCTATAACTACGAGTATCCACGAGATAAGGAAAAACCACCGCTTCTTACCGACAAAGTCTATCATTTCAGATTTCTCACTTCGTTTGGACTGGCGTTACTCCATAAGCTGCCAGATTTTTGACCGCCCGGCTGCCTATAATCAAGCGGAGGAAGGTTCTGGTAACCGTGATGGCAGTAAACATGGATAAAGCAACACCGATAAACAGGGTCAGGGCAAAGCCTCTGACCATAAGAGCACCAAGCTC
>Ga0315538_1002311_pt1 | contig 10748 bp, 6 predicted proteins | sample SalMarSW160230MG_2_FD_203834 | JGI IMG/M metagenome (GOLD analysis project Ga0315538, IMG submission 203834) | Salt marsh sediment microbial communities from the Plum Island Ecosystem LTER, Massachusetts, United States - Salt Marsh Sediment SW1601-230 ...
CCTATCTTGCTTTCCTGCCATTCTGACCCCGCCTTTGGCGGGGGAAGAATCTCGAAAGACCCTTCGCTTCCCAGACGGGAGGGCAGACGCCCCCGTCGGGGCGTCCGCTCGCTCAAGGTGACAGAAAGGTTCGGGCGGACACAGAGGTCCGCTCCTACGCGTCTACTCAGTGGTGAAATTAGAGGGATGAGTTCGGATTGAGAAATATCTTGTTGGGGCAATTCATGTGGAACATCCCGCCAGAGGCGGGGAATTGCCCCTACGGGTTTTGATTCCGATAATTGAGGGCAACAATAGCACGGTGGTGATAAAGCAAGCAAAAACGCCCAGCACCAGAAGAGAACCCAAACTGACGAAACCACGGTATTCTGCCAGGGTAAGTGAGCCAAATCCTACCATGGTAGTCAGGGAAGTAATCATTATGGCTTTTCCGGTGCTTTTTAGTACAATGGGCGTTTTTGTGAGTCCTTCCACCCGGTAACGGTGCAAAAGGTGAACTCCGTCATCTATGCCAATACCCACAATCATGGGAATGCCCATCACGTTCACCAAAGTAAACATCATGCCGAACGTTTTCATCAAGCCCACCATCCAGATACCGCCAGCAAGTAAGGGGATCATTGCCAAAAGGGCAGTGCTCAGACTGCGGAAATCAATCCACAAAAACAAAAGCACGATCAGAATGGTGAGAATGGTTGCCTTAACCCCATCCTTTTTGATGTAGTCAATCAGTCGCAGAAACATGGGTGGGGTGCCGGAAATCTTGGGACTGATACGCTTCAACTGGGCAGTGAATATGCGCAGGAATTCAAAATTCCACACCTGCTCTTTAGGATAAATGGTCACCAAAAACTTATCCCCATCCTTATTGACATATCGCTTCTTGATTGTTTCCGGCAGCATTTTCAGGTTAATGGATTCTGGATTTGCCATCAGATAAGCTTTTTCTCTGAGCCTTGGTCCATACTGCCTTTGGAAGAGGTTCAGTTGAATGGCAGTAAACTCGGGATTACCTTTGAGTTTTTCCACCAGTTGCAAAATAGAGCTTTCCGAATCGGAGTCTTCAGGATCACCGATGATCTGTTGGCATTTCTCATCCACCCTATCCTGTCCACCGGTAAAAGCCAACTGCCCCAGCTCGTAAATATTCATATCCAGTCGTTCCAACTGTTCTGTAAGTTCCGTAAAGTTCTTTCTTGATATAAGCATTGTTCGGGTATTCGTGTTAAGATTATGACGAATCCTTGTTAGATATGGTCGCCGGTTCTGCTGCTCTGAATCAGACGGCACAAATTCGGAGATACTCTCCACCATGCTGACAGAAGGCACCTCCTTTGCTTTTTCGGTAATTTCTCTTGCCTCTTCTATTGAGGTGGTGGTGACCATGGCAAAATCAGGACTTAAATCAAAAGCCTGGATCATGGTGTCTTGAAGGGCAACCGAAGGAATCCCTTTTGGCTCCATGTTGAGATAATTGTAATCAAACTTCGCATACAGCGCCTGGTAAACGAAGAATCCTGTCAACAAAAGACCGATAACAAGAAACAGGACCGGCTTACGGCTCACCCTTTCTCCAAATTTCTCCAGCACTTTGAATTCGACACTTACCGGACGAGGCGGCTTGCGGCGAATCCTGCCAAGGATCTTCTCTCGCAATACCAAAAGCGCCGGCAATCCGGCTAAGGTGGTAATCATGGCACTGATTATGCCAATCCCCAGAATCAATCCCATCTCCTTAATGCCACGGGAATCGGAGATCATCAGGCTGAAAAATGCTGCGGAGGTGGTAATGCCACCGGTTATAATACCAGAACCTGAGCGACGCAAGGTTTGTTGCATGGCAAAAGAGGTATCTTCTTCCATTGCTCGGCGCTCGTTATAAACGGAAATGATGTGAATAGAATAGTCAATGCCCAGTCCAATTAGAATCACAGCAAACATGGCGGTCATGATATTAAGGCTGTCTAAGAAAATTGCGCCGATGCCGGCGGCAATGATGATGGCTAAAATAAGATTCAATCCGGCAAGCAGGGGAGCTGTCCACATGCGAAACGACAGGATGAAAAGTAACAACACTAAAACCAACGCCACCACAGAGGTGGTTTTCATGTCTTTTGTGGAATACACCATCTCATCCCGACCCAGGGGGATAGTGCCGGTAAGCCCTGCCCGAACTTCAGGGAACTTGAGTAATGTCTGGTCTAAGATTGCCTGGATTGAATCCGTAGAGGCTACCGATTTGTCGATATCCAAAATAGAGAAGGTGGGTTCAACTATGATCAGCAAGACGTTTTTATCATGGGAAATAAAATAAGGATCACCCATCAAGAACCGATCCACCGCAGAATCCGCCAGCGCTGTGCTGGAAGCGTTCGACTGGCTGACATACCTGTCCATGGTCTTCAGCCAGAACTGTAGCCCGTCCAAGTAGCGGACAGCATTGTCTTCCTTTTCCTTGGTGGAAAGCGCTTCCTCATCAGCGATATAGGTCTCTTCGAAATTATCGTTGATATGGGTCAACAGTGGAATAAGATTTAAATCGGCGAACACCTCCACAGTCTTCTTCAAATCCTTTGCCTTGACCAGCATAAAACCGTGCTGTCGCATAAAATCTTCATCTATCTTGTAGTCTATCCGCTCCACGTATTCCTTAAGACCCTCTATTTGTGGAACAATTTCTTCTGCAAATTCTTTGATCCGGTGCTCCGGTCCTTGCACCACGATTATGGAATTGGAGGCATTGGTGTATTCCTCGATGATTCTGTCAAACTCCTGCACCATGGGGTCTTCAAGTGGAAGCAAATCCGACCAGCGGGTGGTCATCTTTAGTCTGCTTGCTGAGATGGAAGCCAGAACAGCTAGAATGAGGATTCCCGCTATCACCCATCCTGGTTTTACCGCCGCAAATCTTCCCCATGCTATCAGAAGTTTATCTCTCATTTTTGATTCTCTCTATTTTATGGTAGAAAAAATTTCTCAGACTTTCAATTCGTTGATATTCTTGCGTCGTCGGAAAAACGATTCGAGGTCAGGAGTGCATGTTAAGGGACAAAAATCAAAAATAGACCCGACTGCGTAAAAGCAGGCTGTGGCCCTGGTTAGCTCCGTAAGCTTTGCTCTCCTTGCCAACGTTGACGTTGCCGATCAAGGTGAGCTCTACATTTTCATAAAGACTGTAAAGTGCGGTAGGCACAAAAGCAATGCTACCATCCGAAAGACTGACCAGCGCTGATCCGCCAATTTTCAGAAGATCCGTTGCAGGATATTGCACCAAGCAGTAAGCCTGATCCCTACTAAGGGCTTTTTGCTCTTGGTAGAAGTAACGCAGCCAGTCATTTAGATCGTACTGCCTGAAGTCGGATTTGGCAAGGGAATGATGATAAAACTCCAGCATCAGGTAAAGCTCTGAATCAAACGTATAGTCTGAGCCTACCACCAGTTCCCAGAAATCTTTTTCTTCTTTCACAAAATTATAAGCTCCCTCTGCCCATACACCCAATCCCAAAAGCTCTCCGGCAAAATCACCCCCTACCATACGGCGGCGCTTTTGGGCAGCGATGAAGGTATAATAGTCGGTGATAGTCCACTGAGTCTCGGTTCCCATCACGGAAAAATCAAAATGTCCCCAGCGTCCCCTCAAACTCAAAAGTTTACCCGACTCTTCCCAGCTTGATTCCGGCGAATACAATGCTAAAAGACTGAAGGCACAACTTAGTTGGCAATCTATCCGCAGTGCATTGTGTCCGGGCTGTTCATAGGTGGGGTCCATAAGATCCTTGAAATTAAACACATCGGTAGGATTGAAGGCATAACCCGTGCCGAGTGAAATCTGCTGTTTTCCCACCATCAAGTCAAACGAGGAAAAAGACAAACGCAGATAAGCATTGTCCAAAAAATTGCGATCTTCGTAAGTGAACTGGTAAGCGTCTCGCATTTCCGGAGGAACCGAAGAGGTTAAGTTCTGGGGAATATAATCCAGGAAATTCCAGTCACGTTTTCCGTGGTAGACTATCCAGTCAAAATTCGCCCCGAATTCTATTGTTTCGCTGGGTGTGCTTTTCAAATCCACCCGAAGCTTGTTGGATTGTAGTTGATAGTAACTTTTGTCCAGATAGATAACAGTATATTGCGGCTCAAAATATCCAAAGATGTCCACCTCCTGGGCACTCAACGGGGGAATTAACAACAGAGAAAGAAGAGTTGCACAAAGAAACTTTCTCATTTCTTCATCCCTCTTTGGGTGAAAAGATCATCCCCTAAATTCACCTTATAGGTTACCTCAAGGAATTCCATGTCAGTCTGGGTCCTGTCCAGTTTGTTGAACATCACCATCTGCATAGGGGTGGGGATTTCGTCAATCACTTTAATATCGCCACATACCAGCCGTTTTTCCAACAGGGTGGAATCATCATCATGATAATAATCCACCACCAGTGGGACGAAGCTTTCCTTATCCACCCACATCACCAGTCTTGAATATCCAGATGAGCTTTTGGGCTTGCGCTTCAACTCCAGCTTAAAGCAATGCTCTCCCTCTCTTTTTTCTTCCCCCAAAAGACGGGACTCAAACTCGTCAATGAAGGCATTCCCCGCTCCCATGTCTTCGTAAGAGAAATCACTGCCTTCCATCTTCTGTTTTTTGGCGTGGGTGGCAAGTTTCCTGACCCGACGGGTGCGGGGAAAGTAAACCCAGATATCGTCTGCATTGTTGAGCATCAAAATCGCCTGTCCCTTTACCCGGCTGGGCTTTAGGTATTTCATCAGTGTCTTCTCACCGTGATTCGCAGAATACGCCTGATAAACAAAGGTGCGAGTTTTCTTGGAGGTGGTCATTATGGTCATTTTCATCTTAGCCTTCGATTGTGCCGGATTCATTACCTGAGTCACTTTTTGAATAATCGTATCCGCAGTTATCGTGCCATTTTGTGCACCTGCACTCTTTACCCAGAAAAGTCCAGTGCAAAAGAAAAGGAGAATAAATGTTCTTAATTTCACAAAACCCTCCTGTTTATCATGGCATTTCTCTCATTGAAAAGTTTGGCTCAAGAAAACTTCTCTTAAAGTTATTCTTAGATATTCATGTAATATCCCAAACGTAAAGCACCCGATTTCACTCTTTGACTCCTTCATGTCATTTTCGAATATTACTAAAAAAATTAAGTTTGTCAATGCTGATTATACTTTCGTTGCACCAAATAGTCGGAAAGATGGTAGGGGCGATTCACGTGGAACATCCCGCCGGAGGCGGGGAATCGCCCCTACAACTTCTTGCCAAACCGATAAACTTGTCTTCAGCCCCTTTTCTTATAAAGAAAAAAAGCGACCCCCGAGCTCTCAAGAAGCGGGGGTCGCTTTGCATCAGATAAACTGAAGTTTCGTCTATACTAACACGGTGGCGCGGGCCCACCCTTATACAGATAGTTGATCAAATAGACCACGTCCGCCAAGTCCACGTTGCCGTCGCAATTGGCATCGCCAGCCTCTAAAGGATTTGGTGGGATGTCGCCCTTGTAAAGATAATTAATCAGGAATACCACATCTGCCAGATCTATGACCTGATCTCCATTAGCGTCACCATGTAGAAAGGATGGCTTAGATAACCCGAACCAACCCAAAATCCTTTCCATCACCGTTTTGCCATTGTTGGGCTCTGCCCCTCCCAGAGGAACCGCCTCAAAGGGAAATGTAAAGAAGACCACCTTGTAAGCTGATTGACCTGAGGCAGGATAGCGCAATGCGCAAGAATCAAGCAGACCGGTTGTGCCAGTTCCAGAAAGACGGTCGAGCGGCACTTCCTCCCCGAAAGCTGGGGAAGCTTTCCCTGTTTGAGAGAAGATTCCCGTGGCACCTGTTCCAGGACTTATGCAGTCGGAGAAATTGTAAAATGGATAGCTTAAGGTAAAAGACATTCCATCGGAGATAGTGTCACCGCTCATTCCGGATACCGAATGCACACCCCCATCTTCGGTGTACCCGGCTACATGCAGATAATTAGTGATAAAGGTATTGGGATTGTTATCATACAACAGGTCCTGACTGGAGAGAAATAGACATCCTCCGTTGTCCAGATAGGTCATAAGACGCGTCTGATCAACCGCCGTTAGGGTCTTGGGATTTGCTATGGTTCCATAATCTGGACCTGTGTTCCAAACGACTGCTTGATATAACTCCAGAAGAGAATCCGTAGGGGTTCCGGAAGTCTCGTAAGTCCACACATCATATGTTAATCCAACCGAATCCAAGGCAGTGAGGAAATAGCTTTCGTATGAGCCTCCTACCCCATCATCATCCACAAATAGAATGGGCGTCTTTCCGATGATAAGTGCAAAGGTATCCACTGAAGAATATGGACCAAAGGCGTCTATTTCCAGAATTAAGAGAGCAGAATGACCCACTGGACAGTTGGCTTCTATGGTGACCTGGTAAGGAGTCAGGCAGGCACCAGTACTTTCCGCAGGCATGTCTGGGTAGGAAGATGTCCCTGAGGTAACAGTTACGTATAGATCATCTGAAACTAAATTAGCCTCCACCTGTCTGCTGTCATGACCACCTTCGTTTTTTAAAGTAACCGATAGATTACAGGTCTCTCCAGGGTCAGCCTTTCCGTTTCCATTGCCCACAATGTCATCGATATCAAGTGAATGATAGACCAAAAGAGGCGCATGCGCCAAAATGTTGGGACCCCCATAATCCCAACTGCCATTGGTAGCGGTTATGCTCAGATGAAAAGGTATGACCTCCCCGTCACCTATCTGGTGAGAAACTGAAAAAACATAAGCAGACGAACTCGCCATGGTATCTTTAGCTGGTATAGTGCCAAAAATCTTTTGGCTGTCGATCACGCTTATTTGCGGATGAGTTGTGCTCAAAGTAGCTTCTACGTTATAAGCGGTGGAATCTCCGATATTTTCCAGCACGATGGCAAGCTCTATGGTCTCCCCGAAGTCGACGTCCCCATCGTTGTTACCCGAGCTTTGACCCAGGCTATCATCGTCTACATAATAGCGGTAAAGGGTCACATAAGGGCCAGTGATCTCCCGGGCATGGGTGATCGCATCTATATCACATCCGGGATACCACTCAGTGGCGCTTCCGTCATTATCATCCACGATCTTAAGATATCTTATAGTATCAGTGGGAACAGAGAAGATGTCAAATGAGGTAGTGCCAAATCCATCCCCTATATAATTCCAGGTTCCTCCATAAGGCAGACTGCTCCAGTAGACCTGGTATCCATCAGAGCTACCAACCTCATGGATAGTAAAGTCGTCTCCATCAACGTCCACTATGGGAGTGACCTCGCCCATATCCACCTCAATATGACCACCTTTTCCCAGGGAGGCAAAGATCTCATCCGGAAGCCCTAAAGCTGCGGAGGCATTCGTAGGATTGTTTGGATATTGGTCAGGCCAAGAGTAGGGATCATAAAAATAACATGAGATCACGTGCACGGCAAAAAGGTCTAAGCCACGTCTAAGAGCCACATTCAAGATGGTGGGCGAGCCACCTGTTACCACCACCCCGGAGATGGTGGTATCCTGATATCCGTTGGCGGAGAATTTTAAAGTGTATGTGCCGGGCAGAAGGTTCTTTTGATAATCGCCAATTATGGGATCGGCGTAAACCGGCAGTCCCAGTTCCACACATGTAACCATTGCCTCCAGCGGATCTCCAGTGCTGGCATCAGTCACCACGCCCCTCACCCCATCGTCCGTCCTCTCCATCATCGCCAGCATGGCGTCTCTGTTTTGGCTCCAGACATTAGGAATATTGTAATTATCCGTTTCAATGGTGGCATCTATATCTCCTCTGGAGCCATAGCTCCAGTCATTACAATCTCCGTTTGTCACGTACCACTCATATCCTTCCACCACCCAGTAGCTATTATAGGACCCATATTCGGTAGAGATGTCCACAATAAAGGCGCTGTCTGCCACCGGGAAATCCTTGTAGTTCCATACATAGTTCACTATGTCACCGGAGGTATGAAAAGAGAGAGAAATGGAGAAATTGTTCTTCATGCCGTGTTCTCTTATGACCTTGGTCTCTGGCTGAGAGAAATAATCCGGGGTTAAGCCTTTCCACATGTAACCGTAGTCTCTGTTAAGGTCCACCCCGTTGTAATTGTACCTTGTGCCGGCGGTCCGTCCATCTGGGTTCATCATGGGGATGATCCAGGTCTCCAGATCATCTACCAGATGCGTTACCTGAGGAATTGATCCATAATTGTCGGTAAGATACTCCAGCATAAGCAGTGGCATCTCCACGGACATGTATTCATTTCCATGATGGCATCCGATTATCCGAAATTCCGGCTCGTCCTCCTCCAGAGTTGGATTATCGCTGATCTTTGCCCCCAGAATCATTCTGCCTTGAACTGAATAACCCAGAGTATCCAGAATCAGTATGTTTGGGTGATCCGAAGCCGCCTGCTCCATCTCCGCCACCATGGTGGTATAAGTGTGAAACTGCTTGTCCCAGTCCTTGCCAAAAAGTGCAACGTTTCTTTCTTCCGGGGTCCAGTAGATAACTTCCACATCATATCCCTTTGCCAGCAAATCATCCAAACGTTCCGAATCGATGACCACATCCACCCAGTTGGGTCCAGCCGCATCGACAATTAATCCTCTCTCTCCTAACAGCCTCCCCTTTTCCTCCACGGAAGTTAACCACACCCGCGCATAAATCTCTTCAAAAGCCATAGCCTTAGAACTTTGCCATAACACAACGGAAATTAGCACCAAAGCTAATATCAAAATCGACTTCAATCTCATTGGGATTCTCCTTTCAGGGAAGATGAATAATTTGAGTAACTTCATCATAGATTATCGTCAGGTTAAGCTTAAGACTTTGTCCTCGGACCCCATAAATCCTTTGTCCACTTGTAAAATACGCTAAAAGCAGATTTTGTCAATCGATTTTTCTGGTGTTTGCGGCTCAGAATTCTTAGTTTATTCTTAAATAATTATAGTTGCGTCAGGAGCTCCACTCCTGACGCTTTAAAAGATGTCAGGACCGAGGTCCTGACACAACACAAAAAACCCTTTGAGAATGCTCAATACACATCTGGTCATCACGAAGGCACAGTTTTGTGTTGACATGCCAGATGATTATCTTAAATTAGAACAATGTTTTGTTTTTAACAATATGGAATAAAGTTCTGAACATGCAGGAGAGCCTATCATGTCTGTAATAATTTTGATGTTTTCCGCAATAATTTTGAATGTCTGTGGCCATCTTTTTTTGAAAGCGGGGATGAACAAAATAGGTGCCATCTCGGTGGATCAGCTTCTGGTGAGCTTCTCCAAAATCTTCACCACCCCTTACGTGATTTTGGGACTTTTCTCATACGTCTCCAGCGTTGCCATATATATGGTGGTTCTATCCAAGGTGGACATATCCTACGCCTATCCTTTGATGATGGGATTGGGTTACGTTTTGATAGTTCTGTTCTCGTGGCAGATCTTTGCAGAGCCTTTCTCAACTTTTAAGTGGATCGGAATTGTTTTGATTCTGATCGGGGTTTCCCTATTAGGGAAATAGAGATTGTCTGGCAGCGCACATTTGGTGAAAATTTTGAAGCTCTCTCGGTTTTAACTCAAAAAAACTCTTGCCAAGATACGTTTTTACATTAAATTCGGATTATATGAGATACTCAGATTGGTCACCTGCAAACATGAAGAAATTGAAGTCTGACAACCAAGGGTGATTTCAAACAGAAAGGAGAATGATTTATGGCTCGAAAGATTACCACGTTTGCAGATAAAGTCAAAAGTGAAAAAGAAACAAACTACTGCCCCAAGTGTGGAGGAGTGATCGAACGAGTGCTTAGCGTCGTCTCGGTCAGATCAAGCTCCGGGACATGGAAATTCAGGCAAAGACATGTGAAGGTGTGCAAATGCAATCATGACGAAATCTACAAATAGAGGCGAATTCACTTTAAGGCTTCTCTGCTTAAAATGTGATCAAAAAACCGTCGAGAGTTCCGGCGGTTTTTTGTTGTTCCATAAATCTTCCTTGTCGTCATGGATTCATCCTGCCCTTCGGTCCTGAGACCTCAGGGTCGAAGGAATCCTGCCTTTTGCCGGAGAACGGACGAGGGCGTCCGTTACCAACGACACGTTGGTTCGGGGTACCTTACCCCGAACCATTTATGGTGAGCTTGTGCTTCGACTTCGCTCAGCACCCTGTCTTCGACCCTGCACTTCGTCTCCCGCCAAAGGCGGGATGTCGAAGGAAGGCTCAAGCAGACGCTTGCCCGTCTGGGCAGACCCGAAGGGAGTTTATCGAAGGGTCGAACCATAAGAGTTGCGGGGTGGGGGTTCACCCTGAAGGGCACCCCGCAACAACAGTCTATCGAGGATGATAACATCCTCGATGAGCAGAATAGGTGTATAGTTTGTGAAAAAAGTTACAAATTTCCTTGCTTTCAGAAAACAAATTGCGTAGATTTGTAAGAAATTGTTTATTATGGTGCTTTCGAAAACTGAAGCTGTCTTTATTTTTTAAATCATCCGGGAGAGAATTTCTATGCCAAGGATTGAGGTTGATGAAAAAAGGTGCAAAGCTTGTGAACTGTGCATCGTGGCATGCCCCAAGGAGGTGATTGGGCTGGCGAAACATTTCAGCTCTACTGGATTCCATCCCGCGTGCATGGAAAAGCCAGAAGCCTGCACCGGATGCATGCTCTGCGCTTTTGTCTGTCCGGACGTGGCAATTGAAGTATACAAATAGATTTGAGTCTTGAG
>Ga0315538_1002323_pt1 | contig 10697 bp, 11 predicted proteins | sample SalMarSW160230MG_2_FD_203834 | JGI IMG/M metagenome (GOLD analysis project Ga0315538, IMG submission 203834) | Salt marsh sediment microbial communities from the Plum Island Ecosystem LTER, Massachusetts, United States - Salt Marsh Sediment SW1601-230 ...
TTATTTTAGGTGGTATTGTTATCTTTTTTCTGTTGATATTAGTGTTCTATTTTAAAAATGCCTGGTGGTTTTTCGCATGGATAGTTATTTCAGTCTTTGAGTTGCTGATTATGTGGTTATATCCGGTGCTGATTGCCCCACTGTTTAATAAATTTGAACCAATTACCAATAAAGAACTCGAAAATAAGATCGCTATCCTCATGGGGAAGGCAGGGCTTGCAGTTAAAGGAGTGTTTCAGATGGATGCGGGTAAAAGGAGTAAACACACCAATGCCTATTTTACAGGAATTGGCAGAATTAAAAGGATTGTTCTGTTTGATACCCTCTTGGCATCCCATCCTGATGAGGAAATCCTCTCAGTTCTTGCCCATGAAACGGGTCACTGGATGAAAAAACATATTATCAAGCAACTTGTTTTATTAGAGATTCTATCTTTAGTTGGGCTGTTTATTGTAGCGAAATTACTTAACTGGCAGATTATGTATCAGACATTCGGTTTCCCGGAACAGATTGAATACGTCGGCCTATTTCTTGTGCCTGTCCTTTTAAGCCCTCTTAGCTATTTTATGAGGCCTGTAGGCTCAGCTATCTCAAGAAAATATGAAAGAGAAGCCGATGACATTGCTGTTAAATTAATGGGAACAGCCGGACCGATGAAGAATGCCCTGATAAAGCTTAGCGCTGACAACCTGGCGAATTTGGCACCGCATCCACTTTTTTCCTGGTTCAACTATTCACACCCACCACCGGTGGAAAGGATAGAAAGGCTTGAAAATATGATGGAAGATGTTTCAACAGCTTCCATGCATTAGCAACCGAGCATTTAAAACGCACCGGTCAGGTCGTCCACTCTAAACACTGAGTATGTGGCAATTTCCTCAACAGCTTACCCGTGTTGTGAGTGCGTGGGCAAATCGCATTGGTGAATCTGCATCCATTCGGAAGTAGAGCGTAGGCTCAATCAACTCCAATTCCATTAAGGCAAATGTGCTTTGCTCGGTCCGCACAAAGTCTGCTCTCGCATAGAGCGGCCTCTGAGGTAAAGAGTCAATGACGTGCTGACCGCTGTGTAACAACTCTGGCTCAGCAACTACAGAATGTATATTGCCACCATGTTCCTCCTGAACGCGAAAATCATTTTTCTTTGGGGTTTTTAGAATTGTATGACTATGCATGCCTTCAAAATAGATCAGGGAAAATTCACCCTCCTCTACAATTTTTGGCATGAAAGGTTGTACCATATACGCACGCCTACGAAATATTTTTTCAAGCACATCTATCTTTGCGTTGCTTTTACATCGAAAAAGGTGAAACGTATGACCCGCACTCGCACCTATCATCGGCTTGATTATAATCTCCTCTGTGTTGAGTTGGTCAAAGAAAGAGCCTAACTTATTCGTATCCAGCGCTCCCTCTTCCCAAAGAGTTGGAATTATGGAAGTACCTTTCGATGCAATGTCGCGCAGGTAGGTTTTTTGCATATTCCATCGCACTAACTCCAATGGGTTTTCCAGACGAGTGCCAGAACGATCAATAGATTCAAGCACGGCTAGAAAAGTGTCAGGATCATTCTGGTAATCCCACGTCGTGCGAATTACCACCACATCGAATTGGCTCCAGTTATAGTCCTTACGCCAAGAAACCATTTCAACTGTCCAGCCAGCATCATAAAGGTACTCAATAGTCAGTTCGTCGTCGCTGACGTATCCCTTTAAATCATCCATTGTAAGGAAAGCACATCGGCACATAAAATACCCATTTATTCTGTGTAGACTTGTATCTAACGCAAATGATAAGCCCTGCCGGATAATGAACACAATAGTTCGAAATAATGAAAACCTTCATTATGGTCAATATATTTCAAAGCGCCCGGGCTTTAGGCATCTGCTCCATCATTTTTTTATCTGAAGCTTTTGTATTGTCAAGATTCAGATTGTTTACCTGTCATGCTCTCTATTTCGACTTTGATCACTACCGTTCCTTTTAAAGTGGTATCATTAAACTGGAATGTTCGATCAGAATATTGACTCATTATGATGTTGAGCGCCTTTCGTTTTTCATCTAAATCTTCAAGAAGAACAGCCTTTCCAAAGCCGATAACGCTCTGGTATTTCATACTCCAATGACATGCATCTTCTGCTTTTACAATTTCGGTGTTTATATCAAACTCAAAGCAAATGTTTTGATTCTTTCTGATGATATCAATCTTCTTTCCTTTAAGAGGGCCATGGAAATAAAGAATCTTATCTCTATAGCCAAAACTCAACGGCACGATGTATGGGAAATTACCCTCAGACAAGGCAAGACGGCAAACAAGTGATTTCTTAATAATATCTTCAATGGCTGACGCTTCGGTGATTTCTTTTTCCTTTCTTCTCATGACCGTTTATTCCTTTCTTTCAAATAATGATTGGTGATAATCTGCTGAAAAAACGGTATCTTTTTCAGGCAGAGTTTATGGCCGGGTTAGCTTTCCAAAGATATTTTGTATCTACCCAGCATCTGGCCACAAAGGCACCAAGGCACCAAGATTTAAGAATTATTCTTTATTATAGACTTTTTAATCCCGATAAATCGGGATTAAAATTAATGAAAAAACTCCGTTATTCAATTTATATTCATTTTCTCTTTGGGTCTTTGTGTCTTGGTGGCTGGATAGTTACGATATTTATATATTTCAGTAAAAGAAGTTCTTTGTTTTAACATGTCCGGTTTCGTAAAAATCAATACCTTCCGTTTCAAGTAAGGTTCGTTTCATTTTTATCCCGCCCTGATACCCTCCGATAGTGAGGTCCGTACGAATAGCACGGTGACATGGGATTATTATTGGGAATGGATTAGTTGCCAGGGCATTTCCAACTGCGCGAGCTCCCCTCGGTCTACCCACGTGCCTGGCAATGCGCTGATAGGTACTGACCGCCCCACGAGGAATCCCGTGTTCGGCACGCAAAACCTCCTGCTGAAATTCAGAGCACAGGTCCATACGAACTATTTCAAGTGAAAACCGTATGTCTTCACCTTCGAAGAATGTTTCAATAGTATCGGCAATGACATCAATTTCAGAACAGGTAGCGGCTTCAGAATTTGGAAATAATTTGATCAATTGGTGTTTGGCCGATACATTCGGCGTTGAGAGCAGGGCTCGAAAGATTTTCGGCGGGCCTTTATAGACTGACCAGAGCAGAGCCACTGGTCCGAAAGGGCTTGAGCGAATCAAGAAAGATAATTTGGCAGTTTTAATGTATATATTTTTCATGCGTGTACCGGCAGAAGTGAGCAGCGCCCCAACCATACATAGCATTACTCAGCAAATGACCCAAACACTTCTCACAGTATTATGTTATGGTTTTTTTCCGGATATACAATACCTTAGTCACTCTTGCCACTGTTTCACCTGCCTCATCCTCAATATCAACTAAAAACTCTGGAAGATATTTTTGTCCATTACTCGTATTTGCCAAAATATTTTTTATTTGTTCCTCTTTGATGATAAACCTTGCTGTTACTGTTCCCCGACCTGGTTTGATAAAATCTATATGGACAGCCTTATCCCACACGACGTATTCTTTTCCCAAAATTTTTATCAACATTACCATAAAGAAAGGATCTGCCATTGCATACAAAGAACCTCCAAAATGGGTATTCACATAATTACGATTGTACCATCTCATCTTCATCTGAACGATGATTTCTTTATAATCAGGAGGCATTTTCTTCACGACAATCCCTGTTCCCCAGTAGGGTGGATATAGATTTAAGAAAAGCTTAAAAAGTGTGGAATTCATTTTAGTTTCTCTCAATAGTAATTCTACTTTTTCATATATTCTATCGAAGCTTCGCTTCAAACCGACAAGATTTGAAGAGCATACCCCCTTATGGTGTAACTGATCAATTTCTGTGATATTCGGCTACGTCAAAGGGTTGTGGTTGCGATGCTCGAATCGTCTTTCGACAATCGGTTTTCGGACCTTTGTACGAAACCGTTTGCCGTTTCGAGTTGCGCAACCGATAAACATTTTACTCAACCTAATTATTGTTTTTTATTAAACGTCTGAGAAACTTGACACAAATGTTAAGATCTTGGCTTATATAGACACCTACTGTCAGCTCTATGATTATTCACCTAATATTGTACATTTTTTTTAAGGCTACCCAACTGGTTCACTCACCAGCTGTCGTGGCCTGCATGTCTTTGAAAAAAGTTGAAACATTGAGCATGTAAGGCAAAACAAGGAGCATAAAAAAGGCGATCCGGTGCATTGACGGGCTAGCCTCAATTTTCATTGTCATCTATATTTTATATGAGTCAAACAACCTACGCTCCATTTCCCCTTCAATCTTGGCAGCCACTTCAATGAAAGGTGTTAGGGGTGAAAATTTCAATTTGTTCTTCAACAATTCATCAACTTGAAAAATCCCAGCAGAATTAGCAAGTTTAATCTCAATGCATACTGGTTTCGTTTCACCCTTTATAATGTTTACACTATCCACGGCCTGTGCAGACACAGAATGGATATTCACTTTTCCTGCTTCAAAGGGAATCCGGGAACGTCCTTCGGTCATATCTGTTGCGTCGGCTACTTTTAGAACACCAGCTTCGATAGTAAGGCATTTTTCATCTGATTCATGAGCAACAATCGCATGCAACGTTTCTGACACTATGGTCGTTAAATCCGGCTCCTCGTAAATCCCTTCTAATAACTCACGTGCTTTGCGAAAAGCTATAAACAGGCTATATCTTTCATGATGAGCCCGTTGCACCGAAATCCCCGTGTCGTGCAGGCAGGCTGACAGCACCACAATCAATTCTGCATCTTCGCTGGTCAATCCATGATCGGTAACCACACTCGGCTCAACACCCCCTTTGACTAATAAGCGGATAATGCGCAAAGCAGCATTGGCTACAATACGAATATGCACCTCGCCATGATCACTAATTCCTGAACGATCCACAGCATTGATATTGGCGCATTTCCAAATTTGAAACAACTCTTGATCTGCATTGATTCGACTCACCAAGGCTTTCAATTTTTTATTATTGCGTAAAGGTATTTTAAATTCCATAGATATTCCTTATTCCATACCCCTATCGAGAAGCTGAGGGGCGCGGTAGTAATCCGTCGCCTGCATCCAGCTTGTGAGATATGAGATTAACTTTCTCCTCTTTGCGGAACGATGCAGATGAAATTAAACGGCCCTGAGCCTATATTTCTAAATTGGTGGGTCTCATTACTATTGATATACACATAATCGCCTGTTTGCACCGGATGTTCATTGTCCGTTGTATCTGTCACGATACCGTTGCCCGCTTCTATTTTTACCAGGTGTGGGAAATCATGACTGTGATGTGGGCTCGCTCCACCAGGCTCTATGCTGAAATAGCGCATCACGATCTCTTGCGATCCGTCGTCTGGACCTATGACGATTTGCTTTTTCACCTGATCATATCCGGCTACATGGGTGAATGGGACATCACTTAATTTTTTAATAATCATAGCTCTCTCCTTTGCTTGTTACTTTGTACACTAACCTGGGTAACAGGCTGGTTTTAAAGCGAACAGCGGAAAAACCAGTCCTCGTTAAGTCCGAGGTTTTGTGTGGATCTTGATCTATTGACTTAATTTTGAACTGACAACTCGATTAAGACTGATTCCTGATTCAGCTGCCTGGATAGCAAGATTGCGATGAACGTCTGGTGGAACTCTAACCATAAATTTACCGCTATACTGCCGATAAGCAATAGGCTCTGGTACAATCTCATTGTTGGATTCCATATCCGCGACAGTTTCAGCTACTAATTTTCGGATTCCTTTTAAAGCCGACTCTGGTGTGGAGGATAAACAGCTCAGGCTTGGGAATTCGGCACATAAACCCACATATTCGTTATCATCTTCAGACCATGTTACCCTGTATGTATATCGATCATTTTGTAATGCCATGATTTACCTCCAATTTTTCAAGAGCCAAAAGCACCTGTTTCACCTGATATGCCTTTGACTTTCCTTTATAATTTTGAATATTTATTCGAGGATCTCCCTGCCAGGAAATTTTGTAAACTCGATGACTGCTGGTACTTTTGCGTGGTTCCCCAAAGAAATGATCACAAACCTTGCACAAATCGCTGAAACGAATTCCCCTTGGGTTTCGTTTCATATTAGAGATTATTTCATCAATTTTAGCCATATTATATATAGTAGCATTATTGATATCAATGTCAAGGGGTGATGCTGATTTTTTTGGGTAAGTTATTCGTCCAGTGTCACGTCTTGCCTGCGCTGTAGTGCTCCAAACAATCAATCGCAGCAGTTTCTCTCATCCCTTTCGCAATCGTGGAATCCACATTGGCACTTCCTGCATGTACTTTATATACTCCTCCCCAAAACGAGAGAGCAGAAGACTTTCCTCGTAGCGTGAAATGTAATGCAGGAATATGATCGCTATCAGCAGCACAACGAAAGCAGCAAGTGATATACTCAGCATCAATAAGCCAAGATAGAGCAAGATCTCGCTAAGATATATTGGATGCCGTACAGCGTTGAACACGCTCTTCCTGATAACGATGGGTTTCTCTCTCTTCTCACCGAACGCGATAGACAGACCTGTTTTTGCCATGTAGCCCGATACAACCAGCAACACGACTCCAAAAGGCATTCTGAAGCCAAGTGGTATATAGCTATTTAGGAAAGTTGTGTACTTTAAAAAGAACGTGTCAGGGATCCATAGCGCTGCAAATAGACATGCCAGGATTATCTGTCCAACATCACCAACAGTATGCTCTCCAGAAAGATCATCCCGCTCTTTCTGCCGCTCCCTGTATGTTTGTTTTCGAGTCATATAATCTCCTTTTCTTTCCCTGTTTTGTGAAGAGATGCGTGCTAAGGCATATCCTTCTGGGAGTGAGCGCAGCAATACTCAGTGAGAGTTCATGCCCTTCTTATGTTCAGTTATTCAAAATGCGTCCACATGTGGATAACTTTGACTACTTTTTCATCATCAAATAACGTACGCTTTGTCAAGAGGGAAGTTTAGGGCTGTGAAGTTTAGTGCAGGGTCGAAAAGGGGGTATCCCCTTTTAGGGGAATTGATGGGTTGTGCTTTTCATCTTAAATACTTAATTACTTAAACCTAACCCTATTCACTGAAATTCACATTAAAGAAGTTTTGTTAAAAAAAGATTTATCCCGCACGTCGAAGCGAAGTTTACCCCGTGAAACCTATCTGTTTCTTCTGTTTAACTGGGGCGTAGATCCCGTCCCTCGGGGCCGAAGATACCGCAGCGCGGTGCCCCGTTGAACCGGGGACCCTACGGGTGTTCAACTGGGGTTAAATGCGCAGCCTATTTAACTGGGGTGAAATTTACATCTGTAACAGCTAAGTTTACCGCGCCTACCCTGCCTGCCCCGTAGCTCCGGGAGATGGTACTGGGGTAGGTATGAAATATCGTACTGGGGTTAAATCCTCAAAGGCAATTTAACTGGGGCCTATTTCACTGGCATTCGCCCTTTAATGGGTGATCACTTTATTTGCGCATATTATCTTTCCTGCCAGGTAGGCCTTACAGTCACTTCGTTCAAAGAAACACCGTGAGGGCGAGTTAAAGCAAAGTGAATAGCATTTGCAATGTCTTCTGGTTTCAGAATTTCGCCCTTATCAAGAGGGATGGGAGAACCGCCTTGTGTGAAGGAATCAAAGAAAGCTGTTTTTGTCATACCTGGGTGAATCAAGGTCACTCGGATGTTATGACCTTGAACCTCATTACGCAATGCCTCTGAAAAAGCACGAACTGCAAATTTTGTAGCCGAATACATGGCGAAATTGGGTGAGTACTTTAGACTGGCCACTGAACCGATGTTAATAATATCACCACCTTGTTGTTCCATCATGGAAGGTAATACTGCTCTGGTCATGTAATATACACCCAATACATTCACCATTACCATCTGTTCTGCTTTCTTTGGATCAGAGTCAACGATTTTCCCGGAAAATCCGACTCCGGCGTTATTAATGAGGATGTCTATTTTTCCAAATTTCTCAAGTGACTGCTTAACCAATCCTTCACAGTCGGGCAGCCGAGTCACATCACATCGTTCCGCCAGGGATTCAACGCCCAAAGACGCGATATCTCTCCTCAGCATCTCAAGTAGGTCAGCACTTGTCGCGGCAATCACAATATTAGCACCATCCTCTGCCAACCTCAGAGCAGAAGCACGACCAATTCCTTTACTGGCTCCAGTGACCAAAGCCACCTTTCCTTTCAACGGGGTCATAATGCCTCCTAAAAAATCATTTCTGCTTAAAAGAAGACGTTGGTTCTAAAACGACTTATCAGCACATGATACAGAATATATTTACATTAAAACCATGGCCAAACAATTTTAAAAAAACAATAGCATATTATCATGCTAAGTTTAAAGACAGAAAGTGAGTAAGAGTGTTTTCGGAAAAAGGATTTTAAGATGATTTTGTGAAACTTAAATTGTTTTAGAACCAATGTGCCCCTTTACTTATTAAAATGAAAGAGTTAAATAAAAAAATCTATCCCTGAGATATATGACCTACTTTACTGGTGTGAAGCATATTTCTTAAAGGTTAGGCTTGGATTTTAATAAAAGGCCTTACTTCCAAACAGATTGATGAAAAATCATCAAGCATACTTTAAAAAATCTCGTTTTGCTTCGACAACTCAGAAAGGATGTAACGGTTCATGAACTCACAAAATAGAAGATCCAAAGGCCGGTTTGCTGGATCGTCAAGAAACAAAGAAAATATCTTGCTAAAGGGCGGGACAATCCTCAATGTCTACTCGGGCGAACTGCTGAAAATGAACATAGCTATAAAAGGGGAAAGGATCTGGTATGTCGGCCCATCTTCAGATGTTGTAAGCAGGGATACACAAGTTCTGGATGTCGGCAACAAAGTACTGGTGCCGGGCTACATTGATCCTCATTTTCATCCATGGTTCACTTACAACCCCATATCATTTGGGGAAAAAGCGTGCTGCCTCGGGACCACCACCATCTTCTGTGACAATCTGATTTTCTACATGTTGATGGGTGTAAGGCTTTTTGAAGACTTTATGGATGCACTTTCGAAAATGCCCATTAAATTTTTCTGGTTCTGCAGGGCAGTACCTCAGACTCCCATGGCAACAGAAGATGAACTATTTTCAGTTAAAAACTTAGAGAGGCTTCTCAAGAATCCTCTTGTGCAGTCTTTAGGCGAGATTACAAGGTGGCCTGAGATACTGAGGGATAATCAGAAAATTTTAGAAATGATACGCCTTACAAAAAGGCTTAAAAAAAGAGTAGACGGTCACACCGCAGGCGCCAAATATGAACAATTGAGCATTCTTTCCAGGGCCGGAGTGGAGTCCTGTCATGAGAGCATCAGTGCGAAAGAGGCCCTCGAGAGACTTAGACTTGGATTCTATGTCGAATTACGAGAGAGTTCACTTCGGCAAGATTTGTCCGACCTCTTGAGAATCGTTACTGAAAACAGGGTATCTACGGATCGAATAATGTTGACGACCGACGCTTCGTCACCCTTATTTTATGATGAATGCGGGGCTACGAATCACGTCCTCAAAATCGCAATGAATGAGGGTATAGACCCAATAACCGCCTACCGCATGGTAACGATCAATCCAGCCGTGTATTTCGGCATGGACCATGAAATCGGAGGTATTGCGCCTGGCAGATACGCCGACATACTTGCCCTGAAAGATCTTGCCCATCCTACACCGGAATTAGTTCTCTCCAAGGGACGAATCATAGCGGAAAACAGTAATCTCATTGAATCCTTTCCATGGAAAGGCTGGGAGGCTTTTTTTCCGTCAGACTCATTTTCCGGACGCAACTGGTCGGCCAAAGACCATCATTTTCATATCGCAAGCCGTGAGAAAAGCAGAACGTTTCCAACCATTAGACTTATCAATCCCGTGATTACTCGAATAGAGTGGGTTGACTTCATTATAAAGGACGGCCTTCTGAATTTGGATGAAAAGGAAGGGTTTTGTTTCCTTTCCCTCATTAACAGGGATGGAAAATGGGTTACAAATGGAGTAATTCAGGGTTTCGGGAACGTTGAAGGTCTTGCTTGCACATTCAACACCGCCGCTGAAATACTTGCCATAGGACGTAAACCGGAGGTAATGAGTGCTGCTGTAAACAGGGTCCTTGATATGAAAGGAGGGATCGTGGCAATTGAAGACGGAAGGGTTGTCTATGAATTCCCTCTACCCTTAGGGGGCCTGATGTCAGATTTGCCCATAAAACAGCTGGCCCGCAAAGATATGGAACTCAGGGACTTCCTCTCCACAAGAGGATACCCTTATCATGACCCACTTTATACATTCATTTTTTTACCCAATGATTTTCTCCCTGATGCAAGAATTAATTACCGGGGTGTGGTGGATATTAGGAACGATGAGGTGCTTTGGCCGAGAAGGGATTTGGGTGAGTTTTGAGATTATTGGAGATCACCTGTCTCTATGAAGCTGAAAGTCCTCACATTGCCGAAGGGCGCCAGCAGAATACGTAAACCTAACCCTATTTACTGAAATTCACAATAAAGAAGTTTTGTCAAAAATAAGATTTATCCGTAATAGCTCAATAAATAGGGGCAGTCATTTCCATCATGAACTCTTTCACAAGTTTTTTTTGAAAAGCCCACATTTTTTCTTGCGTTCCGGTTCCTGA
>Ga0315538_1002326_pt1 | contig 10691 bp, 9 predicted proteins | sample SalMarSW160230MG_2_FD_203834 | JGI IMG/M metagenome (GOLD analysis project Ga0315538, IMG submission 203834) | Salt marsh sediment microbial communities from the Plum Island Ecosystem LTER, Massachusetts, United States - Salt Marsh Sediment SW1601-230 ...
CCAGCTTAAGCATGAGCGCCAACAACAATAGTGCCGCAACCCCCAAGGCTAGCGCTAAGTGGAAGCTTAAGTAGTAGTGGCCATGGAGGCCAAGCACAGCTAGAAGGGAACCACCTATGCCTAGCACTAGCATACGTAGCAGGTAGGGTCTTACAAATCTTCTCTGTGCCTTTTTCGGAAACACCGCGATTTGCCTGCCGGTTGCAGCGAATTCCCAACCAATAGCTACACTGCTCAGCGCGCAAACCGTTAAGTAGGGAGTTTCTCCCCATAAGGTGACAATCAGCGCAAGCATGATAGACGCGAAGAACAAAACTGTCAGACCTGTTGTCGTTGAGTCAATTACGACAAACACAATCCACAGCACTCCAAGGAAGAGACCCGCAGCGCCAAGTATGGGCGAGGCTCGATGGAATTCAGCGCCGGCGATCATCGCTACTCCGATAGAGAAGAAAACCATGGAGTAGGTTCTCATCTATGCCTCCTTGCTTGTCGTGAGAGCGCCCAGCCTAGTGATTGGGACAATGAGGTGTCAGTATTCCAATCCACAACCACTATTCCAATACGCATAAGCGTATCAAGCAGAAATGATCGCTTCAATTTGATAATGCGCCGGGCAAACGCGAGCTTTGTATCAGCCTCATGCTCTCCGCATTGAGAAGAAAAGGGACGAGGTGCAACAAGCATTATTTGATAGCCACGAGCACGCAGCATTCCCAAGACTTCAATATCACCTACTCCAGCTAAAGGACTGAGAATTACGAGCTGTGAGTGAGGAGGGAAAAAACGAGCAGGGATATTGTATAGATCCTCAAATACGGGCTTGTTTGCTGTTCTTGCGCATGATAAAGCATCGAGGATCTTCTGTTGTTGAAGTTTGCCGTATCCAGGATAGGTCCAGTTCATGTAGTCACCATAGATGAGTAAACCAACATTATTCCCCTGGGTCAGTAGATAAGAGCTAATGCTCGCTGCTCCTCGTACGGCGCACTCAAAAACCTCCTGACTGTTGATCGACGTATTCGCACGTTTGCGTGCATCAAGGATTATGCTTACATCGGCAACTCGCTCCTGCTCGAATTCGTTTATGACCAGCTCTCCTCGCCTGGCATACGCACGCCAGTTAATTCGTTTGATATCGTCTCCTGCGACGTAGTCACGGCAACCAAAGAAATCGAGACCAACTCCCCCAACTCCTGCCCTAACGTTTCCAGCATAAACACGAGTGTTCCGGGGTCGAATCACCAGTTCCTCCAGTGGCTCTATGCGTGGAAAGATGCGAAACAAGGTCTTGCTGATCAAGAACTCCCTGTGGAGAATGGGAATGAGGTTCCCGCAAGTTACAATCTCTACACCAGAGATAGAATAGCTCCCGCGTGGCGCTTGCAAAACATAGGAGATACTTATCTCTTCACCCGTTGTTAGTAAAGCTAGCAAAGATGTTTCACCATCTATAACACTGATCCCTGAAGGCAGCTTCTCCGATAATCCCAGCCATACTGCTGATTTGCCACGATTCTCAACACTTAAGGTAACATGGATCTGTTGCCCCTCTTCAACTTGGCCAGCCTCAAGCCTACGCCTAACGGAGATCTGTGGCTTTTGGTACACCAGGTTAAAGCCAACAAGTGCACTTGCGTATACGAATAGTGGCACTGCCAGAGCTAGAACTCTTCCGTTTCGCAGAAGAATCCCTAATACCGACAGTACAATGCCAGATCCAATGTAAATAGCAAGCTTGGCTTGGGTGCGCACCTCAATCGACCTTGGGAACAGGAATACTGCTAAGGATGTTTTCCATGACGTCGGTTGAAGTGAGTCGCTTTGACCACAATTCTGGGCTAAGAATAAGTCGGTGAGCTAAGGCGGGCACCGCCAGAATCTTGACATCGTCAGGAATTACGTAGTCACGACCTTCAATTGCTGCACGCGCGCGGGAAAGCTTTAACAAGGCGAGTGAGCCTCGTGGGCTTGCTCCTACGTAAACATTTGGATCGGTGCGTGTCTTCGCGACAAGGGAAACAATGTATGACGCAATGTCAGGGTGTACAAAAACATCTTCCACGGCGCTGCGCATTGTCAATAGTTCGTCGCTATCTATGATTGGCCTTAGTACGATTTTGTCCTCTTTGCGCTCCTGGCGCCGGCGTAGAATCTCTACTTCTCCGTCGTGGTCAGGATAACCAACAACAAGGCGCATCATGAATCGGTCAAGCTGGGCTTCAGGAAGAGGAAAGGTTCCTTCATATTCGATCGGATTCTGGGTCGCAATTACTATGAATGGTGACGGAAGTGGGTGCGTCTCTCCACCGATTGTTACCTGAGATTCCTGCATTGCTTCAAGGAGTGCCGATTGGGTTTTTGGGGTCGCTCTATTGATCTCGTCACCGAGTATGATGTTGGCGAATATTGGGCCAACAGCAAGAGTGAAGGATCGTTTTGTGGTGTCAAAAATGTGGGAACCTGTGATATCACTTGGCAGTAAGTCCGGGGTGAACTGAATCCGCTTGAACTCAATCCCGAGCACGCGTGCAAAGCTCCGCGCAATCAGCGTTTTAGCCAGCCCAGGGTAGTCTTCGAACAAGATGTGTCCAGCTGCGAGAATTGCCACCATTGCTTGATGTAGGACTTCTTCCTTCCCAACGATTGCTCTTGCTACTTCGTCAAGGATTTGCTGCGCGCGTAGCTTTACGTGACTTATCTGCATTCATAGCCCCTTGTTGATAATCTTCAAGAAAACTAATTGTTTGTTCCAATTTGTCTCCAAAATTTCGAGCTCTCTTCATCCCGTATCTGAGTTTGCAGCAATCGAAAAACTCTCTTACTGTCGGCCTTTCACACCAGCTCGCTGTCTCAAATCGCAAACGCGCTTCTCCAAGAGAAACCCCCTCTTTACAGGCAATCATTCTTATTGCAACCGTAGCTAGCTCTCTTGCAAGCCTCACGCGAGAAAACACATCGTAATGAGCTTGACCAACCAATTCTGCAAGGCTTTCTAGATCATCTTTCTGTACCACTGACAGCACTCGGCTATGGGGATGACGCGGAGCTCGAGCAAAAACGCGAAGGTAAGCGCGTAAGAGAAACAAACTAGCAACCAAGGTAGCGATGATCCACAAGCACAATTCGGGAAGCCGAAGAGCATACCAGCGAATGGTATAGTATCCAGTGATGACTGGGTCAAGAACTGCGGTGCGCAGAAAGTCCTGTAGGAATAAGATAAATACAATGGTTACACAAAGCGTTAGGAGAAGGCCTATGATCAGGATGGTAGATCTATGCGCTTTCATTCCGCGTCAGCCAGTGCATAGCTGTTCTGGATTACCGTCAGACAAGCAACTGCTTCATTCGCAAATGACTTCTGTAACCGATCACCGTAACGAACCTGTTCAAAGATTGAGGTAAGCCGATCAATATGGATGTCCTTCATTCCGCGTGAACGTAGAAGTCTAGAGAACTCCCGCGGCGTTAGATAAGCCAAATTACGAACACCTTCTTTCGAGCTCAGGATTTTGGTCATCTCCTTATAACAGCCGAGAACCACTTGATACGGATCGCTACCAGCCTGGATTTGTCTGAGCGCACTGTTCGCCTGTTCCGCAAGCTCTTCAAGCAAGCCCCGATTCCGACCTGCACGAGCCCTAATTCTGGGCAAGATCTTGAGAGCGACCGCAATGGTAACACCAGTGGTTGCTAGTCCTACACCGATTGCGAGCAGAATTACCAACCAAGTTGGGGCGCTTGCCTGGGGTACGTTTGGTTTCAGTAATGGTTGTGAGTCCTGTGGCCCTCCCAGATACATGGTGCTGTCTTCTAGTTCCATCTGCGGCGTCTCACGCTCGACCGGGTTGAGGAATGATAATAAACCCAAGAATAGGGCAAAGATAACTGCCATGGCAATCAGTTGCCATCGGAACTGACGCGAGATAATAGCGAGTACCGCCATCGCAGCGAGGGCAATGATGATCAGGAGACGCACTGTAGTCTGAACCGCCTCTTTCCCTATTCCACGTTCTGCGGTGAAGCTTCCTTCGTTTCCCGTTCTAGAAAGATCGGCAAATGGGTTTGGCAGAGCTTTTCCCGGAAGGAGTTTCGTCTGATCTAATCCCCCAATCAATACAAACAAGATCGTAAACAGGGCAACAACACAGACAATGAACGGGATATAGCTGCGTGGTCTCGCCTGCACTACGGTACCTTCACGTCCAGTTTCAGTCCTTCTAGCTGAGTAGGCGTGACCGGCACTGGCGATTCTGTGAGAGGGCATGAACCCGTAGTGGTCTTTGGAAATGCTATAACATCTCGCAGTGAGTGCTCTTGAGCCATAATCATCACCAATCGATCAAGCCCGAGTGCAAATCCACCATGCGGTGGCGCGCCATACTCAAGTGCGCGTAGGAAAAAACCAAATCGCCTTTGCGCTTCGTCCGGCAAGATGTTTAGTAACTGGAAGATTCTTTCTTGAATAGGACGAGAGTGGATCCTGATACTTCCACTTCCCAGCTCGGTTCCGTTAAGCACCAAATCATAGGCATTTGACAAGACTGAAAGCGGGTCTTGTTCAAGCTTCTCCTCGTCTTCCTTTCGAGGAGAAGTAAATGGGTGATGCTCACTCGTCAGGTTTCCTGTTTCGTCAACACGAAACAAGGGGTAATCAGTGATCCAGAGAAATTGCCATTCCGTATTTTCCGCTAACTTCTCGCGCTGCGCTATCTCCAAACGCAATGCGCTTAGCGCTGGCTCTATGTTGTTTCCTGCAAGGATGAGAATCAGGTCTCCCTGCCTAGCCGAGAACTTGCCAGTGATTGATGCAATCTCTGTGGAAGATAGGAACTTAGAGAGGGGAGAAGTCACTTGTTCTCCTAGTTTTATCCATAGCAATCCCTTCGCGCCTGCCTTTAGGGCAACTTCCTTTAGGGAATCAATTGCCGACCGAGAGTAGCTCGCGCATCCAACAGCGTTTATCCCAGCGATCTTTCCACCAGAAGCAATAGCTGTGCTAAAGATACGAAAAGTACTTCCCCGTACAGTATTGGAAATATCGTGGATCTCAATACCGAAGCGCAGATCAGGCTTATCCGATCCGTAACGTGCTAGTGCCTCTCGATGAGTAAGGCGAGGGAATGGAGTTTGAAGTTCAATAGCTAGCTCTTTTCTGAATAGCTCAAACAGCATTCCTTCCAATAGGTCAAGGATCTCTTCCTTGCCACGTGGAAAGGATATTTCGAGGTCAAGTTGGGTAAATTCAGGCTGTCTGTCGGCGCGCAGGTCTTCATCACGGAAGCACTTAACGATCTGGAAGTAGCGATCGATTCCACCAATCATTAGCAGTTGCTTAAATAGCTGTGGTGATTGGGGAAGGGCATAAAAGCTTCCTGGTATAATCCGGCTAGGAACAAGGAAATCGCGTGCTCCTTCTGGTGTTGATTTCGTAAGTACTGGGGTTTCGATTTCCAAGAAATGTTGATTGCAGAAATAATCACGGATTACCTTGAAGATTCTATGCCGTAAGGCAAGGTTATGTTGCATACGTCTGCGACGCAAGTCAATGTAGCGAAAGCGCAGGCGTGTCTCTTCAGTTGTATCTGAGCCATCGCCTTCAATGAGAAACGGAGGAGTAAGTGAAGTATTGAGGATCTCCATTTTCTCTACTCTCACTTCGATCTTACCAGTAATCATATCCGGGTTGATATTCTTCGCAGTACGAGGAGAAACTACTCCGGTCACCGAAATAACGTCTTCCCGGTTGACGGTATATCCACTCGTAAGTGTGTTCTCACCACGTGGAAAAAGCAGTTGAATTACCCCCGAACTGTCACGCAGATCAACAAAACTAACCCCTCCCAGGTTACGACGGCGTTTCACCCAACCGCACAGGGTGACGCGGCGTGCCACATCCTTCAGGGAAAGGTTGGTACAATAACTGGTTCGATTCATGCCAAACTCCTTCAACTTGTTTACTTGGTTGCCGTTTAAGTTATTATAGAGCAATACATTGGGCACGCAACGAAAAGGGCAGCAGATTATTGTCAACCATTGGTATTCTATGGAAAGAAGCTTGGCAAGAACCTCAGCTCACGCCGTTCTTGAGTATGCCCTTGAAGAGCTTCCGATCGAGCGGTGTTTGCCAGCCAGTGAAATCCCCTACCTCTGTATCATTGGCAGCGTGCATCCGTACCATGTTCAGCTTTGCTGAAAGGTTATCAAAAAGATACACAGCAATGGCTTCAGCTGTTTTGGGAACAACCGCCGACCCAAATTCAAGCTCTCCGTGGTGAGAAATTACAATGTGTTCCAGGAGCTGTGGAAGACGTGGATCCGGCCAATCGATTTTCTTAGCTTCTTCGCGAATCATGTCACGTCCAACAAGCAGGTGTCCTATCAATTGACCACTAAAGCTATGTCGGGGAGCAACTGGGTTCTCGAGTTCTTTGATTTTCCCAATGTCATGCAAGATAGCACCGGCAATTGCTAGCCCTCGATTAAGAAATGGGTAGTCTTCAGTCGAATGCGCTACGCCTACTGCAACTTCCAGGCTATGCTCAAGGAGACCGCCGATGTAGGCGTGGTGATAACGAATTGCGGCAGGGAATTCCTTCAATTCCTGCTCATTTGCCGACAACAAGTTCGTTGTGAGTTTGCGCAGCGTGGGTGGCTCGATAGTTTCGACAAGTCCTTGGATCTCGTTCCACATCTTGTCGATGTTACGCTCACTTCTGGGAACAAGAAGCCCGGGATCAAAGCCAGAAAGCTTCCCAAACTTTGCTTCATATGTCTCTAGTTGTCGGATCGACTCAACTATCACCTGCAACGCGTTACGGTAGGTTTCGGTGCGGCCTTCAACATAAACGAAATCTCCTTCAGCAAAGCCTGAGGCAAACCGCTGTGTTGCACCGGCCCACGCACGAGCAGCAACCGATCCTGTATAATCGGCTAGTACAATCTCTAGGTAAGCGTCACCACTGCGTGTTGCACGCTGTGTCTTCTGTCTTACTAGAAAACATTGCGAAACGTTTTGCCCTTCTTTCATTTCCTTAATTGGTATATGTGACAATGAATAGGGGACCCCTGTCCGTATATGATTAGCGAATTCTCTGTTAGGCACCAATGCCTCCTTCAATTTCAGCATTTATTACTAGTGTAAAGTAGAAGAATTGAAAATCAACTAGTTTCTTACAGAATCACGAATTCTCTTGTATGCACTGTTGCAAGCGCGTTAGAGTCTTACTGGTATCTTTTTCGAAAGATTTGCAGCAGGACAATGGTTGTATCCCGTTTTTTAAGCGGAAAGACAAGAAGAACTCCGGCAAGGAAACCTCCAATGTGTGCAAACCATGCTATGCCACTGTTACTCCCCAATGAACTGGCTCCACTTAGAACTTGTACAATAAACCAAAATCCGAGCAGGAAAACAGCAGGCACGGCAACCAGACGAACAAAGAAGAAAACCACCACTAAGGTAAGGATGCGCGAATAAGGGAAAAGCATGAAATATGCAGCAAGCACTCCAGCAATTGCGCCAGAAGCGCCAAGCTGAGGGATAGAGCTTGCAGAATTCAGTAACAATTGGGAAAAACTAGCGATAATCCCACACAAGAGATAGAAGAGAAGAAACTTCACGTGTCCCATTGCTTCCTCGACATTGTCGCCAAAGATCCATAAGTAGAGCATGTTTCCAACAAGATGTATGATCCCACCGTGAAGAAACATCGAACTAAAGAGTGTTAACCAAATAGGGAATGGAATTGTCGGCGGAAGGTCGACACCATTCTTAAGCTCAATAGGGATGAGTGCGTATTGGGAAATGAAGTAGTTGGCACGTGAGATCGGGTAAAGCCGAGAAGCACCATCACCCAAGAGGTGGGTGCGATAGCTGCGCAGGTCAAAGGCTGGGGGGCTAACCTCACGTTGAATCCACGGGATACCATCATTTAACACAGTACCTCTTGTACCCAGATAGCCTTGATAGAGGAAAATGAGCAGATTCATAATGATCAGGGCAACAGTTACGGCCGGAAACCTGTTACTAGAGCGACAATCACGTAGAGGAATCATGTAATGATTGTATCGCATTCCGTTAATCACGAACAATCAATTGATTGCCCAGTTGCTGCCCGTATAATTGTCCTAGAGGACAACAAGGAGGGAGTTATGCAGCTATTGAAACAACTGACCGAAGCCTCAGGTATCCCTGGGCACGAAGAAGAAGTTCGCTCTATTCTCAGCAACGCATTACGCGAACACGTAGACAGCATCACCACTGATTCTCTGGGAAATCTGATAGCCCATATCAAAGGCAGTGGACCCACGGTAGCAATTGCTGCACATATGGACGAGATTGGCTTTATGGTTAGCTTCATCGAAGAAAAAACAGGTTTTCTACGAATCCATCCCTTGGGAGGGTTCGATCCAAAAACACTTGTCGCTCAACGGGTCATTGTTCACACTGAAACAAAGGACTTGATTGGGTGCATCGGAAGTAAACCAATCCATGTTATGACCGAGGAAGAGCGCAAGAAGCCACTCGAACTAAAGGATATGTTTGTCGATCTCGGTCTACCTGCAGATGAAGTGAAACAACTTGTAGAAGTCGGTGATCCAGTTACTTTGCGACAAGACTTCCTTGTCGGAGAAAGCACCATTTCAGGGAAGGCGCTAGATGACCGCACTGGGTTATACATTGCAGTCGAAGCGGTGAAACGAGCCAAGAAGATCGCTTGTAATCTATACGTTGTTGGTACAACACAGGAAGAGGTTGGACTGCGTGGAGCACGAGTGGCCGGATTTGCAGTGCATCCTCAAATTGCTATCGCGCTTGACTCAACAATTGCTATAGATACGCCAGGCATTCCCGATGGTCAGCACATTACCGAGCTAGGCAAAGGGGTTGCGATAAAGCTAAGTGATTCGAGCTCTATTTCACACCCTAAGTTGGTGCGGGCGATGCGGGGAATTGCAGAAAAGAAGGGAATTCCCTATCAAATGGAGATTCTCCCTCATGGAGGTACTGATGCCGGTACACTACAGCAAGCAAGGGAGGGAGTAGCTGTAGTTACATTGTCTCTTCCCACCAGATACGTTCACTCAGTAGTGGAAATGGCACATCGCAAGGACCTGGAAGCTGCTATTGACCTCCTGGCTGCTTTCCTCGAGACCGCAGATAGCATTGACTTGACACCGTGACAAGAGCAAGAAGGATCCTCTTCGCAAACTTTGACGTTGTTGTCACAATGGATGATGCCAGGCGAGAGATTCCTCAAGGATATGTACTTGTAGAAGGAAACAAGATCATAGCAGTAGGCGCAAATGCCGGTAGAATTCCGGCCGATGAGGTAATTGACGGAGTTGGCAAGGTTCTCTTGCCTGGCTTTGTCAACACGCACCATCACCTGTACCAAACATTATTCCGCAGCATATCTGGTGCGGCTTGCAGTGGGCTCTTTGATTGGCTCAGTTTCTTGTACAAGAGATGGGAAAGAATCGATGAGGAAGCTGTGTGTACCAGCGCGATTGTTGGCTGCTGTGAGCTCCTCCTCTCCGGCGCAACAACTACATCTGATCATTTCTACCTTTTCCCACACAGACACAAGAGAATCTTTGACGCGCTTGTTAGGGGAGGGCAAATGAGCGGGATTCGTTTCCATCCTTGTCGTGGGTCAATGTCACTATCGGAAAAGAATGGCGGTCTTCCTCCGGATAGCGTAGTTCAGAGGCAGGACGAGATACTGAGTGACAGTCAGCGGGTCATCGAATGCTATCATGATCCGAGTCCTTTCTCCATGCTTAGGATAGCACTCGCCCCTTGCTCACCGTTTTCCGTTACTCAAGAACTAATGTCTGAGACGGCAAGACTTGCAGATGAATACGATGTCCTGCTACACACCCACCTTGCTGAGACAGCAGATGAAGAACGATTTTGCGTAGAAAGGTTTGGCTCTCGTCCCATTGACTTAATGGAGGAGCTTGGATGGCTGCGCGAGAATGTCTGGTTTGCCCATCTTGTTCACCTAAGCCGATCGGATATAGACAAGCTTGGTAAGGCGCAAGTTGGAATGTCGTATTGTCCGAGTTCAAATATGGTTCTTGGTTCAGGGATTTCTCCAATAGGAGAGCTGAAGAATGCCAATGTAGAAATCAGCATCGGTGTAGACGGCTCAGCGAGCAACGACACCTCAAATATGATCCGCGAGGTGCGACAGGCAATGCTGCTGCAGCGCGTTCGTTATGGAGCTGATGCTTGCAGCGCACGCAGTGCACTACATATGGCAACGATTGGGGGAGCAAGGGTTCTTCACCAGGAACAAGACATCGGTTCCCTTGAAGTTGGAAAAGCTGCCGACCTGATTACTTTTGACCTTTCTGGGATTGAATTTGCTGGAGCACATTCCGATCCAGTGGCCGCGATTGTGCACTGTGGAGTCAATCATGTAGATCTATCAATGGTCAACGGGGAGATCAAAGTACAAGGTGGCCGTCTGGTTAATGAGGAACTATACGAGCTCATTCCGCGTCACAATGAGCTTTCCAAGAAACTCGTCGATGGTGGCTAGCTCGGAAGAAAAGAGGAAGGGAGAGACTTTGTCGCAGGTCTCTCCCTTGCGGTGTAGCAGGTTGCTGTAAGGAGGCAAAGCGAAAAACTGATCTTATTGCTGCCTTATTGAATAAGTTTACCGAGAGAATTTGTGGGATTT
>Ga0315538_1002330_pt1 | contig 10683 bp, 12 predicted proteins | sample SalMarSW160230MG_2_FD_203834 | JGI IMG/M metagenome (GOLD analysis project Ga0315538, IMG submission 203834) | Salt marsh sediment microbial communities from the Plum Island Ecosystem LTER, Massachusetts, United States - Salt Marsh Sediment SW1601-230 ...
TGAGTAATCCCCCCAGATTTCCGAAGGACTTGACCGCCTCTGGAGCATACCCGAACGAGGGATTGTGTGGGTAAGGGGGAGTTAGGAGCTCCCCTTTACCCGATCGGCTCTGGTTTTTTCGGAGCAAGACGGACGACCTTATGCCCGGGCGAGACCTGAATCGACCGTAGATCGTCGCAGATTGCAGCAAGATCACCTCGAAATCTCCGGGTATGCTCCATACGATGCTTGCGCACTTCTTCAACAATTGGGTCTTTCATTAGTCAACCTCCAACAATTCTTGGGGTGAACATATTTCAGGACAAAAATATCCCTCCCTTTCCACAATCCCCCTGACGATCACATGCTGAAGCGTACCTGGCGCTCGTCCGCCATCGTGAGCATCAGGCCCGCCCTCCAGCCAAGCAGGCGAGGCGGGCGGGCATCCAATCTCGCCCGCGTTGGCATCCTCCAGGTCCTCCTTTTCGCGGTTTTCCTTTATAGAGACTGACATTGATTTGTCAACATAGTCAACTAGATCCTGTATTACGAAGTGCAGGCTGAGGAGGACTTGCAGGGATAAGAATAGGGGAATTACCGCGAACGGTTTGAAAGTGATATCAATTCCTGATCACTAAGCCATTTTTCAAGCCTGAAAGGGCGAGACATATTGGTTTGCGTAAAACCCATATCGGATTTTGGGTAAACGAGGGATACCGGTGCCAATTCATGACGGGTTATCTTGGTTTGGGAATGAGATCCTCAAAACGGGTTAAAGAAACATCCTGGTTGATGCTGTGCCTGAATATTCTTCTGCGCTCATCGGGGTTAGTCCTCTGATCGGGGATCTCCTTGTTTACTCCATGGATTCATGATAGGGACTCGAGCTGCACTGTAATCACTTTCATTCCGGGTTACAATTGTCAGATTATGAGTAAAAGCTGTTGCGGCGATGAGACTGTCAATAGAGGACATAGGGGTTCCTGCCATTTCCGCTTTTCCTTGAATGATTCCCCAATTGTCCGCAACCGCCAGATCAATAGGTAAAATTCTTGCTTGGTACTCCTCCATTAATGTGCTCAGCCAGACCGTCAAGACCTCCTTTTTCTTGGAATCCGGCAACTTGGTCAAACCTTTTCTTATTTCGCCGATTGTAACGACACTCAAAAGTAATAACTCTGAAGGTGTTGCGTACAGCCAGTCCATAACCTTGGCGTCAGGGACTGGCTTGGCTATCTCCGAAATAACGCACGTGTCCAATAGATATTTCATAGCGCTATATCTCTTGGATAATCTTTTTGTCGCTCGAATTCAAATTCTTGCTCCAGTTTGGGGCAACTGAGCAGAAAGTCCTTAAAACTAGGTTTGTGGCTGGTCAGCTCCTCGTATTCTTTAGAAGATATGATCACTACTGCTTCTGTTCCCCTGCGGGTCACGTATTGCGGGCCTTTCCGCAAGGCCTCTTCAACGAGCTTACTAAATTGGCTCTTTGCATCCTGAAGTTTCCAGATGGCTTTCATGATACCTCCCGTGTTTTCTTTCACAATCTATCTAGTCAGACTAGTCTAATTAGAGAGTCTTGTCAAGGTATTTGAAAAGCGTATTCATTTTATGGTTTGCTCTTTGAAGGCTTTTGTGGTATCGAGCTTAGCAAATCAATCTTGACCAATATGAGCATATGGAATGAGATTATTCATCCAAAGAAGGGAGGATACAGAATGACAGCAACATTGATAAAGGGAACGGAAGTCAGGGATGAGATCCTGAAAGAGCTCAAGGCGGAGGTCGACAAGATCAAGAAGGAGCGCGGGGTTGTCCCCGGGCTCGTCACCATACTGGTGGGAGAGAATCCTGCCTCGATCTCATATGTCACATCAAAAATCAAAACGGCCCAGGATCTTGGCTTCAAAGAGGTGCAGGACAATCAGCCGGCGGACATCTCCGAGGAGGCCCTGCTCGCGCTGATAGACAAGTACAACAAGGATGATTCTATCCACGGCATCCTCGTGCAGTTGCCGCTGCCGAAGCATGTGGATGAGAAAAAGATCCTTAACGCCATTGACCCCGATAAGGATGTGGACGGATTCCACCCGATCAATGTGGGAAGGCTCATGATCGGCGGGTCCGAGGTCAAGTTCCCACCCTGTACACCTGCGGGTATCCAGGAATTGATCGCGAGATCCGGTGTGCCGATAGAAGGCGCCGAGGTCGTCGTGGTCGGAAGATCCAACATCGTGGGCAAGCCCATTGCCAACATGTTATTGCAAAAGGCCCCGAAGGCCAATGCCACCGTGACCGTAGCCCATACAAGGACCAAGGACCTCGCCTTTCACTGCAAGAGGGCCGACATCCTGATTGTTGCCGCCGGCGTACCAGGCCTGGTGAAACCGGAATGGATAAAGCCAGGTGCGTGTGTCATCGACGTGGGCGTGAACCGGGTTGGTGAGAAGATCAGCGAGAAGACCGGCAAGAAGATCGCAATTCTCAAGGGCGACGTGGACTTTGATGCGGCAAAGGAGATAGCAGGCTTCATTACCCCGGTGCCGGGGGGCGTCGGGCCTATGACCATTACCATGCTTATGAGAAACACCCTCAATTCCCTTAAATTCCACCTGGGAATCGCATAGGGCATGGAAAAGGCGTGCATTTCCTTAGTGGGATACACGCCTTTTCCATGGGGCCTTAATGCGATCTCTTTTGGTATTCATTAGGTAACGATTGCCATCTCGTAACGAACTCCTCGGGTATCCGCAACTCATCAGCATCCGTTTGCTCCACCACCACCTCTTTACATTCTTCAATGCGCTTACTTTACTGGATGTGTCCCGCCTTACCCGAAGACTTGAGGATACAGTCAAAATAGTTGAATTTTATGTAAACAATATATAAACTAAAGTTAAACGGAAAATTATTAGAGGTTGGCTTTCATGACAAAGTATGTAAGTGCAAAGGAATTTCGTAAGCGTTTTCCCGACGTTGTTGAGGATCTCAAGCGTTGGGGCGAGATTGTGGTTATCAAAAGGTCAAAGCCTTTGTTCAAGGTTGTGCCATTCGAAGAATCTCCGTCCGATCTCCTTGATCGGGCTGCCGCTACTCAGGACAGTGGCCAACCTGACCTCCAGGAGATCTCCCGGATTATTCACAAAATTCGGGAAATATAGTGAAGGTCGTAGTTGATACAAATGTGGTTATATCCGGTTTGTTATGGGGAGGACCGCCTAACCAGATCTTAAGATGGGCTCGTGAAGGTTTTCTGGAGGCGATAGTTTGTGAAGAGATAATCGATGAATTCAGAAACGTAATACGATATAAAAGGTTTTCTCAAAGACTGTCTGATCTCAGCATATCACCGAATGAAGTCATTACCTTTTTTATGAATTTGGCAAGGATTGTGCCTCGCCCAGGGTTCATTCCTAAAGCAATCCATGAAGACCAGTTCGATAATATTTTTCTGGCATTGGCAGCCGAACATCATGTTCATCTCATAATCTCTGGCGATAAACATCTCTTGGATTTAAAGGAATACGATCATATACAGATCGTAACACCAAGCGAGGCTTGCAGGATTATAAAGACATTATCGGAGTAAAGGGGATAGAATGCGCTTATGATTTTTTCAGCCAGGCTCTTCATCCAGTACCTCTCTGATCTTCTCCGCAGAAACCCTCCCTAGTCCGTCAATCTCTGTGAGTTCTTCGATTGATGCATTCATGACACGAGAAACGGATCGAAAATGTTCTATCAACCTCTTGGCCAGCAAGGGACCAACTTGGGGTAATCCCTGTAGGAGATATAATTGTTTCGACTTTAACCTCTTAGGCCGATACCCTCCTCGTAAGGGCACGACATCCATATAGGTTTGATCCTGTCTGCCTATCATCAGTAAAATATTCCTCGTGTCTTCTTTGGAACGAGAAAAGATAACTGGAATATGCCATATGGCTTGTGCAGAAAGTAAGGCTCCTTTGATAGCCATTGGGTCAAAATTGAGTTCAGTTTTATAGGGATTGCCTTCGATAAGAAGAATCGGGTTGAGGCAATGTTTTTTTAGGTTTGAGAGCTGATTGAATAGTCTCCCGTCGATTATAGAGACTAGGAAATCTCGCGCTGTTTTCCGTTCAATCGTTATAGAATCATTGATGACATAATCGCCGTAAGGAACCTTTTTGATTTCGATAAGAAGATCCTCATTTTTGAGCAAATCGACGAGGCCGGATGCCTTCTCTCGGTAATCTACCCTGATTTTCAATAGGGTGTTTCCTTTACGTTGGTTTTCTCTTAGGGACTGTTGATGGAATGGAGTCAAAAAAACGTTTCACATCCTCAAGTCTATGGACAATACTCATCTCCGGCAGAGAGGATACGATGGCATTGCCGTAAGAATGGGTAACAAGTCGTGTATCAAGAATGGCAACCACGCCATAGTCGCTGTGTCCCCTGATGAGCCGCCCGAACCCCTGCCTCAATACCAGGATGGCGGATGGGAGGGCAAGCTCGCTAAACCATCTGTCTCCCAGTCTCCTGCATCGTTCCTGGTAGACCGGATCCCCCGGGGAGGCAAAAGGGAGCTTTCCAATAACCACCAGGCTCAGCTTTTCTCCCTTTATGTCAATCCCCTGCCAGAACGTGGCGGTCGCCAGGAGCACGGAATGAGGAGTGTCTTTAAACCACTGAAGGAGCCGTGCAGGAGGCATCTCACCCTGTGATTTGAACGGGTAGCGTATCCGGATATTTTGCGCCGCGAAATAGAGGTGATGGTACGAGGTAAACAGCACTAATGCCCTTCCCTGGGATGCATTGATGAGCTCCTCCATTACCGTAAGGCTCTCCTGCTGAAATATTTCATTGTTTCTGTGGGAAGGCGGCGGCAGGCCTTTATTGATATAGAGGAGCGCCTGTTTTCTGTAATCAAAGGGTGAGCTGATTATCCTCTCTTGAAAATCTTCAATGCCGAGCCTCTGTTTTAAGAAGCTGAAATTTCCTCCTGCTGTCATCGTGGCTGAAGCCATGATCACACTGTCATAGGCGCCTATCAGCTCCCTAAAAGAACTCTGGGCTTCTACAAGACTGCTTCTCAACTCCAGCGTACCGTTGTTTCCAGCCATATAATATACCTTGCCCGTATCCTTCTGCTCTATAAAATCATCAATTTCCGATCTGAGCGTGGTTACATAACCTATGGTTGTTTCCATCCTGTCAAAAAGCTCCTCATCAGAGGCGGAATTCTTCTGTTTTTCCAGGGTTGAAACCACGGCATCAAGTGCAAGGCTCTCTTTGAGATCCTTTAGTTTTTCTATGATGGGCGGGGGGATCGGAAAAATTGTCTGGGATGGGATATCCGTTCCCTTGAAAAACGATTCCACCTTGGGAAAAAGCGGATCAACGAGTATTTTCAATCCTTTCAATCTATAGAGGAGCCATCCCACCCTCGGATGGCTCAGCGTGCTGCCCATGACGTGAGAGATCACGCCTTCAATCTCGGATGCTTCATCGATTATTACTTGTTCATGAAAGGGCAGGATATTAAATCCTGAAAGCAGGTCATGGATGAGGAGGTGGTGGTTGATCACCAGGATATCCTTGTTGAAGAGATGCCTGTAATGCCGGTAATAAAAACAATTATCGTAAAAGGGACACGCCCTTCCGTTACAGTCTTGTGAATCACCACAGACCTTGGACCAAAATTCAGGAATGAATGGAAGCTCATCTTTTTCTCCTGTCCTGGTTTTAGACAACCATTCGCGAAACCTTGCATAGAGACCACTTATCTCTGTAAATTCCCTTTCCCTCTTCAAACAAAGATAGTTGTTCTTTCCCTTGAGGATACCGAAAGAAAACTGTTGAGGTAGTTCCTTTTGGAGGAAAACAAGATCCTTGCTCGCAAGTTGATCCTGAAGCGCCAGGGTAGCAGTTGATACAATGGTTTTTTCCTGCGATAGGATCGCCGGGATAAGGTAGGCAAATGACTTACCAATGCCTGTACCGGCCTCTATGAGGAGGTTCTTTTTATCCCTGAGGCAGCGCAGGATCTCAGCCGCCATCTCCCTCTGGCCGGGACGATCTTCGTAGTCCGGAAAGCTCTGTTTCAATACATGAAAGCTGGATGATACGGTGGCGGCCAGTTTTGTCCTCCTGTTTTTCTTCGTGCCGGGTTATTCCCTTATGAAAACCCAGAGGCGTGCTTACCATTTAGAATTTACGTTGACTATAGACATTGACCATGGTAAAAGCAAACATAATTGTAACTGCTCGGGTAGCCACAAAGGCACCAAGACCCGCCTGCCTCGCCTGCGCGAGAGCAATGGCGGGCAGGCACAAAGGATAACTATGAGTTTGTCAACCTTGATGAGTTCGTAAAAAGTCAACATCGGTGTCATTGCGAGCGAAGCGAAGCAATCTCCTTCAATGCAAGTACTTGAATTTACGAGATTGTTTCGTCGCTCTGCCCCTCGCAATGACAGGTGAAAAGACTTTTTACGAAACCATCAACCTTATCTGACAATAAACAAGACATTCCAATAACACAGGAGATAATGTACCCCCATAAAAAAGGGTAGTAAAAGAATAATTCTCTAATCTTAGTGTCTTCGTGTCTGGCTGAATAGTTACACATATTTTACGTATAAGGAAGTTGTGATGGAAGAGATCAGCATTTCGAAATTTAAAGCTACCTGTCTGCGTCTTTTAGATAACGTAAAAAAAACAGGCCATCCCTTGCTGGTTACGAAAAAAGGAGAACCCATTGCACTGGTAACCCCACCACCTCCGCCAAAATCGAAGGCATGGCTTGGCTCCATGAAGGATACCATGAAAATCACCGGGGATATCATTTCGCCTGCCCTTGATGAAGAGGAGTGGGAGGTCTTGCAAAAATGAACCTCTTGCTCGATACGCACGTTATCCTCTGGAGTGCTGCTGAGCCTGAGAAGGTGCCTCGAGAGGTCGCTGAAGAATTGGAGAATGGGTCAAATGAACTCTGGTTTTCCCCTATCAGTGCCTGGGAAATCCTCTTGCTTGTTGAAAAAGGGAGGGTAGTTGTGGAGGGAGATCCAGAAAAGGCCGTCAGGGGACTCTTTCAAAAGCTCCCTCTGAGAGAGGCTGTCCTCAATCAGGAAGTAGCGATACAAAGCCGTTCTGTTGATCTTCCTCACCAGGATCCCGTTGACAGATTCCTTGCCGCAACGGCCATGGTTTACGGGCTTACTCTCGTTACCGCTGATAGCCGATTCGTTGATGCCAAGGCATTTTCTGTTCTCGCAATTCATTAAGTCTGTAAGCCTCATGGCCATCTCGGTCGCTTCGAAGATCATCTTCATCGAAAGAACTTCCGCTATTCAAAGTTGACAAAGTCGTAAAAAGTCTTCTAATCGTCATGCCGGTCCCGGATCGGTGTCCGGGATGACGGATCCGGCATCCAGAACCTATTGAATTTACTGGATTCCGGCTTCCGCCGGAATGACAGAAAAATGGAAAAAATGACTTTTTACGAAACCATCAAAATTGCAAAGCAATTTTATAACTTGACGGCCCTCTTGCGCCGTAAGTAGTATGACCCGAATTTATTGGAGCTATTGCGCATGAAGAGATACGGATTGGTTTCCATAGCCGGGACAGAGGAGGCGCAACGGGTAATCAATGTTACCCTGGGAAAGGAAAAGGCGGATCTGGCGCTTCTCGATGCAACCATCCTCAATGTGTATACCGGAGAGTGGCTGGAGGGGCATTCGGTGTGCGTAAAAGGCGAGTGGATCGCCTATGTAGGTCCCGATCCGGGGGATACGATCGGCCGGGATACCCAGGTTCTTGATGCGAGGGGTAAAACCATCATTCCCGGATTCATAGACGGGCATGCCCACCTGATGGACCAGCTTTACACCGTTGCCGAGTTTCTCCGCTATGCCATGGTCGGCGGCACCACGACCATTATCACCGAGAGCATGGAAGTCTTCCCGGTAATGGGCTACGAGGGAGTCGCTGATTTCCTGGAATCCCTGAAAGATCAGCCGATAAAGCTCTTTGCCACGGCGCCTGCCATGGTTTCCACGAGCAAACGGGCGCAGGGTATCCCAAAGCGTACGCTCAAGAGGATTCTTTCCAGGGATGATGTGGTCGGCCTGGGCGAATCCTACTGGCAGAAGGTGATAGGGGAGCCGGAAGAGTACTTCCCGCTTTTTCAGGAAACCCTCAAGCTCGGAAAGAGATTGGAGGGACACTCTGCCGGGGCAAAGGGCAGAAGGCTGATGGCATATTCGGCCTCAGGCATATCATCGTGTCATGAGCCTATTAAGGCAGATGAGGTGCTGGAACGACTGAGACTGGGGATGCACGTCATGATACGGGAGGGGAGTGTACGGGCTGATCTGGCCTCCATAGCGACAATACGGGATGCGGGCGTTGAGCTCCGAAGGCTCATGCTGGTAACCGACGGCGTAAGCCCCGGGGATTTGCTCGAGAAGGGCTACATGGAAGGGGTCGTGCAGAAGGCCATTGAGTGCGGGTTTGATCCGATCCATGCCGTGCAGATGGCAACCATCAATACCGCAGAGTACTTCTCCTTGGATGGGATCGTTGGGGGGATTTCGCCCGGCAAGCATGCTGATATGGTGGTGATCCCCAACCCCAGGGAGATTATCGCGGAGTACGTGATCAGCAAGGGTCAGGTTATCGCACGGGAAGGTGAGCTTCTCAAATCCCCGAGAAGGCACGCCTTCAGGGAGAAGAGCAGGAACAGCATTCACCTGAAGCGCAGCCTTCGGGCATCCGATTTCGCCATACGGGTTAAGGATGCCGCCAAGGATGTGAAGGTGAGGGTCATCGACCAGGTGACGGGCCTGGTCACCAAGGAGCTCATAGTCCCTATGCCGGTTGTTGACGGCGAGATCAGGCAGGATGTGGCGAGGGACATCATAAAGGTTGCAGCTATCGACAGGAGGTTTTCCCCGGGAAAGACATTCGTGGGGCTCATCAGGGGATTCGGATTGAGGAGGGGTGCGTTTGCAAGCACCAAGTCCTGGGATACCTCTGATATCATCGTGGTAGGTGAAAACGACGAGGATATGGCCCTCGCGGTAAACAGGATCTTCGAGCTCAAGGGAGGGGCCGTTGCCTGTGCCGCCGGCCGGATCCTGGCGGAGATCCCCTTGCCTTTTTTTGGGCTCATATCCGATCTGCCGGTGGAGGAGATTGCGGGCAAGATAGGGGAGATTAAAAAGGCCGTGAAGGAACTCGGCTTTCCCTTTGACGATCCCCTCCTGAGCATCAATACCCTTACCGGCGCTGCCATACCCTTTTTAAGGATCTGCGAGGAAGGCCTGGTGGATCTCAAGCACGGAAAAACAGTGGGCCTTATCATTCATTAAGGTCCGGGTGTGCTCTCAGGTGCAATCAAATTGACTGAAGGGAAATAGGTCTTGTATCGTGATACATTGAATCATTCCTCTCTAACAAAGAAACCTATAACAACCACGGTGGCAACAGCCATTGCTCCGCCGAAGAGGAAGGGTGCGCTGGGGAGCACGGAGAAGAGAATCCCTGCTATGATACTGGCCGGGAGCAACCCCGCTCCCACAATGGTGTGGTAAAAACCCAGGGCGGTAGCCCGTGAACCCTTTGGCGCGACACCGGAGACGAATGCCTTCTCCACCCCCTCCGTCATCGCGTAATAGACGCCATAGGCGGGCCAGAAGAACCACAAGAGGAAGTTCGTCTCACGGCCGATAAAACCGAACGCGACGTATACCGCCGCATAGAGGCTGTATCCCGCCATAAGCACCCTTTTTCTTCCGATCCTGTCCGAGAGGGAACCGAAGAAGGTTGCAAGGAGCGATGTGGAGAGATTGAAGGTGAGGTACATGAGCACAACGGTAGAGAGCGCATGCCCCAGGTTCATGCTGCGAAGGAGCAGGAACTGGTTCGAGGAGTTCCCGAGGGTAAAGATCAGTTGGGCGAGGAAAAAGACTCTCAGGTTTTTATCGTATCGACGGAGGTTCAGATTCGGTACGGGCTTTTGCCTGTTTTCTCCCGGAGCAAGGTGTGCCTTTTCCTCTCTGACAAAAGAGAGAAACACGACCCCTATCAGGGCCGGGACAACGGAGATGAGAAACAGAAGGTAGAATTCCTCCAGATCCGTGATCGTCTTGGTCACGGGGTCCATAAACCGCAGGACCAGGAAAAAGCAGATAAGCGCGCCCAGGGCTGCACCGGCAAAATCCATTCCCCTGTGAAAGCCGAAGGCCTTTCCCTGCGTCTCCTGAGCGGTGGATTCAGAGATGAGGGCATCCCGGGGCGCGGTCCTGATGCCCTTTCCGACCCGGTCGAGGAAACGGGCGAGGAGCAGGAAGTGCCAGCCGAAAGAGGCCAGAATCAGCATCGGCTTTGCAAAGGCCGACATACTGTAGCCGGCAAGAGCTGGAAGTTTCCTTTTTTGAATCCTGTCTGAATAGTAGCCGAAGAAGACCTTGAGGAAGCTCGCGGTAGATTCCGCGACCCCTTCGATAATTCCCAGGATTGGTCCCAACAAGGCCTTCTGAGAGGTCATAATCATGCTCACGAATGCCTGGATGAGCGGGTAGATCATCTCTGAGGAGATGTCCGTAAAAAAGGAGGTAAACCCGGCGAGGACGACATTTCGGGAAATTCCCATCTTCTTCCCTGTGCCTTGCGTACCACTATCATTGTGCTGAGGAGCGCTCATCGATGTCATAG
>Ga0315538_1002332_pt1 | contig 10677 bp, 11 predicted proteins | sample SalMarSW160230MG_2_FD_203834 | JGI IMG/M metagenome (GOLD analysis project Ga0315538, IMG submission 203834) | Salt marsh sediment microbial communities from the Plum Island Ecosystem LTER, Massachusetts, United States - Salt Marsh Sediment SW1601-230 ...
GGCCTCCGGCTCGCCTATGAGAAAGTAAGTCAAGAAAAAACACTCCCCCATTAGAAAAAAATCACTTTTTTTCTTGCTTACGGTCTCCTGTCTTCGGCCGACCCGATGCATTGTTTTGAAACCCCATCTTTTCAATCTTAACGGATCTTGCTTTATCTTCAGGCTATTAAAAGGCTATATCAGTATTCCTTACGCGCCTATCTGAGCTCTCTATCCACACGCAATTTGTTCTGACATGGAATGGGCTACGATAAATTCCAGGAATAGAGGGGGAGCTAATCGTAGAGTTGAACTATTACCTGCCAAAACAGGTATGTTACGAGCCGGAATGAGCTCTCTCCCCTCACCTATAAGACCGTTGTCCACTTTTAATGAGATTTCCTTTTGAACACAATACTTATAGGCCTGATGTGCCTTCTTTATTGTTTTTTACATGATTCCTCCTGAAAGGCTGATATTTCTTGCCGCTTTTAAAAACTCCCAAACTTAAGATCGCTAATCTACGGCATGCCTTTTGTCTTGCATTGTGCTCCGGATAACCATTTTCCTGGATTAGATAATCATAGTAATCATTAATTGGATTGTTGCCTGCTATGGCCGCCAAAACCCCTGATTTATAAACACTCTTTAACTGTCTTGAGTACCTGGGGCTCCTTTTGCCGTAACTTCTTCCTCCGCTTGTCTTCTCTAGCTTTATCAGCCCAGTGTAACTCAAGTAACGCCCTTTATCAGAAAATCTATGAGGGGTTACAACACGCGCAACAATTTTTACCGCGTTTATAGTGCCGATACCAGGAAGACTTTTTTGATGCTTGATCTCGGGGTTTTTACGAGCAAGCCTCTCAAATTCATTTTCGTAACATTCCTTCTCTTTCTCGTACGCTTCAATTTGTCTGTCTAAACAATCCAGTACAAATTGTTCGCCTTGGGAGTCTATAGAGCTACCCGCTTTTTCTTTACCTCTTTTCCCACAAGCTCTCAGCAGTGCATAGCGTTGATTTTTTAACCGGACACCTGATTTGACCAGGTCTTCATAACCGCTGACAACCCTGCGTAGATATAAGAACTTATCTGTAGAATGGTAAACTTCCTTCATGAGCCCGGCCTTTAAGAGTTGCACCAATTTGCTGGCATCGATCTTATCTGTTTTGGGGCCCTCATTCAGTAGCTTGTTCCGATTGGGATCACAGATCAATATCCGGTCCACATATTCCTTTAACTCGGCATATAACCATTGTGAAGTGGTCGTTTCTTCTATTGCTAATATCTTGGTTCCCCTAAGATTCTTCAAATACGCCTGCAAATCTTCAATATCTGATGGCACATCAATAGCCGTTATTTTGTTTGATTTCTTTGTCATACGTGCAATTGCCATATTTTTAATGGACCAGTCTATTGCTATATAATGATCATAAATGGTATCCTTCATTTCGGTCTCCTTTCTTTGTGGTCGTTTTTCTCTTTCTGCTAAACGAATAACACAAATGAGGTATTACCTCAAAGGAGACCAACTTTCTTATTTTATCGTAGCCTACGCCTCGGAGAGCGCGACATGCCTGTCAAATATTGCAATTGCTATGTGATTTATAAGTCCTGGCAATACAACCTAAGCATTGCATGCCAGGTCTGGGCCAGGGGTGCGACTTACGTGTATTATGCTGATGTCGTCATAATGTTTTCTAAGCGAATCCTGTTGCAATAAACCATGCAAATCAGGTCTGGGCCAGGGTTTCAAGTTTCCAGTTTCTACCAATCAATCCCTAAATCTTTTGATACACACTTGGTTGAATATACTTGAAGGGATGTTTTAACCCGGTAAAACTTTCTGCATGACCTGCAAAAAGATAACCGCCATTGGAAAGATTCCGGAAAAATTTTCCTACCAGGGCCTCCTTTGTGGGGTTATCAAAATAGATCATAACATTGCGGCAAAAAATAACATCGAAAGGTACATTAAAATGAAATTCCTCCATAAAATTCAGTCTCTCGAAGCTTATCTTTTTTCTGATCCCCTGTTTTACTCTGAAATATCCCCTCCATCTATTATCACCTTTCTGAAAATACCTTTTTCTTAATTCATACGGCATGCTATCTATCTTTTTTTTCTCATATATTCCAGTGCTGGCTGTTGATAAGACCTTGGTTGATAGATCAGTTGCCAGGATCTTAATCTGCCATTTATTCATATTACCAATGGCTTCATTAATAGCTATAGCTATACTATATGCCTCTTCGCCTGAAGAACATCCTGCACTCCAGAACCTTAAGTTATTATCCCCTAAAGATACCTTGCTATTCATTATCTCTGGCAAGGCCTTTGTCTTTAAAAAATCAAAATGTTGAGACTCCCGAAAGAAATATGTCAGATTGGTGGAAATAGAATCAAGGAGGAGTATTAATTCATTTCCACTTTTATCATTTACAACGTAGTCATAATAGTGTCTGAAAGATTTGAAATCTCTCTGCCGAAGTATCTTTCCAAGCCTTGCCTTGACTAACTCTTTTTTGCCATTATGCAGATTAATTCCACATTTATCATAAATATAACCGCTAAATTTCTGAAACTCGCTATCCTTTAATACTAATTCTGGCATCTTATGCGTTTATTGTGTTTGTTGTGTTTATAGTCTTGAACCAAAAAACTCAATAAACCTCGCCTGAGGGCTCGCGATGGCGGGCAGACAGTTTCAACTTTCAAGTTTCTAGTTTCAGTTTTCATCCTTCTTTCTTCTGATGGCCTCCCTCTGACTTTGAAATACGGAGGCGATAATCCTTTCCCTATCATTTAGTCTGAGATCAAGAAACTTTGTGCCAGCATGGTAAGATGTCTTGCCGTCTTCATCCACTGGTGTTACCCGGACAACTTCACCAAATACATCAATAAAAACGAGAGGGAACCTTGAAAGAACAAAATTCGTGTGAATGATCTTGCCAGGTTCAAGAGGTTTGTCTGTTATTATATTCATCCCTGAGCCGCTAATATTTGATCCTATACCCTGATTAAGGGATTCTTTATCCGCCACATCTTTTGAAACAAAATCCAATATCTGGTCCAATTTTTCATCCATATAAAGAAGAAAATCTATAAGGGAAGTATTTGGTGTGATATTAGAATCTTTATTATCTGTATCGGTAATATCAATGCCTTTTTCTCTTTTATCATGGGAAAAAATTTCCTTGTTAGATTTCGTTAAATCCTGGTACTCATCTGGAGACATAATTTTGAATTTAACTTTAAAGGAAACATCTCCCCTTACATAAGAACGCCTCTCCTGTGAAATGATATCAATCATCTCTCCCTCTCAGTGAAAAATCTGTAAATGTTCACCGTTGGTGGTTCACCCCCGCCTGCCGTCCAGCGGGCAGGGTTCACCGATAAACCAACAATGGCAATGAGCCGCTTAAAAAGACATATCCATCAAAAGGCAATGAGTTGCCCCAGAGAAACATCTCTCCACTTTCGGACAGCGTACAATCCCGATAAATCAGGGTGAACGGTTAGAAAAAAGATAATACTTAAAAAACTGCAACTATCATACCATCACCCAGAAATTAACTAAGTCGAGTGGATGATTGGTTGAGTAGTTTAGTGATTTAGATTTTGAGAACTATCTCATAATTAAACAAATCAAGTAACCGTTCAGCGTTCAATGGTTTGAGGCCAATTAATAATGCAATTTCATAATAATATTTTGAACCTCTGAGCGCTTATGGTTAGAGAAAAAAGGCCTAATTTGCTCATAACTTCAGTTTGAAAAGACGAATTCAGGATATGGTCATGCTTTATCTATGCACAATATTGCTGAAATAGAACGAAAGACCTGTCCGGTTGAGACGTTGGCAGTGCAGAAAGGCCCAATGCATAGGCAAAAGGTGACCCCGCCTGACATCCGGCGGGCAGGCCTGAATCCCCCGATAAATCGGGGGAAACCTGTGAACGCATACCAAATCAACAACTTGACAACTCGACTAAATACGTCAAACGGGATAACATTATAGGAGAATAAATCGGCCGCCGCTAAAAGGCTTATTATTTTCCATATGGCGATGAATAGATTTCTGAAATGTGATGTCAGGAATTTTGTCAAAAGTGTCAATATTTTGACAAAATTAATCCTAATGAATTCACATGGCCTTTCGGGCACAACGAAGCATGAAAGAATCTCTCGTCATTCGTTACTCATTTAATAAGGAGGTAGAATGCCTTCTTATCTACTTTCCAGTTTCCAGCCCGCCCTGCCCGCCCTGGCCTCCGGCTCGTAGCCTACGCCTCGGAGAGCGCGACATGCCTGTCAAATATTGCAATTGCTATGTGATTTATAAGTCCTGGCAATACAACCTAAGCATTGCATGCCAGGTCTGGGCCAGGGGTGCGACTTACGTGTATTATGCTGATGTCGTCATAATGTTTTCTAAGCGAATCCTGTTGCAATAAACCATGCAAATCAGGTCTGGGCCAGGGTTTCAAGTTTCAAGTTTCATCTATCCTCAACTATCATATTAAGCGCTGCTTGTGCAATATTTCTTAGGGGGAGCACTTTTTCGACTGCACCCAATTTAATTGCCTCTTTAGGCATTCCAAAAACTATACAACTCTTCTCGTCCTGGGCCATTGTCCGGGCCCCTGCCTCCTTCATCTTTAATAAGCCAAGAGCGCCATCTGAACCCATACCTGTAAGGATCACACCAACCGCATTGCCTCCAGCGTAGGCGGCAACAGAATGAAATAGAACATCTACAGCAGGCCTCTGATGGTGTACCAGAGGACCCTTTTTTATCTGGACATAGTACCTTGCACCGCTTCTTTTAAGTAACATATGGTAGTTTCCCGGGGCTATAAGCGCCAGCCCATTAACCAAAGAATCGCCATCTCTGGCCTCTTTTATTGTCATGGCGCTCAACTCGTTGAGCCTTTCAGCAAATGAGGTGGTAAAGTTGGCAGGCATATGCTGGACAACGAGGGTGCCTGGGGCGTTAGGGGGCATCCCTGTTAAAACAACCTTCAATGCCTCTGTTCCCCCTGTAGAAGCGCCGATAGCAATTATTTTATTAGTCGTCCTGGATAACGCATTAGATGCCATCTTTGCCTGAATGCTTCCAGAGAAAGCAGAAGATCTATCTCCCTTTGGTCCCACTTTAATCCTGGCCACAGCCCTTATCTTATCAATCAGTTGGATACCCATCTCGCCGACAGAATAGGCGCTTGATGGCTTTGACATAACCTCCAGTGCACCGAATGATAGGGCATCCATTGCAAGTTTACCACCCTTTTTTGTCAGGGAGCTGACTATAATTACCGGCAGAGGGTAATGCCTCATCAATTTTTTAAGGAAGGTAAGGCCATCCATTCTGGGCATCTCGATATCCAGGGTAATAACATCGGGTTTCAATTTCACTATCTTATCCCTGGCAACATACGGGTCAGGTGCAGTGCCAACTACCTCTATATCCCTCTCCCTGGAAAGCTCTTCCTTAAAAACCTTCCTGACAACAGCCGAATCATCAACTACCAGTACCTTTATCTTATTTTCCATTTCCCCTCACAAAACTTGAAACTGGAAACTTGAAACTTGAAACTTGAAACTGGAGACTTGAAACTGGAGACTTGAAATTAAAACTGGAAACTTGAAACTTGAAACTGAAACCATCTATGTTGTACTCCTAATAAACTCATTTAGCTTCGGCCCCAGCTCATCGATAATTGTCGTATATTTATGGATATGCTCATCGGTGATGACATTACGGCGGATAAGTTTGCGCAGCCATGCTTTGGTCTCCTCAAAAGATCCACGCGCATACCGGTAGAATAGTTTTCTGTCCGCAGGAGTGTACCTTCCATAACCTTCTGCAAGATTTGCCGCAATACTATCTGCGGACCTAATGATTTGATAACTGATTGTCTGCTGAACTTTCTTAGCCCAGCCGTCAAAATCATACCAAATGAGATTTGAAAGATCTTCCGACAGTTTGTAAACATCCAATTCATATACTTCCTTCATTACTCAGCTATCCTGGTTTCAAGTATCAAATTTCCAGTTTCCAGTTTCAATTTGAATCCCTACTGCCAAACGATTTTCCTCTGTCTCAATAAAAATGACATCCCCCTTTAGATCTCCAAGTTTATCCTCGGTAAGGTCACTTTCCTCGATAAACTCCGGGATATCTAATTTAAAGGCGCCTTCCTTATCAAAAAGTGAAAGCATGTGTCCTCCAATCATGTTAAGAGATTCCTTTACAGTGTCCTTTTTCTGTTCTTCATTTATTTCTTCCTCCTCGATGCCTAAAAAATTTGAAGTAATTCCAGTAACCATCGTAGCAGGGAGTAAGAGATAAAATGAGCCTGCTGAGGGACCATGAAAGCTAAGAGTTGCCCCAACTAACAATTGTTTCCTGGAGAACCACTTTTGCAGGCTGCAATTGGTATCCCTGATTTGAACTGGTTGATAAAACATGGTATCCAGCACATTAGAAGTCGCTTCCCCCATCGTCTTCATCATAGTCTCTCTGTCCATCTTCATCCTCCCCCATTATAGCGCTTAAGGTCCTTTTTATATCCTCAGGCAGAAATGGCTTTTTTATATAGCCACTTGCTCCCAGTTCCATAGATTCTTGTATTCTTTTTTCACTTCCTTCAGTTGTAACCATTACTACTGGTATTGATTTTAACATTTCGTCTTTTTTCATCTCAGATATCAATTCCAGCCCGTTCATCTTGGGCATGTTTATATCAGTTAAAACGAGATCTACCCATTCATCCATGAGCACCTTTATAGCCTCTTTCCCATCTGCTGCCTCGAGTAACTCACCAATATTAAAGCCTGAAGCTTTAATTATCTTTCTTACTATCGCCCTCATTGAAGAAGAGTCATCGACAATCAAGACATTAAATGCCATTGCTAATCTCCTTGTGATAAATTGATCAATTCCTCAACACACTTAATCTTTCCCCAAAAACCGGATATGGTTTTCTGGAGATCGATATCAGAGAAATTTAATCGATCCACAATATCCTGGTGATACCTGTAGGCAAGACCGTCAGAGCCCGCACCAATACCTATCATCATGCAAATGGAATCAGCCAGATAAACAATCGGAATAGATAGATCATCAGGAGGGGCCTTATCAGGATCGTGATGATTTCTGATTATATCCACCATAGCAGGATTGAAATTCCACCTTTCAGCCACCCTTGCCCCTAATTCGGCATGGTCAATTCCAATTACCTCTTTTTCAGCATCTATAAATGTAAGGCCTCTATCTTGCACGGCATTATTGATATCTTCAAATGAGTCTTTTACGTAAGCGCTCAATATGACTTTCCCTATATCTTTTAAAAGGGCGGAGGTAAATATAAGGGAAATGTTCTTGAGGCGTTTTTTTTCAGCTAAGTCCTCAGCTATGAGGGCGGAAGAGACTGAATATCTCCACAGCTCACCTTTATTAAGATCGTAACCTGCCTGGGGCTTTTTGAAATTATCAGCGCTACTTCCCAACACAACCAGACTGGCTACCTTGTTTAAACCTAAGTAAGCCACTGCCTGCTTTATTGATGCTATTTTCTTTTTTAGACCGAAATAAGTGGAATTGCATATCCTTAGAAGATTTGCTGTCATAACCTGATCATACTTGATAACATCCACAAGCTCGGTCAAAGAACTATTAGGGTTAGATGTAAGCTCTGTAACCCTGTTGCCTATTTCGGAAACTGGCCTTAATTCATTGATTTCTTCAATTATTCTCTCTATTTTCCCCATATCTTCTTCTCCCCTATGCCTCCTGTTTTTAACCATGCTTGGCCGCTTTCTATTTCCAGCTTTATGGTCCTATTGACATTACCGCCCACATCCTCAAAATCAGTCATGACATTATTTTTCCAAAACATCTTCCTCAGAAGGGTATGGTTTCTCTTGCCAATATTAAATAGTCCTTTCTGATCGAGTATCTGAGCCCCCCCAACCACTATGATCTTAAGCCGGTTTTTTTTCGCCCCAAGTTTATATGCCTCTTTAAAAAGAAGGGGGATCCCGGTATCTCCAAACATGTAAGGATTTTTTTTGGCCTTGATCCCATCAAGACTGGATTCTGGCAACATATAATGAAGCAAGCCCCCCACTTTTGCCACGGGGTCGTATATAGCAACGCCTATACAGGAGCCGAGAGAATGTGTAACCAGGACAGACCTACGATCATCACTCACCTTCATGTCTGCAACACCAACAATAATATTCATCATTAGACCTCTGCGGCAATATCAAAAATTCCTGCAATATCAAGAATAAGCCCAACCTTGCCATCTCCCATAATGGCGCCACCCGCTACGCCTTTTATATTCTTAAGTCCCTCGCCAAGGCTTTTAATAACTACCTCTTCCTGACCCAGCAATTCATCTACAAGCAGACATCTTCTTCTTTCCTGGTTTTCCACAACTACTACTAATCTTTCCCAGAGAGGGGAATCTATTCCGTTTGAAGATTTATCTCCATTTGGCCCAAGCAACTGATCGAGCCGGATTAACGGAACTAAATTATCCCTGAACATGATCATCTCTCCCTTTTTCTTCACTGTGTGGCATTCAGTTTTTTTGGGCCTGAAAGACTCCTGTACAGCAAGGGTGGGAATAATATATTTCTCGCTATTCACCTTTACAACCATCCCATCAATTATTGCCAGGGTTAGGGGCAACCGGATAAAAACCGTTGTGCCGTTACCCGGGGTCGATTGTACCTCAACCCTTCCCCTTAGTTTTTCAATTACCTTGTTCTTCACCACATCCATGCCTACACCCCGGCCGGATATATCAGTTATCTTTTCCGCAGTCGAAAGGCCTGCATGAAATATAAAGTTATTGATCTCTCCATCAGTCAATCTGTCACCTTCCTTTATAAGTCCACCGGATATAGCCTTTTTCAGGATCTTTTCTCTATTTAATCCCTGACCATCATCCTGAATCTCAATAACAATATCTCCTCCCTTATGATATGCCTTTAAATATATGGACCCTTGTTTTGGTTTATTTGCAGATTTCCTCTCCTCTGGTAGCTCGAGTCCATGATCAATTGAATTCCTGATCATATGAACCATTGGTTCATATAGCTCTTCTACCATATTCCTGTCTATCTCCGTGTCTTCACCTGACATAACAAGCTGGGCCTCCTTACTGGCCTTTTTTGCCAGGTCTCTTACAAGCCGCAACATCTTTTGAAAGGTGTTCTTTATTGGCACCATTCTAAGCGACATGGCCGTCTTCTGTAACGCAGAAGTAATCAGGTTCAACTGATTGGTTATTTGATCCAGCTTCCTGTCTTTGCTCGTCATGATCAGTTCATTTTGCCTGAGCATTGATTACGCAATTGCCAGTTCTCCAACCATCCACTATATTATCAAGCTTTCCTGTATCTACCTTTACCTGGAGAGCAACAGGCTGGCCGGATTTTTTCTGTTCCCTGAGGGCGGAAACTACCTCTTTTGTCTCAACCTTTTTCTTTTCAACAAGTATCTCTCCAAGCTTTTTGCCATCTTCTTTCTTTTGAATTTCAAGGGCATCTTTCAGATCTGTTTCAGAAATCGCCCCTTTATCAACCAGCATCTCACCCAGGAGTTTTTTATCCTCCCCTTCAGCTCGAGTAAGAAAATATTCAATCCTAACAGTAAGTTGTTCAGTATCTATATCCCCTTCCAAAGGAGTCCCTGTATCAAGAGTGGACTGCACATTTTCAATCATCCTCTTCAGAATATCCACACTATCGAGTATAACGTCTATTATTTCTCCTTCTATAGAAAGCTCTCCATTCCTGACCTTATCTAAAAGGTTTTCTGATATATGGGCCAGCTTATTAATCTTATTAAAATTGAGGAAGCCGGAGACACCTTTAACCGTATGAAAAGGTCTGAATATGGCATTTATCGTGTCAAGGTCAGAAGGATCTTGTTCAAGATCCATCAATTTAACTTCAATCGTTCCAAGATTTTCTAAGGACTCAATTACAAAATCATTAATAATCTCTTTGTCCTCATCACCTATTATAAAGGGTGTTCCCTTCTCCCCTTCCTTTTTAATGTCTCCGTCCATTGCATCAGTTGCCTCAGGTCCCTGTATACTCTCTTCTGTCTCTGTACCTGTATCCTTTAGAGGCCCTGAAGAGATATCAGAGGATTCTATTGCTTCAGAACCAAGAGTTATGAGAAGTGAAGATATATCTTTTCTAAACGCCTTCCCGTTGATTAGATCTCTACATATTTCCTGTAGTTGAGAAATGCCTGACTCGAAAGGGGATAGGTCAGATTTCTCTCTTAAAATAAGCTTTTCAATATACCCCTTCATCGCCCTTATTATAGATATCAAGGATTCCTCTTTTACGTCCCTGATCAATACCTTCATAGATTCCAGAGATTTTAGGGCCTCACCGAGACCTGGTATATCTTCCGGGTCCAGCATGACAGTGTTTAGGGCGAGAGAGTCAACTTGCTGAATTAGCTTTTCTAATAAATTTCTCATCGTTTACTCATTTGTTATTTGAAACTTGATACTTGATGAACTCGTAAAAAGTCAGCTTTCCCCTCCCCTGGTGGGAGGGGATTAAGGGGAGGGGGACGTAAGCGATTGAAATAACGTTGCATTCACCCTCACCCCTGCCCTCTCCCATCAAGGGAGAGGGAGCATTTACGACTTTTTACGAA
>Ga0315538_1002338_pt1 | contig 10652 bp, 8 predicted proteins | sample SalMarSW160230MG_2_FD_203834 | JGI IMG/M metagenome (GOLD analysis project Ga0315538, IMG submission 203834) | Salt marsh sediment microbial communities from the Plum Island Ecosystem LTER, Massachusetts, United States - Salt Marsh Sediment SW1601-230 ...
GGGGACTCTTTTCACTTTTAGTTGATGCCGCCGGACAAAGGGCATTGGAGATGGGCAGTTTGGAACTGGCCGGTAGCGTTCCCACTCAACGAAAACGACTCATCAAGGCATATATGAACAGAGGATTTCGTATTGTTGACTATAAGTGGGCAAAGTATAGGAAATATGGCTCCCTTATCCTGAGCAAATCGCTGCAGCAACCAGGCATCAAAAGCGGCCTGTGTAGTCGTATATCGCGTAAGCTGAAATACTTTCGTCGTTTCGTCAAGTATAAATTGCTGGGCCGCAAAACGAAAACGAGGGGGTTATTCGGATAGTCGTTTAATTTTCAAGCGTTCCGCCGGTAATCTTGCGGCGTCGGCAAGATTGTTATTGCAAATGACCGGTGAGTTTGGGATAATCCCAAGCCGCACAAATCAGCAGGCAAAAACAGAAGGAAGAATGCAGAGAACCCGGAAGCCACGGACAGCCGACTATAAAGGCGAGAGGAGAGATATTTGTGAACATTCACGGAATTGACATCGCCATAGTCGTCGGATACGTCGTCGTGGTCGTTATCGCCGGCCTGTGGCTATCGAAACTGGCGGGAAAGAACATCGAGTCCTACTTTCTCGGCGGCAAACGCATACCGTGGTATCTCCTCGGCATAGCAAACGCATCGGGAATGTTCGACATAACCGGCACGATGTGGCTGGTGACCGTATTCTTCGTCTATGGCCTTAAAAGCAACTGGCTGCCGTGGCTTTGGCCGACTTTCAACCAGGTCTTTTTAATGGTATATCTTTCCATCTGGCTTCGCCGCTCGAAGGTAATGACGGGCGCCGAGTGGATTCGTACACGCTTCGGAGACCGGCTCGGAGGCAAGCTCTCTCACATCAGCGTCCTGTGCTTTGCCATTTTTCTCGTCATAGGAATGCTCGCTTACGCCTTCCAGGGCATAGGAAAGTTTTCCGCCGTCTTCCTGCCGTGGGACCTCTCGCCAAATACTTATGCCGTTATCTTTATGACGATTACCACTGTTTACGTGATGTTCGGAGGAATGTACAGCGTCGTCCTCACCGACATAATCCAGTTTGCTCTGATGACCGTCGCCTCCGTCTTAATCGCCTACATCGCATTTTCCAGAACCACTCCCGAAATGATTTCCGCCGTCGTCCCGAACGGCTGGAAGGAGCTGTTCTTCGGCTGGCATCTAAACCTCGACTGGTCCAGCATCGTCCCCGCGGCAAATGCAAAAATCGCTCAGGACGGCTATTCCCTCTTCGGCCTGTTCTTTATGATGATGCTGTTCAAAGGTATCCTCGCCAGTATGGCAGGGCCGGCCCCGACTTACGATTTGCAAAAAGTCCTCTCGACCCGAAGTCCGAAAGAAGGCGCCCTGATGAGCTGGTGCACGTCGGCGGCGCTGAACCTTCCGCGTTACCTTATGATTGCCGGCGTCGGCATCCTCGGCCTGGTCTTCTTCAGCTCAAAATTAAACGCTATGTCCCAGGCAGGCCAAAAAGTGGACTTCGAACAGATCCTGCCTTACGTTATAAATAACTTCCTGCCGCCGGGTCTCATCGGCCTTGTCCTCGCAGGCCTGCTCGCCGCCTTTATGAGCACCTTCGACGCCACCGTCAACTGCGGCGCTTCATACATCGTCAACGACCTGTACAAAAGATACATAAACCCCAATGCACCGGCCAAAAGATACGTCTATATGAGCTATGCCTGCTCAATCGCAATTGTCGTGGTTGGTATCTGGTTCGGATTTATGGCAACTTCAATCAACGCCGTCCTCCAGTGGATTGTCGCAGGCCTTTGGGGCGGCTTTATCCTGCCTAACGTCCTCAAGTGGCATTGGTGGCGATTCAACGGCTTCGGCTATTTCGCCGGGATGGTCGGCGGAATTGCAACCGCCCTTGTCTTTCCAAAGCTCTATCCGCTCTGGCACCCGAACCCACCCGACTCCACCTCGCTGCTCGTCGGATTTCCCATCATCCTCGTCGTCAGCACCGTCTGCTCGGTCCTCGTAACCCTGCTAACTAAACCCGACGACGAAGAGGTCCTCAAAAATTTCTATAAAAACGTCCGGCCCTGGGGTTTCTGGAAGCCCATTCGTGAAAAAGTTATGCAGGAAGACCCAAACTTCAAACCAAATACCGCCTTTAAGCGGGATATGGTAAATGTCACCGTCGGAACCTGCTGGCAGATTCCGCTTAGTACAATCCCTATGTTCCTGCTCATCAGGTACTACAGAGGCATGTGGATTTCCATAGCGGTGCTTGTGGTAACCTCGGTTTTCCTGAAATTCAACTGGTACGACAAGCTTGAGAACGATTGACCGGATGGTCGCAACGGGAGAGTTAATATGGACGAGAAACAATTCGAGCAAAAGGCAAGGGAGCTTTTCGCCGAACACAACAAGCTCATCGAGCGAAAAAACGCCCCGGGCGGGCGGGGCAACGGTGTTTTTCAAAGATACAAATACCCGGTCCTGACGGCAAAACACACGCCCGTCTTCTGGCGATACGATTTGAACTACCAAAGCAATCCCAACCTGCTCGAGCGGCTCGGCGTAAACTGCGTGTTCAATCCCGGCGCCATCGAGCTTGACGGCAAAATCTGCCTGGTTGCCCGCGTCGAGGGCGCCGACAGAAAATCGTTTTTCGCAGTGGCCGAGAGCTCCACCGGCATCGACGGCTTCAAATTCCGGGATTACCCGATTGTGATGCCGGAAACGGACGAGCCGGAAACAAACGTCTATGATATGCGTGTGGTCAGGCACGAGGACGGCTGGATTTACGGCCTGTTCTGCGTCGAGACAAAGGACCCCAACGCCCCGCCGGGAGATATGTCCTCCGCCGTCGCCAACTGCGGCATCGCCCGCACAAAAGACCTTCAAGACTGGCAGAGATTACCCAACCTCAAGAGCCCTTCGCCGCAGCAGCGAAACGTCGTGCTGCACCCGGAATTTATCGACGGCAAATACGCCTTTTACACCCGCCCGCAGCAGGGCTTTATCGAGGCGGGCACCGGCGGCGGCATCGGCTGGGGCCTGGCAGAAACAATCGAAAACGCCGTAATTGAACGCGAGACCATCATCGACGAACGTCAATACCATACAATCAAAGAGCAAAAGAACGGCCTGGGGCCTGCTCCAATAAAGACCAACGCCGGCTGGCTGCACCTTGCCCACGGCGTCCGCGGCTGTGCCGCGGGGCTGCGGTATGTACTCTACGCCTTTTTGACAAAGCTCGACGCCCCGGATAAGCTCATCGCCGAACCCGGCGGATACCTGCTTGCCCCCGAAGGCGAGGAGCGCATCGGCGACGTTTCCAACGTCGTCTTCAGCAACGGCTGGGTCGCACGTCAAAATGGAGAGCTCTTCATCTACTACGCTTCCTCGGACACCCGGTGCCACGTAGCGACCACTACCGTGGATACCCTTGTTGACTACGTGCTGAGTACGCCGCCCGACCCGCTGCGTTCGGCCGGCTGTGTGCAGCAAAGGAACGCCTTGATTGAAAAGAACTTAGCTGCAATGAAGCTGCTGCGAATCGAAACCTGATATGCCTTTGTTCCGAGCGGGCGCCGGTGACATCTCTATGTCAGAAGTCAGGTCCCGGCAAAATCGCAAATGCAATCCACAGCTTTTCCACAAAACCTACTTGCGCTGTGAATAAACTGTTATTAAAAAAAAGATTTTTTGCGTAAGCTCAAGCGCCACAGTGACAAAAGTAAAGTGGAAAAGAAATTTGCAAAAATGATGTTGCGTACTTTTCCCGTCGCTCAATAATTGGAATTTATAAACTTTGTCTCTATGTTAGCGGTGCAGCCGGTTTGTTTGAAGGTGGCTGCGAAACTTCAGAGGTTTTCAACAATGTTTGCTCAGGGGAGAATATTGATGCAGAGCACAATCACGGATGACGGCACAGGGACAGGGCAGTCCCTCATCGGCTCTATCAACGACGCACTCGAACGGCGAATCGGCCGGCAAAGGTTCCGAATATGGTTTAAGAATTCGACCCGGCTCGCCCTTGCCGACGGCTTCGTCAAAGTCGGCGTTGCGAATCTGTTCATAGCCGGCTGGATAGAGAATCATTTCGGCAGCGAGATAATCGAGGCGGTTCGCAGCGTTACGGGAAAGAGCGCCCGGATTACGTTCGGAGTTGACCCCGAGCTTTCGGGCAATCAGCGGCGCCGTCACCGGCTCGCCGGCCCGGTTACGCCGGGATGGGCCCCGGTCGCCGGCACGCGCACACGGCGCATCGAAGACGCTGAAGCTCCGGTTGGATACATTTGTGGTAGGACCGTCCAATGAGCTGGCCTACAACGCAGCTAAGGCGGTCGTTAGAGATAAGCAAAGTCCGTTCAATCCGCTTTTTGTTCACGGAGGATACGGGGTGGGAAAAACTCACCTGCTGCAAGGGATTTGCGATGCAGTGAGCCGCAGCCGCCCCGATGCCAGGTGGATGTACCTGTCGGCGGAGGACTTTGTGAATCAATTTGTGCTGGCCTTGAAGACGAGAAAGCTGGAGGCTTTTCGACGCCGAATGCGGCAAACGGATTTGCTGGCAATCGACGACATACACTTCCTGGCCAGCAAGCCATCTACGCAGGCCGAGTTCCTGCATACCTTTAATACTATTGACTTAGCCGGAAACCAGGTGGTAATGGCCTCGGACGCCCACCCCAAAATGATTGGCCAGCTCTCGGAAAAGCTCGTCAACCGTTTTGTCTCCGGTATGGTCGTCAAGATTAATGCGCCCGATTTCAAAACACGCTGCGAAATTTGCAGCCGGTATGCAAAAGGCCTCAAAAAACATGTCCCCGAAAGTGTCATACACTACATTGCAGAGAACCTGCAGACAAACGTCCGCGAGCTGCAGGGCGCGCTGATTAAGCTCATCGCCTTCGCCTCGCTGCAAAACAGCAGAATCGACCTGCACATGGCACGGGCCGTCTTGGCCGAGCATATCGAGCGCTGCGACCCTATCGTGCAGATAAGCGACATCGAATCGGCCGTCGCCACGTTCTTCGGCATAACGCCGGCCGGCATCCATTCGGCCAAAAAAGACCGTACCGTCGCCCTTGCCCGTCATTTCAGTATGTACCTTGCCCGCAAGCACACCAAAATGTCCTCCACGCAGATAGGCCGGTGTATGGGAAATAAGAACCACGCCACCGTCCTTATGGCCTGCAAAAAAATCACCGAGCAGCTAAAACTCAACACGCAGCTCAACTGGCACGGCCAGGCCGGTAACAAAACCTCAAAAGCCCGCACCATCCTCGCAAAACTCGAAAAATCACTCACCGGCTGACGCAGCAATAAATATATGCCTCTCGGGCACTTAGAACCTATCCGAATAACCCTTCATGCTCTGTCATTGCGAGGCCCCCTGGGGGCCGTGACAATCCCAAACCTTAGGATTGAGATTGCTGTTCAACACAATATCTCGCCAGCCGGAGTAAAAGCACAAAAAATCCCTTTGCCGGTTATGGCCGGTTGCAATACGGCTCCGTTGGTGATATTATCTTGCTGTTACAGGTAAAGCGGCAACATCTGCCGGTCCCTGTTTTTATCAGGTGGTAACGGATAATGTAATATTCAGTTTTTTTGACAAGGAGAATGAAATGGCAGGTAAATACAGATTTACGTTCGGCCCGTGGAATATACACGAAGGGGCGGACCCGTTTGGGCCGACGGTGAGGGAGCCAATCGAGTTTTCGAGAAAGCTGAAGGAATATAAAAAACTTGGCTTTGACGGTGTTCAGTTTCACGACGACGATGCGGTGCCTGATATAGACAATCTGTCGGGCAAAGAGCTAATGGCCGCCGCCGGGCAGGTCCGCAGGATGCTGGATGCGGAGGGACTTGCAGCCGAGTTTGTGGCGCCGCGGCTGTGGGAAGATTCGCGAACCATAGACGGTGCTTATACCTCGAACGACCCGGCCTGCAGGCAATATGCGAAAGAGCGTTCGAGAAAAACGATTGACGTTGCCCGGGCACTGGGGACAAAGCTGATTGTCCTCTGGTATGCTCGCGAAGGGACATACATTCGCGAGGCCAAAGACAGCAGGGTTGCGGTCCAGCGGCTGGCGGCGGCACTCAACGATATGCTCAATTATGACAAGGATATACGAATAGCGATTGAGCCGAAGCCGAACGAGCCGATGGACCAGGCGTACATTCCAACAACCGGTCATGCCATAGCGCTGGGCTATCTGACGGATTACCCACAAAGAATGGGTGTTAATATCGAAACGGCACATACAATCCTGGCCGGGCTCGACCCGTCGGACGAGATGGGTTTTGCCTTAGCTTACGACAAACTGTTCACCGTGCACCTCAACGACCAGAACGGCTTGAAGTTCGACGAGGATAAGGCCTTCGGTACCGTTGATTTACGCAGGGCCTTCAACCAGGTGAGAATACTGGATAAATACGATTACGGAACCAAGGGACAATTTGTCGGCCTGGACGTCAAGGCGATGCGGACGCAGAAGCAAGATGTTGCGACGAAGCATTTGTCGAACAGCAAGAAACTATTCTTACGGCTGCTTGAGCTGGTGCGCAGCTTGGATGAGAAGAAGGTCGAGGAGCTGGTCTCGCAGCGTGACTACGAAGAACTGGATATGCTGATAATCAACCACCTGATGGGAAGATAGCACGCCCGTTCGAGTTGTTACCGCCATTCTGTAAAATTGTGGGAAAGGGAAAGTTTTATGAGTAAGTTTCGAATTGTTCTGGATACCGCCGATGTGTCCCAGATAAAGGATGCTGTAACTACCGGCCTGGTCGATGCGGTTGCCACTAATCCTGAGAAAGTGGCGCAAAGCGGCAAAAGCTACCGTCAGGTGGTAGAGCAAATACGCAGGTTCTTTGAAGGGCCTGTAATGCTCCAGGCCGTTGGCGAAACTGCCGAAGAGATTTGCGATAGCGCTCGGAAGCTAAACCGGATTGACCCTTCGTTGATTATTAAGATAGCCACCAATAAAGCGGGCCTGACGGCGGTGAAAATCCTCGTCGCTGAGGGGGTCACGACCAATGCCACGCTTGTTTTTAATCCCGCACAGGCACTTATGGCGGCCCTGCTGCAGTCGGCTTCTGTAAGCGTATTTGTAGGCCGGGCAAGAATGTGCGGATACGACGGCATCGAGACCGTCCGCAAGGTACGACAGCTCTTCGACGCCTTCGAATGCAAAAACACGGCTATAGCCGCCTGCAGTATAAAGGATGTACAACAGGTAATCGATTCTATCATCGCCGGCGCTCATACCGTGGCGGTACCATTTAATGTTTTTGAAGCTATGTGTGAACACCCGCTTACAGCCGGCGGCCTGGCTGCTTTTATGGACTATCACAAAAATATCACCCAAAGCTAAAATACCGGGGTGCCGCGAACTGTTTGCCCGGGGCTGAGAATATGCTTACGGATGTAATGATCCTAAATACCGCGGTGGCCGATTTCAGACGAGCTGATTTCGATTTTGCCGATGCGCTGGTGGGTAAAGGCGGGCTGGCAAAGTGCCGTTCGGCTGATGCGCCCGCCTATTCGCAAAAGCAGTTACGCGGCTGGATTGAGCAGGGATTTGCAACGGCCGGCGGGCCCGGCAATACCGCCCCGTTGATGGCAAAAGCCGGGCTGAACGTCGCACTCGGTGTGAACCTGGGAAAAGGAGAATACGACGGCCTGGATGCCCAGGGGCGATTCTTCTACGATGTGATGGCTGAAAACGGCGTCGATATGTCGGGAACATACATACACCCTGCCCTGCCGACCGGCACAACATATATCCACGCAACGGCCGGCGGCGAGCGGGGAGGAATCGCATATTTCCCGGGAGCGAACGACGATTTCAACTTCGAAATACACAAAAAAACCGTCGAACGGCTGAGACCGGCAATACTCTATTATATGTACTCGGGCCTTTCGCAAAGGGGCGACGCCAACGACGGCAGGGACCTTGCAGATTTTATCAAGTGGGCTCGTGCGCAGGGCTGTGTTACCATAGCCGACAGTCATACGCTTACCGGCGACCCGGCCGCGTTGATACGGTCCGGCAAAGCCGTTGCGGAGTATCGACTTTTGGAGCCGCTGCTGGGCGAGCTGGATTTGTTCTTCACATCGAGTGATGAGGCCAAAATGATAGAAAATACCCTTCGCTCGCCGAAGGACTGGGCCAGTGTCGATGAGCAAAAAGCGATAGTTGAATTTCTAAATTACCTCTGCCGGTCGTACTGGACGGACGAGCGCCGGACACGGATGTTCGGCGTTACGGTGAGCAACGGGGCTTATGAAATCCATATCAGCCCTGACGGTAAAATTTCACAGCCGGTTAAGGTCGAGTCGCACTTTATGGCGGGCGAAGTCGTGGATTTGGTCGGTGCGGGCGATTCGTTCAGGGCGGGGCTGCTGAGCTATATTACACGCAACCTCGACGCCTTCAGGACTGGAAGTATGAATTTTGGCGAGGCCGTGCAGATGGGCAATCTGTTCGCATCCGTTTATATCAAGGCACCCCTGGCCGACAGGTACAAAAGCAGAAGTTACGAAAAAATGCTGGCGGCAGCACGCAGCGACGAGCAGTTTGACAGCTTCGAACAAATGGAGCAGGCACTTGGCTAATTCGGGTAATTTTAATGTCGAAACATATACTTTGTGGATTTGGTTTTGGTCCTATTGGTGCGGGTCTTTTCGCCAGGGAGGCGTTCAAGAGCGGTAATTTCTCGCGGTTGGTGGTTGCAGACATCGATGCCGAGCTGGTAGAGGCCGTGCGGGCCAACGGGGGCGGCTATTATGTGAACGTGGCCGGGGCGGACGGGATTGAGCTGGTGAAGGTCGATGGGCTCGAGCCGCTTAATCCGAAACTTGAGCCGGACAGGCACAAACTGTTTGAGGTCCTGAAACAGAGTACCGAGATAGTGACGGCGCTGCCTTCGGTAAAGTTTTACGACGCAGGTTCCGGTGACAGCATCGCCGATGTTGTGGCAAGGGCGCTAAGCGCACACGGGGCCGAGGCAACGATAATCTATACAGCCGAGAACAACAATCGCGCCGCTGAGATACTCGAGCACGCGGTCTCGGCGAGGGCTGCAAAACCGCTGCACCGGCCGGTTCAGTTTTTGAATACCGTGATAGCAAGGATGAGCCGGGTTGTTACCGAGCCGGCTGAGATAGCCCGGCTTCAACTGACGCCGATTGCGCCCGGGATTGAGCGGGCCTTTCTGGTCGAGCAGTTTAACCGTATCCTGGTGACGGAGACAACGTTAAAAGGATTCAGGCCCGGGATAGACAGCTTTGTTGAAAAGGACGATTTACTGCCGTTTGCCCAGGCCAAGCTCTACGGTCATAATGCGATACATGCGCTGTTTGGATTTGTCGGCGCGGTGAAGGGCTATGAAAAATTGGCCCAGGTCGCCGGCGACGAGGCGCTGATGGAGATGGGCAGGAAAGCGTTTTTGAACGAAAGCGGAGCGGCGCTGGCGAAAAAGTACGGGGATCTCGGCTATGAGCTGTTTACAGACCGGCCCTTTGATGCATACGCCGAGGATTTGCTGAGGCGGATAACGAATCCGTACTTGGCGGACACGACCGCCAGGGCGAGCCGGGACGTTGTTCGCAAGCTGGGGATAAACGACCGGATATTCGGCACGATGCGCCTGGCCCTGAAATACGGGATAGAGCCGGTCAATCTGGCCGTCGGTGCGTTAGCCGGCATCGAGCTGCTGTTAAGACAGGCGGATGACTATGGGCTGGACGCCGAGCTGCGCTTCGGCGACTGGCATCGGCTGGATGCGCGAAAAATAGAGGGCATTCTCGATTGGATTTGGGCGGGTCAGGATACCGATTCCTCTCGGGATATAATCAAATGTGTCGCCGACGCCCGCCGGCACCTGGGCGAGATAGTTGATTGATTATTGATTATTGATAAATCGACAATCGGCAATCGGCAAACGGCAATAATTTGTTGGCTTCACGCGGGCTGTTATTTTTTGGTTCTCCGGGTGGCGAAGAAGCCGGATACGACGGTGGAGGCGAGCATAGTCGCGAGTGTGATAGAGGTGAAGCAACTTGCCCAGGCGGCGGTGGGTACGTGAGCGGCTTTTATGACGACGGTGCCGATGGCGAATGACTGGATGAACATTTTTATTTTTCCGGAGGCGATGGCTCGGAAATCGATGCCTTTTGCCTCGTAGTAATGGCGCAGTATGGTGACGTATCCCTCTCTGAGGATGAGGACGGCGGCGACGGCCCATTGGATGACGGCCTGCGTGGAGGCGGGTAGGTCGAAGAGCAGGGGCTGGCCTATAATTGCGAAGCAGATAAATGCGCCGCAGACGAGGACTTTGTCGGCGAGCGGGTCGAGCATTCGTCCGAACTTGCTTGCGACGCGGAGTTTTCTGGCGATGGGGCCGTCGGCGATGTCGGTCAGGCCTGCGACGACGAAGATGACGAATGCGATGTCGAGGAAAAAGGAGTAATTGCCGGCTGAGACGTTGGGGGAGTAAAGAATCATGGCGAGGAATACCAGAGTCAGGACGACTCGGCCTAAGGTCAGGATGTTCGGAATTTGTTTTAGCATAGCGATAAGTGTACCTGCCCGGCGGCACAATTCAAGGCAGAATTTAGTCTGGCGGGACAGGGGTGGTTTTCGGTAAAAAG
>Ga0315538_1002354_pt1 | contig 10609 bp, 10 predicted proteins | sample SalMarSW160230MG_2_FD_203834 | JGI IMG/M metagenome (GOLD analysis project Ga0315538, IMG submission 203834) | Salt marsh sediment microbial communities from the Plum Island Ecosystem LTER, Massachusetts, United States - Salt Marsh Sediment SW1601-230 ...
GGGTCTTAAGAAACGTGAATCATATCTAGTATCGAGCATTAAGATATGAGAATATCGATACGGACGAATTATTTTGAGGCACTCTTGAGGGGGTGAGAAAATGGTAGAAGTAAAGGTAGTAAAAGTGGCTATAGATATGAATACAAAGATGCCGGTTATTGTTTTGAAGGAAAAAAGAGGAGAAAAAACCCTTCCCATATGGGTTGGTTTATTTGAGGCTCAGGCTATTGCCCTGGCCCTGGAGAATGTAAAGCCACCCCGACCTCTGACACATGATTTAGCAAAGTTGTTAATTGAGAAGCTGCATGGTGAAGTAGATAAAGTAGTTATTAGCGACCTTGTAAATAATACGTTTTATGCTCGTATTATTATGCGAAGAAACGGAGAGAATTTACAGGTTGATTCCCGCCCCAGCGATGCTATCGCTTTAGCTCTCAGGCTCAAGGTTCCTATATTCATAGATGAAGCCGTACTAGATAAAGTAGCTGTGGGCAGTAAATCTGTTGTTGAGACGAAGCCTATTGGCGATGAAGAGGTCGAAGATTTTAAGAAAAGGTTGAGAGATTTAAAACCAGAGGATTTCGAGACTTCTTAGCCATTCTGTTCTATCTGGGAAGGAGAATGGAATTGAGTCGAACTATGAAAGCAGGGATACTACATAAAGCAGGCAATATTCGTTGCGAATCAATCCCTGTCCCTGAGATAAATTCCAGGGAGGTACTGGTTGCCATCAAAGCAGTGGGAATATGTGGCTCAGACATACTTCGTTTTTCAAGAGGGGTCTCGCCTTATAACTTCAGGGTCTTAGGGCATGAATGTGCCGGTGAGGTGATTGAGGTAGGAAGGAATGTTACTTCCGTGAAAGTGAAAAATAGAGCGGCTATTATGCCGGTTATATCCTGCGGAAAATGTGACTTTTGTCGTTCAGGAGAATACTCTCTTTGTGATAATTTCATTAGAATGGGTACCCGAACAGATGGTTGTTTTGCCGAATATATAAAAGTCTCCCCTGAAAATCTCCTTAAATTACCTGACAATGTTGATTATGAGTCAGCCTCTATTCTAGAGCCTTCAGCCATAGCTTTACATAGTATTAAGCGAGCAGGGATTTTGCCTGGAGACGTAGTGGCCGTGCTTGGTTGTGGACCTATTGGATTACTAATTGCTCAGTGGGTGAAGATTCTGGGAGCAAGAAGGGTTTTTGCTATAGACATTGCTGAGGAAAAACTTGAGATTGCCAGAAAAATGGGAATGACTGATTGTATTAATGCTAAAAATGAGGATTCGGTAGAGTTAGTGATGAGAGAAACTAAAAGGCGAGGGGTTGATTTAGTGTTCGATAGCGCCGGCTCAAAAATAACTTTCGAGCAGTCCATGAGAATGGCCCGAAAACTTGGGAAGGTAGTGATTGTAGGTTTGGTGGAGGAAGATGTCACTCTCCCCCGGGAAACAGTATTGGCTATTCTTCGTCATGAGTTAACCATTTATGGGGTCTATGATACAGATACAAAACCTATTCCTCTTAATAGCTGGCAGACCTCTCTTTATTTTATTGAGGCTCACCGCCTGGATGTGAAGTCTCTAATTACTCACCGTTTTAAGATTGAAGATATAGCCACAGTATTTAAAAAAATAGCTGGACAAAGAGAAAAATTCAATAAGGTAATTTTTGTCTTTTGAGCATCAGGCCCAAGGTTTTGATATCACGCCAGCTCCTTCTTTCCTGATAAGAAAAACCATATTTCTTTGCCTCTTTCAAAAAATCAATTGAGAAAAAGTTGACAGAATTTTATTTTTGCTATAATATAAACAATAGTTACCTTAATGAATAAATGTTTATAGCCTACAGTATCGGAATTCGGACGCAAAGGAAGACAAATAATGCTTAAGAATCCCACAGAAGCTGATCTTCTCGCCAGAATGGCCTGGCTCTACTACAAAGAAAATATGACTCAGGACGAGATAGCTAAGAGGCTGAATCTATCAAGGTCAAAAGTAGTGCGCCTGTTACAAAAAGCAAAAGATGAGGGAATTGTTCATTTCCACATTATAAGTCCTTTGAATAATTGCTTGGATATAGAACAAGAGCTTAAATCAGTTTTTAAGCTCGAGGATGCTATGGTAGTTCCTATTGGTCAATGTGAGAAGATTAGAGATACCCTGGGCAAAGCAGCAGCTCAATATCTAGAAAGACGTTTGAAGAGTGGTCATTTATTCGCTGTAGGATGGGGAAGGACAGTCTATGAGGTAGCAAAATTTATCAGACCTAACAACATTAAAAGGCTGAAGATAGTTACCTTAAATGGAGGTCTAACCACTTCCTTTTATCTAAATCCCTACGATGTAGGAGCAAAATTATCCTCCCTTTTTAAAGGAGAATGTTATTACATTCATGCTCCTGCCATTGCTGCCTCAGAGAAACTGTGTAGGTCCTTTAGGTCTGACCTGACCGTAAAACAGGCTCTCCAGATGGCAAAATTGGCCAATTATTCCCTGGTAGGTGTAGGGGAGATGAGTGCCGAGACCACTTTGATTAGTACAGGGTATATTAGCTTGGCTGATGTAGAAATATTGCATCGAAAAGGAGCTGTAGGCAATATTGTAGGTCAATTTTTTGATATAGAGGGAAATATAGCAGATTGCGACCTGCATAAAAGGATTGTTGCTTTTCCCATTGAAGAGCTCAGGAAGATGAAGAATGTCATTGGAGTGGCTGGTGGAAAAGACAAGACAGAGGCTATCCTTGGTGCCCTGCACGGTAAGTTCATAAAAGTTCTTATTACCGATGAAGAAACAGCAACCTCAATTATAGGTCTGGAGAAGGCAAGGTAATGTCAGTCGTAGCTTGACTTTGCCTGAAAAATAGATAGATTGGTTTACATTGTAGGATGAATTAATTATATCAGGAGGGAGGACTATGAAATACGCAGCACATTCGATGATGTGGACGGCTACTTTTACAGAGAAGGACCTGGGGTTATTTGATAGGTTGAAGAGGATGGGCTTTGACGGCCTTGAGATATTCCTCAATCACCCGGAAAGCTTGCCCATGGAAAAAATCAAGGAAAAGATGAATGAGACCGGGATGGAATGTACGCTTTCGGTTGGCCTGGGCAAAGAACAAAACCTAATCAGCCCTGACAAGGGAGCAAGGAATGCGGGAGTGGCATTCCTGAAAGAGGGGGTTGATGTTGCTTGTGAGTTGGGCAGCGATGTTATTTCAGGCGTTATCTATGCTGCCTGGGGTGAATTCACCGGCAAGATGAGAACTGAGGATGAATGGAACTATAGCAAAGAATGTCTGCTCAAGGTGGCTGAATATGCAGAAGGAAAAGACGTCGTATTAGCCCTGGAGCCAGTTAACAGATTCGAAACCTATTTTCTGAATACTATCGAGGACACCAGAAAGATGGTAGAAGAAATTAATCATTCCAATATCAGGATACATGCAGATACATTTCACATGAATATCGAAGAGGAGAGTTTCTACGGAGCCATAAAGACGGCAGGAGAGTACCTGTACCATGTGCATCTTTGCGAAAATAACAGAGGAATTCCCGGCACCGGACACATACCCTGGGATGACGTTTTTAGAGCCTTAAGGGAGCTTAACTACGATAGGTGGGCGGTTGTGGAATCCTTTGTTCCGGCTGTCGAGGAAGTTGCCCGCATGACGGCTATCTGGCGACAGCTTGCTCCCAGTGCTGACGTCATGGCTGAGGAGGGACTAAAACTGTACAGAAGCAAAGAGTGAAAGGGGGGGGTCCAATAAATGAAAGCAGTAGTCATTTACGGTAAGGAAGATTTTCGTTACCAGGAAGTAGAGAAGCCTAAAGCAGGAAAAGAAGAGGTGGTGGTGAAGGTGGCAAGGTGCGGGATTTGTGCTGTAGACCCTAAGATTCTCCATGGGAAGGGTTATGTTCCCCCTATTGTGGCCAAGCATGTTCCTATAATTGCTGGTCATGAATTTATTGGTGAAGTGGTTGAACTGGGAGAAGGAACGAAGGAAAAGTATGGTCTTGAGGTAGGAGATAAAGCCATTGCCGAGAATATTGTCCCCTGTTGGAAGTGTCATTACTGCCAGCTAGGATTATACCATATGTGTGATGTGCATAAGATTTTTGGTATTTCCGGACCCGATGGTGGATGGGCGGAATATATGAAATATCCCCAGGGCTCTATAATCTGGAAGGTACCAGAGGATATGCCTTATGAGATAGCTGTAGCTATAGAGCCTCTTGCTTGCGCTACCCATGGAGTGGAGAGAGCCAATATTCAGTTTAGTGATACGGTAGTCATTGCCGGAGGAGGAGCCATTGGACTTTTCATGCTCCAGGTAGCTAAACTAAAGAATCCAAAGATGCTCATTATGTCAGACCTTTTAGAAGATAGGTTGAGCTTGGCCAAAGAACTAGGGGCAGACGTGGTTATTAATCCGGAAAAAGATGATGTTGTTAAGCAAGTGAAGGATTTAACTGATGGTCTGGGTTGCGACGTAGTATTAGAGGCTAGTGGTAGTTCAATTGCTGTAGAGCAAGCAGTGGAGATGCTGCGCCGGCGGGGAAGGTTAATGGAATTTGGCGTATTTGCTGAGAAGGTCTGTATTGATTTTAGTATAATCGGTGATATAAAAGAATTAGAAATCATCGGTGGACACCTGGCATTCCATACCTATCCTCTGGCTATTAAGTACCTCAGTGAGGGGTTAGTCAAAACTGATAAGATAATCACTCATAATTTTCCTCTAAAGAAATGGCGGGAAGCTTTAGAGACAGCGGAAAAGAGGAAAGGCGGAGCCATTAAGGTGACTATGACTCCAGGCGCTTAATGGTGAATAGGAATTCGTATATGGTATGTAGTATATCGTATATCGAAAAAGAGGAAGTGCATGAATCTTATTCTCGGGTGTATTTTAAAGTCTTTCCACGATATACTATATACGATATCTTTTTCTGTTCTGGTTTTTTTTACTATACGCTACCCGCTATATGCTAAACGCTATATTTGTCCTGAGGTGTTGCTTAATAGATGTCTGAGAAGTTTCTTTTAGGGATAGATGCGGGGACCTCGATGGTGAAAGCCATCGTTTTTAACCTTGCTGGCCAAGAGGTGGCTTGCGTAAGCAAGAGACTATCAATCGAGATAGTTAAACCTGGCTGGGCTGAGCAGGATATGGATTCTACATGGGAAGCGGTAAGAGAGACCATTGGAAGGTCCCTTAAGAAGTACAAGTTAGCTTCCTCGGATATTGCTGCTGTAGGCCTGGCTGGCCAAGGAGATGGCTGTAGGCTGATTGATAAGCATCTAAGGCCGGTAAGAAAAGCTATCCTCTGGTTGGATGGTCGGGCAATTGAAATTGTTACCAGATGGGAAAAGGAAGGTATTAATTCGTCTGGATTTCCCATTACTGGTTCGGCTATCTTTGCCGGAACGCCGGCTGCCGTTATTAAATGGCTTGAGAAAAATGAGCCATATTCTCTGAAGCAGGCTGAGCATTTTCTTTTTGCCAAAGACTGGATTAAGCTGAAACTGACCGATTGTATAGTTACTGACCAATCAGATGCCTCACGGGCACCTACTGATATTCAGAAAAGAGCCTATTCAGATGAGCTGTTTAAGTTATTGGGGTTATCACCCTATCAAAAATTATTTCCTCGCATTGTCTCTTCTATGGAAGTTATTGGTGAGGTTACCTCTAAAGCCTCTCAAGAAACAGGTTTGAAAAAGGGAACGCCAGTCATTTCTGGGATGATTGATGTTGCTGCCACTCCCGTTGGTTTGGGAGTGATTGAGCCAGGACAGGCTTTTTCCGTTATTGGCACTACCTCTTTTCATGCTGTTATCAGCAATAAGCTTATTCTAGACCCTCCTGGCGTAGGAATGACCATAGCTTACTTCCCTGGTAGGTTCATTCGCTCCATGCCCAGTATGGCTGGTACACCGAACCTGGACTGGTTTATAAGGGAATTTTGTGATTCAGAGAGAATAGTGGCAAAAGAGAGAGGAGAAAGTATTTTTGAGTTATTAGAAAAAAAAGTAAGAGGGGTTCCTCTGGGAGCAGAAGGATTGCTTTATCATCCTTATATCAACCCTGGTGGGGAAAGAGCACCTTTTGTTAAACCATCGGCAAAGGCTCAATTTTTTGGTATTGGTCTAAGGCATAGTCGCTGGCATTTGCTTCGTTCCATTTATGAGGGAGTAGCTTTAGCCATGCTCGACTGCTTTACCAATATACCCATTCAAATTTCAGAGATAGCTGTTTCGGGAGGCGGAGCGAAGAGTGATTTGTGGTGTCAAATCTTTGCTGATGCAACAGGGAAAGTTATAAGAACTCCTCAGGCAACCGAGTTGGGTGCTCTGGGAGCGGCTATAAGTGCCGGAGTTGGGGTAGGAATTTACAGTAGTGTAGAAGATGCTGTAAGAAAAGTGGTAAAACTTAAGAGAGAATACTATCCGAATCCAGAGAATCACCAGAAATATCAACAATTACATAGACTCTACCAGAGTCTTTATCAACACCTCTGGGATGATTGGGATCTGAGGGTTAAAGTGGTCAATAATCCGTAGTTATGGGTTCATAGTTCATTGACTAAAATCTTCCAATAATGAATATTTTAGGTATAAAAAAAGGGGAAAATAAGTGCTTAATCTACCAGAAAAGTTAAAAATTTTAGAAAAAGAAGGCAGAGAAGTCCGCATAGGTGTTGTTGGTACCGGACAGATGGGTTCTGGTCTGGTGAATTTAATATCCCAGATAAAAGGGATGGAAGTAGTCGCTCTGGCAGAGATAGATATAGAGAAAGCTATCTTAGTCTTTGAGTCTATAGGGTTAAAGAGAAAAGAGATTATTGTTTCTGAAGATTTCTCTCAGTGTGATGAGGCTCTGGCAGGCGGTAGAAGGGTAGTCACTGGAGAAGCAAGGGCTCTCGCTTCTCTTCACTTCATTGATGTTATTGTAGAAGCTACCGGCGTTCCGGAAGTGGGGGCAAGGGTTGCTTTTGAAGCTATAAATCACAAGAAAGATATTATTATGATGAACCTGGAAGCCGATGTCACGGTGGGGCCTCTATTAGCAAGATTAGCCCGGACTGCAGGTGTTATCTATACAATAGGGGCAGGAGATGAGCCTGGTGCAATTAAGGAATTATATGATTTTGCCACAAGTTTAGCATTTAAAGTTGTGGCTGCTGGTAAGGGGAAAAATAATCCCTTAGATAGAGAAGCTACTCCTGAGAGTCTTAAGAAAATAGCCTTGTCCAGGGATATGAATCCTAAGATGCTTACTGAATTTGTGGATGGGAGCAAAACAATGATTGAGATGGCGGCTCTGGCTAATGCTACCGGTCTGGTTCCCGACATAAGAGGAATGCATGGTCCTCAATGCTCTATTAAAGAACTATCATCGGTCTTTGCCTTGAGGGATAAAGGGGGGATATTAAGCCAAGATGGTGTGATAGACTATGCTCTGGGCGATATAGCTCCCGGTGTCTTTGTGGTGATAAGCACAGATAATCCTCATTTAAAAAAAGATTTGGACTATCTGATGATGGGTTCCGGGCCAAACTATTTACTCTACCGTCCTTATCATCTGGCCAATATTGAAGTTCCTATTTCTATAGCCCGCGCTATACTCTATCGTGAACCTACACTTAAGGCAAAGGAATCGTTGATCGCTGAGGTAATTACTATGGCTAAGAAGGATTTACGAGTCGGTGAAGAACTGGATGGGATAGGAGGCTATACTGTGTATGGTTCCATTGAGAAAGCCGGTATAGCAAAGAAGGAAAAGCTTCTTCCTCTGGGACTGGCTCAGGGAGCTATTATGAAGAAGAACATCTCTCAGGGCGAATATATGACCTATGATAATGTTGAGTTGGACAGTTCATCCTTTCTTCTGAACTTACGAAAAATCCAGGATGACCTTTTTCAAAAAATATAGAACTTATATGTGCACCGAAGGATATTTTCTAAGAGAACCTTATAACAATGTGAATAGTGAGTGGTTAATTGGTGAGCAGTGAGTAATTCCCTCTCTCCCTTGGGGAGAGGGATAGGGTGAGGGGAAAATTAACCAATTAACTATTTAACCAATAACACAGCAGGGTTGTCCTGAGGTATTTTTGCGAGGATAATTATGATTCTTGATAAGAATGACCTTGTCCAGATGTATAAGCAAATGTTAACCATACGGAGATTTGAGGAGAAAGTAGCTGAGTTTCTCTCTCAAGGAACGATTCATGGAACGGGACATTTATATATCGGAGAGGAAGCAATAGCAGTGGGAGCGTGCAGGGCTATTAAGAATGAGGACTACATAACCTCAACTCATCGAGGACATGGTCACTGTATCGCTAAAGGAGCCGATTTAAACAAGATGATGAGTGAACTTTTAGGCAAGGAGACCGGTTACTGTCGGGGTAAAGGCGGCTCTATGCATATTGCCGATGTAGAAACAGGGAATCTTGGAGCAAATGGGGTAGTAGGAGGAGGTATACCTATAGCCTGTGGAGCAGGCATTACTATTAAGATGAAGAAGTTAAAGCGGGTTGTGCTTTGCTTTTTTGGAGATGGAGCTGTCAATCAGGGAGTTTTTCATGAATCCCTTAATTTAGCCTCTGTCTGGGACTTACCAGTTGTTTTCATCTGTGAGAATAATCTTTATGCCATGTCAACCGCTACTAAAATTGCTTTTAATATCAAGGATATTTCTTTACGTGCTGCCTCCTATGGAATGCCGGGAGTTAAGGTGGACGGGAATGATGTCCTTGAAGTGTACGAGGAGATTACTAAAGCTGCTTCTCGAGCTAGAGAGGGTAGAGGACCGACCTTTATTGTTTGCGATAGTTATCGTTGGAAGGGCCATTCACGCAGTGATGCCGAAAGATATCGAACAAAAAAAGAAGTAATGGAATGGAAAAAGAGGTGTCCTATAGAAAGATTTAAAAAGTATCTTCTGGATAGAGGGTATCTGATGAGGGAGATGGCCGAGCAGATTGAGCGGGAGGTTAATTTATCTATTCAAGAAGCAGTGGACTTTGCTCAAAAAAGCCCTTTTCCCTCCCTGAAAACCTTGGAACAAGATGTTTATGCTAACTAAAGACAGCGTATAGCGGATAGCGTTTAGCGTATAGTGAAAACCAAAAAGCAGAAAGAAATGTTGTATATTTCCTCTCCCCTTGGGGGAGAGGGGTAGGGTGAGGGGGAAAGATGCCAACTGTTGAACTGACCTATCGTGAAGCTCTTCGCCGAGCTTTGAGAGAAGAGATGGCGAGAGATGAGAATGTATATATGATGGGTGAGGATATAGCAGTATATGGAGGAGCCTTTGGGGTTAGCCTGGGTCTTTTAGAAGAGTTTGGCCAGGGAAGAATCAAAGACACTCCTCTTTCTGAATCGGTTATAGTAGGAGCTGCTCTAGGCTCAGCTTTAACAGGAATGAGACCAGTAGCAGAGATTATGTTTATGGACTTTATCACTATAGGTATGGACCAATTGATTAATCAGGCAGCTAAGATCCACTATATGTATGGCGGAAAAGCCTGCGTGCCTATGGTCCTTAGAACACCAGGGGGCTCAGGAACAGGAGCTGCTGCTCAACACTCCCAATCCTTAGAGGGCCTTCTCTGTCATATACCAGGATTGAAGGTGGTTATGCCTTCTTGCCCTTACGATGCCCTAGGACTTTTGAAATCCTCTATCCGTGATAATAATCCCGTTATCTTTGTAGAACATAAACTTCTTTATTCTCGGAAAGGAATTGTGCCTGAGAAAGAATATCTCGTTCCCCTGGGGAAGAGTGAAATGAAGAGAGAGGGGACTGATCTTACCCTGGTAGCTTTCTCTATAATGGTGCCAAGAGCATTGAAAGCTGCGGATAAGCTTGGGCAAGAAGGGATAAGCATAGAGATAATAGATCCGAGGACTCTGGTTCCCTTGGATTCAGAGGCTATAATCAATTCTGTAAAGAAGACCCATCGATTGTTGATAGTGCATGAGGCCTGTAAAAGAGGGGGATTTGGAGCAGAAATTCTCTCCCAGATTGAGGAGAGCGATGCCTTTGATTATCTTGATGTCCCTATAAGGAGACTAGCCGGTAGTAACATCCCCATTCCTTATTCGCCGGGACTGGAGAAAGGGGCAGTTCCTCAGGAGGATGATATAGCAGAGGCAGTCAGAGAACTAGTTGGGTAAGGGGTGAATTAAAGTTTCCTCTCCCTATAGGGGAGAGGATTAAGGTGAGGGGATTAATATACGCAATACGATATACAAGTCGAGGAGTATAGATTGAAAGCAGCTGTATTTCATGGAATAAAAGACGTGAGATTAGAAGATATAGAGATTCCTCAGATTAAAGGCGATGAGGTGTTAGTGAGAGTAAGAGCTGCTCTGACCTGTGGCACTGATCGCAAAATGTATCTGCGGGGCCATCCTCTTTTTGCACCTCCCTTTGTTTTTGGCCATGAATTTGCCGGGGAGGTGGTGAAGGTGGGTAGTAAAGTGAAGGATTTTCAGGAAGGAATGAGGGTAGTAGCGGCAAACTCTGCTCCTTGTAATCACTGTTATTATTGCAAAATAGGCCAACAGAGCATGTGTGAAAATATAACGCTAA
>Ga0315538_1002355_pt1 | contig 10607 bp, 10 predicted proteins | sample SalMarSW160230MG_2_FD_203834 | JGI IMG/M metagenome (GOLD analysis project Ga0315538, IMG submission 203834) | Salt marsh sediment microbial communities from the Plum Island Ecosystem LTER, Massachusetts, United States - Salt Marsh Sediment SW1601-230 ...
ACCTCTAATATCACTATATGATACAGTAACATTAAAAGAAAAGTAGTCCTTAGTAATCTGCGACCCGGCTTTGTTCCATAGGATAGAATTTGTGATTGTCGCGTTAGCGGATTCCACCGTTATTGGGGCGCCGTTTGCACCCTGGGTATTTCCGGCGAAGGTGCAGTTGACGAATTCCGTGTTGCCGCTCTTTTGATAGAGACCAGAGCCGCTGTCAGCCCCTGAGTTGTCGGTGATTGCGGAATTGACCACATTGGCATCCGCATCGATAAATAATCCGCCGCCCTGTTCGGCACCATTGTTCGAGATTATCGAGTTATGTATGTCGGCTTTGCCATTGCAGTAGATGCCGCCGCCGGTGGTCAGGTGTTCTGCAAAGCGACTTTTGAAACAGGTGTTTTGTTCTATATTAGTGTTGTCTATGGTGAGCCAGCCATCTTGGCAATAGATACCCCCGCCTTTGCCGACGAGAATGGGATAATCTCCGGCTGAACCTATGATATTATTGATTATTTTGCAATCGCGGATATCCAAGTTCCCATAGAAGCAGGATATACCACCTCCCAACTGCTTTGAAACATTGTTGCTTATGTTGCAGCGCTGCAGCACGGCGGTACCACCAAAGAGCGAAATTCCACCGCCATAAAATCTATAGAAACGAGCAAAGTTATTATTCCAGCCGGTAAGCAGCGTCTTGTTTTCTGTAATTATACAATCGGTAATTTTTATATTGCTCGATTCCGCCACGATGCCTGCGGGCTTAAGTGCAGCGGTATTTTCGCTTACCACGCAGTCGATGATATTCACGTCGCTGTAGAAGGCCTGGAGAGCAACGGTATTGCGAAGGATTCTGCAATTGGTTATATCAGCCGCACAGCCGACTTGGCAGGGGGATGTCGTGCCGAGCTTGATGCCTGTCCAGTTCCCGCTGATAAGGCAATCGATTATGGCCACATTGGAATCCTGAGCACCGAGGCCTTTGGATTGGTTGTCAACGATATTACAGCCGGAAATTATCGCGTCTGAGTCATCGAAGAAGAGGGCCTGTGAATAGTCTATATAAAAACGCTCCAGACCACAGGAACTTATTATGCAATTGGTGATTGTTGGAGAAGCACTGTGGCAGGCGATCGCATGGCCGGTTCCTTGTACCGGATAGGGCAAAGGCATGCAGAGTCCGCGTATGACTGTCAGGCCGGCTACGACCGAGTCCGGGCCTTCGCCGCTGTGAAAGTAGAAGGCGCGGTGGAAACTGGGGGACGAGGCGTTGCAATCGATGACGGTAGAAGCGACGGTGCAGGGGTCGTTGGGGTCTATTGAGCGGACGGTGATGGCTTTTCCGAGGTAGTCGATGTCGCGGTTGCCGTCGCCGGTATATGTGCCGGGGGCGAGGACAACGGTATCACCGTTGTTTGCGTTGTCGATGGCGGCCTGGATGGTTGGGTAGTCGCCGGCAGCATTGGGGTCAACGTGGATGGTCCTTGCTGCAAGGCAGGGACTGATTAGTACGAGAATTGTGAGTGCGAAAAGCACCTTTTTCATTATATAGCTTCTCCTTCGTATCCCCCCGGTTACGTTTCTGTTCGAGAGTGATTATACAGTAATTGTGAGGGCAAAGCAAGGGAAAAAAGAAAAAAACTGGGGTCAGGGGATAAATTTGTCAAAGGCGGACGGGCAGAATTGACTTGACAGAAATGCTGCAAATAAATACAATTGAGTTACCTGACAGGCCTGCGAAAGCTGAAAGACAAGGGAAATGTTGCCGGTCGTTCAGGGGCGGTTAAGTTGGAAACCGTCCGAAGTTGCCGCTTCTGTGCCAATCGGAGGTGTTCGGTGCGTGTTTGGAGTATATTCGGCTGATGAGCAGCGAAGGCGAAACAACCGATTTGTCGCAAAAGAGCCGATTGCGGCGTGGGCTAGGCGAGGATTCGGCCTGGGCCCGGCTAACGGCTAAGTATCTCCGCGACCTTCCCCGGCAGCTCGATGGCATCAGGGACATATTAGAGCTGCGAGATTACGGCAAGGTCAAAACTCACGCACATCGTATCAAAGGCACCTCAGGCACTTACCGGCTTGAAACCATCTCCAGGGGCGCCGAACGGCTCGAACGCTTAGCCGAAAGCCGTAATCCGGACAAAATCGCCGCCGGCATAAACAACGTCAAACAATTAGTCGAGCTGGAGGCCGCAAGATTTTCTCCCGCCGCAATCCCACAAGACAGCCACGAAAGGAATCAAGATGGCTGATTTCGTCCCCCTGGTACTTACCGTCGATGACGACCCGCACCTGGTTTCTCTGATAGAGCATAACGTGCGGTCCTGGGGGTACAAGCACTATGGCGCCGCCGGCCCCGCCGATATGTGGCGGCAGCTCGAGGCGGTAATACCAAGTGTTGTTCTGCTTGACGTTGTATTGGGCGAGACCGACGGCATCACTCTGATAGCCGAAATCAACCAGCGTTTTACCAGTGTGCCCGTGATAGTCATCACTGCTCACGCAACGATTGAAACGGCGGTAAAAAGTTTGAAAAGCGGCGCCTACGATTTTATTTGCAAGCCGCTTGATTTTGACCGGCTTCATATCGAAATCGACAAGGCCGTTAAACAGCATCGTCTCTCGCTTCAGGTCGAGGCCCTGCAATCCGCCACGCGGCGCACTGACTTCCACGGTATGGTCGGTCGAAGTGAAGAAATGCGCAAGGCCTACCGGCTCATCGAAACCGTAGCCCCTACCGGTGCGTCCGTCCTTATTCTCGGCGAAACAGGCACGGGCAAGGAGCTTGCGGCACGTGCGATACACCAGTGCAGCAGGCGAAGTGACGGGCCTTTCATCGCGGTCAACGCCCCTGCTATTCCTCACGAGCTTATCGAAAGCGCCCTGTTCGGCCACGAAAAAGGCGCCTTCACCGGCGCTCACGAAAAACACATCGGTTTTTGCGAGCAGGCCGACGGGGGTACACTGCTGCTCGACGAAATCTGCGAGATGGACTACAACGTTCAGGCCAAACTGCTCAGGTTTCTCGAAAACCACGTAATACAAAGGGTCGGCGCAAAATCCTCAAAGTCCGTCGATGTCAGGGTTATCGCTGCGACCAATCGCGACCCCGCCGAGCAAATACGCAACGACAAGCTGCGAAAGGATTTCTATTACCGCCTGAGTGTCGTCAGCATTGAGCTTGCCCCGCTGAGAATGCGGCGCGGCGACATCGCCCTGCTGGCGCGGTACTTTCTCGACCTCGATTCGGCCAAGTACGGCAGGAATATGAACGCTGTTTCGCCTGAGGCGATGAGAATGCTCGAAGCTTACGACTGGCCGGGCAATGTTCGCCAGCTTGAACATCTCATCGACCAGATAGTCATTACCAATAACGCCGCCGAGATAAGAGCCGAGATGCTGCCGGCCAAAATCAGCGAAGCGTTATCCAAACGTCCACCAACCGAAAAGGCAGGACCTGACGTTACCGCCGCTGCAACCATCCCTTCTATCGAGCAGATGGAGCACAACCTTATCCTCACGGCCCTTAAATTGAATTCCAACTCGGTGCCTGATGCAGCAAGGCAGCTCGGCATAAGCGAAGCGACACTCTACAGAAAGCTCAGGAAATACGGCCTGTCACGCTCCTTCGTGGACCGGCACCGCTGATGGCTTTTCCGCCATCCGGGCCGTTATTGGCTCAGCCGCCGGCTGATGGTGGGCACAGAACGAATTTGCTGCCGTCCGGGACCGATTCAACATTCCTCACAAAGAGCAGAAAGTTTTTTCCCGGCAACCGACATGCTGCACCAGCCGGCAAACGGCCTCGGAATGTACGATTAAACGGGGGAAAATTCACCTGCTGAAAAGTTATGTTTTGTAACATTCTGCAAATAAAACACTTAGCGTAAATAATTTTATTTGATAAAATGATGAATTCTCTTGACACGATACAGGGTAATTTCCTAAACTACGCTTTGTTTGACTTTGTGAATGTGAACACAAGTTCGTAAAGCTTCGTAACGATATTATGAGATACCACAGGGTTTCTGACGAGACTGTTCGCCGGCTGCCGCGTTACCTGCGGGGTCTGATGCTGCTTGCCGAGCAGGGCAGGCGGAATGTATCCAGTCATTCTCTGGCGGATTTCGTAAACGTCAATCCCTGGCAGATAAGAAAGGACTTCTCGTGCTTTGGTGACTTCGGTACTCGCGGCGTCGGCTACAACATTGATAAGCTCGCAAAACATATCAAGAAGATTCTGAAGCTGGATGTTGTCAATAAGGCAGCCCTTGTGGGCGTGGGCAACCTCGGCTCGGCTGTTCTTGCCTATCCGGGATTTAAACCCTACGGCTTTCACATTGCCGCCGCCTTCGACAACGACCCGGCAAAAATAGGTAAAACAGCAGGAACGGTAAAGATTGAAGATGTCTCGAAAATTCGAACACTAAGAAAGCGAGGTATCAATCTTGCTATTGCTGCCGTACCGGCAAGTGCCGCTCAGCAAACCGCCGAGATGCTTGTTAAAGCCGGCGTGAAGGGTATTTTGAATTTTTCGCCTACGCATATTACAGTGCCAAAAAAGGTTAAGGTCATAACAATTAATATCGCTATAGACCTCGCTCGCCTGCCTTACTATATACCCGCGGGCTGAGCAACCGGCTCTAAAGTGAGGAAGATTAAGCTATGGAAGCTGTTTTCACAAGCGATTTGAAGCCGATGCTCGATGCCGTCAGTGAGCAGATGGAGCTTTACGTGCCGAAAAAAAGCGGTGAGTTCTATGTATTCAGCAAGTACGACCCTTCGGCCGGGCAGACCGTCGAGTTCAATAACATCCGTGCCTGTACGCCGGTTAAGGATTTTCTTTTTCCCGTGCGGGAGTTAGCGGCGATATACCCTGGGTCGATTGACCCACAGCAGGTCAAGCCCTTTGCTATTTTCGGCCTGAAGGATTGTGATATTCGGTCGATTGAAGTGCTCGATAAAGTCTTTATTGAAGATGATTTCGAGGACCCGTTTTACGTGAAGAGGCGGGAAAAGATGTTCATAATCACCTCGGACTGCTTCGAGCCGGGCGAGAGCTGCTTCTGCAACGTGATGAGTGGTAAGCCCTTTGCAGACAAGGGCTTCGATTTGAATATCTCGCAGGTTCAGGGCGGTTTTATCGTCGAAACCGGCTCTGAAAAAGGCGGCGAATTCGTAAAAAAACATTCAAATATTTTCAAAAACCTGCCGGAAAACGCGCTGGATGAGCGGAAAAACAACAGGGAAAAAACAGAAAAACAGCTTGCCGAGCAAAATTTCGATATGAAATTTGATTGTCCGGTCAGGGAGATTTTTGATAACAGCGAGGACTCGGATGTCTATGACGTCGAGGCAAAGACCTGCGTCGAGTGCCAGGCCTGCACGCGAATATGCCCGACCTGCCACTGCTTTTATTTGTACGATACGAAGCAGAAAGAGTATTTTGCCAAGATGAAGATGTGGGACAGTTGTATGCGTTGGGCGTACGCCGAGGTGGCCGGCGGTGCAAACCCCCGCAAGGTATTGGGCGATAGAATCAAGCATCGCCTGATGCACAAGTTTGTCTATTTTTTAGACCGGTACGGCCTTAAAATGTGCATCGGCTGCGGCAGGTGCGTCGATGCCGAGGCGGGCAAGGTTGATATAAGAGAAATTATGAAAAAGCTCTACGAGGAAATGAAAGACAGAGACAGCACTCGAGCCGGGGTAGCAAAATGAGCGAAAACCCATACCAGCCGATAGACAGTGAAATTGTGGATATAATAGACGAGTCATCGACAATCAAGAGCTTTGTCGTTGCGACGAGCGAGCCGGTTTCGTTTCGTACCGGCCAGTTTGTCGAGCTGACGCTGCCCGGCGAGGGCGAGGCGCCGTTTACGCCGTCCTCGTCACCCGCTGACACCGAGAAGATGGAAATAAGCATTATGAATGCGGGGCGGGTAACGAATTTGCTTCACAAGTGCGAAAAAGGGCAGAAGGTCGGTATTCGCGGGCCGTTTGGCAACGGCTACCCGGTGGATGACTTTGTCGGCAAGGACGTCTATATCGTGGGCGGCGGTGTCGGCTTAGCACCGATTCGGTCGCTGTTTTTGACGCTTGTGGACAGAATCAGGGATTTCAAAGGCGTTGTTTGCAGGTACGGTGCGAAAAGCCCCGAAGATTTCATTTACAAAAAGACACTGTTCGGTGAGTGGCTGAAAATCGACGGCGTCGATATCAAGCTGACCGTCGATAAGGCCAACGGCGACTGGAAGGGCAACGTGGGTGTCGTTACGACGATACTTAACCCCGGCGACGTCGATATCAAAAATGCGGTTGCCGTGGTGTGCGGGCCGCCGATTATGATGAAGTTTGCAACGTTGAAACTGATGGAGTTCGGCTTTGCCGACAAGCAGATATACCTGTCTATGGAAAAGAATATGAGCTGCGGCATCGGCAAGTGCGGCCATTGTATGATTGGAAAATACTACGTGTGCAAGGATGGGCCGGTCTTTACCTACGACCAGATAAAAGAATATCCGAAAATTTGGGAATAATGGTTCGAGCCGACCGACGGTTGACTTTATTAAATTTCTTGTGATACTTGCAATCAGAGAAAAAATATGAGTGCAAAACTAATAATAGACCTGGCAAAGTGCCGGCTTCAGGAAGAATCGGGTGTGCAGTGTTCTTACAAGCACCATCCTGCAAATCGCGGGATAGATGCGCTGCTCGAGATGATACGTTTTGCACTGATATGCCGAAGGTGCGAGTCGGCGCCGTGTATAAAGGCGTGTCCCCAGGGCGCTTTAGAGAAGGTCAAGACCGAAAAAGACGACTACGGGATACTCAAACGCGCAAATATGCTGTGTACGGGCTGCGGCTGTTGTGCGATTGCCTGCCCGTTCGGGACGATTTACACCGACTTGATTGTCTATCCGAGCAGCGTCTGCGACCTGTGCAGGGGCCGATTGGCGCCGGGTGAAAAACCGTTGTGCGTAGAGACCTGCACCGACGGCAGCATAGATTACAAAGAGGTCGATGTTGAAAAAGAGGATGATTTGACAGAGGTCTTCGAGGGTATCGCCGTGCGGGTCAAGGGCGGCCAGCTCTGGGAGCCGATGCTCAGGGAGCCCGGCAACGCGCGTGCCTGACAAAAAAGTAAGGAAAACTTTAAGATGACTGAAGCGTTCTGGATACCGTTTTGGATTCTGGTCTTCCCGGGATTTTTGTTTACGCTTGGGCTGGGGCTCGTGGCAAGTTATCTTGTGCGCAAGGTAAGTGCACTTGTTCAGTATCGCGTCGGGCCGCCCGTAATGCAGCCCTTCTACGACATTATGAAGCTGCTGGGCAAGGAAATCCTGATACCGCAGGATGCCCAGCAATTCGTTTTCAAAGCAGCTCCGCTTATCGGCATGGCCGGTGTGCTGCTGCTATCAACGATGTTGGGAGTCAATGCGCTCTGGCCCGAGAGGACTTTTGTGGGCGATATCATCGTGGCTATTTACCTTATGGTTCTGCCGTCGCTGGCGTTGATACTCGGCGCGAGTGCATCGGCCAGCCCGCACGCGGCTGTAGGGGCCGCTCGCGAAATGAAGTTAGTAATGAGCTACGAGCTTGGACTGGTGCTGGCCTTTGTGGTGGTAATCATAAGGACGGGCGGGACGCTGAGCTTGGCTGCAATCGGCGGGCAGGCGCCGGTTATAGGTATATCCAATTTCATCGCATTCGCGGTCAGCCTGCTGTGCATACAGGCAAAGCTCGGCTATGTCCCGTTCGATATTGCCGAGGCGGAAACCGAGCTTGGCGCCGGCGTTTTGATGGAATATTCCGGGCCGCTTCTGGCGGTGTGGGAAGTTATGCACGCAATGATGCTTGTCGCTCTGCCGATGTTTTTGGTTATGGTTTTCTTGGGCGGCTTCGGTGCGGGCGGCCTGGGCCTGCTCGGGGGCGTATTGAAATATGTACTCGTACTGGTATTGATTATCCTTATAAAGAATACCAACCCGCGGGTGCGGATTGACCAGGCAATGAAGTTTTTCTGGGTCTATTGCGGCATCGCGATGGTAGTTGCCGTTGTTCTTGCGACAATCGGTAACATTTACGGCATCGCCCGGCTTTAAGGTGAATTTATGAACTGGATAAGATGGTTAAAAAAATCGCCCTGGGTATTTCACGTCAACACCGGTGCATGCAACAACTGCGACATCGAAATCGTTGACTGCCTGGCGCCCAAACACGACATTGAGCGGTTCGGTATAAAGTTAGTCGGAACGCCGCGACACGCCGATGCGCTTTTGGTAACCGGCGTGGGGACGCGCCAGGCGGTGCCCCGGCTGCTCGAAATCTATCGGCAGGTGCCCAAGCCCTGCGTCGTTTTCTTAATCGGCGCCTGCGCAACCGGGACGGGCATTTTCGCCGGCGGATATCACGTGGCCGGGCCTGTGGATGAAATACTCAAAAAGGAAGACCCGAACGCTATTATCGCATACGTGCCGGGCTGTCCGCCGAAACCGGAGGCGATGATTTCCGGCATTATAAAGACACTGTCGACTCTGTAACGGAACTGTAATATGAAGCAGGAAGAACTAAAAGCTCGGCTCGAAGAAATCAAGGACAAGCTAATCGCAATCGAGCAACCCAGGGACAACAGAATCTACCTTCTCTGCGAAGCCGAAGATGCTTATGCCGTGGACAAATTCCTCTTCGAGGAGATGAACCTGAGGTTCGTTATCACAACCGGCATTGATTCGGACGACTGTTTTGAGGTTCTGTACCATTTTGCGAATGACGAAACCGGCACGTTTGTCACGACCAGGGCGTTCATCCGCGACCACGAAAACCCGTCCATCGAGTCTATCACGCCGTTTATAGCCGGGGCCGAGTGGATAGAAAGAGAAACTCACGACATACTGGGAATCGATTTCAAGAATCATCCCAACCTGAGACGCCTGATTCTGTCCGACGACTGGCCTGAGGGTGTTTATCCCTTAAGAAAGGCCTGTGTCCTCAGCAAAGCAAAAGAGTTGGAAAAGGAGCTGGAAAATGAAAAAGATACTGAATAAACCGGTTCTTGCAGTGGGCCCGTTTCACCCGCTGCAGGAAGAGGCGGAGTTCTTTCAGCTTACTCTCGACGGTGAAATCGTCACGGATATCGATATGCGAATTTCGTACAACCACCGGGGCATAGAGGCAATCAGCGAGACACTTCAGTTCGACCAGGTTCCTTTTCTTGTCTCGCGCGTCTGCGGGATTTGCTCGGCATCGCATCCGTTAGCGTATGTGAACGCGGTGGAAGAGATTGCCGGCGTAACGCCGCCGGAGCGTGCCCAGTATGTCCGTGTAATCATAAATGAGCTTGAGCGGATACACAGTCACCTGCTGTGGTTTGGTCTGGCCGGCCATTTCATCGGCTATGACACAGTTTTTATGTGGACCTGGAAGTATCGCGAGCCGGTGCTTGATATCCTCGAGGAAATTACCGGCAACAGGAACAACTACGGCAACGTGTGTGTCGGCGGCTGTCGGGAGGATATCCCCAACGAGATGCTCCCGAAAATCAGGCAGAAACTCGACGAACTCGAAAAGAAGGTGGAGATGCTCGTCAAGGTCGTGCTCGATGACCCTGTTATACACGCCCGGCTCAAAGGCGTAGGGATTCTGACGAAGGAGGCAGCCAGACAGTATGCAGTGGCGGGGCCGACCGCCAGGGGCAGCGGTATCACTATCGACGTAAGGCGCGACGACCCGTACGCGGCCTACGCCGATTTAGACTGGAACGTGATAACGCAGGAAGAAGGCGATGTCTTTGCCAAGGCGGTTGTGCGGCTGCTTGAAGTTCTCGAATCGGTCAAGATAATAAGGCAGGCCCTGGACAAGCTGCCGGACGGGCCTATTGCCATAGAGATCAAAGAGATACCGCCCGGCCAGGGCTGCGGGCACGCCGAGGCGCCCAGGGGTGAGACGTTTCACTATGTCCGCAGTGACGGCGGCAACAGACCCGTGCGGCACAAAATCAGGGCGCCGAGCTTTAACAACGTGCCTTCTTTCAGAGCATCGTGCATTGGCCAGCATATTGCGGATGTTACGATTACCTTAGCTGCGGTTGACCCTTGCTATAGTTGTACGGAGCGGCTGGCGGTGGTTGACAGCCACAATAACGTTACACACGACTACGAGACGCTGTTGAAGCTGAGTCGCGAAAAAACAGCAATGATAAAAAGGCAAGTTCTATAAGGGAAAGGAAGGTTTCAAATTGGCTGACTGGTTTTGTAACTTTCTGAGCATTACGGTCTTTGTGCCGATGGTGGTTGGCTTTGTCCTGCTCTTTGTCCCCGGCAGGTGGAAGGTTCTGCCGAGGGCGCTGACGCTGGTAATCTCCGCCCTGACTTTTGGGCTGTCTATCTGGATTTTCACACTCACCGGCTATGGGTCCTACTGGCCTATTATGAAAATCGGTACGCTTAACCTCGAGTTGGTGCTGTTGGCAAGGCCGCTTGGGCAGCTCATTTTGATGTTTGCCTGCGGCTTTGGACTGCTGATAACGGTTTACTCCTTAAAATCGATGGCAGGGGCAAAGCGAACCGGCGAATTTTACGGCGCCGTACTGCTGACGATAGGCGGCTCGGCCG
>Ga0315538_1002361_pt1 | contig 10597 bp, 9 predicted proteins | sample SalMarSW160230MG_2_FD_203834 | JGI IMG/M metagenome (GOLD analysis project Ga0315538, IMG submission 203834) | Salt marsh sediment microbial communities from the Plum Island Ecosystem LTER, Massachusetts, United States - Salt Marsh Sediment SW1601-230 ...
GTGCTCACCCCGGACACCGAGCTGGGCGACCTGTATTTAATTGAAGTAGAAAGGGGCTGTAACTGGGGCTGCCGCTTCTGCCTCACCAGCCAGGCCTTCCGCCCCATGCGCTACCGCTCGCTGGACAACCTGATTGCCCAGGCGGAGGAGGGGTTGAAACACAGAAATCGGCTGGGCTTGGTGGGGGCGGCCATCTCCGACCACCCTCAAATTGAAGAACTGATGACCAGATTAACTGATATGGAGGCCAAGCTCTCGGTAAGCTCACTGCGGATAGCTCCCCTCTCCGGCGTGGTCTTGAGAGAGCTGGCTAAAGGCGGCGCCAGAACCGTTACCCTGGCCCCCGAGGCCGGCTCCCAGCGCCTGCGCCGGGTGATAAAAAAGGGCATAAACGACGACGATATACTGGAGGCGATGGAAATGGTGGCTGAGCAGGGCATAAAGCAGGTCAAGCTCTACTTCATGATTGGCCTGCCCTCGGAGACCGATGAAGATATAGAGGAGATTATAAATCTAAGCCTTAACTGCAAGCGCCTACTTGATAGCAAGCATCCCGGCACCCGCCTGACCCTGAATATATCCCCCTTCGTGCCCAAGGCGGGCACCCCCTTCCAGTGGCTGCCGATGACCCAGCCATCCATCCTCAACCAGCGCCTGTCCCGGCTTAAAAAGGGCCTGATGCCCAAGGGAATCAAGATTAAGGCGGAAAGCCCGGCCTGGAGCCAGGTTCAAGGGGTGCTGGCGCGGGGCGGCACTGAACTATCCAAGGTGCTGGCTGATATAGAAGAAATATCCCTGTCCGGCTGGCGCAAAGCGGCGGCAAAACACGATATAGATATAGATTTCTACGCGCACCAGAGGTGGGATATAAAACAAAAACTGCCCTGGGACTTTATTGATTCGGGGACTAAAGCGGGTTATCTGGAACTGGAGTTGGACAGAGCTTTAGCTTAGCTTAAAAGCTCGGTGACGACCTCGTTTATCTCCCGCCCGTCGGCTCTGCCTTTAAGCTTGGCGATGAGCGGGGGCATGACCTTACCCTTGTCCCTGATGCTCTCCGCCCCCACCTCCCCAATTACGCGGCGGGCTTCGGCAGTAATCTCGTCACGGCTCATCTGCTGGGGCAGGTACTGCTCCAGGACCGCCATCTCCGCCTCCTCTATAGCCACCAGTTCCTGGCGGCCTCCCTGCTTGAAGGCTTCGATACTTTCTTTGCGCTGCCTGACCTCCTTGGTGATGACGCCCAGGATATCGCCGTCCTCTAAAGCGGCCTGGCGGGCGATTTCGGCATTCTTAATGGCGGCCATGGCCATCCTTATTGCCGAACGCTTAACTTTATCCCCGTCCCTCATCGCCTGCTTGAGGTCATCAGCCAGCTTCTGCTTTAATGCGGATTCTTTTGCCATAATATCTACACTCTTCTAGGCCTTCGGGCGCTCTTGCGTCTCTTGGCGGCTTCCTTGCTGGCAATTTTTTATTGTGCCCACATTCTAGTAGGCTAAAGTTAGCCTGTCAACCGGGATATTTTAGTTTATTATCTTTTCCCACCCGCCGCCCTTTAAGGTAAAGAGGGGGCTTTGCCCCCTCTTAAACACCCTGCTTGGTTTGTCAGTTCTCATCAAGGGGGGTGGGGAGAAGCCCCGTAAGGGGCATACCTTAAAAAGGGCAGGTGGGCGGGAATAGATTAATGGGGGGTGGGGCTATAGAGTCTTAAAGAGGCAAAGCCTCTTAAGGGCGGGAAGGTGGGAAGAAAGAGAACCGTTAAAAAGGGAGGTGGGGGCAGGGATAGCGGAATCCATGAGGGTAAAACCCTTTTGGGCGGGAAGAAAAACAAACGTTAAAAAGCGGGTAGGGTAGGAGACAATACCGCAGAAAACGATTTTAACGCTCTATTCTCTTTAAAATCTCCCGGGCAGCAACTATGCCGGAAACCGAAGCCTGGATTAAGCCGCGGCTGACGCCGGCGCCGTCGCCGACGGCGAACATATTGCCGACCTCGGTCTCCAGAGCGGGGCTCAGCTCGGGCCGGCTGGAATAGAACTTGACCTCGATGCCGTAAAGCAGAGTATCGGGCGAAGCCACGCCCGGAGCCAGCCTGTCCATCGCCTCAAGCATCTCCACGATGCCGGTCAGGTAGCGGTAAGGGAGAGCAAAGCTCAGGTCGCCGGGGGTGGCGCCCTTCAGGGTGGGCTTTACCCGGCCCCGCTTGATACGCTCCGGGGTAGAGCGCCGCCCCTCCCTCAGGTCGCCCAGACGCTGCAGCAGAACACCGCCGCTCAGGATATTAGCCAGCCGGGCTAAATATTTACCGTAGGCGATAGGCTGGTTAAAGGGCTTGGTAAAGGCGGTGCTCACCAGCAGGGCAAAGTTGGTGTTTTTGGTCTTGCGCTCGGCATAGCTGTGCCCGTTAACGGTGATTACCGGGTCGTCACCGCCGGTAGACTCCATGATAACCTCGCCGCCGGGGCACATACAGAAGGTCCGCACCCGGTCGTCAAAGCTCTGGGACATGAACTCCAGCTTGGATTCATAGAGGTAGTTCGTAAGGTCGGCCATTACCGCCGCCGGCACCTCCACCCGCACGCCGACATCAACCGGGTTAGAGTGCATAGTCAGTTTAAGCCGCTCCGCCTCGGTGGTCAGCCAGTCGGCGCCTTCCCGGCCCGGCGCCAGGATAAGGTAATCGCATTCAAACTTTTCCCCACCCCCCGTTTCAACCCCCCTGACCCTACCCCTATTAACACTGATATTGCAGGCTTCAGTCTCCAGCCGGTAATCTATCCGGGGGCTAAGATAGTTCCACATAGATTTGAGCACCAGTCGGCAGTGGTCGGTACCCAGGTGGCGGACGGGCACCGGAACCAGTTTTAAGCCTGCCAGCTCCGCCTTTTTCTGCAGCTGGCCAACCTTTTTGCCGGTGCCGTAAAGCTTATCCGGGGCGCCAAAGCCGAGGTAGATATTATCGGCATAGCCGATAAGGGCTTCCGTCTGGCTCTCCCCCAGGTATTCGCTCAAGCGCCCCCCCACCCGGGAGGTCAGGGTCAGCTTGCCGTCACTGAAAGCACCGGCTCCACCCAGCCCGCAGACCAGGTTGCAGGGTGAGCAGGAGATGCAGGAACCGCCGCTGTCCCGGGCCGGGCACTGGCGCTTATCAATATCCCTGCCCTTCTCGACAAGCAGGATATCCATTTCGGCACCCTGAGACAGCTCCAGGGCAGCAAAGATAGCCGCCGGGCCGCCGCCAACTATAATAACATCATATTTACGAGGCATCTTCCCCAAACCAAAACATTGTATAATCCACAGCTTCAGCCGTCAAGAAAGAAAATAAATAAGTCCGGTAGCCCCAAAATTTAAACTTATGACGTTACGCACACGTACAGGGGTATTGCCATTTGGCAGAATGTGTAGTAAATTATGGTAAGTTTTACTGAACTGGATTAAGTTCTGGTGAGCTAAAAATAGGTTATTTGCCAGCTGGCAAGTTAATTTTGACAATTTAAGCCCGGCGGTTAGTACCGACCGGGCATGATTAGAAAATAAGGTGAAGCCTCTGAAAAAGTTGCTGTTAATTATCCCGGTGGTGGTAGGGCTAATTCTGGTCAGTATTTTCATGCCCGCACAGCAGGTGAGCATCGAGGGTATCGGCACCCTCTCCTTCGAGACCAAGGTCACCCTTTCCGTCGGCTCCGCGGCTGCCTATGCCAGCCCTGACTGGTATGACCCAAGCTGGGGTTATCGGAGGGCAATAACCTTGACTCCGGCGACATCTGTGGCCGACTATCAGGTTCTGGTTACCCTTAATACCAGTTCAATGGGTAATCCCTACGCTAATGTTAACGCCGATGGCTCGGATATTCGCTTTACTGGCTCAGATGAAGTCACCCTACAAGACTACTGGGTGGAATCTTGGGATAACACTGGCGACTCGAAAATCTGGGTTGAGGTGAAGACCTCAGGAACCTCAACAATTTATATGTACTATGGCAATGCCGCCGCCGGCAGCGCCAGCGATGGAGACGCAACATTCGTCTTCTTTGATGATTTCAGCGGTGACTTAAGCAAATGGACCGTTCACATAGATACCGATGTATCTATTAACACCAGCTATGGCAATCCCGCCCCCTGCCTCGAAATCAGCGGAGGCTCGACCGGCGCTTATCTCTACGGGCTGGCGGTTCTTGGCTCGGACGCCAGCTATACCGGCTTCCAGAACGGGATAATCGAGGCTGACATCTACCCAACGACCGATGCCCTTCCCGAGATAATCTTCCGGGGTGACTACTCGGCAAATACCGGCTACAAGGGAAGGTGGGACTGCCGTTCTGGAACCGAATCACCCTGGTTTAAGCCGCCATATGATACTTGGACCGATTTTGGCACGGCGGTAACCAGATTCGGCATAGCCGGCCAGTGGCAAAAAGCCATGCTGTCGGTAAACAACTGGAGATTCCGGATATACAGCAATGGTGTTGAAATGTCCAACATAAACGCCTTCTTCTATCAGTACCGTCCACGATATTCGGGACCAGGGGAAATTGCACTAGCCAATCACTACGGAGACTGGGCAAGATTTGATAACGTCAGAGTCCGCAAATACGTCGACCCAGAACCAGCGGCAACAGTGGGCAGCGAGGAGAGTGCGGATATTTCAAACACCCCCGCCAGCAAGGACTTCGGCACTGTCACCACCGACACTGACTACTGGGCATACGGTGGAACAACTGCCCCCAGCTTTCCACTTAGTAGCGGTGAGTGCTTCTTTACCGTGACCAATTACAGCTCCGACGCGGTGGATATCTCAATCAGCGCCACCAACTTCATCGGGGGTGCTGGCTGGGCCCTGGCCGGCTCTCCCGGCGCCGGTATCGTCACCCTGAAAGCGGGCAAGTCGGGAGACAATGACGAAGCCGACATGGTCACCCTCACCACCGGGGACAAGGCTTTCATATCAGGTTTAGCCATATCTGAAAGCAAAGCGTGGGAATTAAAGCTGGAAACGGGCACCTTTACCGATAGCGCGCAGAAAACTTCAATCATAACCCTTACGGCAACCTTTGCCTGAGGTCGACAGGCATTTACTTTAAATACTACTTTAAATACTAAAGGAAAGGAGATTAAAGATAATGAAGAAAACACTTTTAGCCATTCTGCTGGCGGTAGCGTTGATAGTTATCCCCGTCGGCAATGCGCTGGCGGCTACCACTCAGGACGTAACGATTAATGCCACACCCGGTTGGGTCAGCATTTCCATTGTAGCACCAGACCCAGACTCCTTCGATTTCGGCGTAGTGCTGGCAGGCGTTGATGAGAACACAAGCAACGGCTACTTTATCATCACTAATGACAGCACGGTACTCATGGACTTATCTATAGAGTGCCTTACTTGGTCCGCTGTTTTACCTGGCAACGACTGGAACTACGGAGACCCTGCATCGGGAGACGATACCGCCCGGCTATTTGCGAGTAGTGCCGAAGGCAATGGTGCAGGTCTTTACGACATAGCATTATTAACTACCGGTGGCACCCTGCTGTGCAATGCCGTTCCTACAGCCACCGATCCAACTTTTGAGTTACAGCTTGACGTACCCAACGCCTTTACTTTTGTTGATGCGCAGGAGACCACGGTCACACTAACAGCAACGGTAGATTAATATAGCTTAGCACAGGTGGAAAGCCTGCAATTGAGGCTGAAAGCGCAGGTAATACTGTTGCGCCTAGACTCAACGGAGAGTTGCTATGAAGTGGTTGGTTGCACTGATATTGGTAGCCGGGCTGCTGCTGGCAGGTTGTCCCCAGCCTTCGGAGCCTACAGTGCCGGAGCCTACAGCGGTTGAAACTCCTACACCACCACCCGAGCTATACGATAAGACCTGGATTAGCCCGGGCAAGGTGGAGGTGGGCAATTTCTACCCCGGAGCCAGGGCAGAGTACATGATTAGTATACACAATGGCAGCGACGAGCCAGCGGAATTCTCGGTTAGCTACCGGGTAACCGATAACACTACCGAGGGCTACGAGCCAGCACCCCCCGAGGCTGAGGGCTGGGTAACAATAGAGGACCCGGCGCCGGTGCTGGCGGCAAAAGCTACCCGGGAGGTGCTCATAGTGCTGGAGATGCCCGGGGATGCTGAAGCACCACCGAAGTGGGAATTCTGGATTGCGGCCAAGGACGTAACCCAGACGGGGATGGTGCAAACCGAGCTTGCCTGCCGGTGGCTGGTAGTGATGAAATAAAAGAGGATTTCAGGGTGGTGCCAAGAGTAGTTTACGCCGTTATCGGCATTATAATACTGGCTATTGTTGGCGGTCTCCCTGCCTATCTGGTTGTGGGGCAGGAGGGTGGCCAACAGGCTACTATTACCATTACCGCCCAGCCGGCATTTAGCCCGCCAGGAGGCGGCGGGGCACCCGGCGCTGCGCCGGAGTGTCCGGCTGGCGAGGTGGCTACCAGCGGCAGAGCAGCCAGCACAGGCCTGGTTTTCCAGGAGTTTGTTATCAGGTCACCTGACAGGCGATTTTCCATCTCTCTTGATGAAGGAATCGTTATCTTAACCCCCGACGGCAAATGCCCCCGGTGCATTGGCATCCATGACATTACACCGCAGCCACCCCAACCGGAGGGGGCACAATTTGTCGGTGCTACCTACGATGCCGTCCCCGACCTAACCGCTTTCACCCCTCCCGCCACCATTGTATACAGCTATGACCCGAACGATATACCCGAGGGCTTTACCGGGGAAGACCTGCTCATAGCCCTCCGTGACCCGGCAACCGGAGAATGGATGAAGCTGGCCTGCGTAGTCGATACTGAGGCCCACACCATTACCGCCCAGATAGGCCGTTTTAACGACCTGGCCATCCTGTGCTATGAGCCTGTATTGCCAGCACCCACGCCCACATTAACACCCACATTAACAACCACACCTACCCCTACGCCAACACCAACACCAACACCAACACCATCTCCTACACCGGTGCCAACAACGCCGGCTAAACCCTTCAACTGGTGGTCAATCGTCATCATTGCCGCCGCCGTGGCGGCGGCGGTGGCTATCTACTTATACCGCGAGGGGTTATCACCTCTATACCAGAGGTCAGTAAATCAATCACGAAAATGGTGGTCACAGATAAGGCGGGGTAAGAAACCTTAGCCTGAATCTCAGGTTTAGAGGCCGAAGCCTTGGTTCACATCTCACTAATGAAGCGCATACGGTCTTCCTCTTCCCATTGGTCAACAAATTGCATAACTGGTTGGACTTCATCTGGAGATATTTTTCTAGCCTCGTTCTGAAATATCACCCAGACATATAAGGGTTCACTAACTCCCAAAACTTCAACATTGACACATGTTCTCAAAATACGCAGCAAAACCAGTAAAGCTTTACGTTCATCTAAGCTAGATAATCTTTCTCCCCCCAGTGTTCTATAGATTGCATACGCTGTTGGAGCACCGCTCCCAATAGCATGGAAATATTCATGGAACTCAATATCGCCATTTAATCCACATTCTAATATGTGAGGAGCTTCATCAGCCCAGAATGCTAGCAGCCCCCAAAGAGCTGTTGTATAAATCTCCCTTTGTACACCATCGTTAGCCTGCTTGATTTGCTGGTATATGGGACTAAAACATCTGTCCACTGCATCTCTAATCCTATCCCGTTTTTTGAACATATTTGGATGCAGGGTAGTTGCCTCTAATCTACTGCGTGCCAACTGAGCCTTAGCAACAGATCCACTAAAACCTAAGACACACGGATACCCCCCAATGCAGTCTAACTTCTCGACAGGCCAGCGTACTCTAGCCACAAGGTCAGATGCTTGTGAATCTGCTGCCATAACAACGCCGCCCTTAAACTTTAGGGCGGCGATAACCGTTGCGGATTCACTCATGGGACTCTATTCTTCAAACAGGCTCTCAGATGCGAAATCCGGATATTCCTTGTATACGTCAGAAAGGAGAGTCTCAAAATCACGGCTTGTTACATAACTCCGCGCAGCCTCGAGCTTCTTTAGGAAAGTATGTTTAGCTTCCTTTCTCAGCTTGTCTGCTTTCTCTACACCGGTTTTAGTCAGATGATAGAAATTCCATCCTCTGCCTGATGGCACAAACTCTACTAAACCCTCATCACGGAGTTGACCCAAGTCATCATATATTTCTAGACTGCATGGCCCCCAATTATATGGAATAAAAGTGTATAGTTCTTGTTCGGGAGCTCCTGATTCCTTGGCAAATTTAAAGAGAGTCTTCTGGAGCTGAATGGGCTCTATTTTGTCGCCTATAGCGAGCAAAAGCCAATCATGCTTCTCCATATCTAACCTCCTTCAAGGTTTGGAAGACTTAACATTGGCCTTTAGCATATTGTACCACAAATGTCAACATAGCCTATTTTAGCTGTAGACCGCTATTACCACGGCGTCTTTGGCGTTGTGCTCGTCAAAAAAGATAACCGCCACCCCCCTCCCCAGCACCATCTCGGCGGCGGGCAGGTTACGTGCCACCGTCACCCCATCCAGGTAGGCTGTATGGCTGCCGGTAAGCTGCAAGCTGGCGGTATAGCTGCCGGAATCAAAGCTCTTAAGCAATCCTTTCTTCAGGTTCACTTTATACTCCCCCCAGCAATAAGCGCTGCTGGTACTCTCCCCGGCGGGGGCGGTAGACTAAAGTCAGCCCGATTACCCGCCTCTTGGCCGCTTCCAATCCGGCCCGGCTGTCGGTTATGTCAACCACATCATAGAGCTGCTGGCCGCAGTTAACCGGCGTCAGGATAGCGCCCTCGGCTGCCTCAATCTCCGCCTGCCTCAGGTAGGCCTCCCCCCGCTCCCCGGCTTTGGTTACCGTATCCAGGTTCCTGTCCTCGACCTGCCTCATCCGGTCATAGAGGCGGTCCACCTCCTCCCATCTGAAAGCGTCAACCACTATGGCTTCACCCTGCCCCGGGTCATATCCCTCCACCTGGACATGGTTAAGCCCCCACCCCGCCTGCCGGTACCTCCCCTCGAACACGGCATGCGCCGAACCGTAGGCGTAATCAGAACCGTCGGCGGCAAGGGGGTTGACCACATAGGCGGTATTGCCCTGGATAAAGAAGACATCGGGGACAAAAGAAAGCAGCCTCTGGATAACGGTATCGCCGCTGTTGCCGGGGTTGATGGTGAAATCGGGGCAGTAGCCGGACATAACCGCCGACTGGGACTTCACCTCTAATTTCAAGCCCACCCTGCCCAGCACAAAAGCCAGGATTTGCCCAACACTCATCTCCTCAGTATCTTTATTCCAGCGGAACTGGTGGCGGGCTCTCCAGCCCTTAATCAGGCTCCAGCCGTCGGCGGCATGGAGCACCAGGCTGGACTGGCCGCCGGCACTGGTGTGCTCGTAAGAATTAAGCATAAAAGACAGCCCGGAGCTTACCTCATCCCCCTGGTCGGTGACATAGCCGGGGCTGAAATCAAGCTGGCAGCCAATATCAAGGACGGATAAGTCCCCTTCCCCCAGCGCGGCGTAGCGCCCGTCGTCGTTGCGCAGCTCCACGGTGAAGCTTCCCATGGTGGGGTTCAGCTCCTCTTTTAAAGAAATTACATTGGCGGATAAATCAAGGCTCTGGGAGCCAAGCTCAGCCCGCCACACCCCGGCGGGGCTGGACAGCCAGCAGTAATCGCCGTGGTGGGCAACCGCCAGCCCATAACTGCTGGAAAGATTGAATGGTACTGGCTCGTGCCACAGGTTATTGATGAACTTAGCCCCCGGCATCGAGGGCGACCAGCCGGGGCGGCTGTAGGCTTGGCTGCCGCTGAACTTCTCGACGAAGAAGCAGCGGTAGACATCGGGCTTGGCCATAAAGGCGGTGCGGTACTGGAAGTCGCCGTCGGCGGGGGCGGAGGCAAAATCCTTTAAATCAGACCAGCTTCCGGCGGCAACCTCCCCCCCATCCCCGTAGACCAGCGACCACAGCTTAAAATTGCCGTCGCTATCTTTGCCGGTGATGAACAGGTTCCAGTCGCCGTCGTAGACGGTAGCCACGCCGGAGATGGCGCCGATTGACTTGTCCCAGGCTACCTTGCCCTGCCAGCTGCTACTTACCCGCTTTATCACGTAGAGGGTCGCCTGGTCACCGAAGAACAGGGCGATATCGCCGTTGCCCTTGTGGGCCGCCGCCAGCCCGTTAACGGAGGTAGATGGAGTGTAAGCCAGAAGCTGGGGACCGCCCCAGCTGGCGCCGTAGTTAGTGCTCTCCAGGTAGTAGAGCTTACCGTCGCCGTTAACCCAGAAAATATAGACCTCCGCCCCCAGCGAGCAGCAGGCAGCCGTAATCACATCGTACTGGCTGGTGTAGACCCACTGGCTGAAATCGGACTGGGGGGTGGGGTCAGCCACCCTCTGGCGGTAGAGCTTGCCGGCGTCAGCCGGGGGCGTTACCCTGACCCTGATTAAAGAGCCGTCGCCGGGCATGGTCACGGCATGATAATAGTCGTCCTCGGCACCGCTATAAAGCCTCTCCCAGCGCAGGTTGACCACCCCGGCGTGCTTATTAGAGGCTTCCACCTTAATACAGGGCAGGCGGGAAGCCTGCTGCTGGGCAGCGAGCAAGGTTGAGCT
>Ga0315538_1002362_pt1 | contig 10594 bp, 10 predicted proteins | sample SalMarSW160230MG_2_FD_203834 | JGI IMG/M metagenome (GOLD analysis project Ga0315538, IMG submission 203834) | Salt marsh sediment microbial communities from the Plum Island Ecosystem LTER, Massachusetts, United States - Salt Marsh Sediment SW1601-230 ...
GGGTATTACAGTATTTCTCCTTAACCAATTCGGCATGATTAACATTAAGACTTTGATTCTCTTCGCTGGTAAAAATATTATCAACTCAAAGAAGGTACAAGAGGTGTCCAGATTTTTTTAGAAAAGCCTAAACGTATAAAAATGGGAAGCTCTAAGCTACCTGTAAAAAGTTTTTAGACAATAAGTGTGTTTTGCCGATGAAACCTCTGATAATGAAAACAAAATCAGGAGGTTATCGGCATGAAGCCACAAAGATTCATTAAAACCCTGACCAAGGCAGAACGTCAGGAAATCGAAAAACTGTACCGTCGTGGGCCAAATAATCGTGTTCGCAAACGAGCACAAGCAATTCGGCTCAGTGCAATGGGTTATACGATACCACAGATATCGGAAATACTTGGATGCAACCGACAAAGTATTCACAATTGGTTCGACCTGTTCGAGGCAGAAGGCTGCCAAGGACTTTACGAAAAGTCTCGTTCCGGCAGACCGGCTATTGCCACGCTCGATTATCGAAGACGGCTTGTCGAAGCGATCAAAACCAATCCGAGAAAAATGGGTTATCCCTTTACGGTCTGGACGCTTACACGCATACGAGCGCACATGGCCAGAGAGATGAGAATCTTGTTGAGCGAGTCGAGAGTACGCCAAATTATGAAAGAAGAAAGACTTGTCTTCAAACGCCCCAAACACACACTTGCCCAAAAACGTGACAAAGACGCCTTTGCAGAGGTTCGCGATGTCTTGGAGCAAGTAAAAAAAAGTCCATGGAACCCAGTTCCAACATAGAACTTTTGTACCTTGATGAAAGTGAAATTCATTTATATCCACATTTGGTTCGGATGTGGATGCCCAAAGGCCAGTGCGTTGAAGTACCGGTGCCGGACAAGAACCAGAAGATTCCAATATATGGCGCACTGAATTATCGCACGAATAAGGTTTCCTACTGCATTGGTTACGGCAAGAACGCAGTGGGGTTTCTTGGTTTTCTCGCCCAATTAACCCATGAGTATCGCCACAGACATTGTATCCTCGTGCTTGATAATGCCAGTTACCATACTGCCTGTATCGTTCAGAAATTCTTGGATGAGTTGTCTCGTTGTTTTCAGGTAATTTGGCTGCCACCGTATTGTCCCGAGTTAAACGATATTGAACATATTTGGAAGTACGTCAAAGGTGCAAGTCTGGCTAATTTTGATTTCGGTGATGCCAGTTCTTTACGTCAGGCGATAGCTGAAGTCTTCGACGAACTTAACAGTAATCCACGGAGCGATTTGACACTTCGCTTCCGTGACCCATTGTCTAAAAATTTACTCAAGGTAGCTTAGAAGAACCCAAAACTTGATACGCTTTAAAAGTTGCCATAAGCCCTTTTAAAAGCGATCGTTAAAATAAACGTCATGAATGTCTCGTGAGTCGTGTTAATAATTCTGTTATTAACAGGCTGGTTAAAAGCCAATCGATAGAAAGGTAGTCTGAACATGCCGAGAATCTTTGTCACAGGTCTTTGTGCGACTACGCAGGGCGCAATGGAACAACAACTGGGAAACGTCGCAATATTAATTCCGATGATTAGACTATTGCATCAATACATTCCAGATGCTGAAATCGTCTCAAACATTCAGGTGTCTGATGATTTTTGTACCAGGCACAGGCTGATCTCGATTCGTAATAAAGACTTGTATTCTTGGGGGAAAAAGGATACTTTAAGATCAATACTTAGCTATTTTCGCACGTGCATTTGGCGGGTCATTTATGAAACAACCCACTTAAATCTTAAATTCTTGATTAACGGGAAACTACTAAAGGAATATATATCCTCTGATATTATTCTTAGTTTGGATGGGGATATTCTTAGCGAATATCTTCCCATCAAACGTTTTGTTAAGCACACTGCAGATCTCTTGTCTGCTAGAAATTTACACATTCCTGTGGTGGAATTTGCATCTTCCCCTGGACCATTCGAGTCTTTTATCAAACGTAGAATTGCAAAGTTTCTTTTTAATCGATTAACGGTTTTATCTAATAGAGAGCCTATAAGTAAAGATATACTAGTTGAATTGGGAGTTACTAAACCACCAATTATTTCGGCGTGTTGTCCTGCATTTCACCTCGAGCCTTGTTCAAAAGAATGGGCTATAAAATTACTTTCAAATGAAAATATCAATATTGATAGCCGCTATTTGGTTGGTATCTGTATTGCTGGTCCAAATATGAAAAACATTTACAAGGCTAAAGAAGATGAACTATTGCCCTATGTTCCCATGCTTAAATTTTTACTCGAAGAGATTAAAGCTACCGTTATTTTAATACCTCATGTTTATCGCACCAATCCATACACCGGTGAACACATACATGGGCCTGATCACGTAATAGCACAACAGCTTTATAAGGTTGTTGAAGGTGAAAAATATGATAAAAAACTTAAGGTCATCGAAGGAATATTTACCCCCTCAGAAGCCAAAGGAATATTCGGTCAATTAGATTTGTTTATAAGTGGGCGCCTGCACGCAGCGATAGGGGCTCTTTCACAGGGTATACCTACAGTTATGCTTGCATATGGCCATAAACATTACGGGGTTGCAGAACTGCTTGGAATAACTAGTTGTGTATACGGGGGGAAAGATCCTGAAAAAATCCTTTCTGTAGTAAAGGAAACCTGGGGAAATAGGATGCAGTATCGTAGAATCCTTAATGAGACCTTATCCCAAGCGAAAGAACTTTCTAAAACAAACTTCGTTATAATTAGTGATATCCTCAGCCTGAGCAAGGAAAAGCGGAACGGTATCACGAAAAGTATGTTAGACAGGTGGTTAAGAATAAGTACTTCAAAAAATCATATTGATATGCGATTTATCAATGAAGATATTAAAATCCGACACTGAGTAATTGACAAATATAATCAGTCCAAGAAGTCAAGATTGACACAAAAAGGATAATTCATATGTTGTCTAGTTTGCTAAGTACGAGGAGAGATCTTATCGCTGAAGCAAATAATAGAAGATACTATAATACTTACGGTAGGTTCTACGAGGAATATCACGCCTATTTTAGAAATACCATTTTGCTCAGACAGTGGAAAAACAACTTGAATCTAATCAAAAACAAAATCTCCTTCCCGCAAAAGATGAAAGCACTTGATTTTGGGTGTGGTACTGGTCTTTTGTCGTTGATGTTGCTTGACCTAGGATTTTTTGTTACAGCAGTTGATGTTTCCGAAGAAATGTTGTGTGGTCTGAAGAAAAATGTACTAAAATTACCCAGAAATGTTCATAATCGTATCCAGTATATTCATGGAGGAATAAACATTTTGCAATCGCTTCAACCAGAGACTTTTCATCTTGTATGTGAATCTTCTGTCATGCATCATCTTGACAATTATATTGCTTTTTTAATATCTGCTGAAAGGATGATAATCCCTGGAGGAGTTGTATATATTGGTAGAGAACCTCTGATTACACACGAACAAAGAACTCACAAGCTAAACAAATATTTTGTGATCAACAATTACCTAAGCTTCGTAATTCGTGCGATAGATAAATATTATAATAGAACACAATTAAGGGGAAGGTTCAAAGAGGTATTCGATATAAGCATACAGCCAGCTTATGAGAAAGGGGGTGTCAGTTGTGAAGCTTTCATTAACGCTGGAAAGAAAATGGGAATGAATATTCTTTTCAAAAAAATATATAATTGGCGTAGGTCAAAACAAGCCTTTTTCATCGATAATTTACTTCCGAGAGCCTTACGGAAAGAAGGATTCTGGTGCACTTTTTTCGACATAGCTTTACAGAAAGCAAAGTTTTAACAATAAACTCTGATAATGTTGATATCTACAACTGGTAAGAAAGCTGATAGCGTTGTATTACCGATGCTCAAAACGAATGTCTTAAAAGAGGAATCAATTAGCTCTTTTGAAATAGAGATTTTAGGACATGGAGATTCTTTCACCGAATGGAATCGTTTTGTGGACACTTCTTCTCAAGGCTCCATCTTCTGCTGTTCATGGTGGCTAAAAGCTGTCTGCCCGAACGGTTTTGAAATCTTGACTTTAAGAAGAGGCGACAGAATTGTTGCCGGTATGCCGATGCCCATCTATGACAATCGTGGGCATACCAAAATAATTATGCCACAACTTACACAGGTACTCGGTGTCCTACTCGCTCCACAAACCAGCGGGAATTACGAGAGAAACCTTTCGAACGATATGAGTATCCTGAATGCCCTCGTTAGAGCTATCCCACAGTTTGATGTTTTCTCAATGAGGTTTCATTATAATTTCACCAATTGGTTGCCATTTTACTGGGCAGGATATAAACAAACGACGCGATACACCTATATCATAGAAAACATATGTGACATAGAAACCGTGTTCAAAAATTTTCATTATTCAAAAAAGAAAAACATAAAACGGGCTGAGTCGATGGTTACAGTTAAATATGACCTGTCAGCGAAAGATTTTTACGAAAATCATAAGATGACATTGGCCAAACAAGGCCGGAAGATTGCATATAGTTACAGCCTTTTTAATCGAATTTACGATGCGGTTTATAAGAACAACGCAGGTAGGACAATATATTGCACCGATATGGAGAACTATATCCATAGTGCGTTATTTGTAATATGGGATGGTCACAGCGCTTATGATTTAATCAGTACTATTGACCCTGATTTTAGAAATAGCGGATCGGCGTCTCTTTTGATAATGGAAATAATTAAATATCTCTCAGGTAAAACGGAGAAATTCGATTTTGAAGGAAGCATGATCGAGAACGTGGAACTTTCCTTCAGACGTTTTGGTGCGAGACAAGTACCTTATTTCACAATCTCAAAAGATCAACGAAATTACTTTATAAAAGCAGTGATGGGTGTCCGACCAATGGCTGGTAGACTTGCACGTAAGCTTAGGTTTCGCAGATAAAATTATGGGTGAATTGAACCGAATAGAGAGCTGTTTGGATTATACTCTCAAGGTTCTTCTCGGAGAAGGTTACGATAGTGTTCTCCTGCGAAAGTACATTGCCTATTCTGATGCAGCAAGTGCGAGAGAGAACGGGGCGCGATTGTGTATTGTCCCGAGCGGTTTTTTTGCTGAGCATTATGGCAAGGCTGAATCATTACCAAAATTGCCTCTTCAAGAAATTGAAGGTGTTCCTTTGCTTTATGGCTCACCACGAATTCGGCGTGAAGGTAAGCAACTAATTATTCACGCAGACATCATTGCTTCTGCATATTTCCTGTTGACCCGCTATGAGGAAATGGTTCGGCGGGATGTGCGGGATAAACATGGTCGTTTTCCCGGTAAACAGTCCTTACCTTATCGTGCAGGCTTTATAGATCGGCCAATAGTGGATGAATACGCTGCTCTGCTGCGAAAATGGCTTAGAGAAGCTGGTGTCGATATACCGGAACCTAATAGAAGATTCTCAGTTCTGTTGACACACGATGTAGATGTTATTCATAAGTATCACAATCCTTTACGCACAGCGGCATCAGCTGCACTTGGCCGCCGTCGCTGGCACGATGTACGTGAGAATTTAGCCGTTTGCCTGCGATGTGCAAAGGACCCATTCGACACGTTCGATGAAATCTCACAGCTTGATTCCTCCATAATAGACAGCACAAATGGCTTAAGGGCTGAAAGCGTGTACTTTTTTATGGCCGGTGGCTGGAGTAAATTCTCCGGTATGTACCGTATTCAAAGTAGACTTGCCCGCCGTCTTCTTCGTAGGGTTCAAAGCTCGGGCGCAACCATAGGTCTTCATGCTAGCTACGATGCTGGTTTACACTCTGAGCTTGTCACAGAAGAAAAAGCTACACTTGAGAGTATTTATGATTTGCCAATTTACTTTAATCGATACCATTTCTTGAGCTGGCGAGAAATACAGGACGGCTGGGCTTTGGCAAGAGCGGGTATAACTGATGACTCGTCCCTTGGGTATGCGGATGTTGCCGGTTTCCGCCTTGGTGTATGTCGGCCAATTCCTTTATTCGACCCAACCCAAATGAAACCATTTGGAATTGAGGAACATCCCTTGATTGTTATGGATTGTACACTAAGCAACAACAATTATATGAACCTTCAAGAAGAAGAGGCATTTGAATATTGTTGTAAACTTATAAAGCACACACGCCAACATAATGGCGAGTTTGTAACGCTCTGGCACAATACAACGCTGGCAGAACAGCCGGGCAATTATCATCCACAGCTTTATAAGAGATTGCTGAAGATATTGGCGTGCGAAGAGTTTTAGTAACATCCATTGTTGGTGCTCGGCCACAGTTTATTAAGTCCACGGCATCAGCCGGGCAGAAAATTGGTAGCCAATGAAAACAGTTCTGCTTTTAGCCTATCAATATCCGCCAGCACAAGCTGTATCGGCTCGTCGGTCTGGCTGCATGGCAAAGTATCTCCCTCATTATGGATGGCGTGCCGTGGTAGTGTCGAGGCTTTGGACACCTCAGAATGGGCAATATGATCCAAATTTTGTCCAGAACTTACCTCCAGAGGCTTTGGTTGCAGCAATTCCAGATGGTAATAATCGACGCCCCTTCACAGGTGCTTTCGCAAGGCTGCGGATGTTTGTCCACCCATCCACGAATCCGCATAGATGGACACACAAAGCGCTCCAGATACTTCCTCAAATTGTTGGTCAATACAAACCAGATGCAATATGGGCTACATGCCCACCACATGCGACACATTACTTAGCTAACCATCTGTCAAGAGCACTTAGAATTCCGTGGATTGCAGACTTTCGTGACGTTATAGGTCAGAGCGGTAGCGTTGAGAGATTTCACAATCGTTTTCTAAATTTGAGGATTTTGCCCGCGGAGAAGCGACTTATCAAGAGTGCATCAGCTATTACCACAGTGTCAGAAGGGCTTGCGGGCATTTTGGAAGCCAGATATCACCGAGAGATCGATGTTGTTCCAAATGGCTTCGATCCAGATGATTATTCACAGAATGTCCTAAATTTGTGCGATAAGTTTATTATTGCGTACTTTGGGTCTGTTTACACATATGGTGATCCTCGCCCGCTTTTTGCAGCACTTGACCTACTACAAGACAATCGTGAAATACAGTTGGAAGACATTAGGGTACGATTCTATGGTCAAAACTCTGACTATATTAGCTCATTAGCCAGAATTTACCGCTGCAGTCGAATAGTTGAATGCCATGCGCCTATCCCACATTCGGAAGTTGCACGCTGCCAACAAGAGGCATCCATACTCTTAGTATTGAGTTGTCCACGGGGAGAAGGAATTCTGACCGGCAAGGTGTTCGAGTACTTGGGTGCCCGCAGACCAATTATGTGCATACCAACCGATCGGGCTATTTATGCGTTGCTGAGGGAAACAAAAGCCGGAGTCAGTTGTTCAACTGTGGACGAGGTTACTGCACAACTTATGAAGTGGTACCGGGAGTGGAAATCTACTGGGACAGTCATTTGCCATAGCAAGGAGGAAATCATACAGAAGTATTCCCGAAGAAGACAGGCTGAGCAGTTAGCACAACTATTGGACAGTGTGGCTCTTTCGCCCACGCGAGTCGGTGCATGCGTTGCGGAATTTACGTAATACCTGAGATCCATTCATACCAAAATGTCCAGGGTTTCAAAGTAATCTAATGAGCGAAAAAATCTGAAATCGAACGTCACATAAAATGTTGGAAATTAAAGCCAACTCCATAGCGAGCACAAAGATAGTATATATGCTGGCCGCTCTGCCTATTATCGACGTCATCATTGGGCAGGTACACGGCCAACTGGAACCCAGAATAGGGCCTCTTAGCCTTGCACAAGTATATCACGGAGCGATGTTGTTGGTCATAATAGCAATCTTGTTTGGTCGATTGAGGAGTTTTCCTCGCAAATACGAATTTGTTCCCATTTCATGTCTCTGTTTTGCAGGCGTGGTAGTATTATCCCATATTTGTTACTGGCTCGAAGAAGGAACCTCCTTAGAAAATATGGTAGCTATAGGACAAGTAATGTATTGGTTAGCATTATGGCCAGCAGTTTTTGTCATTTGCCGTAATGAGCATGACTGCCGGATTGTGCTAACTGGGATTGTTCTTGCTGGAATCTACGCATCGTTTTCGGTACTTTACTTTTGCATCACCGAAGGGGGAGAATCTACCGGTTACGCGGATATAACCTCCAGCTTCGGCGGGTGGGTCACAGCTAAGGGCTTGACAGGGCCACTGGTGACTTCGGCCTTAGCTGCTCTGTGGCTTTGGAGGGAGAAGTTTCGGACAATTGGAACACTCGCTTTTTCCTTATGTCTTTTCGGTCTTATATTTACGTACCAGCGAGCAGGCCAAGTCGCCATTGTTGCAGCTTCACTATGGCTTCTGCTTTGGTACATTCTGTTCGCAAGAAAATCCGGGAATTCTACATGGGCGATTAAACCGGCTGTTTGGGTTACCTTGGCAGCAATCTTAATAGTAGCAGTAGTCGGGACAGCGGGATTTGCGAAACGATGGGAAGATATCCACGACCCCGAAAAAGCTGGCTCTGGCCGAGTCACATATTGGTCGGTTGCATCCAACGCCTTCACAAAGCTCGACATGGCTTATCAACTGACAGGGGTAGGATATACGGGTATGCGAGATACGATGGAAAAGAGACATGGGAGGCGACTTCATACCCATAGTGACTGGTTTGACATTCTTCTAACGCTCGGTGTTTTTGGGGTGGTAGGCTGGATAATTCTGAATTTAGCAATTGTAAGAACTATTCTTTTCTGTGCCTCACATTCCGCGGAATTTGCGATTGGCATGGCCATTTTTCTTGTCATGCTTTTCGAGAGTTTCTTTACAGGTCAAATGTTTGCTCCCCATACGATGACGTTTTACCTGGTCACAATAACCTGTATTGCTCTCAGTGCAAAACAGTACCTAAGTTTGAATAGTCCAGAAACAAACTTCTCACAATAACAATAGAAGAATTTGGCCAAGCAGACCTTGGTCCATCCGTTAGGAATTGGAGGAGATGAAAGGTAAACGCTACGTAATCATCCATTTCTGGCGCACTTATGGCGGTTTCCACAAGCGAATCGAAATGCTAATTGATGTGCTCCGGAAAAAGAGTACTGTTGAAAGAATCAAAACGCCAAAAACGCCAGTAGCTTTTGTACGATTCTTGACGAAAAGAAACCCGTCTGAGAAATCGGTGTATGTACTAATCTATACCAGCTTGATGGCTCCGTTTATTCTCGCATTAAGACTTCTGCGTCCCGGCTTACCTATCTACTATATGGTACGTGGGGACGAGGTAACCTATGTAAAACATGCGAACCGGCACTTTCGTGCATTTGTGGCAGTTGCCTTCCAGAGATTAATGAACGCTTTAGGATGCCATTTTGTCTTCGCTTCTGAAGATCTACGTGTTCTTTTTGAAAAACGTCTGGGAAAAGCTAGGAAATCCCATGTGCTTCCAAACACGATAGGAAAACGCCTTCCAGATATTAAATCATTCGATGGACGGGTGGCTCTGGTCGGAGATTTCGATAGTATAAAGGCTATTGAGCGGACGATTAAGAGACTTTCCAGTGGGAAATTTGAGGTTCATCTATATGGCAACAGATCATTACCGGAAAAGTGGCAAAGATCCTGGCTCCATGTACACGGCGTAGTTAATGACCTATCCCTCTGTTTGCGCACCGATTGCTCACTTGTCATATTACAAGATAGCTCTGCGGGCTTCCCTAACGTAATAGTAGAGGCGTTGGAGGCTGGCTGCGGAGTCATGGTACACAGAGAATTTCCATTCCAGTACCTTCCCATTAACGATAAATGGCGTTTCAGCTTGAATTCGTCCAACAAGAACAGTTACAAGTCAAAAAATGAGCATGAGAGTAACCTCGAATCTGTTCTAGACAGGCTGCTTCAGGAAAGGCGAGATTTCAAGCAGGGCAACCAAGAACTTATCCAATTGATTGAATCCGACTGGGAAGAAAGGGTATGGCAAGTGTTTAGCTAACAATACCTTATAGGTGGAGGGTATCCGATGAGAATCGCTTTTTGCGTGCTTAAGAATATTACATACGGGGGAGGAATTGAAAGATATACTCTCGAATTAGGCTCTCGGCTAGCCGCTCGTGGACATCAGGTAACCGTCTACTGTATGAGCCATTATGGTAAGGTCCCTGACGTTGTAAATGGTATGCATATCGTTCGCACCCGCTCCATCCCATTGAGTAACGCAGAGAAGTTTACAGCAGCCGCGTCGTCCGCATTTCGAATACTACGTGACGGCAGATTCGATATTGTACACTTTCACCATGTAAGTGCTGGCTGGGCAGCGTTCCTTTGTAGATTCCGCCGAATGAAATGCGTGCTCCAGTCTCATGGTATCGCTTGGGCAACCGCTAAGTGGGGAAGCTTTGGGTCACAAGTGCTCCGTATCCTAGAGCGAATGTCTGTTGCTCAGTGTGACGCATTCACCGGAGTTTCCAAAACTCAAAGAACGATAAATATCTCGTGTTTTCGACAACGAATCAGAATGGGCATAATATGGTTGACGAGGAAGTATTCGGAGGGATTTCAAAATTGATTGGTGGCCGAAAAATACGGGAGCATATTCAGTAT
>Ga0315538_1002376_pt1 | contig 10566 bp, 11 predicted proteins | sample SalMarSW160230MG_2_FD_203834 | JGI IMG/M metagenome (GOLD analysis project Ga0315538, IMG submission 203834) | Salt marsh sediment microbial communities from the Plum Island Ecosystem LTER, Massachusetts, United States - Salt Marsh Sediment SW1601-230 ...
ACTGCTGTCTTGATGCGCTGTCAGTCAAGCACGCGCTACAATCACTCTCGCTAGAAACAATGGACCTCCTATTTATTGAGAACGTGGGAAACCTTATATGCCCAGCAGATTTTCCGGTTGGAGCCGAGCTTGAACTGATTGTTATCTCTGTTAGTGAGGGCGAAAGCGTGGTACGAAAACACCCAAAGATCTTCTCTCAAACTGACCTTGTTGTAGTCAATAAGATTGACCTTGCCGATGCGGTCAATGTGAGTCCACAAGTAATTGTAGGAGATTATGCACAGCTAAACCCGCATGGGAAGGTAGTCTTGGCTGATGTGTTCCACAATCGTGGAATCAATGCTCTCTTACAAGCATTAGAGATAGAATGCACAACTGGGCAATGGTAAGCAGGAAGGTGAGGGGTGGAATAACGACCTCCTTGTGACATAAAGCTTTTCTCTCGCCCGTTCGTTTCACTCACTCAAGGCGCAAAGATCGCGGAGAAAGACAGTCAGGAGTCGACAGTCGGGACTTGACAGTCAAACACAAGAATACATAGACCGTCTGATCAGAAAACAGGGACGCCTGTTCAGGGACTGGCTGCTTTTCAAGCAACCCGAGAGAAAAGATGCCTGTCCCTCTTTCTTATCTCTGGATGCCCCCGTATCAAGTACGGGGCAGGCCCCATAGAAGTATGACTACTAAACTCACTTCACGGGGCAGACTTATCAAGTCCGGCATGAGAGCATACATTCGTCATTCCAGCGCAGGCCGGAATCCAGCACAATAGTGGTTCTACGTTACCCATTACTCATTACAGCTATCAGCTCGCCCATTCGTTTCACTCACTCAAGCCGCTAAGCTCGCTAAGGACACCTACTTAGCACCTTTGTTTTCACCCTATTTCTTGCTTTCCTTAGCGTTCTCTGCGCCTTTGCGAGAGGCTAAGCTGGTGAGTCTTTCTCTGGGTTAGCTTACCTTCAACCGTGAGGAACCCAAATAGTATTGACAATTAGACCGGCCGGCTCTATGTTATGGCAGCAAGTCTGAGACTAGAGGGTTTTGCTTTCCCTTCTTTCTTCTACTGCTGTCCAAAATGGCCTGAAAGAAGGGCCCGACTTCGACATTTCCACCACTTAAGATAACTCCAACCTTCTTTCCTTCGATGCCCAGATGATGATTGAGGAGCGGAGCAACGGCAACGGCACTCGACGGTTCAATAACGATCTTCATTCGTTCCCACACATACTGCATCGCTCCAATTATCTCCTCTTCCGAGACACGGACAATATCAAATACACGATTCTTTATCACCTCGAAGTTACGCACACCTAGAGTTGTGCGTAGCCCATCAGCAATCGTATTCGTGCTGACCTCCTCGACACGTTTTCCATCTCTAAACGAACGATACGCATCATCGGCCTCAGCTGGCTCACAACCGATTACCCTAGCTTCAGAAAGAAGATGAGAAGCAGTAATTGCTGTTCCCGCGAGAAGGCCACCCCCACCGACGGGAACAAGTATATAATCAAGATCGCCAACATCCTCTATCAATTCTACGGCGGCTGTTCCCTGTCCAGCGATTACCTGATTATCATCATGAGAACTTACAAAGATAGCGCCCGTTTCTTTAACTATCTGCGCAGTGACCTCGGCTCTTGCAGCAAGACTTGCTTTGCATAAGACAACCTTTGCGCCATAGCCTGCGGTCGCCAGCCGCTTTATCTCTGGAGCATCCTCTGGGATTACGACAGTCGCCTGTGCGTGATGCAATTTTGCTGCCAGTGCTAATGCCTGGGCATGGTTTCCACTGGAATGAGTAACAACCCCGCGGGTTCGCTCCGTTGCGGTCAAAGCCGCAATAGTATTGCACGCCCCACGAAACTTGAATGAGCCACTTTTCTGTAGAAACTCACACTTGAAAAAGACGCTGTTCGCAGCTGCTCTATCCAGAGAGGCACAGGTCAAAAATGGCGTGCGATGAGCAAATGGAGCAATCCGCTCACGCGCACGAATAACTTCTTTCCACAAAAGGTCAGCCATTAGATTGGTTAAAGACCGTCATCCGATAGTATTTGAGCTCTCCGATTGACTCACGGATATCGGAAAGCGTCCGGTGTTTTGAAGATTTGCTACCTTTGACTTCTTTTCCTGGGTACCAGCGGCTTACAAGCTCTTTTAGTGTGCTTACATCAACGTTACGGTAGCTTAGGTACTCATTCAGTTTTGGCATGAACCTGATCAAGAAACGACGGTCAAAACAGATTGAATTACCACATAGAGGACAGCCTTGTGGAGGGCAGTATATACTCACTACTTCAAGTGTTTCCTGCTCTGCTTGCGCAAGGGAGACCGATGAGCGGCGAACCTCTTCGATCAACCCAGAGCTTCCATGTTGTTTTACACACCATTCATCCATTTTTGTAAGAACGCTTTCAGGTTGATGAACGACTAGATTTGGGCCCTGGGTGAGTATGTTAAGACTTCCATCGGTGATGATAGTAGCAATCTCCAGGATCTTACAGGAGTTCACATCGAGTCCGCTTGTTTCAAGGTCAAGCCATACCAGGTTGTTTGAATTCTGTTTCGCTATCATCTGCGTCCTTTTTGAGGAATACGATTTTGCCAACACTAGCATACCACTATTACCCGTCTCTTCAAAGGACCAAGTGCCGCCTTGCACCTAGAAGTAATAGCCCTCTTAATCTTGCGCTTGGTTGTTGCTCTATTCTTGGAGTGGTTATATCATACTCCTCGTGAAAATAGGAGAGATATCCATCTTCAGAATAGCACAGGTTTTGCTGCTGCTCTTGCTCACATTGTCTCTGACAGGCTGTTTTTTCAACTTCCTTCAAACGGCCAGAACTGTCGGCGCAGGAAACACCGCGCTCACGCTTGGACTTGGGGCAATTCTGAATGCTGACAACCCATCATACCTAACCCCCCAGGGGCGACTCATAATCGGAGTAAGCAAAGGAATTGATCTAGGAGTGCAAAGCGGTGCAATGATCGGGATAGGTGCCGCAGCAGGAGATGTGGACTTCCTTGGTGTCACCGGAGATCTAAAGATTGCCCTTGTGAGTGAGCCGAACTTGTTAGTAGCTATTGGAGCAGGAGGCGGGTACAGTCATGATGGATACATCAACAAGAATGGCTGGGGGCTTTCTTTCTCTGGTTACTTCGAACCAATCTTTCCACATGTTCCCGATCTTTCCTGCTGTCTGGGCTATCGACTACAATTGCCACTTGAAGCACGCAACGAATCAGATAGCATGGTGTGCCATCAAGTGACTGTTTCTATGGCGCTGTTTGTCAGTGATCAGGCACGCGTCATCGTTGAGTTTGGCAAACTGTTGTCAAAGAAGCTATATAGCTTCGCCATAGCGTTGGAAGTGACTCTTTCGAAATAGCAAGCATTCTTTCTCCGCCCCAAGGTAATTCGCATTACCATGCTTCTGACTGGCGGACTGAGTAAATGTCAGGTACTTCGGCAAACGGGAGCCACGCTGATTGAGTCCAGCATTGATTCCTGCTATTCTTGTTCTAAGATAGGCAAATCACTAGACTATCCTAGAGGAGGTCTCCGTCGCTTTGTGCGCGAGTGAAAGGTTGAAGGTCAGCGTGGTGATCCCAGTACTTAACGAGGCTAAGGAGATCGAGCTCTGTTTGAAAAGCCTAAGCAATCAGAGTTTTCGCAATTTTGAAGTCATCGTAGTTGACAATGGATCAATAGACAACACAAGAGAGATCGTTGAGACATACGACTGTCGTGTAATCCACGAGCCACGACAGGGAGTAGGCTATGCACGGCAAAGGGGATTTGAGGAGGCGATAGGAGAAATCATCGCTTCAACCGATGCCGACACCATTCTCCCACCAGATTGGTTGGAGAAGATTGTAAGATCCTTTGAAATAAATGCAGAACTCGTGGGAGTCTATGGGAAGATCCTCTTCAAAGGACGACAAGGATGGGCTCTATGCATCTCGGAATTCCTCTTTACACTCTTCCTCAGATTGAACCAGCTCTTGCGGCGACCAAGCTTCTGTGGCCCCAACTTTGCTGTTCTCAACAAGGCTTTCCAGAACGTTAATGGCTTCAAGGACGGAGATTATTTCTACACTGTCTCCGAGGATTTACAACTAGCGATGAAGCTGAGAAAAGAAGGAGAAATCTCGTTTCATAGAAACCTAGCAGCCTACACATCTCCACGAAGGCTTAACGAAGGAGCGTTCTACTACATATGGAGACATACAAAGAACTACTGCTCGATTGCTTGGCTGGGAAGAGTGAAATAGGATGGTCAATTTCCTGCTAAAATTCGCTGGCTTTGTTGGCTTCCTCCCGATGAAGCTCATCGCCGTGCTTGTCATACTGAAGGTCCACGGAAGGGAGCACATCCCACAAGGCGGTTGCATCCTTTGCCCAACACACATGGGCGATCTCGATGCTTATTTCATCCGCCGCTCTTTACACAATAATCCACATTTTGATAAATGGAATCGTTACCTATACCGCTTAGAGTCTGGTCCATGGGCACATCGGCTTTTCTTGACTTGGTGGGGTGGATGGATCCTTGAAGATACAGGGAAAAACCTAAAGCCCTTGCGCGGGGCCTTACAGTGGTTAGAACAGGAGCGTCCTGTAACCATCTTCCCCCAAGGACACCGCCATGGTGAAAGTACCTTCTACCAGGGAGCAGCTTTCCTCGCCTGCCGGTCGGATAAACCGCTTCTTCCTCTGGTAATTGACCGAGGGGTCTTCGTCGCAGAGGGAACACCGTTTTATGTCTTCCCATTTTTCGTCCTTTGGCGGTACCTCCGGCGAGCACGTCAAGTAACCTTAAGGTTTTGTGAACCACTCCACCCTGACCTTGAACGGTATCATCATGAAGGACACAGATACTTAGAGTGTCTAACCAAGCAACTGATCAAGCAAATAACAAAGGAAGAACCTCGCACATCACGCCAAGATTGCAGAGAGAAGCAAGAATGAGGCAAGAAATCTCATGTTGACCTATACGATACGCCGACTGATAAGCTTGGCCATTTCTCTTGTCCTCATCTCACTTCTGATCTTCACAGTAATGCGAATCATTCCAGGCGATCCAGCCCAGATGATGCTCGGAACCGAAGCGGAGCCAGAGACTCTCGAAATTCTACGTGACAAGCTCGGGCTTGATGAACCGCTCATCGTTCAATACCTCTCCTGGGCGCGAGGGGTACTAACCGGTAACCTTGGCGACTCCCTAAGATACAACGTGCCAATCTCAGCGCTGATCTCTTCCCGCTTACTTGTGACGGCACCACTCGCTGGGATTGCCATTCTTCTTTCAATCTTGCTCGGCGTGCCAACAGGCCTGTATGCCGGTACCCATCGCAACCAAATGGGGGATTATGGTGTGATGATCTTCTCTCAGATCGGCCTGGCTGTACCTGCTTTCTGGTTTGGCATCCTTCTCATGCTAATATTCGCTGTCCAACTGCACTGGTTCCCCGCAGGGGGGTTCATCCCGTGGACAAGAAGCGTATCCGGAGCATTCAAATCGCTCATACTGCCCGCCATAGCATTGGGAATCATTCGTGCAGCGGTAATTGCCAGACTGAGCCGTTCTGCACTCCTTGAGGTACTTCACCAAGATTACATCCGAACAGCACGTAGTAAGGGGCTTGTGGAACATATCATTCTTTACAAGCATGCTTTACGTAATGCCCTCATCCCCATTATTACGATCGTTGGCATGCAGTTCGCTGCTTTGCTTGCTGGAACAATCATCATCGAAAATGTCTTCTATTTGCCTGGCTTGGGCAGATTGGCCTTCCAGGCAATCAGCCAACGTGATCTCCCCGTAGTTCAGGACATTGTTCTGCTCATAGCTGTGATGGTTGTGGGAATGAACCTGCTGGTTGATCTGACCTATGTGCTTTTGGATCCGAGGATACGATTGGAGTAATGATGTGGCCTCACTTTTTCCATTACGCAAGGCAAAACGTGAGCTTCATGATCGGCTTCGTGTTAATTGTCCTGCTGTTAATAACGGCAATCGTCACTGAGTTTTATACTCCGTACGACCCGATCAAGATGAGGATTCCCCATCGAATGGAACCACCCAGTAAGAACCACCTGCTTGGAACTGATCAGTACGGTCGAGATGTACTAAGCCGAATCATGCAAGGATCACAGACTTCAATCCTTGTTGGAGTGATCGCGGTAGGAATTGGCATGGTATTTGGCATAACCCTGGGTGTATGGAGTGGGCTTGCTGGGGGCTGGTGGGATGAGACAATCATGCGCCTTATGGATGTTCTATATGCTTTCCCTGCTGTACTCAACGCAATTCTCTTATCGTCCTTGCTCGGACCTGGAATCATGAATAGCATGATGGCAATTGGAGTCTATAACATCCCGATATTTGCGCGTCTATCGCGCGGAGGGGTCCTCGGAGCAAAAGAACTTGAGTACACCGCAGCGGCCTATTCCATTGGGCGGGGTCGGTTCGGTGTAGCCTGCAAGCACATATTCCCCAATGTACTCTCACCGCTCATCGTCCAGGGTACCATCCAATTTGCGGTAGCCATCCTCTCCGAGGCAGGGCTCAGTTATCTTGGATTCGGAACACAGCCACCGTTTGCTAGTTGGGGACGCATGCTTCGCGAGGCTCAAACCTTCATGGGGATTGATCCCTTACTGGCGGTCTTTCCCGGTCTTGCCATAGCGATCGCCGTACTTGGATTCAACCTTCTTGGTGACGGTCTTCGGGACGTACTGGATCCCAGGTTGATGAAATCGAGATAAGAAAGCAGTAGTATCAATGAATGGCTTAGCACAAAGTATTGATCGGGCCCTTGAAGAGATATGTAAGGATTGGAATTCGATGAAGTACAGATGGATGAGGTTCATCCTGGACGTCCCTATGAATCTGCATAACCGATTAATCATCAGTCTTATCATAATCGTAGTGGGGCTTAGCAGCCTAGCCACAGCTCAAACAACCGGAGGAACTCTAACCGTAGCCGTGCAGGCAGAACCTGATGGCTTAAACCTGATCCTAACGCCCGCCACAGCAAGCTATCAGTTGGTGATGTACAATATTACCGAAACGCTCATGCGCTACACAGCCGACCGCGAACTGGTACCGTTACTTGCCACCAGCTACGAGGTGAATGAGATTGATAGTGGGGCGGAATACACGTTCCATTTACAATCTGGCGTCCTGTTCCACAACGGACAGCCGTTCACTGCCAAGGACGTAAAATACACGTTTGACACGCTGCTCGATCCAGACACTGCGTCCCCAAATGCATCACCATTTGCGTACATCAAAGAAGTCGTAGCTGTCGATGCAACAACTGTGAAGTTCATTACGGAAGGGAAAGCAGCATCGTTGGTAGGATATCTTGCCTCAGGAAAGGGCACCGGAATCATCCCACGGGGATCGGACATGGAAGCGCTTCGCTCCAATCCTATAGGAACAGGGCCGTTCATGTTCTCACAGTGGATTCCAGGAGATAGCTTGACTTTCGTCAAGAATCCAAACTACTGGAAACCAGGTATACCATATCTAGACAAAGCGGTTTTCAAGATTATTCCGGATCAAGCGGCTTCATTGGCTGCTTTGATGTCAGGAGATGTTGACTTTGTTGATCGCATGGTGGCCGAGAATGCGATACAGATTGAGAACGACCCACGATTCAAGATAGTCTCTGGGCCACAGAATCTGGCCCAGCTTCTGGCAATGAACAACGCACGCTCACCGTTTGACAATGTTCTCGTCCGCCGCGCGATCTACTATGCTATCGACCGTGACGAAATCATCACTGCAACTGACTTGAAGCCAGAGTGGGGAAGTCCAATTGGATCTCATATGACACCCATGAATCCATACTATGTCGATCTTACTGGGATGTATCCTCATGATCCCAGTAAGGCCAGAGAACTTCTTGCTCAAGCAGGCTATCCAAACGGTTTTGATACCACAATATACTTGCCTCAGCCTTACCAGTTGCATGTACGTACTGGGGAAATCATTGCGGACCAGCTTAGAGAAGTAGGGATCAATTGCAAGTTGGAGATCGTTGAATGGGGAATTTGGCTCGACAAGGTATACGAGCAATGGGACTACGACATGACAGTAATAGGTCACGACCAAGGCCTGGAACCAGCAGCCAACTTTACCAAGGGTTTCATGCGTGCTAAGGAAGATGGAACATCTGCCTATTACTGGCAATACACGAACTACTTCCTTCGCGAGCTGCTGGACAGGGGCAATGAAACGTTCAACGTCAACGAGCGTAAGATGATCTACGCTATGGTACAAACGCTTATTGCGGACGATGCTGTATTGATTTGGATTCAAGATCCTCATCAGCTGGAAGGGATGCGAGCAGGAGTTATGGGTTATCGCATCCTGCCAATGTATGTATTCGATCTAGCACCTATCTATCTGGAGTAGCGTAAAACGTGATGGGGCTTGGCAAAACGCCAAGCCCCATTGACATAAATGCACAGAAATCTTACCGCAGAGAGCGCGGAAGTGCTGGGTGCGCAGGCGCTAGGGAGCCGAGGTGCGGAGGTGCTAGGGTGCTTGGGTGCTAGGGAGCGCAAGGAAGATACTAAGACATCAGTTCTCAGTCGTCAGACCGTGCGTAGCGTCGGAACCTGTGTCCGACGTCAAACAGAACGTCGCAGGAACGGTCAGATCATTCGTCATGAAACACAACGTCGCACACCCCAGTGCAATAGGATCGCACGGGGCAAGTAAAGTGCTTGGGGGGTGTAGTACATCCCTAAACTAATTACTACACCCCCCAAGCTACACAAGCAGGACCATGGACGCTGGACTTTGGACTGGCTTTACGTTACCTTTCACTTGTTACTGTTTTCGACTCGTGACTCTCGACTCCCGACTGTCTTTTCGCGCATCACTGCCCTCCATATTACTTTGGCGTGAAGACCTCTTCTTCTCTAGGCTATTAGCCTCTTGGCTTTTCTCGATGTAAACACAGCCATACCCAAGCAAAGAACATCTAGTCCCACAAGAATGAGAACATTTGTCGAGATATCATACCAGCCACCACTCTGCTGGCTTATCTCGATAATTGGCTGCACCAGGTAATAAGTGGGCATGATTTTCCCAATCCATTCGGGGATTTGCGGGAACATGTATACAAGAGCAGGAGCAAACAGCACAATACCCCCCACTTTCCAGATAGCGAACAGGGTTGTGGCATCCTTTATCAATGCTCCACAAATCAGGCCCAGTTCTGATGCCATGACTGCCCCGAGTGTCAGCACTAGAACCAAGAGTAATGGATTCGCAGTGAATGCCTGGTTTAGGGTGAGTATCACAACGCCCATCGCTAGACTGACGATGATGCCGACAATGCCCTTTGCCGCAAAGACGTCACCTATGCTTGTCGGGGTTATCACCAGCGCCCTAAGCGTTTTCTTCTGCTTTTCGTCGATCAGCGAGATTGCTGGCAAGAACACCCCGCCAATAAAGACGGCCATGAGCACGATGAACGGGAGTAGGCGATCGTTCCAGGGAATACTACCTTCACCGCCCAAGGTGGCAGATTCAATTTCAACAAGGGCCTCTTGGCCCGCTAATCCCCTTGCAAGATTCGCAAAGGTTGCTCTTAGGACAATGCGCTCTTTGGCCAGGCTTTGCCCCCAGATGTATGCAGTGACCTTTACTTGGCTCCCCTGCATGATACACTCATCAAGATCCTGCGGAAGAACTATACCTACATCAACGCTCCCACTCTCTACTGCCTGCTTGATCTCAGAAACGCTATCGTACGTCTTGGTGATGATTGAATCCAACTGCTGAGCACTTGTCACTAGCTTAGAGCTACCCTTATCCATTACCCCAAATTTGGGCTTATCTGTAAACAGGGTGCCAAAGACCAGTGAGACAATAAGAGAAATAAGAACAGGGGCAACGATAATCCAGATTAAGATGAAATTCTTGGGACCCTGTAAGAGCTCTTTCCCCAGTAGAATACCCACGCGCTTGAGATTCATCTGGCTTTCCTCCTAAGCGCCGCGATGCCAACCCAAATAAGGACCAAATCAATACCCAATAATGTCAGCAGATTCCTGCCAACCTGATCCCAGTTGGCCCGAAAGTTTGTGGCTTGATGTACTGTCTCGATCAGATAGTAGGAAGGGATCGCCCTGATCCATCCTGAAACAGTACCCGGAAACAGTACGCTCATCGAGGGAATTATCAAGATGATAAACGCAATCACACCCCAACCCAACACCGACATGAAATCTTTTGCCATTGTTGCAACGATAAAACTAACTCCTGTAGCTAGCACCGCTCCCAGAAATAACGCTACTAGCATTACCAGTGGCCTGGCATTCATGCCACCGACAATTGCCATGAACAATACCCCCTGGCTCAAAGCTAGACATATACCTGTAATACCCTTGGCCACAAACAAGTCCTTGATCGACATCGGCGTTACCAGCAGGGCTCGAATAGTACCTCTCTCAACCTCCTCAGTGATTAAGTTCGCGAGACCAAACGTTTCAAACATCACAAGAAAGACTACGAACATAGGCCGTATACGATCTCG
>Ga0315538_1002384_pt1 | contig 10538 bp, 7 predicted proteins | sample SalMarSW160230MG_2_FD_203834 | JGI IMG/M metagenome (GOLD analysis project Ga0315538, IMG submission 203834) | Salt marsh sediment microbial communities from the Plum Island Ecosystem LTER, Massachusetts, United States - Salt Marsh Sediment SW1601-230 ...
AAGCGAGGTCTTAGAGGCCTTCTCTTTACCCCTTTATTTAAACCTTCCAACATATCCATTAGATTATATCGTTTCTCCACAATAATCATACCCTTATGTATAAGGTATAACATACGAGGTCTTAGGTGTTTGGTATTAGGTTTTAGTTTTTTTACCAACTTAACGACTCAACTACTCAACTATTTAACTACATTAATCCGCGGTTTCATTCTAACATACCAACTAATTCCTTTGCAGTCTCTCTCTCCGAGAAAGAAATGGTATAAAGGTATACCAGCAAAACCTTGACATTTATATGTCAAATACTTATATTTCAGTAATGTTAGACATTCTTATAAAGAGAGGACAGGTAATAACCCTTTCCAAGGGATTAAAAAGGGGCTATAACCTTGACCTCTATATTATTAATAATTGTGATGTTGCAATCAAGGATGGAGTAATAGTAGAGGTTTCAAAGGGTATTAAAGAGAATTGCAAACGAGTAATTGATGCAAATAGTCATGTTGTAATGCCAGGTTTTATTGATGCACACACCCATGCACTATTTGGGGGAACGCGGGTGGATGAATTCGAGATGAAAATAAGAGGTATGAGTTACGAAGACATTATGCAAAAAGGTGGGGGTATAATCAATACAGTAGAGAAAACCAGGTCTCTTACTGAGGAGGGAATGATTGGAATACTAAGGAAAAATCTGCGTAAGATGTTCCTGACCGGTACAACAACAGCTGAGGTAAAAAGCGGCTATGGACTAAATGAGCATACAGAGCTTTCAATGTTAAAAGCGATGAATGATTTTTCCTCTGAGTGTATTGATATCGTTCCAACATATATGGGAGCACATGAATTCCCTCCGGATAAATCGAGGGATGAGTATATAGATGAAATTATTGGTGATCATCTTCCAAAAGTAGCAGAAAATCATTTAGCGGAGTTTTGCGATATTTTTTGTGAGAATGGTGTATATGAAAAGGAGGAAGCGAGGCGTATTTTACTTAAAGCAAAGGAATTGAATTTTGGATTAAAGGTGCACGCAGATGAATTAAAACAGAGTGGAGGTGCTGAGCTGGCAGGGGAGTTGGGTGTAATCTCTGCAGAGCATCTAATATATCCATCTAAAGAAGGGCTCCGACTTATGAAAGAATCGGGAGTCATTGCAGTTATGCTACCTGCTACATCTTTCGTTCTATCATCAGATAAACCTCCTATAGAAGACTTTAGAGAGAATGAAATACCCATGGCGCTGGGGACTGATTTTAATCCAGGATCCTCGCCGGTTTCCTCAATGCCACTTATTATAGGATTTGCCTGTTATCATTATGGTATGAGAGTAGAAGAGGCAATAGCGGGTGCCACCATTAATGCAGCTTATGCTTTGAATAGAGGGGATGAGATTGGCTCAATAGAAAAAGGAAAAAAAGCTGATTTATTGATTCTTGACTACAAAGATGTCCGCGAACTGCCATATTGGTTGGGTTACAATCCAGTTAAAATCTGTATAAAAGCTGGGAGGGTTTGTTTTGAAAGAGAAAATAGTTAATTCTATAGTTAAAGCGGTTAAGAATTACAAGGAAACCCAGAGTAAAGGCGAACTTCTTGTTCTAATCAAAGAATATTCAAAATTAGGGTTATATGAAGAGATGGCCAGATACATAGGGGAGTTTCTTAAAGAAGGAGGAGATATTCCTGCTCTTATAGTAATAGCCGATAATTTCCCTCTGGAAATAAGAGATTTTTTTAAAGAGACGGAAGATGAGGAGAAAATTGATGAGGAATTTGATGCCGATTCTTTCCTTGAGATGGGGGAACTTCTATGGGAGATAGGTTCACCTGAAGAAGCAAGAGACAATTATATAAAGGCATTTAAATATTACAATATTCAGGGAAAGAGCGATTCTGCAGAAGGGGTTTTGAGTACACTAAGGGAACGATATCCTGGTGACCCAGAGATATCAGACTTCAAATTAAAGGATATAAAATCAGAACTCCTTTCTAAGATAAGGGTTCTGGGAGGGATGCCATCCCGGGATGAGATTGATTTGCGTTATGCTCTGGGTAAAAAAATGCATGAGGCGGATTTACTTATAGAAGCTGAGGAAAACTATAGGAAGATTCTGGAGCTTAAGGAGAATCATAAGGTAAGAAGATATCTTGTTGCCTTGCTTAAGGATAAAAATGATTTTGAAGAGGCCCTGGATTGCGCAAGGGGACTCGAGGAAGCTGATAGAGTAGAAGAATATTATTCTTTGGCCGAGTCCTTCAAGGATAGAGGGGATGAAGGGAAAGCTAATTACCTTTATAGGGAAATATATGAAATTAATCCAGAATATAAAGATGTTAGAGGACTTCTTGGTATACCGGTTAGAGAAGAAAAAGGAGAGAGAGTAAAAGAGGGGATTTCCGAATTTAAAGAGGAAGCACGGGTTGGATCCGTTTTAAAATCTGGGATAGAGAAAGATTTCGATGAGAAAGAAGAAAAAAAGATTGTGTTTCTGTAAGGAGGATTAATGAATTACGAAACTTTTTATGGATTCGAGCGTGAACCGTTTGCAGACATTCCTGATCCCAAGCTATTTTACAGTGGACCTGAACACACAAGAGCCCTTGTTAAATTGCTTCATGTAGTAAAGAAAGGTAGAGCACTCGGAGTATTGACGGGGGATGTAGGTTGTGGGAAGACCACAATTGCAAGAAGAATTTTAGCTGAATTAGATAAAGAAGATAATTATCGTTCAGGTTTAATAATACTTACTCATCCAGATTTTGGCCCCGAATGGTTTACAAGAAAGCTGGGAGAACTACTGGGTCTGAATTTTAATTCATCTGGAAGGACGGAAATGGTTACAAGGATAACTAAAAAGCTCTACAGTAGATATGAGAATGGGAAACAGACCGTAATCTTGATTGATGAAGCGAATAATATTACTAACCCGGAAGTGTATGAGGAAATAAGGGGATTTCTTAATCTTGAGCTGGAGTATAGGAGATTGATCACTATCATCTTAAGCGGTATGCAGGAGATGCTTGACCGGATAGAGAATAATACGTCCCTCCGTCAAAGGATTTCTACGGTTGTTAATTTGTCACCACTTAATATTAATTCAACCAAAGAGTATATAAAGTATAGGATAGAACAGGCAGGAGGTAGGGAAGAACTCTTTGACGAGGAGGCATATAGACTGATATTTGAATTCAGCCGTGGTATTCCCAGGACAATAAATGTGATCTGTGATAATGCCTTACTTGAGGGGGTTCTGTTAAAAAAGAAGGTTGTGGGAGGCCTGATTCTGAACAGAGTGGGAGAGGAATTATTGCTTAAAGAGTAACAAAGATGGTGTAACATATGGCGAGAGAAAGTAAGATAATATCATTAAAGAACAAAGCAAATAGCGCAAAAGCGAAAGGAAATTTACAAGACGCTATTGAGTGTTATGAAGAAATACTGAAACTCGCACCAGAAGATACAAATATTGCCAGGGAGATAGGGATTTTATATGGTAAAATGGGCAAAGAGGAGAAGGCTATTGAGTATTACTGGAAAGCAATGGAACAATATGTGGAATCAGAATACTATCAAAACGCTACAGCAATAGCCCAGATACTCTTGCGGGCAGGGGAAGATAAATTTGCGCTTAAGCAGGAACTTGCAGTATTATATGAAAAGCAGGGTTTAATTGGGGATTCTGTGGCTGCATATGAAGAGGTTGCGGAACTGTACAAAAGGGATGGAGATATTGAAGGAGTCCTCGAGAGTTTTAAGAAAATAGTTGAGTTAACCCCTAAAAAAGTTGGCATACGATTAAAACTGGTAGAGATTTATGAGAATCAGGGTAAAACTGATGAAGCGGTATTAGAGTTAGAAGAGATCAAGGATATTTATAAAGAACAGGGTCGGGTTGATAAAGTAGATGAGATTGAAAGGAAGGTCAAATCTCTATCTGGTAGGGGGGTAAAGGGAAAAGAGTCTTTAATCTTTGAGCAGGAAGGGGTGGATTTCGGCAAGGAGGAGGTCCCAACTGAAGTTGTGGTTGAGAACATAGGTGAAACGCTTTTTGATGGGATAGGGGAAGAAAAGACATTATTAAAAGAAAAGGCCCCAAAAGAAACTTATGAGGGTCTTAGTGAGCCTGAGGCCGAAGAGATAGAGGAAAGTATAACCAGATGGGATGACTGGCTAAATCTCGCTGAGCTCTACTTATCTGTAGGGTCTACTGAGGATGCAATAGAGTATTATAATAAAGCCGCCGAGGCACAATTTAATAAGAAAAATTATGAAGAGGCGTATAAAATATACAAGACTATTTCCGAACTTAATCCTGATGCTCTCCTACCTCGTCAAAAAATGGTTCAGGCTGCCCTTAAGTTAAACAGCCGTGATAAGGCTGTAGAGTCATATACATACCTATATAAATGTTTAAGTGGAAAAGGAGCAACTGAAGAAGCAAATAAGGTTTTAGAGAAAGCTATGCGAATTTCTCCTAACTCTCCTCTCATTTGTGAGATAACTGATAGGAAGAGGGTGAAGGTAAGAAAGGCTCAAAAGGAAGAGGCACAAAAAGTATTAGATTTTGATGAATTATTCGAAGAGGAGATAGCTTCTGAGGAAAAAATAGAAATGGAGAGAGAAAAAGCTCCGGACCTTGATACATTGCTGGAACAGTTTAAGAAGAAAGCAGCCGAAGAAATTACTGTTTCTGATTATTCAACCCATTTTGATCTGGGAATTACTTATAAAGAAATGGATCTTATCGAAGAAGCGATGGAAGAATTTAAAAAGGCAATGAAAGGCGAGCATTGGGTTCTGAAATCCCTTGAGATGTTAGGGAATTGCTATGAGAAGCTTTCGGATTTTGAAAAAGCAGAAAAGGTATATAGACATGCACTACTCTCTAAGAAGTATGACGAAAACGAAACAATTGCTTTTGCCTATTACCTTGGCAATCTCTATGCCAACCAGGGATTATTCGCAAGGGCTCTAAATGAGTACAAGAACGTAGTCCGTATAGATTCAGATTTCATAGACGTGAAAGAAAGGATTAAATTGATGAGTAAAAGGTTACGAGGAGCTTCTGTAGAGGGGGAAAGAACATCTGCCCTTGTGGAAGACATTTCAGTAGAAGGTAGTAATCTCTGGGACTCGGTACTAAAGAAGGCGGAGGATAATGGGGAAGGGGAAGAAAAAGGAAAATCTAAGGAGAAGAGAGAAAAAGATAGAATATCTTATATATAGTCTTTTCCCTTCACTTGCCGTTTACCTATTCAAGATAACTGAGTGCTAAGATAATATCCTTGAATCTTCGAAAACTTCTTTCTATTAATTTAATGTTCTGCTATTAGTGTTTTGTTCTTTCCCTGTTCCTTTGCCATATATAAAGCTCTATCGGCAGCAGCCACTAAATCATTTTTGTTATCCCCGTGTGAAGGATGTTCGGATATTCCAATAGATATTGTGACAGATAGGCTCTCCCCATCTCCGATTACGAATTTCTTGTTTTCTATTGATTCTCGAAGAACTTCAGCAAGCCTTAAGGCCTTTTCAGTGGAGGTTTTTGGTAGTATAATGGCAAATTCCTCTCCACCATATCTTGCCAGGATGTCAGAACTTCTTATCCTTTCTTTCATAAGAAAAGCAATTTCCGAAAGCACTATATCTCCTGTTTGATGCCCGTGTTTATCGTTAACCATCTTGAAGTTGTCTATATCAAGCATAAGAAGAGAGACAGGTTCTTTGTTTCTGATTCCTTCAGCGAGTTTATTATCTAGCATTTCCTGAAAGAAACGGTGATTATAAGCCATTGTGAGTCCATCCACTATTGCTTTCTCCCTCTCGTGGTCATATAGAATGGCCTTTTCAACAGCTGAAGCCGCAATGTCAGCAACAAGGTTCAAGACCATGAGGTCTTTTCTGTTGAATTTGCCTGCTTTTTCAGATAGAAGAAGAATACCACCTTTAATGTTGCCCTTAAATGGAGAGAATAAAAGTGATTTGGCTTTAAAATCCCTTTCCTCGGGTAGTAGAATGGGTCTCTTTGTTTCAGAGGCTAAGTTTTCTTTACAAAGTGACATAGTTTTTTGAAGAGCAAGTGATATGAGGCTATTTCTAAGGGGTCGCCTGTATCTTCTACCGTCCTGTTCTGTAATATGATATTCGTCACCTTCTTTTAGTAAGAAGATAGTCCATACATCCTGGAAACTGTTTTTTATGTTTTCAAATATACTTCTGCGAACCTCTTCCAATTTTATCTCTCCAGCAATCCTTCCTGTGAGATTGAGCAAAGATTGGAATCGAAACGCTTCGAGCATAGACGCATTCATGTATCGATAAAGGGAAAATAAGGTTGAAATACTTTTAGAGATGCTTTTGAGCATTTCACTGTCACGCTCATCAAAGGGAATCCTTTCTCGCCTATCTACAACTACGACTCCTCCATTTGTGTCGTTTATTTCAATTGAATATGCCATGAAACACTTTATGGATTCGTCCTCCTTATAGTATCCTAAATTTACGGATGTGTCATTATATTCATTGTTCATAAGGATTCCGGAATTCTTGTAAAACCAACATAGTGGTCCCTTTGTAATAAAGGTATCCTGCTTTAGGCTTCCCTTGCTCTTCCCGATCTTGGCCACATAATTACCTGTTTCATTGTCCTTTAGTAGGATTACTGCACTCCAGGGGCCAAAGAGTTTGAACATCAGATCTACAGTAGAAGTGAGGGTCTCAATGAATCTATCAGACAGGCTTCTCGGAACCCCTTTGGTTCCTAATATGCTCTCTCTTATCCTTTTTTGTTCGAAATCAGTTGAAATAATTGACGTAGGCATTTGCCCTGATTTTTCTTTCCCTTTTGGTAAGAGGTATATCAAAAGAACAGAGCCGTAGAATATTAAAAAGGGCAGAAGATCAAGGTCGCCAAAGAGGGAAAAGAGAGGCAGCAAGAGCCACCATATCTTTATTTTGGGTTTTCTCTCTTTAAGAATAAAGATTAATGGTATATAAGAAAAGAAGAGGGGAGAGGATTGTCCTCCTGCCATTTGTGATAAAAGAGCTACACTGCAAAATGATAGATAAAAGGGGATTTCCTCAAATCTGAAAATTACTACGAAAAGAAGTATTATTCCAATCCACGGAACCCATATGGTGATACTTAGTGGATGGAAAATTAAAGCAATATAACCAAGAAATATTATACCTGATGTATATTTAGGCCACTGCATATATAAGTATAAGTCCTATTTGCTGGATTGTCAAGAACCAGGAATAAAGTAAGAGGAAGCGGGTTTTTCCCTACCAGGCTCCGCCGCCGCCTCCTCCGCCTCCTCCACCAGAGAACCCACCTCCTCCAGAAAATCCACTGGAGCTACTGCTTGGGGCTGCCATAGAAGCAGACACAGTACCTATTAAGTTCCCCAGAGAGTTTGAAACAACAGAGGCATATATTATATTGCCAGTCGTGGCCCTGGAAACATACCAATCTGGGCTCTGTATCGTTAAACCCTCAAATCTTTCAGCCCATTGGTCTGCTACTCCAAGTGCAATGGCATAGGATAAAAAGTCAAAGAAAATATTGGGGTTCTCCTCCAGCATCTTCTCTAACCTTGGTTTTTCAACCCTTGCAAGAAATTCTCTAAATCCCAAAATTTCTCTGATTTTTTTCATCCCTTTCGTGGTTCTCTTGGGCATTCCGCGGCTAAAGGCGAGGAGAGTGATACCCACAGTCATGAAAAATACTGCCCACCTGGGGGATAATATAATAAAGAAAGGAAACCCGAAAGTGATAATAATACCAAGTCCAAAGTACTTGGCCCTGATAGTTTCAGGATTTCCATGAAAGTATCCATCCTTTGTAAGGTTCTTGTACAGGCTTTTCTTAACACTCTTGACAGTTGTGTAGAATTTTCCTTTTAGCTTACTAAGCTTAAACTCCTCACCAAATTTACGAAGCCCATTGAGAAATTCTTTCTCGTGCTTCTTTAAGCCCTCTTTCTCTTTGGGAAAGACGGTAATCCTGTAGTCTGTATTCTTGAGAAAGAAAAATTTCTTACTCTCCAGTTCCTCTATCTTTAGATATCCTTTTTTTGCAAGGTCAAAGAGTATAGAGACTATATCCTTTGCGTCAACCACTTCATCAAGTATTGTTCCTGTCGCAGCAGCCGTGAGACCTTCAGGGGATTTGTATCTAACTGCAATTGGTCCAGCGCTCTGCTCCCTGCCGGTTCTCCACCATTTGATAAATATATATATAAAGAATAGAAATCCAAGAACAATGGGTATGTTATTCTTTAAGCGGAGCAGAAACAGAGAGAAACCAGAGGGTTTGACAAGATAGGGCTTCGGAAATTTTATATCAACGGTTAATCCGTTACCTGAAGAAAGCCCCCCTGATTTTATAGTAACGCCGGTTTCATCTATTACTATAGAACCCTTACTTTCTCTCTCACCCCTTTCTCCTGTATATAGTTTTACATCTGACCTGTTTAATTCGATTGGTTTGTAGAATGATATGAATGCGTTAACAGAGTCAATATAGGTTTGCCATTCGTCTCCGGTAATATTCCAGTACAGTTCATCGTAATCTTTAAAATACCTTGCCCCGAGAAGCACATAGTATTTTATTTCATATGTGTGTTTCCCCGAGATAAGGATATCCCCTTTGCCAATCCTGATTCTCAAGTATTTTCTCCCGTAATCCCTGGTATGGGACTTTTTCACAGTTGCAGTCCTACCATCTGTTTTTACATCTAATATACGGAATCCTAATTCAAAATTCCCAAATTTTCCGCCAAGATCAAGTGGTATATCCCTGTAGATACCGTGATGTTTCTCATTCTGAAAGTTCACATTAATATTCTCGGTTATCGTAAGAGACCCATTCTCGTGTAGATCAATAGTAGAGTTAAAGCTGCTTATATACCAGGATAGAAGTAATAGTACCACTAGAAGCTCACTTCAGGAGCTGTCCTTTCTCCTTCTTCTATCTCGAAGAATTCTTTCTTTACGAAATTAAAGATCCTTGCTATTATGTTGGATGGGAAGGATTCAACCTTGATATTAAGGTCACGCACTACTGCATTGTAATACCTTCTTGCATTCTGGATAGCATCCTCGATCTGGTTTAATGTATTCTGCAAATCCAGGAAATTCTGATTTGCTTTCAGTTCCGGATAGTTTTCAGCTACAGCAAATAGTTGCCTTAATGCTCCGGTGAGTACATTTTCAGCCTCAGCCCTCTTAGCAGGAGTCGGTGCTTCACTTGTAGCTGCCCTTGCCTTTGTGACATTAATGAAGACATCTTTTTCGTGTTTTGCATAGCCTTTTACAGTGTTTACAATGTTGGGTATAAGGTCGTATCTTCTCTTTAGTTGGACGTCAACATCACTCCAGGCATTGTTATAAAGATTTCTTAATCTTATAAAACCATTATATGCGCCAATAGCCCAGATGATAACTAAAGCAACGATGATTAAAATAATCCATAATCCTATCATTATGCCTCCTTGTTTGATTTTTCGCTACATTATATGGAAATTTTTCTCTTTTGCAAGGATTTTCTTAATATGAAGTTCTAATATTATTAGCCACAAAGACGGTCGCTTCGCTCCAGTCTTTTAGTCCTCTGTCAACATTTATTAGTCAAATAATTTAGTTAAATGATTAAATAGTTGAGTAGTTGATTTGGAATCCTGTCCCCTTGATTCTTGACACTGGACACTCGACTCTAGACTAATTCCCACATATCACATATCACATACCACATATCCCATATCACGATAATCCTCACCCGATTAACCGACCAACCGTCCAACTCATATGCTCATTTATCCATTTTCTGTATCCTTTTTTGCTTATATTTCACAGTAAGAAAGGGGTTGACAAATGTAGTGTAATCTGTATAATAAGTTAGGGCAGTAGCTCAATTGGGAGAGCACCTCCCTCGCACGGAGGAGGTCGGCGGTTCAAATCCGCTCTGCTCCAGAGAATTACAGAGATTTTTTTTAGAATAGGTCCTTTGTCAGGATTGGCAGAGGTTAATGCTATTTTTTGTTTGCGCTGGTGTAACTCAGGGGTAGAGTAACTGATTTGTAATCAGTTTGTCGGGGGTTCAAATCCCTCCACCAGCTAAGGATGAAAGGGTTTTTTGGGGAGGTTCCCGAGTGGCCAAAGGGGACGGACTGTAAATCCGTTGGCAAAGCCTTCGTTGGTTCGAATCCGACCCTCCCCATATGCGGGAGTAGCTCAGTTGGAAGAGTTACGGCCTTCCAAGCCGTGGGTCGCGGGTTCGAATCCCGTCTCCCGCTTTAAGGTTGCCCATGTAGCTCAGTGGTAGAGCGCATCCTTGGTAAGGATGAGGTCACCGGTTCAAGCCCGGTCGTGGGCTTTTTAGAGAAAGTGAAAAAATTTAAGAAAAAGTAGGAGGTATAAATGGCTAAGGAGAAATTCAAGAGGACAAAGACGCATTTAAATGTAGGGACGATTGGACATGTAGACCATGGGAAATCCACGTTAACCTCGGCTATGACGAAGGTATTAGAAACTA
>Ga0315538_1002387_pt1 | contig 10537 bp, 9 predicted proteins | sample SalMarSW160230MG_2_FD_203834 | JGI IMG/M metagenome (GOLD analysis project Ga0315538, IMG submission 203834) | Salt marsh sediment microbial communities from the Plum Island Ecosystem LTER, Massachusetts, United States - Salt Marsh Sediment SW1601-230 ...
CATCAACCTGCTACTGGTTCCTTCACCCTGTTGTTGTATCCAAGTCAATGCTAGATTGACGAGATAAGCTAATAACAGTAATAAAATACCAAGGGCAATAGCTGGGCCAAATTCACCCTTGCTGGTTTCTAAAACAATGGCAGTGGTGAGAACCCGGGTCTGGTTTCGAATATTTCCCCCGACCATCATCGAGGCGCCTATCTCCGATATGACACTACCAAATCCCGCCATCAAGGCGGCCAAGAGGGGTAGACGTGCTTCTCGCCAAAGAGTGAGGATCATCTGCAGGCGAGAAGCACCTAATCCCAAGATTTGCAGGCGCAACTTCGGATTCAGCTGTTGGAGTGCTGCCACAGTCAATCCGGTCACGACTGGAGTAGCGATGATGGCTTGGGCGATTATGATTGCCGTGGGTGTGTAGATCAAGTGCAGATTCCCTAAAGGCCCACTGCGCCACAGGAATATAGATACCCAAAGACCTACCACCACTGGCGGTAAAGCCATCCCTGTATTGATTAAACCGAGAAGGAAGCGCCTGCCCGGAAAATGCCCTAAGGCAAACCAGGTGCCCAGGGGCAACCCTATTAGAAGGCTGACTCCTGTTGCTAACCCCGAGACTTTAAGGGATAGCAAAGTTATTTGCCAGACTTCTTGATCGCCTCCGGTAAGGAGTAAGAATGCTCGTTGGAGGCCTTCCCAAATAATATCCAAAAATCTATCCCTTATTCCAGGCCTAGATCAGCGTCAGTTTTGTCAGCGTCAGGAAAGAATAAAGGTTGCCCAAATTTTTCTATTCCATATTCGCCGATTATTTTTTGGCCCTGCTCTGAAGTTACGAACATGGCAAACGCTTTTGCTCCCTCGAAATTTACAGTAGGCCATTTTTCTGGGTTGACAGTTATGACGTGGTAAACATTTAACAATGCTTGGTCTCCCTCCAGGAGAATTTCCAGGTCGAGAGTGTCTCGATTGGCCAGATATGTGGCGCGGTCTGTGAGGGTATAGCCTTTTTTCTCGGATGCGATTCTAAGCGTGGCTCCCATGCCCTGTCCCGATTCCAGGTAAGATTGACCCTCAGGTACAGAGATGGCTGCCTTTGACCAAAGGCTCAATTCCATTTTATTCGTGCCCGAATCATCACCCCGTGAGACAAATAATGCGTTTGTTGAAGAGATTCTTTTGAAGGCCTCGGTTGCCAGGGAGAATTCGTGAATGCCAGCTGGGTCTTCAGATGGACCAACGATGACAAAATCGTTGTGCATCACCAAATACCGTTCTGATCCGAAACCACCAGCCATAAAATCTTTTTCTGCGGCTGGTGCATGCACGAAAAGCACGTCGGCATTACCCTCTTCACCCATTTTGAGGGCTTGTCCAGTGCCCACCGCAATAGTCTTCACCAGATATCCCGTTTCGTTTTCGAATGCGGGTATTAATACATCTAACAAACCCGAATCCTGTGTGCTGGTAGTAGTTGCCAGGATAAGGTCTTTAATGGCGGGCTGCCCGTTTCCTTGAAGATCCTGGGACGACACATTTACAGTACCTACAGAATTACTGCAACCAGTAAGGATGGCACTGATAAAGAGCAAAGATGTTACCAGTATTTTGACGGATTGAAGATGAGATTTAGACATATACTTCATCTCCTGTATGGGATGTGTCGTAACCTGCCATCTTTTGAACTCGATAGCGGAATTCTTTGCTATAGAGATAATCAAATAGGGGAGTGAGCCGAGAGTCCTCAAATTGCTCTTGGGGAACTACCAGATCGTACCGTTCTTTAAAAAGAGGTATGAAATCCAGATGAAACATCTCGGCAGCCGCTCGCAGTCCTAAGCCGATATCGGCGTGGCTATTTAGAATTCTCTGGGCGAGTTCGGTATGAGTTTGAACGTCTTGCGTATAGCCATTTATTTGTCCAATAGGAACTCCTTTTTTGCGGATTTGAAAGTCCAACCATATTCTTGTTCCTGAACCTTTATTACGGTTTATGAACCTGAGATCCACCCGGGCTATATCTTCTAGCTGTCGAATATTGTGCGGGTTCCCTAAAGGTATCAATAAACCTTGTTCTCGGTGAGCTAAGGTGATCAATCTCACGGTACGATCGGGGAAGAAATGCTTGATATATGGCTGGTTGTACAAACCACTTTCTGGATCAAGCAGATGAGAACCAGAGAGGTGGCTGATCCCTTGACGTAAGGACAGCAGACCGTCCAAACTCCCTACAGCCAGGACCAGGAGTTCCAATTCTTTGACTTTCTGATTAACCTGATTTGCCAATAGTTCTAATGCCAGGTCATGACTTGCCAGAATAACTATAGATAGGCTCTGACCATATTTTTTTTCTGGAAGTATCATTTTCTGGATGGTAAATGCCTGTGCTTTAGCTTGATAATATTTTTCGAGGAACCCGCCGGATACCTGTACAGTGCTTATTTCTACGAGACCTGCCTGCTCTAATTGCTTCAAATGGTGGCGAACCCAGGCAGGATGCTCACCCATGGCACGACCTAATTGAGAGAGTGTTGCCGGTTTGGACATAAGGTGGCGTAAAATGCTGAGCCTGCGAGCATCTGATAAAATCTTGATTTGATCAATATTCTCAATTGGGATGATTTTTTTCATGATAGAAACAATTAAAATTATTCTTAATGTTAAATATAAGTTTAATAGAAATATTAATAGTTGTCAACTTTCTCAAGAATGTTCTTAATAGAATGCGAGATATAAATCGAATTGCGACATTCCCCTCAAGCACGATAGGATAAGGTGGGTGATTAACTTTCAAGGATCGCGACTGTAAAATCCAGGCAATTCGAAGCAATCTGTTAAAAAAAATACAGGAAAAGTTAGTTGTATTAAGGATTTCCCCCATGTCAAATGAGATTGTATTACCGTTTGAAGTAAATCTCGATTTTTCAGTACGCACTTATGATATCGATTTCGCTGGTATCGTCAGTAATATTGTTTATATCCGTTGGCTGGAGGATCTTCGTTTAACCATCTTGGAGACATATTATCCTTTAGAAAATTTTTTATCAAAAGGTTTAGCGCCTACGCTGGTGGAGACGCGCATAAAATATATCAGGCCGATAACCATCCTTGACCAGCCCCATGCTCGTATGTGGATCGGCAGGATGACTAAACTAAGATTGACATTCAACGCGGAGTTTTATAATGATGGCGAGCTTACAACTACAGCAGAACAACTTGGATGTCTGGTTAGGATGTCAACCGGTCGACCAGTTCCAATACCTGATGATCTTTATTCTGGGTACCTGCAATACAAAGCTGATACTAATTGACGAATCAGACTGAAGTCGTACAATTGACATGGCGAGGTGTCATTCTGAGGGAGCAAAGCGACCGAAGAATCCCTGAATTGCTCGATTAAAACGGTCGTAACATGGACTCTTCACTTCCTTAGGCGGCTTAGAGTGACATTAATATAGCAAATTGTCCGACTTTGTTTTGGTTGCTCCATAAGTAGAATATTACCTTCGGTCGGATCGGATCCGGGAAGTTGTTTTAACTTTTGAAAATGGAGCGAATTCCTGCATAGCAGACTCTCAAATAAGGGAAGCTTGAACACGAGTTAAAGGAATAGGATTGCCTCTTTGGGAGTTAAAAAACCCCACAAATTGCTGCGGGTTTTTCGAGTTTTTACAGCCTCTGGATTTCTAGGGTAAGGTCGAGATCATTCTTGCAATAATTTGCATTATTGGTAGAGGATATATTCCAAGGCTGATAATCAAAAAAGTCAAGAGTGACAAAACCACGCCTCCGGTTGTGTAAATCGAAGGTAAAGAGATGACAGATTCGACTTGCTCTTCCGGTGGGCGGAACATCGTTATAACGATTCGAAGGTAATAAAAAACTCCAATGACACTTCCGACGATCAAGCTTCCAAGTAAAACCCACAATGAGGATTGAACTCCAGCAGCCGCGATGAAAATCTTTCCGATAAGACCCACCGAAGGTGGGATTCCAGCCAAGGAAAGTAGCGATATCGTAAAAATGGTTGCTAAGATAGGGTGACGCCAAACCAAGCTTTCATAATCTTTCAATTCCTCGATTTCGTGCTCCGGTGTAGATATTAGGGTTATCACCCCAAAGGCACTCAAGGTAGTGATAAAGTAAGCAACCAGGTAAAATGCGACCGCTTGTGGTCCCAACGAACCACTTGCCAGAAAAGCTACTAGCAGATAACCTAAATGCGCAATCGAGGAATATGCCAAAATACGTTTTACATTGTGTTGCATCAAAGCGACAATGTTGCCATAAAGCATTGAGGCAACCGCGATAGCGGCAAACAAAGCCAATAGAGAACTATTGGCGAAAATATCAACCCGGGAGAAGTATCTTAACATCAGTGCGAACATCCCGCCTTTTGATACCGAAGCGATGAACCCCGTCACAGGTGCTGGAGCACCTTGATAAACATCGGGTGTCCAATACTGAAATGGAACCAGGGCGAGTTTGAAGCCGATACCCACAGTTAACAAACCCCAACCTGCCAGTACCATGACGTTTTGGTTCCCAGGTTGAGCACCCGATATGGCGATGCGAGAAAATTCCATCGTACCTAAAACTGTGTAAATCAGAGCCATACCGAATAAAAGAATTGCTGAGGTTGCTCCTGCAAGAATTAAATATTTTATTGCAGCTTCTATTCTCTGTCTCAAATTATGGGGGTAAGCAATAAGCCCATAAAGGGAAACACTAAGTATCTCTAAACCTAAGAAGAAGGATACGAAATGGTCGCTCGCAACGAGAATCGATGATCCTAAAGTAGCTAATAACAAAAGGATGTAATATTCTTCCCTATTACCTTCAAATTTTTCTATGTACTCGTATGAGAGCAAAACCGCAATTAAACATCCGGCAATAAGTAATCCAAGATAAAAAACGGTTGAACCGTTAATGACCAAGATGGAGGTTATTTGTAGGGATTTATTGGAAACTCCGAATGGGAGGGTGATAAAAGCGACGATCAATCCTATTAAAGTTATAAAAAAAGTGACTTTATAGTTTCGCCAGAAAGCGATCACCAGCATAAGAACCACTGTTGTCCCCGCCAGAACAACCAAAGGTAATATCTTTAAAAAGTCAGGTAAATCCATGTTTATCCTTTGCTAACCCTGCATTTCGTTAGCTGCATCTACATCGAGCGTTTTGTATCGTCGATAAAGCTGGATCACAATTGCAAGACCAACCGAAACCTCGGCAGCTGCCATTGTCAAGATAAATATGAACATGATCTGGCCTTCTGGCTGTCCCCAATGCGCACCAGCCACAACGAATGCCAAGCCTGCGGCGTTCAACATAATCTCAATTGAAAGCAAGATAAAAAAAATGTTTCGTCTGATGATTAAGGACATCGCTCCGATAGAGAAAAGGATTCCTGCCAAAATCAACCCATGCTGAAAAGGAATAGTTAACATACTATCTGATCTCCCTTAATACCTTCTGCCAATATGGTAGGCGCCCATCAGACCCGCTAATAGTAAAATAGAGGCAAGTTCCACCCCGATCAGATATGGACCAAAGAGCGCTGTGCTCACCTGTTGGGGTTCCATAACGCCGATGCTCGCAAAGCCGCCCCCACCCTGTACCAAAATATATACCAATTCTGCCAATAAGATTAATGCCAAGAAAGCAGGTGCAATCCATGCAGTGGCTCTCAATAAAATCCTTTCTTGCTCAACTGCATGAGGGCCTAGATTCAACATCATGACTACAAATACGAACAACACCATGATCGCACCGGCGTAGATGATCATCTCAAGAGCAGCGATAAAAGGTGCACCAAGCGTATAGAAAATGAGAGCTACGGATAATAAGGATAAGATCATATAAAGCAAGGCGTGTACTGCATTCAACCTGGTAATTGTCATAATCGTAGAAAAAATGGCGACTGCAGCGGCGATGTAGAAAGCTACATCCATCTTAAATCTCCTAAAAATATAATCAATTCAAGGCAACAGGCTTCGCACATCGACGGGAGGATCTTCTCTTTCGGCTTCACCTTTATCTTTTCCACCGATAGCCAATCCAGCGACCCGGTAAAAGTTAAATCCCGGATATTTCCCTGGTCCATTTATCAACAAATCTTCCTTTTCATATACTAAATTTTTACGTTCGTATTCGCACATCTCAAAATCGGGTGTGAGCTGGATAGCGTAGGTGGGACAAGCTTCTTCACAAAAACCACAGAAAATGCAACGAGAGAAATTGATGCGGAAGAATTCGGGATATCGTCTGCCGTGTTCATCTTCGGTTGCCTGAAGTGAAATACAATCAACTGGGCAGGCGACAGCGCAGAGATAACAAGCCACACAGCGTTCTTCACCGTCCGGGTCGCGTGATAAGATAATCCTACCCCGCCATCTGGGCGGCAAATAAGGTTTTTCCTCCGGGTATAGGATAGTCTCCCGGCGATGAAAGGTGTGCTTTAAAACCTGCCAGATGGAGCGCAATACACTTGTAAACATGAGATCTCCTTAACAGTGCTTCAACCGACTGCTAATAAAACACCACCGGTAATTACTAGATTTACTAATGCCAACGGAAGCATAATTTTCCATCCGTATGCCATTAATTGGTCGTATCGCGGTCGAGGTAAGGATGCCCTAAGTAATATAAAGAAGCTTATAAAGAAGAACGTTTTTATGGCGAACCAGATGATCGGAGGAAGAAATGGACCTAACCAGCCACCAAAGAAGAGTGTGACGATTAGCATTGAAATTAAGGTTATTCCGAGATATTCGCCTACGAAAAACATCCCAAATTTCATACCAGAATACTCTGAGTGATATCCTGCTACCAGCTCGCTTTCAGCTTCAGGCAGGTCAAAAGGTATTCTATGGGTTTCTGCAAAGCCTGCGATCATGAAGACGATAAAACCAAAGAACTGGGGAATAACGAACCATAAACTCTTCTGTGCGTTGACGATGTCACGCAAGTTTAACGAACCGGATATCATGACAATACCCATCAATGAGATTCCCATGAAGACTTCGTAACTTAACATTTGTGCAGCTGCACGTAAACCTCCCAGCAAAGCGTACTTATTATTGGATGACCAACCAGCCAAGACGATACTATAAACCCCCAAAGAGGACATCCCCAGGAAAAATAGTAGGCCGATATTAAGATTCACAACACCGATCCCTGGGGCGAAAGGGATGATTGTGAACGACATTAATACGGTCACAATGATAATTGCTGGAGCTAAAATGAAAACCGGCTTGTCTGCAAAAGGAGGGATCCAATCCTCTTTAGTGAATATTTTGATCATATCGGCGACTACCTGTAACAAACCGAATGGACCAGCACGATTTGGACCGTAACGATCTTGCCATACCGCCAGCAATCGACGCTCCAGGAAGATCAGACCAGCTGCGATGCTCATCACTGCAATGAGCACTCCAAACACATTCAACAAGTAAATTAGAGTCGAGCTCATCAATTAATCACTCCGATCCTTCACTTTTCGATATGGCTCTGATTGTGACCCAATTCGGAAGATCGAAATAAGGTATACCAGGAAAACCTGTGAATATCCCGACGACGCCTTCTGGCAATGACGGCAGTGACTTTAGCGTCAAATGGATCTCTTGGTCATCAAAGATCACTGCAACCTTGTCATTCTCATTCAAATGTAGCGCTTCAAAACTGGCGGAGGATATCGCCAGATAAGCTGTGGGTGTAAGTTCAGCAATACCAGGTGAAAGTACACTCAACTCTTCAGACCCAAAGATGTGGTAAAGTGGAAAAGCCTCCCATTTATTCTCCTTGGATTGGAATCTGGAGGGCACTTCTTGGAAATAATTAGCTTTTGCGATCTTTTGGGGTTCGATCAATCGAATTCCTGGATCACCGCCAATTAATGGGCCTGCTACTTCCGATTGGAACTTGTTGAGAGATTGAACCGAATTCCATCCAGGTTGCCAGAAACGGGGGATAAGTGCGGCAGGAGGAATTTCCGAAGTACCTTCCATGGAAAAGGACAAAGCCGAATCAGGATCTTCTGGAGGTTTGGGTTCGCTCACATAAATATTGGCTTGCATGGCTGTGCGTCCACTGTATCGGTGTGGTTGCCGAGGGATTTTCTGTCCGATAATTCGAAATTCTGCTGAAGGTGCGATTTCTTTTACTTGCGAGAGAACCGGTAATTGCTCAGCTAATGCCGAGATGACATGATCTAGGTTTTGCCAATCTTTTGCCTCAGCGTGTTCTTCAGCGAACATCATATCCCTGAGCCAACGCCAGCTTTCTCGTATCTCTCCTGCCGGTACAAATACTTGGAAGTAGCGCTGGGCACGGCCTTCATTATTGATCAGAGTGCCATCACCTTCAGCAAACGTGGCTACAGGTAATACCATATCAGCCTTTTGGGTTGTTCCGTTCTCTAAATAGTCCAGGACAACGACATGTTTTGCAGCGTTGAACAATTTATCAACAAATCCACCAGTTTCACGGCGGTAGAGGTCGTTTTCCAGAATGACAAGAGTCGCGGGTTCACTTTCTTTCAGGGCGATTAATGCATCCTGTAAATTTCCGGTGCCGATAAGCCCTAATCCTATACTGTTGCATTCAGGGCTCGTAAAACATAGCTGTGCTGTTTTGTCCAATTCACATAAAGCCCAAGCGATATTAGCGGCCGCTTGTAAGAGCTCTTCGCTTCTACAGCTCAAGCCTGTTATAACCAGAGGGTATTCAGCATCTCTCAACGATTTGGCAATTTCCTCGGCGAGCGATCGTACCTGGTTGGATAAATCAAGAACGGGTGGTGCATTTGCATCAAGGGCATGAGCAACCGCGAAGCCTAATCGTGCCAGGTCCTGTGGTGCTCCTCGATAGGTGCCGGTAGCAATTTCATCAAGTTTCGTGTCCGCGGGGGTGGCTATAAAGAGAGGTCCTTTTTCCTGCTGGATGGCTTCACGAACCGCAGCATCATCCCAATCCCAGATTTTCAGTTTTTGAGCGATTTCCATCGGCTTGCGCCTGACAGATTGGCGTAATGCAAACCCCAACATCGGTGAGGAATTGGTGAGATCCTCGCCCAAGACAAAAACAGCATCTGCTAATTCTACGTCATGGAGAGAGGGTGATCGGGCAGGCCCGGTTTTTAAGATTTCTAAGGCGGTGGAAACTAAGCGAGCATCTTTCGCTGATATACCAGCGAAAAAGCGATCCTCTCCAACTAATGTTCGAAGAGCAAAATTGGCTTCAAGTGAAGCTCGTGGCGACCCAAGGCCAATAATGTTTGTCTTTTCTACATCCGCCCAATGTTCTAATGCTTTTGCACGGGTGGTGGCTTGAAGTTCTGTAGTTGCATCTGTCTTAAGGAAGGGATATCTAATGCGGTATTCACTGTTGACGAATTCATAACCATAGCGTCCCCGATCGCATAAGAAATATCCATTGACTTGTCGATTATAACGATTGCGGATGCGACGAAGCATCCCATAGCGTTCCCCTGGGATGGTGTTACAGCCCAAACCACAGTGGATACAGATAGATGGTGCCGTTTCCAGGTCCCATTTACGAGTGTAATGCTGCTTCAGGGTTTTATCTGTAAAAACACCCGTGGGACAAATCTCTACCAAATTGCCGCTGAATGCGCTTTCTAAAACGCCATCTTCATGCCGGCCGAAATAAACAAGATCGTGAGCAGCGTAAACATCAAAATCACGACCGCCAGCAAGCTCTCGATAATACCGCACGCAACGGTAACATTCTATGCAGCGATTCATCTCGTGGTTGATGAAGGGGCCAAGGTACTGGTTTCGGTGAGTCCGCTTGTTAAAACGGTATCGGCGGTAGTTATGCCCGGTCATCACAGTCATATCTTGAAGGTGACATTCTCCACCCTCATCACAGACAGGGCAATCATGAGGGTGATTCATCATCAACCATTCGATCACTGTCGCCCGAAAATCGACTGCTTCCGCATCCCAAATTGATATGCGGGTCCCGTCTGCAGCAGGGGTCATACAGGCCATCACGATCATTCCATGCTGATCATCTTCATCTTTATACTGTTTAACCGCGCATTGGCGACAAGCACCAACTGAACCCATGGCCGGGTGCCAACAGAAGTAGGGTAGATCTAAGCCTAGGGATAGACAGGCATCAAGTAAATTCTTGCTTTCATCAACCTCGTAAGCCTTACCATCAACGAAAATTTTCGCCACTGATTACCTCCATGGGCAGCGTTTCTCATCGATATGGCGTTGGAAATCATCACCGAAATATTTTAAAGCACTCTGCAATGGTTCCATAGCACCTGGCGCCAGGGCACAGAATGTGTGTCCTGGACCGAGTAAGTTGGTGTGTGCAGCCAATAACTCCAAATCACCCGGTTGTCCTTGCCCATTCTCTATCGCTTCCAGAAGTTTTGCCGTCCATGGTAGACCTTCTCGACAGGGTGTGCACCATCCGCAAGATTCCTGGGCGAAGAAATGTTCAAGATTCTGAACCATTGCAACTGGGCAGGTTTTATCATCAAGCACAATAATGGTTC
>Ga0315538_1002397_pt1 | contig 10512 bp, 10 predicted proteins | sample SalMarSW160230MG_2_FD_203834 | JGI IMG/M metagenome (GOLD analysis project Ga0315538, IMG submission 203834) | Salt marsh sediment microbial communities from the Plum Island Ecosystem LTER, Massachusetts, United States - Salt Marsh Sediment SW1601-230 ...
TCCTCACCGAATGGGCCGAGTTCGCCACCCTCGACCTCGCCCGGGTCCGCCAGGCCCTCGCCGAGCCGGTCGTCGTCGACCTCCGCAACCTCTACGACCCGGCGGAGATGGCCGCCGCCGGGTTCCACTATCACTCGATCGGCCGTCCCGTCGCTACTCCGAGTAGCTGACAAGTCACTTGTCACTACGTTAGGTAGTCAAGTATTCGGCGCGTTCTGGTGAGTGGCTGGGCCTACCCGGACCCGTTCGGCCCCGTGACCTACAACTGCTACCAGTAGGGATGATTCGACGCCGCCGAGGTCGGGCTGGGAGGCCAATCGCACGTACCCGCAAGGGGGATCACACCCGATGGTGGGGCAGGACCGTCTCATCAAGGATCCTGCGGCCCCCGCGCCGTCGTGGAATCGCTGGACGCTCTACGCCCTTCGATGTAGAGGGGCCTACCGCGCACCTCGTCGAGCGCCCGCCAGACGTACTCTCCCAAGAAGCCGAGGGCGATCAGGGTCAATCCCATCATGAGTGAGGTGAGCACCATCATCGATGCCCACCCCGAGACGGGGATCTGTCCCAGGAATCCGCGGATCAGTGTGACACCCCCGAATCCGAGGCCCGCCAGCCCCACCATGATGCCGGTCAGCGAGATGAGCCTGATGGGGGCGGCGGAGAACGCCGTGAACATGTCCACCGCGAGCTTGGCGCGCTTGCGGAGCGTCCAACCGGATTCTCCGCCGATCCTCTCTCCCCGGTCGTACGGAACGGTTGCCTGGCCGAAGCCGAGGTTGAACACCAGCAGGAACAACGACGCATGCCGTTCCCGATGCTGGTCGACGGCATCGACGACCCGGCGGGTCATGACCACGAAGTCGAGGCCGCTCGGTGGGTAATCGAGAGACGTGAGCCTCCGGAAGAGCCAGTAGTACGCCTTCGCCAGGGTCCGGGCGACGATGCCGTCGGACAGACGATCCCTGCGCTGGCCCCACACGATGTCGACCCTGGGCTCGAAGGCCGCCAGCATCGTGGCGAGCTGCTCAGGCGGATCCTGGCCGTCGGCGCTCAGGATGGCGACGTGGTCGCCGTTGGCGTGTCGCAGCCCACACCGGATGGCGGCATGCGACCCGACGTTGCTCACCAGCTCGATGGCCATACCCCGGAATCCGCCCTCGATGATCCCTCGCGCCTCTTCGAAGGTGGCATCGGTGGAGCCATCGCTGACGACGATGACCTCGACCTCGCCGAGCTCCGGTGAGGAGGCGACCGCGGCCGCGACCCGCTGCAGGGTGCGCCCGATGACCCCCTCCTCGTTGAAGGCCGGGATGACGATCGACAGCGACGGGTTCTGGCTTGGGGACACTGCTCCTCGGAGAAAGTGGCAATCGGGCAACCAATCCTATCGATTAGCCTCCTCTGGCGAGAACTCCTCGCCGAATCCCGAAGTGAGCACGCCATGGATCGACCGGTCGGCATCGCCGTCGTAGGCGCCGGGTACTGGGGCCCGAACCTCATTCGCAACTTCTCGGCCGCTCGGAACACACACCTGTTGTGGGTGTGCGACGTCGACAAGGAGCGCGCCCGGCAATCCGTCGCGGCATGGGGCGACGTGCAGACGACTTCCGATCTCGGCGACGTGCTCGAAGACCCGGCCGTCGAGGCGGTGGCGATCGCCACCCCTGCCGCTTCCCATGCGGATCTCGCGCTCCGGGTGATCGAGGCGGGAAGGCACGTCCTGATCGAGAAGCCCCTCGCCCGAACGATGGCAGAAGGCCACGCCATCGTGGAAGCCGCCCGAGCCCGGGATGTCGTGGTCATGGTCGACCACACGTTCTGCTACACGGCACCGGTCCGCAAGATCCGGGAGGTCGTGCAATCCGGGGAACTCGGGGAGCTCTTGTTCTTCGATTCGGTCCGCATCAACCTGGGTCTGATCCAGCACGACATCGACGTCTTCTGGGATCTCGCACCCCACGATCTGTCGATCCTCGACTTCATCCTCCCGCCGCAAGCCCAGCCGGTCCAGGTCGCAGCCCACGCCGCTGATCCCCTCGGGATCGGCCACGCCTGCGTCGGCTACTTGACGATTCACCTCGCCAACGGCGCCATCGCCCACGTTCACGTCAACTGGCTCAGCCCCACGAAGATCCGAACCACCATCATCGGCGGCACCCGGAGGATGGTGGTGTGGGATGACCTCCACCCGAGCCAGAAGATCAGTGTTCACGACACCGGTGTCGCCCTCAACGACGAGCTCGTCGGAGAGTCGCGCCGGGAGACGCTGGTCAGCTACCGCATCGGAGACATCGTTGCCCCGGCGCTCCCCACCACCGAAGCGCTCCGACTCGTCGTCGAGGAATTCGCCGACGCCATCCGGGACGACCGGCCCGCCCTGACCGATGGCGAAGCCGGGCTCAGGGTGCTGGCCGTGCTCGCCGCCGTGGAGCAGAGCCTGCGCCAGGGTGGGACCATGGTGTCGGTCGAAGACATGCTTGGCAACGTCACATGAGCGCCTTCCACGCCGACTACCAGATGATCGCCGGCGACGTCGTTCTGGGCGATGCCGTCCGGCTGTCGTCGTTCGTCAATCTCTACGGCTGCTCGATCGGGGACGGGACGACGATCGGGGCGTTCGTCGAGATTCAGCGTGGGGTGGTGGTGGGAGCACGATGCAAGATATCGAGCCACGCGTTCATCTGTGAGGGCGTGACGATCGAGGACGAGTGCTTCGTCGGCCACGGCGTGGTGTTCATCAACGACGCCACCCCGCGGGCCACCACCCCCGAAGGTGAGCCTCAAGGCACCGACGATTGGACCCTCATGCCGACCCGGATCGGGAGAGGGGCCTCGATCGGCTCCGGAGCTACCATCCTCGGTGGTGTCACGATCGGGGCAGGTGCACTCGTGGGTGCCGGCGCCGTCGTCACGAAGGACGTTCCCGCAGGCATGCTGGCCGTCGGTGTGCCGGCCCGCATCGTCGGGCAGGCCCCGGACCGAGACCATGACGACCCGCAGACGGACGCCGATTAGCGAGGACCGTATGAAGATCCCCTTCCTCGACCTGGGCCCGCAGCACCAGATGCTGCACGAGCCGATCCTGCAGGCGTGGACCGAGATCCTCGACACGACGCGTTTCGTCTCCGGCAGGTCCGTCGCCGAGTTCGAGAACGCGTTCGGGCTGGCTCACGAGGTCGAGCACTGTGTTGCGGTGAGCTCGGGCACCGAAGCCCTGGTTCTGATCCTGCGCACCCTCGGGATCGGGGTGGGAGACACGGTGGTCGTCCCGGCCAACACGTTCATCGCCACCGCGGAGGCAGTGAGCCTGGTGGGTGCAACGCCCGTCCTCGTCGATTGTGACCCGCAGAGCAAGAACATCGATGCTGCCCAGGCCGTCACCGCCGCCCGGAGCCGCGGCGCCAGGGGCATCATCGGAGTGCATCTCTACGGGCAGCCGGCCGACCTCGACGCCCTCGACCGAGACAGTGACATCCTGGTCGTCGAGGACGCGGCCCAGGCGCACCTCGCGACCTACAAGGGCCGGCCGGTCGGCGGGATCGGCCGTGCCGCCGGATTCTCCTTCTACCCGGGCAAGAACCTCGGCGCCCCCGGTGAAGGGGGCGCGATCACCACCAACGACTCGGAGCTGGCAGCCGAGGTTCGGATGCTCCGAGCCCACGGCGAGGTCCAGAAGTACGAGAGCCGAATCGTCGGCACCAACGCCCGCATGATGGAGCTGGTCGCCTCGACGCTCGCCATCAAGCTCCCGCACCTCGCCGACTGGACCGCGGCACGCCAACAGGTCGCCGCCTGGTACGGGGAGCGACTCGGGGACGACCCGGACATCGAGCTGCCCTGGCATCCCGACTTCGTCGAACCCGTCTATCACCTGTACGTCGTGCACCTCGAGCAGCGAGACACAGTCGCCGCCATGCTCAACGAGGCGGGAATCGCAACGGGCCTGCACTACCCGATACCGATCCACCTCCAGGACGCCTATCACCACCTCGGCTACCACCAGGGCGACTTCCCGAATGCAGAGCGCAGTGCGGCGCGGCTGCTGTCACTCCCGATGTACCCGGAACTCACCGAGACGCAGGTCGACTACGTGTGCGATCGGCTGCGGGACGCCGTGGCGAGATGCAGCGACGGGGAGATCCACGATTGACCACCCTCCTTGCCGACCAGGACGTTCTCGTCACCGGCGGTGCCGGATTCATCGGGTCCCACCTCACCGAGGCGCTGGTCCGCGCCGGCGCACGCTCGGTGTCGGTCATCGACGACCTGTCGACCGGTTCCCTCGACAACCTGACCGCGGTACGTAGCTCGGTCGATTTCACCGAAGGCGACATCTGCGATCCGGGAGTCGCGGCGCTGGCCACGGAGAAGGACCTCGTGTTCCACCTCGCGGTCCGCAACGTGCGGGCGTCGATCGCCAATCCCCGGGAGAATCTCCGGGTCAACGCCAACGGCACCCTCGAGCTGCTGGAGGCGATGCGTCTCGGGAGCCGCGGCCGCTTCGTGTACGTATCGTCGTCGGAGGTCTACGGCATCCCTCCCGACGGTCGGTACTCCGAGTTGTCGCTGCCGGCGCCCACCACCGTCTACGGGGCGGGCAAGCTCGCCGGCGAGCTGATCACCCTTGCCTATCACCGGACCTTCGGCATGGACACGATGGTGATCCGGCCGTTCAACAACTACGGGCCGCGCTCGCACTTCGAAGGCGACTCGGGTGAGGTGATCCCGAAGTTCATTCTGAGGGCGTTGCTCGGCAGACCGTTGCTGGTCCACGGAGACGGCACACAGACCCGCGATTACATGTTCGTCGAGGACACCGCCCACTGGCTCGTCCGGCTCGCCGCGATCGACATGCTGATCGGTGACGTGCTGAACATCGGAACGGGCGAAGACGTCGCCGTCATCGACCTGGCTCGCACCATCATCGACATGACCGGCTCCGCATCCGACGTAACCCATGGAATCCCGCGACCGGGCGACCTGCCTCGCCTCTGTGCCGACATCGACAAGGCCCGAAAGCTCGTCGACTTCGAACTCTCGGTTCCGTTCGTGGAGGGTCTCCGCCGGACGATCGAACATTTCCGGTCGGCCGACGTCGAGCGTCTCCTCGACGAGGAGGTGGAACGGAATTGGCTCTGATACCGATCATCAAGCCGTGGCTCGGATCTGAGGAGGCGGCGGCGGCTACGGAGGCGATCGAGTCCGGCTGGATCGCCCAGGGGCCGCGGGTCGCGGCCTTCGAGGCAGCCGTCGCCGAACGGGTCGGCGCCCGGCGGGGGGTCGCGGTGTCGTCGGCCACCGCCGGCCTGCATCTGGCCCTCCACGCCCTCGGCCTCGGAGGCGGGGACGAGGTCATCGTGCCCTCACTGTCCTTCATCGCCTCGGCGAACGCGCCGCGCTACGTGGCGGCGACCCCTGTCTTCGCCGACGTCGATCGGACCACCCTGGACCTGACGGCGGAGACCATCGAGGCGGTGATGACACCCTCGACACGGGCCGTCATCGTCGTGCACCAACTCGGGATCCCGGCGGACCTCGGACCCATCCACGACCTGTGCGACCCCTTGGGGATTGCGGTGATCGAGGACGCTGCCTGCGCCATGGGGTCGGAGTACCGGGGGGCAGCGATCGGCTCACATTCGAGCATGGTCGTGTTCTCGTTCCATCCGCGGAAGCTGCTGACGACCGGCGAGGGCGGGATGGTCACCACCGATGACGTCGCTCTGGCGGAGCGCCTGACCCGGCTCCGGCAACACGGCATGACCGTCAGCGCCCTCGAACGCCACGACGAGACCACGGTCCGGTTCGAGGAGTACAGCGAGATGGGCTTCAACTTCCGAATGACCGACATCCAGGCCGCCATCGGTCTCGTGCAGCTCGGCAGGCTGGATCGCCTGCTGGAACGAAGGCGATTGCAGGCGGAGCGCTACTCGGAGGCCATCGGATCGATCAAGGGCCTCGTCGCTCTCGTCGACCCGCCGTATGGCCGTACCAACTTCCAGTCGTACTGCGTCGTCGTCGACGACGACTTCGGCGTGAGCCGGGATGCTCTGATGCAGGCGCTCATCGATCGGGAGATCTCGCCCCGACGCGGCGTCATGGCAGCCCACCGCGAGCCGGCATTCCGGGGGCACCCCAGCGCGCCGCTTCCCGACACCGAATACCTCACCGATCATTCCCTCCTGCTCCCCCTCTATCACGAAATGACCGAGGCTGAGCAGGACCGGGTCATCGCGGCCTTGCAGGATACGACGTGATGCCGGTGGCGGACCGGCTCGTCATCGTCGGGGCGGGTGGTTTCGGCCGGGAGACGCGGGAGTTGGTGCGGGCGATCAACGCCGTCGAGGAGCGGTTCGAGGTGGTTGGTTTTGTCGACGACGACCCGGCGCTGTGGGGCGGGGAGGTCGACGGCACGCTCGTGCTGGGCGCGGTGGACACCGTGCTCGACATGTCCGGCGTGAAAGTGGCCCTGACCACGGGACACCCGGGCAACTACTTCTCCCGGAAGGTCATCGCCACCAGGCTGGCCCTCCCCGACTCGGCGTATGCCACGCTCGTCCACCCCTCGTGCAGCCTCGCCTCATCGACGACGATCGGGGCCGGCACGGTCATGCTCGCCGACGTGGTGGCGACCGCCCAGGTGTCGATCGGACGGCATGTGGTCGCCATGCCAGGCGTGATCCTGACTCACGACGATCGGGTCGGCGACTACGTGACATTCGGGGCAGACGTCCGCCTCGCCGGTCGAGTCACGGTGGCCGAAGGCGCCTACCTCGGATCGGGGGCGATGGTGCGCGAAGACCGCACGATCGGTTCGTGGTCGCTCGTCGGAATGGGATCGGTCGTGACCAGGGACGTACCGGCCGGCGAGGTGTGGGCCGGTGTTCCGGCCAGACGCATGCGAGCAGTTGAGATCCCGGGCGACCTGCGCGGTCCGTCAGGCACGCACTAGGAGCGTGACCCCGGCAACGATGGCGATGATGCCGGCCCAGCGCCCGAGCGTGACGTCTTCACCCAGGTGGTACTTGCCGATCAACGCGATGAACACGTAGCTCAGGCTGTAGAGCGGCACCACCTGTGAGAGCTCCTCGTTGCTCCACAGATCGAGGCTGATCGCCACCACACCCAGGAACACCACGACGCCGAGCCAGAACTGCCAGCGACCCAGCAGCCGGACGAGCTGATGCGCCGCGCCCGCTCCGCCCAGCTCGAAACCGCCGACGGCGGTGAGGGCGCTCTTCCACAGCAGCAGGCCCACCAGGCCGAGCGCGATCGAGGCGAGTATCAGCAGAATGGGACGAGCCATGGACCGCGACGATAGCGAGGGGGCCGCCGCATCGGCAATCGTTCGGCATGAGAGGAGCTGACCGAATCGACAGGCGTCTACCATATGGGCCGTTGCCGTCTTCTCCCCCAATCCTGAACACGCCACAGGCAGCGAGCCCACCGGTGCGACGCGCTTTCGACTACCTCCGCCAGAGAGCCTGGCCGGCCATGACCGTGGTTCTCCTCGGCTTGGCGGTCACGATGCCGACGATCGACCGCTACCTGACCTGGGACGAGGCGGTGTTCTTCTCGCAGTCCGGCGGACTCGACGGTTCGATTGCAGAGCCTCTGCAACTCGTTGCGAGCCGAGGTCTCGGCTCACCGTTCTTGATTCGCGTCCTCCGTCAATTCATCGACAGCCTGCCTGAGCTGCGCCTGGCGTGGGCCACGATGACGGTTCTCCTTCTCGTCTTCGGAGCACGTCGCTTGCGCCGCCACATAGGAGATCGCGGTGCCCTGGTCTTCCTCGGCGTCTACGGCACCTTCTGGCTCTTCTGGGCGTACGTGATCGCGTTCAATGCCATGCTCCTCGCCGCGGTGTTCACCCTGATCGCCGTCACCTACTACCTCGACCTCATCGCCGATCCTCCTGGAGAGAGACCGCTCTGGACATCGAGTCTCGGCTTCGGGCTCTTCATCACAGCCGCCTTCCTGATGCGGCCCATCGAGGCGACATTGGCAGTGGTCGCACTCATGGTTCACCTCTGTGTACTCAACAACAGGCAACTGCGCGCACGATTCCGCTACTTCGCGGCATCGGTCATGGTCACCGTCGTCACATTCGGCGTGCCGTTTGTGGTCGATTCGACGTCCCGCTTCGGGTCCGTTGCCGAACGGCTGCGAGCCGGCCTGAACCAGGACTGGCCGCAAGGACTTCGATCGAACGTGGCTGAGTACCTCGGCGTGTGGGTGGGACGGTACAGGTCGACCGGCATCTTCAGGGCCATCCCGACCTGGCCACGATGGATCGTCTACGCGGGAATGGTCGCGGCCGTGATCATCATCGGCGTTGCGCTCGCCCGGAGAAGCTGGGCGGCCCTGAGAGGCCCCGCCGGCGTCTTCCTCGCCGTCGCCGGCGCCCACTTTGCCTTCTTCTTCTTCTGGGCGGGCGAGGTTGAGGATCGGTACCAATTCACCAGCATGATCTTCAGCGCGGCACTCCTCGGCTGGAGCGTGACGCAGCTCGGCTTCCCGCTTCGTCGGCGTTGGCGCACAATCGCGGCCGTCGGCCTCGCACTGTGGATGGTGGCCCAGTTCGGTCTGATCGGTCCGTACGAATACGTCAGAGACCATGGCGGGGAACAAGTCGTGAGAATCGCCGAGACGATGCGGACGCTCGCCGGCAACGGCACCTGCCGAGCCTTCACCCGGTACGGAACTCCGCAAATCCAGGTCGCATCCGGCTGCACGACTCGCCCCTACTCTGCCTGGGAAGATCTGATGGAGAGAACCGCGGTCAGCACGGAACAGGGAACTCCAACATTCATCTACGGTCCGGCGAAGGACCTCCTGGAGGCGCTCCCGGAGGGATGGACGACGATCCCAGAAGGCTCATACAGCCTCTCGTACTGGCTTCCCCAGACACCAACAGAAGCCGCACCGTAGGTGCAAGACGGCTTCACGGACGGCCTGCGGGAGAGCCCGGCCGTCGACGTGGTGCAGGCCCTGATCGGCCTCGGCGCCAAGGTCCACGCCTACGACCCGCAGGGCATGGACAACGCCCGGCGCCTGCTGCCCGACGTCGACTACGCCTCCGGCACCTCCGAGGCCATCGACGGCGCCGACATCCTCGTCATCCTCACCGAATGGGCCGAGTTCGCCACCCTCGACCTCGCCCGGGTCCGCCAGGCCCTCGCCGAGCCGGTCGTCGTCGACCTCCGCAACCTCTACGACCCGGCGGAGATGGCCGCCGCCGGGTTCCGCTACTACTCCATCGGCCGTCCCGTCGCCACTCCGAGTAGTTGACTAGTCCTTTTGGAACTGCGCTGAGTAGTCAAGTATTTGGCGCGTTCTGTCGACCATAGAGAAGGAGGGCAGCGGGCCGGCGACGGCACGACACGGGCATCGGAAGGCTCCCTCGACCGCAGACAGACCGGGGAGCATCTTGACACTTCGCAAACGGGCCGCACAGCTGGCACTCCTGGCCCTCACCGCCGCGCTGCTCCTGCCCGCCCCGGCCGGTGCCGCCGACGATCCGGCCCCGTCGCTGCTCCCCGCCGAGGACGACTACTCCGCCATCGTGCTGGCGCCCCCGTTGGCGACCGAGGGCGGGATGACCTCGGTGGTGCTCGACTCCGACCCGCTGGGCCTGGTGCCGAAGGCGTCCTTCGTGCAGCGCTACTCGCTCGACACCGACCACTGGGAAGTGTGGATGTGCGGTAACACCGGCCTCAGCCACAGCGAGGCGATCGCCAAGCTGGAGGTCGAGACGGTGCCGTACTTCGACGACATCTCCGGCGGCCTGCACCATCTGGAGTTCGTGGCCGGCGGCACCGTCAGCGCCGGCGACTGCGTCGCCAAGGTGAAGGCGGCCAGCAGCAGCGGCGCCGAGGGGGCCCTGATCTTCGACACCGTCACCGGCGGCGGCTACGCCACCCCCGGCTACATCTGCTACGGCGACACGGCCTGCGACTGGATCCCCTCCACCTTCCCCGGCAACGGCCGCTACGCCGTCGTCGGCGCCGGCTCGTTCCGGTCGTACCCGATGGTGATCGCCCACGAGCTGGGCCACACCCTGCAGTGGCCGCACTCCAACTCCGGGATCGGCGGCGCCTACGACAACCCGATCGACCTGATGAGCGGCAACCTCGCGGTGGCCGGCTGGACCTACCCGGACCCGTACGGCACCCTCGCCTACAACCGCTACCAGTCGGGATGGTTCGACGCCGCCGACGTCGTGGTGAGCACCGGCGCCTTCAGCGAGGTCACCCTCCAGCCCTACGACGCGGCGGGAACCAAGATGCTGGTGATCCCCACCGACATCCCGGGGCGCTTCTACACCCTGGGGACGCGGGTGAGCAGCGCCGCCGACCCGATCCCGCAAGAGTGGAACGGCGTCGAGGTCTACCTGGTCGACCACGACTGCGGCATCATCGGCTTCGGGGACGTCTGCCCCGGCATCTTCCGCACCCACACCACCGTGCCGGCCAACCCGTACTCGGTCGATCACGTGCTGCAGGTGGG
>Ga0315538_1002408_pt1 | contig 10491 bp, 6 predicted proteins | sample SalMarSW160230MG_2_FD_203834 | JGI IMG/M metagenome (GOLD analysis project Ga0315538, IMG submission 203834) | Salt marsh sediment microbial communities from the Plum Island Ecosystem LTER, Massachusetts, United States - Salt Marsh Sediment SW1601-230 ...
CGTGTATTGCTGGAGCTGAGCCGTAGGCGAAGCGGAAGCAATACACGACGCCGCAAATTCAGCAGGGGTCATATAACCCAAACCACTGTGCGGGCGTGACAGGGCTTTATTGTTTCTTTACTTTTTCAAATATCAATAGGACAATCAGGTGTGCACTGTTCAACAATGCCTTCGCAAGTCGCTCATTTCTAAGCAGTTAGAAAGTCCTTTGTAAGACTAACGGAGAGGGCAGGATTGGAACCCAAATCCGCTTTGCGGATTTCCATAGGGGCGCTGCCCTTCTGGCCTCGCTCCGCTCGTGTCAGGCCAACGACGTGGGGAAATCTTTTCCCCCCACCCCTTTGGGGTTCGAATCACGTAAGCGCCGTCGGGAAACAAGGTTGGTGAATCCGCGAAGATACCTTTTGCACATCAACGGAGAGGGCGGGATTCGAACCCGCGGTACCCGTAAAGGGCACACCGGTTTTCGAAACCGGCTCCATCAGCCGCTCGGACACCTCTCCGAAAAAACCTCCATAACCCATACAATCGCGACGCCGAAATTGCAAGAACAAACACCGGCGCCTACTGCTGCTCGTCCTCAGCTTCGTCCGCGTAATCCTCCTGCTCGGCCAGCAGGCCCTTCTCCTTCAGCTCGGCACACTTAACGCAGTACCTCGCCCAGGGTATCGCCTTGAGCCGGGCCTTCGGTATCGCCTCGCCTTTTCCCCGGCATATCCCGTACGTACCCTGTTCTATCCGGCTCAGCGCCTCGTTTATCTCCGAAAGAAGGTTCTTCTCACTGTCCATCAGCTCCAGCGCAAAATCCTGCTCAAAATTGTCCGACCCCGCATCCGCCATATGCAGCGGCATAGTCGAAAGCTCGCTTCGCTCCTTGCGAAACGTCTCGTCCTCTATCGTCGCAACGTTGCCGACTATCTCGCTGCGCTTGGTCAGCAGAAGCTGCCTGAACTTCTCCGTCTCCGCCGCCGTCAGAGCCGCTCGACCGCCCGTTTTGCCGCTTTTCTTTTTACGCATAGATGCAATTCCCTTCCAAATCTCCGGTTTCCTCAAAAAACCCTGACCAAATCCAAATTCATATAAGCCGAAAAATTATATCCATCCGCACCAGGACCACAACAAAATTTTCCCCCGCTTAACATTTATTTTCAACCGCATCCGAGAATCCTCCTCTGCGCCGATGCCCTCACAAATATGCTGGAAAACAGTCCCGCCCGGCGCTGTATCACGGCCCGCATAAACTCTCATCAGGGTTCCTGTTTTGCGACGAATCGCAAAATGGGTCGTGCGGGATTTTGCTGTCCGGCAGCGGGACGAGAGCAATACTGACAGCGAATCGAGCCGTAAGAAATTTCCAGGGCGGCAAATAGTACAGGTCGGCATTGCGCTTGATTCGTGAAATAATCCTTGTGTTGAGAAGTGCTTCCCGGCAAATGCCCTGCCTGAATGAGATTTGAGGTACTTCTCGAATGCGACGGCCTTGTCTTTGCATCGAAAAACCGCAGTCATACATCGCAGAAAAGCCCGGCTTCACAGTTAGCACTGTTCCGCCGCGGCGGTCTTCGTTCACTGATAAACGGCGAACGAAGAATGGAGGCGGGGGGATTCGAACCCCCGTGCCGAGATGTTTCAAGCCAGGCATCTACATGTTTAGTCGCTTTATTTTTGATTCGCCTTGCCAACGCCAAACGACAGGCCGATGGTTCGGCTATTTCGGTATAATCTTTTCCCGCCGGCCCCGAACAAACCGTCGGGAGCAGCCCACTATCTGGCGCCCTTGCCGAACCCGTGAGCGTGGTCAGGCAGGACGAGCCGCCGTATTAGGCAGCCAATCGCAACTGTGAGTTGCCAATTACATTGTTGCCGGATGATTAGCCAGGCCAACCGGCGTCCTGGACATGCAGCTTGGCTTTTCGGCCATCCGGTCGAAGCCATTCGCCCCCATATTTAGTTTTCAAATAAGCCGGGATACGACTGTAGTGAAAGATTTTCTCGACAAATCATTATATCATACACTATGCCGCATTGCCAAGCCGATTTTTTCGATTTTATTGTCGTTAGAATCAGCTCTTGGAACCTATCTGAATACCCCCTCGCGCTCCGTCATTGCGAGCACCTCACCTGATTCTCAGGATGCATGCAAAAGAAATTGTCTCCGCGAAGGGGCAAGCTCGCGATGACAAAAAGCCGCTCGCAATAACGGGATATCGCAAATAGTTATTCGGATAGGCTCTAAATAGGCGACTCAAAAGTGTACCGTCCCGAACCCACTTCAAACACAGCCGTCTCACCCACTTGCCGCAGCAGTTTCACTCCGTCAGCTTTTTTGGCTCGAGCGCCGCTTTCGATAATACCCTGCGCATCTGATGTCGGCACATACACCGTCGCCGTCGTATTCGCCGGTATCAGCAGCTCCATCACCAGCCCGTCTCCGTCCCTTCGCCAGGCGCTTTCTATTCGCCCATACATACAATCGTGTTCCGCCCTGACCCACTGCAGGTCCCCGACTATGTTAGGCCGGATGATAATCCGCTTAAAGCCGGCCCCGGCCGGGTCGGGATTTATACCCGCCAGTGCCTTGTAAAACCACGCACTGATATCACCGTAAAAAATATGGTTATGAGAGCTCTTGCCCGCCCAGTCTTCCCACAGCGTCGTGGCGCCTCGCTCAATCCAGTCACCGTAGCTCGGCGGGCTTGTCTGCGTCGCTATCCGGTAAGCCGTCTCCGCTCGTCCGTTCTGCGTCAGGGCGTTAAAGATATGCTTCGTGCCCACAGGCGAAGCGTCAATATGCCAGAGGCGCTTTTCGATGTCCGCATTGAGATTGTCCGCCACTCGCATCCTTTCTTGCTTCGGGACCAGTCCCTGATACAGTGCAGCGCTCAAACTTCGCTGACTGCCGTCGCCATACACACCATCGCCCCTGTAGAACGTTTTATTAAATGCCCGCCGAATATCTGCCGCAAGCCTGGCATACCTGCCTGCCTCTTTGCTGTCGCCGAGCAGCCGAGCCGCCTCTGCCAAAATCTTCACATCGACGTAATAATACGAAGTTGACCTCAAAGACGCATTCACAATATGCCCTTGCGCCCTGCTGCGAAGAAGCTCAACATACGCTTGAAGCCCCTCGTAATGCCCTGTGAGAATTCGCTCGTCGCCGCAGTACTCGTACACATACCAGGGAATCAGAAAATACGCACTCGACCACGCCGCGCTGTTCCAGCGACCGTAACCCCAGCCCGGGGTCGGAATTATCCCCGGCAGCTCACCGTCCGGACACTGCTCGTCTGCGAAATCGTCCATCCACTTCGTGTATGCAGCAGCCGCGTCAAAATCGTACAGCCCCGCCTCAGCCGCCAGATGCGCATCACCCGTCCAGCCGTTCTTCTCCCGATGGGGACAATCAGTCGGATACCCGTGAAAATTACTCACATAAGACCACAGCGTCGCCTGCTGTATCCTGTTCAAAAGCCGATTCGAACACTCGAAACTTCCCGCCCGTTCAAATGATGTATGAACGACCTTCGCCAGAAGATTATCCGCCGTCGGCCTGCCCGGAAATCCCGTCAGTTCAACATACCGAAACCCGTGATAGACAAACCTCGGCTCCCAGAACTGCCGCCCCTGACCATTCAGGATATATGTATCGGTCTGAAATTCCCACTGATACGTGAACATACTGATATTCTCCGTATCCAGCGTCCCGTCCGCGTATAGACGCTCGCCGTATCTGAGCTTAACCTGTGTCCCCGCCGGGCCTGAAACCGAAAGCCGGGCCCAGCCCGCTATGTTCTGACCGATGTCAAACACGAAAACCCCCGGCTTCGGCTCGGTTACTTTCACCGGCCTGATGGTCTTCATTACCTTGATTGCCGGCAGCATCTGTGCCCTGAGCCGGCCCTCAGGGCCCCGTACGACCACCGCATCGGCCCACGCACTGTCATCGAATCCGCACTTGTTCCACCCGGGCATCTCACGCCTGGCATCATAGACCTCGCCGTTGCGAATACCCTCAAAGATAATCGGCCCCCTGCCGGCCTTCCAGCTTGAATCGCTCACTATTCGTTTCGATGTCCCGTCCTCAAAGTCCACCTCAAGCTGACATATCACCGCAGGCCTGTCCCGCCAGGGCGCCTTATCGAAATTCCACGTCGCAAACGTGTGCATATTGTACCAGCCGTTACCCAGCACCACGCCCAGGGCATTGTCGCCCTGCAAAAGCCCCTCGGTAACATCGTATGTAACGTACAGCACTCGTCTGTCGTACCGCGTGAACGCCGGGTCCAGAACGTGGTCACCGACCTTCCTGCCGTTCAGATACAACTCGTAATATCCAGGCCCGCAGATATAGACACGAGCTTTGCTCACTTTCTTGTCCAGTGAAAAGCCCCTGCGAAAGAACGGACTCGGCTCCACCTGTGCATCCCTGTCTGTCCATTGTATGGTCTTGCTGAAATGCCGTCTCGTCCGCTGCTCCCAGTCGTAAACCTTTGGCCCGCTTATCCACTCGCCCCGCCAGTCCTCTCGCCTCAACAGCCCCATCTCGGCGTACGCCGGCTCGCTCCACTTGCTAACCGTGCCTTGCCTGTCCCAGACGCGAACCTTCCAGAAATACCGCATCCGCGACTTTAGCGATTTGCCCCCGTAAACGATATGTATCGACTGCTCAGAGCCGACCTTGCCGGTGTCCCACAAATCGCCCTTATCCTTATTGAGCTTCTCACGACTGCTCGCAGCGAGAATCCGATATGCCCCCTGCCTCCACCCTCGCCCCCTCGCCTGCGTAACCCAGCTCAGCCGAGGCCTGACCACATCAATACCTACGGGATTTACGTGATATTCACACCGAAGCTCTTTTACCCTCGCGCTGCTGTCAGCAGGCCCCACACAAACCTGCGTTGCCGCACAGCCGGCTAAAATTATTCCCGAAATCAACAGAAAAATAAAACCTCTCACAGTCAAACCCCCTTACCTGAACTGGTTTTCAGAATTGACGTTCAGAATGTCTCGTCCGAGCCGCCGTAGATAAAACGCATCTCGCCGATATTCGGAACCACCGCATACCGAGAGCGAGCAAAAGGCCGAAATCCCGCAGGCCAATAGACAAACAACGCCTTGCCCACAAGATACTCGCGCGGCACAACACCGTAGCGGTATTTCTTGCCGTTATTGCCCCTGCCCTTGCGGCTCCACCACCTGCCGTCCTCGCTGCGGGGACTGTTGTCGCCCAGAACAAAAAACTCGTCTTCGCCCAACTGCAGCGGATTACCCTCCGTGGCCCGGCCGCGGTCGTTCAACTGTGGATTCCTCGATGTGTAATGAATGTCCCTGAAAATCGCAATATGCAAAAGCTCGAGCTTGCCGGCGCCGAATATTTTTACCTGCGGCTTGATTTTTGTCCTTCTCGGCCCCGCCGCATTCGGTTCCCGGCCCATATCATACTCCAGCTTCTCATCCCCAAACTCCAGAACCAGCCGATGGTCCAGGTTCGCAAACCGCATAGGTACGTGTTTGCCGCGCATCGGCTCAGCCGCATACCCGCTGGCCAGAACCTTCTCGCCGTCTTCACTTTCTACGGCGATATTCATCTGCCCGCCGTAGTCGTACCATCCCCGATACGTCCTGCCATACTTGCTCAGCGAAATTCCAATATCCCCGGTCAAATCGCTCGATTTGACCCAGAAACGCACCATCAAATCGCTGCAGTAAGGAAGATACCGATAATCCCCCACGCCGTCGTATGCGTAAGTCGCCCGAAAATCGTTCCCAAGCGAGGTGTCGTAGGACAACGTGCTAATCTGCTGCGCAGCGCTGTCCAGCACAAAAACCGCTGCGTTCGTCTCGTCAACCTTCCATTTTGAGCCGTTGCTGTTGTGAAAGGGCCGGCTCCACTTATGCCCGTTAAAGGCCGGCTCGTCGGGCCGAATCGGCTGGTAGTCGTTGTCATATACCGGCATCCACAACTTCTGCTGAACCTTCGTCGGTTTTCGGCTTATCTGGTCGTTTATATAGACATCACCGTCGATTATCTCCACCTTCTCGCCGGGCCTGCCTACGAGGCGTTTGATATAGTTCTCAATCGGGTTCAGTGGGTTTTTGAATACTATTACGTCCCACTGCTTCGGCTCGAAAAACTGATAAAAGCACTTCAAAACTAAAATGCGGTCGCCGTTCGAGATAGGCATCCTCCCGCCGGTCGGCTGATAAAACCCGCAGCTCGGGCACCTCGAACGCCGAAATGGCAGAGCGCCTCTCGGTATCGTGTCCCGGGACACACGGAAATTGCCGAGACCGTAGCGGTACTTGTACCCGCACTGCGGACACCTGAGACGAAAATGCGCACCCATCAGCGTATCCGCCATACTCCCGGTCGGTATGCGGAACGCCTCCATTACGAAGGCCCGGAAAACAAACGCCAACACAAAGGCCGTTATCAGCCACTCGAAGGTATTTGCTATCTCGGCAATTCTGTCTTTCTTTCGACCGCTCACACCCGATTTGCTCACCGTCATTTCTTCCCCACAGAGTCTCTGAAAACAAAGCGTCTCAAATACCAAGCACCCGCCGGCATACAAACCCGCTCTTAATCGGAATCCGCCGGGCGGCAAAAGAAGCAGCAATTATGCAGTCTATTTACCGCCCGGTCAAGACACATTTTGCTGTTCCACCCGTCAAAATCCCATTGGAACAAATTGACCATTGGAGTGGGAACCGGGCGCATTTTAATTTGAAGCGCAACACCCGGCTATTTTTATCAGCCCGGTATTGCGGGCTGGAGTTTATCGCTTTTAGCATCCCAGACAGCTTCAAATACACGAAAAAAAATTTAATAAAAATTGCTTGCCGCATAGAAGTCGTTGTAGTATAGTGATTTGCAGTACGAAAGTGCCTTTGCCACCGCCGGTTAGTGCAATAACTTTGAACGGGCACACTACGAGCGGACGGATTGTGGAGAGAACTATGTCCTCCAAAAAAAAACGCTCACCTGCGAAAAATGGCCTTGCCACGCCAAGGGTGGAATAATCAGGTTTGCTAACTGCTCTTTCTTGAAATGAGGTAGTGTATGGCAACTGTCACAAAGAAAGAACTCATTGACCGGATTGCAAAGCAAACACAAGCCAAGCGGCTTACCGTAAAAAGCATCATACAGGACTTCCTCGACGAGATTACCGCCGAGCTGTGCAGCGGAAACCGAATCGAGTTCCGCGATTTCGGCGTCTTTGAAACCAGAACGAGGGCCTCACGCGTCGCTCAGAATCCAAAGACCTTGGAGCGGGTTAACGTCCCGTCGAAAAGAGCCGTAAAATTCAAGATGGGCCGGCTTATGAGAGAAAGCCTCAGCGCCCCTGCACCGCAGCCGACGCAGTCACCAAAAACTTCCTGACCGCCGGCTCAGGTAAAATGAAACTTATACACAACTGAATTATCCGTATGAAGCTGCAGCTCGAAAAACCAAAAAACATATCGGTCCGTATAACACATACGTTGCCTTAAGGGTTGCAGATGAATTTTTTGTTTCGCTATGGTAGTTCAAGAGGTGTGTAGTATGTCAGAGGGAACGGTTAAATGGTTCAACTCAAGGAAGGGCTATGGTTTCATTGCCACCACCGACGGCAACGACGTCTTCGTACATTATTCCAATATCGCCGGTGATGGATACAAAAGTCTTGCAGAAGGCGACTCTGTCAGCTTCGACATCGTTGAGGGTGAAAAGGGGCTCAGGGCGGAAAACGTAGTACAACTGACAACGGAAGCCAAGAGCTGACCGGCTCCTGCCAGGGCTCGCAATTTAATCGGTTTGTCCGCTTTTTGGCCCTGCGGTTTGCTGCAAACGCCCGGCGGGGAACTGCAACGCCGCAATCACGCCCAAAACCAATCCTGTCCGCCTTTACCGGTTTTGCGCCCAACACAATTTCCATAATAACAAAAATCCTCGCCGGAGTTTACCGTACAGCCGGTTGTTCACAGCCCTGTTGCCGTCAAAATTAAGTCCTTAAACATCCCGTTTTTTCCCCTTGCAAGCCAAACACTTTTCTGCTATGAATAATTCCCGGACGGTAAATGAAAAGCCGTTATATGACCTGTTCTAATTATGCTTGCTTCTGACGTTAAATCCGGTCTCGACTGCAATGTGCTCGTCCTGAACAAGCACTATATGGCTATCCGCATCATCGGAGCCAGAAGGGCATTCTCCCTGCTGTGCAGAGAGCTTGCAGAAGTCGTCTCCCTCGAACAGGGCCGCTACTCGAACTACGACTTCCAGAGCTGGTGCGAGGTAAGCGAGCTCAAACGCTTCTTCGAGCCGGACGGCCAGGACTGGGTCTCTACCGTCAACTTCTACGTCGCCGTGCCAAGAATCATTCGCCTTCTGTTCTACGACCGGCTGCCGAGAAACGACGTCAAGTTCAACAGAAGAAACATCTTCGCAAGAGACAAGAACCGCTGCCAGTATTGCGGCAAAAAACAGCCCACCAGCGAGCTTTCGCTCGACCACATCATACCGCGAAGTATGGGAGGAAACTCAACCTGGACAAATATCGTCTGCGCCTGCACAAAATGCAATGTCAAAAAAGGTGGCCGAACACCAAAACAGGCCGGCCTGACGCTTATTCAAAAACCCGTCAAACCGAAAAAAAATCCCCTCATACACCTCCACCTCGGACACCAGCGATACCAAAGCTGGAAGCAGTTCCTCGACAACGCATACTGGTCCGTCGAGCTAAAATAACGCCGGATTCACCACTGCCTCGCCGCTTGAATATTACCGACACACTCGGCCAAAACCTTGTATCCCGAGGGAACGTCCACCCGATAACGAATCTTATCCTCACTACGATGCCACCTCACCCAAACCATTCCGTCCGGCGTCGGCATCTTCCCTTCGCACCAGTCAAGCCCAACGTCGCCGAACCGCAGCTCGACTACCTTGGCCTGCTGGTCAATTCTGCGAACGCCTAAAAAATCCCTGTACAGAAAGTGCACAACATACGATGCAAAACCATGATTGCAGCTCGCCGTAGCCCCGATGTTTTCCCACATCGTCCCCGTCCGCTCAGCCATATAGTAATAGTAGTCAACAAACTCCTCTTTAAGCTGTCTCAAAAGACCATACCGGCTCAGAAGCTCTAATCGCATCCAGTTGCCCACCATCGCATTCGCAGGATATATCTCAGGATACGCCCCCGTCTTCGCCCGGCCGGGCCCAAACTTCGTAAGCAGTTTCTTCCAAAGCTCCGCGTCCGTCTCCTGCGTCGCCGCGTTAAAATAAAAGGCATAATCCTGGCACGACTCCGTCCGATTCCGCGTCACCTCCAGCTTGCCGTCCTTGGTCACCGCGTTATCTACAAAGAACTCCCCGTCGTATGACTGCTGCCTTATCGTATCACGCAGCTCTTTTGCCTTCGCAGTCAAATCGCTCCGATTGTACATCCTGCCCGCCGTATCAAGCATCTCCGCATAAAGCATATTCGTCGGATAATTCACATTCTGCACAAATCGGTTCGCCAGCGACCACTCCACAAATATCCACTTCTCCAAATCCTCAAGCAGACCGTCCTCGTTCTCGAATCCCTTGAAATAATCCAATAACGCCGTCACCTTCGGCTTCAACGCATCCGCAAGCTCACGGTCCCCGCTTCGCTGAACGTAATTGTCAATCTCTATCACGAACCACATCGCCCAGTTCGGTATGAAATTCCCATCGCAGTGGTCCGCCGGATAACACATCGGTATCATCCCCGCAGGAAGCTGCTCAAGCTGCGGTGCAAGCAAATAATTCTCATAGTAATTCCTCGCCACCCTGCTCGCCCCCGTCAAATCGTATTCCACCGTCGCCGTCCGCAAACTGTCCAGCAGCCACCCCGCCCGCTCCCGACTCGGACAATCCATGAAGATATCGACGGCATTTTGCTTGTAGGTCTCGCGCCCCGCCTCGAATATCGCGTTCAATCGCCGGTCACCGCACGAAAACTGCGCACCATCTACATCAGGGTTCGCATATTCCCGCAGATATACCTTCCGTATCTCGCAGTCCCCCTCCAGAACCGTCAGCTTCACATATTTCATCGTGTATGGCTCAAACGACTCCAGGTTATAAAGCCCCGGCTCAAGCTCGTAACCCACGATATTCACACAACCCATCCGCGTAAAATCAACGTCCCCTTCTGTAAGTATCTCATCGAACGTCACAAACAGCCGCGTATTCTTTCGGCACCAAACCTGCACCCCCACAAAGCCCGTCAGGTTCGTACCCATATCAAGTATCTCGAACGAATTGTCGCCCAGCAATAGCGACTTCTCGGGTGCGCACGTCTCGTTTAGCTCCGTAACATCCTTCGACTTAATTTTCTGCAGCTCTATCGATGGAATAACCTCCAGCTCCTTCTCCTTAAAACCCTTTAGCTTAGGCCCAATACCCGTAAGCGACCGGTCCCGCCACGGCTTCGCCGGCATAACATTTCTTTCTATGCCCCCGCGCGATACACAAGCCAC
>Ga0315538_1002415_pt1 | contig 10466 bp, 10 predicted proteins | sample SalMarSW160230MG_2_FD_203834 | JGI IMG/M metagenome (GOLD analysis project Ga0315538, IMG submission 203834) | Salt marsh sediment microbial communities from the Plum Island Ecosystem LTER, Massachusetts, United States - Salt Marsh Sediment SW1601-230 ...
GGAAGGGAATATTTTCTATCTTACGACGAGTTCCCTTGGTTCAAAAACGCAACTGTTGCAGATATCCTGAACGTCGACCTCCAACACGGGTTCCACTTGCATTGGCCCACGCTCGATGTCGATCTCGATCTCCACTCCCTGGAGGACACGAGTGAAACGCCGCTTGTATATCAATAGGATCGAACAATGGGCTCAGCGTTGACCAGCTTCAGTACGCGCCTTATCAGGCGCTCACCTCGCTGGCAGGTTATCCGCGCCGGTGGGGTAGTGGAACGACGGCAAGCAGGCCGAGTTCGCCGACCGGAAGACGTATTCCGCCACGCCGGTGGTGCATGCGTAAAGACTGGAACCGGCCTGAACTTGTAGCCCGGTCGACGTGCTCTCAGGCGGGCATGGAGGGTATTATGTCGATCCATATAATATACGGTGATAAGAACAGCTTCTTATAGCAACGGCTTGATATCTCACTGCTTGCGCCGACAGGGATGCGCTATTGGCAGGCGTCTTATACGGTGGTCGCGTTTGGGGTGTCATGCGGATCGATATAAACAATGTTGGGGAAGGCCGGTGTTCTTCCGCGTGAGCTGGCAGAGAGGCTCGCCCCGATCGCTGGCTTCCGCAACATTCTCGTGCATGAGCACCTGGAGATCGATTGGAACGAGGTATTGAGGAACCTGCGGCGTTTGGGAGATCTGTACAACTTTATGGACCATGTCAAGAGATGGCTGAAGAACAGAACCTGCGTAGACTGAACCTGATTGGGCTTCCTACCGATAGGCAGGAAGAAGCGTAGGAGAACGAAATCCATGGTAATCCCCGAGGGAACCTAGTGACTTTCGGCTGGGGATACTAACCCGGCCGCTGACGGGGGTGTATTCCCCTATCAGTGGTCGGACAAAGACCAAGAATGAAGATGTGGCTCCGTGCCCTTCTGACCCCATGTCCTTCGCAGTATTAAGTGTCAATAGTAGACCCTCTTGCCTTTGCATACGCCTGGTACGAAGCTCTGCCAGGAGTGTTCAACAACCATGGGCGGAGTTGGAGGTGCCCAGTCGTTCGTTGGCATGTCCACGAATATGGGATAATATGGGATGTGGAACTGAGGTAAAAGGCTGATGCGACAATCGAAACAGGTCCTGGACAAGCTGTCGATCTACATCCCAAAGACCAGGATCGACCAGCGTCCTGTTGAACGACTCAACAAGCTGGAGGAGAAACGGGATCGCTCCGTCAACTACATCGTTGTCGAGGCGATAATGCAGTATCACGATCGGCAGGAGCGCGAGTAGAAATGGTCGCTTGGTCGGTTCTACTCCCTGCCCTTGGTCTCCTGCAAGGCATATGTATTGCGCTTGACAGATTCCTTCTCAATCGCGAGAAGGTGCGCCTCTACTACTTCCTTCTCGGTGTGTTGGGCAAGCTGGATGACTCCCCGGCAAGAGACTACCCCAAAGCAGTGGCGGCAGGCACCGTACGATTCCTGACACGGTTGGCTAAACCCCGCGGAAGTTACATCCTAGGCATTCTCCAGATCGTGTTTCTCAGCTGCACACTTACATTCGTGGCCCTCGTGGTGGGAAGCCTGCTTGACCCCTCTTCATGGGAATCCCTGGAATCCCTATCGTTTAACATCGAGTACGTCTTGAACTTCAAAGACCTTTGGCAATTTCTCGCAGTCAATCTGATCTTTGATAGCCTTACTCTTCTCTCCACCGCTTGGCTCTTACGAAAACTGGTGCGGGGCAGCTATCGTCTAGCCGTCCCGATCATCTTTGCAGATGCGGTGCTTGCGGTGCTCTTTGCGTTCTCTTGCCTTGAGATGGTGTCCCTGGTACATGCGGCAATCTGGGAATACGATTTCTCATTAATAGTGGTTAGTAAGAGCGTGCTCGCCGGGGATGTAATTCCAGCGGCACTTGCCTTTGCATCAACAACGCTGATCCCCACCGTTTTGTACCTCGCACTGCTATTGGCTCTCCTTGCGGCGAAGCCGATTGTCTCCGCCGGCAGAACGCTCGTGCTGTGCCTTATTAAGCGAGCAACTGAGGTAGACGATCCAAAGGAGTTGATCGTGTTCACGCTGACAGGTTCGCTGATCTCTGTATGTGCTCTTGTCATCTGGTCAGCCATCGCAATCGCGAAGGCAGTCGGGGAATAGGTGGTGGGCATTGGGCCTAGTGGAGGCCCACCCAGGCGTCTCTCGTCTATATCGCTCCCTGCGATAGAACGCCTCCGCCTTTCCAATCGCTTATTGAACAGAGATTCTCAACGGAGGTTGAACGGAGGATGTCACGTGTCGCGTGGGCGCAATACCGGTTCCGGGGACAACCGGTTCCGCGGTTCCGGGGACACCATACTTATCTTTTGCTTGTAGGCACAGACAAGAGTAAACGGTTCCGGGGACACCATACTTATCTTTTGCTTGTAGGCACAGACAAGAGTAAGCTCAAGATATGGCAAGAATTGCGAGGGTAGTAGCTCCAGGGTCTCCTCATCACATAACGCAACGTGGAAATCGTCGGCAGGAGACTTTTTTCTGCGACGAGGACTATCGGGTGTACCTAGATCTGATGGCAGAATGGTGTTTTCGTTGCAAGGTGGAAGTATGGGCCTATTGTCTGATGCCGAACCACGTTCACCTGATTGCAGTGCCGGAATCAGAGGATGGGTTACGGCGGGCGATCGGTGAGGCACATCGGCGGTACACGCGGCGAGTGAACTTTCGCGCGGGGTGGCGGGGGCACTTATGGCAGGGGAGATTTGCCTCGTTTCCGATGGATGAAAGTTATCTATTAGCGGCCGCACGGTATGTGGAACTCAATCCTGTGCGAGCGGAGCTTGCCGAGAAACCGGAGGTATACCCATGGAGTAGTGCGGCTGCGCACATGTCTGGCCGCGATGACGTACTTGTAAAGGTCTCGCCTCTTCTTGAGATGGTTGGAGATTGGCGGGAGTTTCTTTCGGAGGCGGTCATGGAGCAGCAAGGGGAGGAGATACGCCGCCATGAGCGTACAGGGAGACCACTGGGAGATGAGAATTTCGTGGTTGAACTTGAGAAGGCATTGGACCGTATTCTCCGATGCCAAAAGCCAGGGCCAAAACGCGAGGTCAGCCAGAGATAAGTATGGTGTCCCCAGAATTTCACGAAGCACGCACGCTTCTGCCAGGCGAAGCCCGGTGTCCATCATCAGCCGGAGCATGAGGCGATTTCGCTCGCCGGTTGGATAGCGGGGATTGGGTTGCCGGAGGAGCGCCGCTTGCTCGTCCGCTTCCAGGATCTCGGGTATCTTCCGCCCTTGCCGCGCGCGCTTCTCCGTCATCAGATCTCCCCTTAGAGTTCGTCTATTCTATCTTCTGCGAACTGTATCGCAGAGCTTGAGGAGCTTCGCCTATGATGTCAAGGGAAAGCGAACTGATTCGCGTCAGATGCCCGTGTTCGTCCGAGGGAGATTGTTGGCACCGCGCAGCTTCGTGAAAGGAGAAAGGAGGCCGAGCTACACTCGATCCGCTACGCACACCACACTGGGAACAACCCCCTCCCCGCTCGCTCCCGCGAGCCGACTCTCGGGGCCTCTCAGTCGATCGACGGCGGCACTGCGCACTCGCCTCTGATGTTGCCGCAACTCTCCTTTGCCCTCGATCGGCGGGCCGCTACCACACGCTCCGGAAGGGTCTGCTGGAGCAGATTCGCCCTGTCGCCCGTGGACGTGAGCGTACGGTGCCCTGCGTGTGGCTTCAATGACTGGCAACCTGGCGAGATCATCACAGCCCCACGAAGAGTCCAAGGAAGTCCCGACCTCGCGGGCCCATCTATGCCCATGATCCAGTTGGTCTGCAAGCACTGCGCGAACACACGACTATTCGCAGCCGTCCCCATCCTCGGGAAGGGAAGAAATATTGCCGCGCTCGGACTAGCACCCGCTTTACGGGAACGTAGAGATCATCTGACGGCCCTCTGAGATTCAGTTTCTCTGCATTGGTTTCACTTTCTCGCAATCACCTAGTGACTCGTCTTCACTTTCAGGATAGTATGAGTCTTGCAATCCAGGCTGAGGGACAGGCGCGCGTCATGTCAACGCAGGGCTTGGAGCGTTGAGTCTGGTGGAATGTCTCTATCCTCCGCTCTAGGCCCCACCTCCTGACTAGATGACAGAAGGATTAGCTACAATTCCCGCCGGAGTGGAGACGCCATGATGAGCGCACGGCGATTCCGCCGTTGCTTCTTCCCATCCACCACCGTCGCTGTCACCGTCTCTCCGCACGTGAAAGCAGCAGAACGGAACGCCTGGCTGGCCGGGCGGGCAGTCCGGATTGACTATCCATCTCTGAACTCTATACTCTGGTGGACTTCGGAAGGCCGCGTGGCCTTCCCACAGGCCAGCCGGGTTCCTATACTTACTCCCGGAGAGACTGTGGGGGACGGCCGTCGGGTGGAGCGCTTGGGAGCAGTGCATCCTCGGCGGTACAAAGGGAAAGTTGGTGGTTCGGATGATGAAACAACTCATTGACATGCTGCTGCGGGGCGAAGACCTAACGTCCGATGAAGCGTGTCAACTGATGGACACGATAATGAGCGGCGAAGCAACCGACGCCCAGATCGGATGCGTTCTCACAGCTCTTCGCATGAAGGGAGAAACCACTGACGAGATCGCCGCCTTCGCGAGCGTCATGCGCGAGAAGTCCGCTAGCTTCGCCCCTTCCGTCGAAGGGCTTGTCACTGACACGTGTGGAACAGGGGGCGCCAAGCTCAAGATCTTCAATGTATCCACCGCAGGGGCGTTTGTGGCAGCAGGAGCCGGAGTACCCATCGCCAAGCACGGCAACAGGTCCAACACCAGCCCGTCAGGCAGTGCGGATGTCCTGGAAGCCCTTGGGGCCAAGATCGACGTCCCTCCAGCGCGAGCGAAGGAACTGCTTGAAGAGATCGGGTTCACGTTTCTCTTCGCCCCGCTATTCCATCCAGCGATGAAGCATGCGATAGGACCGAGAAGGGAGCTCGGAGCTCGGACAGTGTTCAACATCCTCGGGCCACTGACAAACCCCGCCGGAGCCGCTGCACAGGTTATGGGGGTCTTCTCAGAGAGTCTTGTCCGCCAGCTCGCGCCGGTTCTGGAGCGTCTCGGCACGAAGAACGCGCTTGTGGTGCACGGCGTGGATGGGCTCTGTGAGCTTTCGACCACAGGAAGGACAGTTGTGGGCGAGTTCCGAGGTGAGTCGGGAATCGATTACTATGAAGTAGTCCCCGAGGACTTCGGAATCGAACGCGCAAGGCCAGACGAATTGGCTGCCTTGGAGCCATCAGAAGGCGCAGATCTGGTGCGATCGATCCTGGAGGGACAGTCTGGTCCCCATCGCGACATAGTTCTTCTGAACGCCGCAGCCGCCATCTACGTAGCCGAAGAGGCGTCCTCGATTCGGGAGGGAGTGGCCCGCGCAGCGGAGAGCATCGACTCGGGTTCAGCGGGAAGGAAGCTGGAGGATTACATCGAGGCAACCAACAAGGGAGGGTAGCGTGCCATCTTCGTTCCTGTCGTGGCTTCATCCCTCGCAGTTCGAGCTATACAACAACGTTCTGGACTTCGTCATCATCATCGACCAGAAGTCGAGGATCCTGTTCCTCAACGCGAGCTTCATCGAGCATGGAGTCGTAGACCCGAGGGAGCGTCTCAGGGGAGAGAGTCTGTACTCGGCATTCCCGTCGTTCGCAGACGAGGGGATGCCGCAGTACATAGAGACCGTACTCAGGGATCGCCAAGCGCTAGATGCTGGAGTCATCGTTCACAGGACCCGGCGCGAGCTGATACCAACTCAGTACAGACTCAAACTCACACCTCTTTCACCTCGGCGAGGGAACGGTGTCGGGATGATAGTCCTCTGCTTCGACTGGGTGGGCAGAGAGGAGAGGTACGCACAATTCAATGACGTCCTCCGACAGATCATTGTGCATCGCATTAAGATGGACGCAAGTCGAGCGGCGCGCGGATTGAATGCATTGGTCAGGCGAATGCGGGAGCATGGCTACAATGGCGGCGCCCAGGAGGAAACGGAGAGGCTCCTCAACAGGCTCATGAACATCGTAGATACCGGAGACAAGGTCGCACTGGTTGGTAGGGCAACCGGGGTGCTGGAGCCAGTAGAACTACGTTCGCTCGTGGATCAGATTCTCGGGGCGAAACGAGCACACCGGCGCGATTGCACGTTCAACAACGATGTGCCAGACGACCTATCGATTGTGAGTAGTGTGTCCCTGTTGGAGGAGTGTATCGGTGAGTTCGTCCAGAACGCGTGCGAGGCGATGGAAGCCAAGTCATCCGTCAGTGTGGGAGCATTGCCTTCTGATGAGATCGCGGGGATCTCCATCGTGAATACGGGTAGTAGGATCCCGGATAAGGTCCTGGAACACATGCTGGCTGGGAAGGCTCTGGAGCCTAATCTCGAACGCCAATCCACTGGGCTCGGCGTACTCATGGTGAAGATAGCCCTAGCCACGTACTACAATGGGAAGTCGCATGTTGAGATAGCGAATACTGTGGACGGAGTTCGAGTCCTGATTCGCATTCCAAGAGTCGCGGAAAGGGAGGGAGGCAACGGTGAGTAGTTGGCCACTTGTGCTTTGCATTGTGGATGACCACGTCGACGATGTCGTCGACCAGCTCAGAGACGAAGGTTTGGACGGGAGCGAGTTTGATGTCCACACGGCTACGAACCGCAAGGACGGCCTGAGCCTCATCATGACGGAGAGGCCTGACGTTGCAGTCATCGACCTGTTCCTTCCCGAGAACGGGGAGACTTCCGATCAGCTTCGGTGTACGGATCCGAAAGTCGGGGAGGCGTTGCTGCGTGACATCGGCGAGTTCAATCGGATAGCAGGCTTCGAGATCCAGACTGTCCTCATCACTGCATACGCCGAGAGCGTAGGAAGAGCCATTGACGGTATCATGCCTGCGCCTGTCGTGATAGAGAAGAACGGGAAGGGAACGTATGTCGGCAGGCTGCTTGAGACTCTCTTGCGGATAGGGAGTGAGCTTCGTCGCCACGGACCATGTGGGTTCTACAACCGTCACCTTGAGGTTGAATACAAGGGCGGAGTAGACGAGTTCGATGATGAGGCAGAGGAGTTGATCTGCAAGCTACTGCCTGATGCGAGTTGCGCCGAGGTGTTCCCTGTCATCCCCGGGCTGAGCGATGCAAGCGTGTACTGCGTTGAATGGGAGTCCGCAGTAACGGAGACCTTCGGGAGGCCGCATCTCCTGAAGGTCAGCCGTAATTGCCGTGACGTTCAGATAGAGGTTAGCAAGTTCTACGGGTTCGTGAAGGGCCAGATGGATCGGGAGTACTACCTTGACATTTCAAGGCCCAGCAGTGCGGGAGACTGCTATCGTGCAGGTTCTTACTGCGGATTCCTGGCGAGTTTCGGTGAGGCGCGGAGGGAAACGCTGCAGGATCTCTCGAGGGCTTTCTCCAACCTGGACAAGCCGCTGGACTTCGTTGCAGGCCTCCTGAAGACGCTCTTTGTCGATTGCCTTGACACGTGGCAGGAGTGGCGAGTAGCTCCCGAAGCTATAGGCGAATACTACAGAAACTTGCGTGTGAACGATGAGCCCTTCATCGATCTTGACGCTTGCCAGGATCGCTTCGCGGATCTCGCGCAACTCATGGGACACGGGGCAGGTGCATCCTGGATCGAGCAAGAGGGGAAGGGTCAGGTGGAGATCCTTTCCCCCACGGCGATAGTAGGCCGCGTTTGTCCTGGCCCCAGGATCCAGATCTACCAGAGACTTGGACACGGGGACCTGCACGGACGCAACGTACTAGTCGGTGACACAGATAGCCGAATACGGCTCATCGACTTCCCGATGGTGCAGGAGTACCACGCTCTCTTCGATACAGCCCGGCTCGAGAGCTATGTCGTTGTCGAGGTGCTCCCGCGTATCTCTCTGAAGAACTTCGCGAAACTCATGGATGCCTTGGCTTCGCAGCCATCTCTGGAAGAGGAGATCTCGGATGTCAGGCTAGGTAGTAGTAAACGAGCACGGAGGGCTTTCGGGATCGTCAAGCTCATCCGGAAAGCCTCATCCGAATTCAGCTGTTCGAAGAGACTCACCGAGTACCTGTACGCCCTGCTCTTCCACTTGCTGGCTCACTACCAGCTCCCGCATCTGTCCACCTGGCAGCTGAAGAGAGTCGCTGTTGCGACTTCCCTAGTCGCAAGGACTCTTGGCAGACGCTGATGAAGAGCCGATCTGCCGCTCGTGCGCCGTGCGTCATTCTCGATCTGGACGGAACCTTAGTCGACTCGAAGGCTGCGGTTGTCGCAGCCTTCGCCTACGTTCTGAGCGAGTTCGAAGTTGATCCACTCGACACCGAGGTGATCATTGAACTGATTGGTGGACATAAGATCTGCGACGCGTTCAAGCAAGCTCTCCCTATCGCTAAGCACGACCGGCTTCGCGAGTGTGTCAGCGCATTTCGGCGGCGGTACCGAGAGCTGGAGCTTGCGAACGAAGTGCGCCTCTTCACTGGCGTGCACGAAGCGCTGGAGGCGCTTACCAACGCAGGCGTGAGGCTTGCTGTGCTGACAGATAGATCGCGGCAATCAGCTGAAACTACCCTCGTTCACTTCGGTATCGAAAGCCGTTTTGATGCTCTAACGAGTGCATCCGAGGTATCCAGAGGAAAGCCAGAACCGGACGGCGTTCTTCTACTCATTGCCATGATGAAGTGTGATCCGAAGGATGCAGTTGTTGTGGGCGATCGGGAGGAGGATATCCAAGCCGGCAATAGGGCGGGGGTATCCACAATTGCGGTAACCTATGGGTACGGCCGCCGGGAGGGTCTGTTGGATGCCGGTGCCAAGAGCCTTGTGGATAGTCTCCCTCAGCTCGTCCAAGTGCTAACCACCGTTTGAGGGACTCAGCGCGCGGATGCCAGTCTCAGTATCCTCCCGAAGCGATTCACTGACACACACGCACGCTCGCGAATCCTAAATCATCGCTGTCCCTAGCTTACGTGACCAAGATGAAGCGATGACTGAGGAAGAGAAGAAGAAATCAAGATGTCCGTGCCAGTACGCGGTCTTCACAGAATGCGTATTCAACCGGAACGGAGGATGGTCGATTCCCAGACCCGCGAGTTGTTGAGTGCGACAATGGGCGGAGTTCTTCAACTTGCTGGACTAGCTACTCAGGAATTCTCTGGTATTCTCTGACGAGCCGCTTGAGGAGTTCGTCGGATTCAACCTCCTCGGCTATTGTTATGGCTTCCTGATAGCGCTCCTTTCCGATCTCATGATCGCCTTGCGCCACAAACACAGCCCCGATGTTACCCAAAGCCATTGCCGCGCCGTGCGGGTCGCCGACTTCGCGCAGGATTACGAGGGCTGCTTCAGAAACCTTGAGCGCTTCATCCAGGTCCTCAGTCATTAGGAGCACGAATCCCATATTCCCCAAGGCTGTACCCTCACCTGGGGCTGCTCCCATCCGGCGATGCAGGACGAGAGCCTCTTCAAGGTAGTCCATCGCCAGGTCATACGAACCCTGGCCTGTATGTGCTGCTCCAAGATTGAGAAGAGTTGTTGCTTCGCCCGGCAAATCACCGATCTCACGACGCATCACCAGAGACTTCTCCATGAACTGAATGGCGAGATCGTACTGCTCAGTCCCTTCGTATACAGCTCCCAAATTCGAGAGAACCGTGGCTTCGCCTGGACGATCTCCGATGTCTCTGAATATGACGAGAGCCTCATTGCAGGGTTCAGGGTCAGACCTTCATTCTTAGGATTTCTACTGGTTCCTCGACCGACCGGCGGGCTGCGAAGACGGCGGACTCCGTTTGCGTCTTGTCGCACCGCATCATACCCAACACGGAAAATCCAGGGAGCGCCAACGCCGCTCGAACCCACGCGACAACGATGTCGCAATTTATCCTGCTCTCCTCTTGGATCGAGGGTTTTGTCACCGGAACAGGCGTGAATTCAGACAGTTCGAAGTCTCAAGTCTCCCAGAGTGTTCGGATGGGCACAGCGTAGAGTCCATCACCGAACCCGGCGCTCATCTCCCCGTCGTACAGCACGATGCCTGTGGTAAAGCGTTTCCCCGATGCCTGTCTCAGCTTTCGTAGGTCACATCGTCCAATTGCAAGTTTACGTGTCGGCTATTTGAAAGGTTACGCATCGACACCTGGGCGATTATCTCGACAGATACATCTCAGGTATAATCGCGGTATGGATATCATCGATAACGACGAGCTGCGGGAGAGGCTCAGCAAACTGGGAGCAACAAAGCTGGCGAATGCGCTGGCCTACCTTTCCTTGCGGACGGAAGGGGGCACCGAATACATGGAGGCGTTGCTTCTCACTCCGGAAGAGGCCCACAAGCGGTTTAAGGCCAAGTTGGCTGGTCTTAAGAGGAGGCGAAAGTACATCGACTGGCGCGCCGCCCCTGACTTTGCGCGCGAGCTTGAACTGA
>Ga0315538_1002416_pt1 | contig 10465 bp, 8 predicted proteins | sample SalMarSW160230MG_2_FD_203834 | JGI IMG/M metagenome (GOLD analysis project Ga0315538, IMG submission 203834) | Salt marsh sediment microbial communities from the Plum Island Ecosystem LTER, Massachusetts, United States - Salt Marsh Sediment SW1601-230 ...
CAAAAATTAAATTTTCGAAGGACAACCCCCAAGCAGGCTTGGGGGCTAAACAAAAGGACGGGAAGATGATTGCCCATCTATGGACTACGATTTTCGCTTTTTTGTTAGCTATCCTGGTTCAGAGCAGAGCGGATAATCCGGGCCCGCAGGGCATCCCTGTGGGTCGCATCCAGCGCTTTACCATAATTTAACTGCAGATGGGCCGGCAAAGTCAGCATAAACAGCCGATTTATAGTCTCAATGGTAAGCTCCTGATGTTTACTTGTGCTGCCGCCCTTCTTGCTGAACGTGCTCAGCGTATCAATCGCAGGAGTCGACGCACCCATATACTCTCTCATATTCAGGCCCATTCTTAAATGGCTCAGCAAGAATAGGGCTTCCTGCGAACTTATCAAGTGGGCGTTCCTCAACAACGCCACCGCACGAGAAATCTTATCATCAAGGAGGTCACTCTGTTTGGAGAGCAATTGATTTCTTGCGGCGTTCTCATAATCGACGATTTCCGGAATAATGGTGTTCTCAAACTGTGTAATGACATCCGACTCTGAGATGCCAAGTGTTATCTGATTTGAAATCTGATAGAAATCACCTGCTGCCTCTGTGCCCTCACCAAAAAGCCCCCTTACGGCGAGGTTCATATCCCTTGCTGCATTGAAGAACTTTTCAATTTGTCCGGTCATCTTCAAGGCCGGCAGATGCAGCATAACCGAAACCCGAATAGCCGTGCCCAGATTCGTGGGGCAGGCCGTCAGGTATCCATAGCGAGCACTGAAGGCATAGCTGACTTTGCGCTCGATCATATCGTCGATGTGATTTATCTGCTCGGCACATTTAGAAAGCTGCAATCCACCCCTCAAAACCTGAATTCGCAAATGGTCCTCCTCGTTAATCATAGCCGTGAAAAATTCGCGCTGAGCGATAACAGCTCCCCGCGGGCCTTTCCCGAAGGCATGGTGCCGACTGATAAGATGCCTTTCCACGAGGAAGTGTCTGTTGAGAACAGGCTCCTTATCCACACTGATATAAAAGACTTTATCACCAAGGTCCAGCGACATCAAAACATCTTTGAGCTTCTGAAGCAGCTCAGCCTTTTCGTCAACTGAGCAGCAGCTCAAGAATTTGTAACCGGCCAGATTTCTAGCCAGGCGAATCCGTGATGATATAACAATATCCGACAACGGTCCGGAGCCGCTAAACCATTCATTTATGCCACTGCTTATATCAGTCAGCTTCATATTTTCGTATTGCGTCGTGCGTATTGCGTATTGCGTATTTTTGGCTCATGTTTCAAACTTTTTTATTTTGTCTCTCAACTTCGCGGCCAGCTCGTAATCCTCGCTTCGGACGGCCTCTTGCAGCTTTTGGTGCAGCGTAATAATCTTTGCCTGCTTTTTTATGCCGGCTGAGGCTTTAGAAGGTACTTTGCCACAGTGAGCAGTGTTTCCGTTGTGAGCTTTTTTTATAATCTGTAGAAGAGATTTCTCAAAAACCTCATAATCATAAGGACAACCCAAAACGGCCTCTTTACGGAATTTATCCAATGTAAAACCGCAGTGCGGGCAGGAAGTCTTGGAGTCCTTCTCCGAAGAGCCAAACAGTTCCTCGTCTGTCGGCTGTACGGCAAGCAGACTGCTGAGCAGCTCATTTAAAGGAATCTGGCTCTTTACAGCAATTCCCTGCTCCTGCGCGCAAAGCTCACAAATATGCATCTCGGCCCGCACGCCATCAGTAATCTCGGTCAGGTGAATAGTCGCATCATTTTTGTTACAAATTTGACACCGCATATTCTCGATACTCGTTTCTCGATACTCGATGCTCGTCGAGTATCCAATATCAGATATAGGACAACCTGGTTACACAGATATCATACCAAAACTCTACCGGCCCCACAAGTTCCATCTCATCTTTGAAAATATCGTCAAATTTAGCAAGGCCCTGTAGAGCGAATTTTCCGGCACAGTCAATTTATCAGGCTGGAAGAAGTATTTTTTTGTATCCGCCGGCCTAAGTTTTTCCGTCGAATTTTACGGAACAGCCTGGTTCCTCTGCAACCCTGACAGCTTGAAGTTTGACACCGTCCGGTAGTTGGGGCTGAAGCTTTTCATATATGTATTTTGCCATATTTTCCGCCGTTGAGTCAGTCGTCCGAAAGTAATCGATACTGTCCAAAGTCACATTATCAAACTCTGCCACGATATTATCAAGCATCCTCTTTAGTCGGTGAAAGTCCATAACCATCCCCAAACTGCTTAACTTTTCGCTGCCGACATCAGTAATAATTGACCAGTTATGAGAATGCAACTGCTCTTTCGAGCCATCCTTTAAGGTCAACCGGTGCGATGCCCAAAAGTTCGTTTCCACGCTAACCGTGAACATTCCAGCCCTCATCCATCGATTCATAATCCTCAAGCAGGCTCGACATATCAGCTCAAGCACCCCTTTTATTTTTTTTAATGCGCTGTTTCAAACGTTTACGGACGTTTTCCGGAATCAGGTTTGAAAGGTCACCGCCCAGTGTGGCAATCTCTCGAATCAGCGTTGAACTTGTAAATCCGTACTGCTCGCTTGTCATAACAAAGACGGTTTCTATTCCTGCCACGGCTCTATTTGTCATAGCAAGCTGAAACTCATACTGAACGTCCGTAAGACTTCTCAGTCCCCGTAAAATAACATCTGCCTTTTTCTTTGCAGCATATTCAACGGTAAGCCCGTTGAAACTCTCTACCAGAACGCCCGGCATATCCGCTACCAATTCAGCTATCATCTCCACCCGCTCTTTAGGAGTAAAGAGCTGGTTTTTGACCGGACTTTGTCCGACTGCGACTATCAACTCGTCAAAAAGTTTCATTCCTCGACTGATAACGTCCAAATGCCCGTTTGTAATCGGGTCAAAGGAGCCGGGGAAAACCGCTCTTACAAACTTTCTATCCATCAACATTCCTTTGATAATTGATTATTGATGCGTGATTACTGATTACCCGTAACATGTTAAATTACCAATGATTAATAATCAATTACTTTTTCAGCCACCGGTCCAGCCAGCCGACCACGGTTTCGTGCCAAAGGATGGAATTTGCCGGCTTGAGTACCCAGTGGTTTTCATCGGGGAAATAGAGCAATTTACCGGGGATACCAAGGCGCTGCAGGGCGTTGAACGCGGCCAGGCCCTGGGTATCGGCAACCCGGAAATCCATCGCTCCGTGAATGACCAGCATCGGTGTTTTCCAGTTCTTAACGTAGTTGACGGGATTATGCTTCTTATAATGTTCAGGATTTTCCCAAGGAGTACCGAGATGGTCCCACTCCGGGAACCAGAGCTCTTCTGTGTCGAAGTAGGCCATCCGCTCATCAAGATTGCCATCGTGATTAACCATACATCGGAACCTGTCCGGCCAGTTGCCTGCTATCCAGTTAATCATATAACCGCCGAAGGAAGCACCCAAGGCTCCTACTCTATCGCCGTCCATCCACGGATAGCGTTTTAAGGCGGCGGCCAAGCCTTTCTTTAGGTCCTCCAGCGGCTTGCCGCCCCAGTCGCCCCGGATGGAATCGGTAAAGGCCTGCCCATATCCAGTGGAACCGTGAAAATCCACCATAACTGCGGCGTAGCCCGCCCCTGCGTAGGCCTGCGGATTCCAACGGTAATGAAAAACGTTTTCGAAAGAGCCCTGGGGACCGCCGTGAATCAGAAAAGCTACCGGGTACTTCTTACGTGGATTAAAATCCACCGGTTTGACCACGTAACAATAAATCGTTTCGTTGTTCCAGCCTCTGAAAAAGAACTGCTCGTATTGTCCTATCCGGGCGGCGGCGATTTTCTCCAAGTTGATATTGGTGATTTGGCGTATATTGCTGCCGTCAGGATTAACCGAATACAGTTCCACGGGACTGCGCAGAGAACTGAGGCCATAAATAATCTTTCTGCCTGCTACGCCAGACGAACTCACATTACCGTCTTTAACGACAGTACGCACTTTAGCCGTTTTCACATCGATAGCGAACAGGGATTTTTGGCCTATATTAGCTGCCGTCGCATAAATCGTTTTGCCGTCCGCCGACCAACAGAGCGATGAGGGGCTGCTATCCCAATTTTCTGTCACAATCCTTTTTTTGCCCTCAGGCCAAGACATCAAGACAATTCGAAAGCGGTCGGACTCGTAACCTGGCCTTGCCATTGCCAAGTAAGCGAGGGTCTTTCCGTCGGGTGAGAAAACCGGGAAGCTATCCCAAGCTTTGTTTTTTTCAGTCAGGCATTTCGGTGGTTTGGATTTGTCAACAGGTACCCAATAAAGGTCAAAGTCTGTCGACCACGGTTCCTGCCGGCCCACATCGCGTGCGGTAAAAATAAGGCCTTTGCCCTCCGGTGTAAACGTGATTTCCTCAGGGCCGCCGAATGGTTTGGAAGGTGTGTCGGCATCCATACCCTTTGTTCCCGTAAGACCTTGGCCCATCACGTCCACGGCCTGACCTCCCGCTGTGGGCATTACAAACAGATGTGAGCGCCGACCATCTTTCCATGTATCCCAGTGGCGGACAAAGATTCGTTCGTAAATCCGTCCGCTCGATTTTTTTGCCTCGATTTCGTCGAGTCTATCCTTTGTCTCGGAAGCTGTGTTGCAGTCGTGGAAGACTTCCATAGTAAAAGCAATGTGGCGGCCATCAGGTGAGAGGAGAAGATTTGCAACGTCAAGCGGCTCATCCGTAACCTGCTCGGCCTCTCCACCGTCAACGCGAATGCGCCAAATCTGCGAAGACCCGGAGCGTGTGGATATAAAGCAAACCGACTGGCTGTCGGGTGTCCAGCGTGGATTAAAGTCCTTTGCCGGATGAGAGGTCAGGCGGCGAAGTCCTGTTCCTTCCACAGCGACCAGCCAGAGGTCGGTCCGGCCGACGTTTGCTTCGAGGTCAGTTTTTCGCCGCACAAAAACAATCCGCTTTCCATCCGGCGAAACCTGCGGTTCGGAGATACGGTCCATTTCCAGCATATCGTGAACGGAAAACGGGTGAGTCCGGCCAGCAGGGTCTGAGGCACAAACTGCGACAGTTATGTGAAGAATGAAGAACAACAAACAAATCAAACGCATAATTTCCTCCTTTTTCAGTCAAAGACAGATGGTTTGTTTACCAGTGTTATGGGATACACAGTTTTTCTGTTTGGCCCCCACCCTTCTGGCAGCATTTTAGTTAGTCCTGGCTTCCTCCTTCACGAGTGTAATTGGGATATCAAGCCAGAAGGTTGAGCCTTTTTCAAGCTCGCTTTCCAGTCCGATACTTCCGGCCAGCATAGCAGCTAATTCCCTACTAATGGCAAGGCCCAGACCGGTGCCGGTCGATTCGCGAGTTATCGAGCCGTCAGACTGCCGGAATTTTTCAAATATCTTTTTCCTGTCAGATTCAGCGATACCACAACCCGTATCGGTTACGGCGATTCGGACAGTGTTTTCATCCGTCAGAAGAAACACTCGAATTTCAATCTTTCCCCGCGGCGGTGTGAACTTTATGGCGTTACTTAGGAAATTATACAGTATCTGCTGGACTTTACCGGCATCCGTCATCAAAAGCGGAATATTATCATCTGTCAGGAGCTTGACCTTGATTTTCTTATTCTTAGTAATCAGGGAAAAAGATGCTATCAGGGCCTTGCACAACTGAGGTATATAGACTTCTTCAATGTGCAGCTCCATTTTCCCGGCTTCGGTCTTTGCCAGGTCAAGCAGGTCGTTAATCATATTCAAGAGCCTGTTTCCTCCCGTTATGATATTCTCGGCGTATCTTTGGGCCTTGTCCTTTTTCAGAAGATGCGGCTTTTCGCGCAGCACCTGGGCAAATCCCAGTATCGCATTCAAGGGCGTCCTAAACTCGTGTGAGATGTTGGCTAAAAATTCGCTTTTTATTTTGTTTGCCTTGAACAGCTCGATATTTCTCTCCGACAGCTCGGCAATTTTTGCATCGAGCTTTTTGTTTGCCTGTCTCAGTTTCTCCTGTGCGGCCTGCAGACTATCGAGCATATTGTTAAAGGCATCGGCGAGCTTTTCATATTCGTCGCCTGTTTTTATCGAGCTTCTTATATCAAGATTTCCCTCAGTAACGTTACTTGCCAGTGCCCTAAGCTGTCGAATCGGCCGAAGTATTACCCGCTGTGTAATCATATAAAATGCAACGATAGCACCCGCTCCAGCGATCAGGCCGGCAACGATTATGGAGACCCAATTTAACAGAATCGCATTACTGATTTCGGGGGCGGGCCTCTGAATAACCACCGCAGCCACCCTCTCATTTAGCGAAAATGCAGATGCAGAACCCTGCGGCTTATGACAGCTTATACACTTATCGTTTGCCCTGAAAACCCGCACATAGTTGCTGTGGAGAACTCCGGCCTTGTATGCAAAAAAGATTTTGTCGTCTCCGGTCTCATCAGATTTTAGAGCTTCAACCATCTGCCTCTGTTCTTCGGTCAACTTCGACAGAGAGCTTTGGCCCTCTTGTGTGAAACGAATCAATCGTATCTCCGGTTCATTTACATCCAGCACAACTCCGGTATTAGCCAGGGGTGGAAGTGTTGTTTCGTCAGTTTTTTTAAAACGAAAGTGCTGCCGCAGCAGGAACTCGACTTTTGCCCTACCGGCATCCAGGGAGGCATTCTTTGTCAGCTGCCCCATCCAGATATAAGGCCAAAGAAGCGCAAGGATTAAGACAAAGACCACTGCCGCTCCAAATGCTATCCTGCACTTTTTGGCCAATGAAAGCGGAAATAATCTAAGGCGCTTTAAGCACTTGAGCCAAATAATCTTTAATCTAATCCGCATAAATATACAAGGGTGTGCCCCGCACACCAATTCTGCCAAAATACGAAACACAAAATCCGAAATGCGAAACAATATGGTAACATAGGCTTCTAATACCAATCCACGTTAAAAATTGCCGAAAGAATTGCACATAATATCGAATAAGAGAAACCGGATTCCCGCTTTCGCGAGAATGACAAACCCGACAATGGCAATTAATAAGTAAAATTGGTATAACAGGCGTATCGAATTTCAAAATACGGATTTTCAAAACATTACTTATTTCTCATCTTCATCGTTTTTCTGTTCGATTGCGTGCAGGTGTTTCTGCGTTCGCAGGTTCAGCTCCTCGAGCTGTTTAGGGTCCACCTCACTTGGTGCATCAGTTAAGAGGCACTGGCCCCGCTGGGTCTTGGGGAAGGCGATGACATCTCTAATATTATCTGTGCCGGTCAGCAACATAATGAGCCTGTCAAGTCCGATTGCAATTCCACCGTGCGGCGGAGCACCGTATTCGAGGGCCTTTAGGAAGAATCCGAACTGCTGCTGTGCCTGCTTCCTTGATATATTGAGCAAATCAAAAACTGTCTGCTGCACTTTTGGGTCGTGGATACGAATGCTGCCGCCGCCAATCTCAGAACCGTTAACGACAATATCATAAGCCTGGGAACGGATGCCAGCCGGGTCGGTTTCGAGCTTGTCCAGTTCCTCCGGGACAGGAGCGGTGAACGGATGGTGCAGCGAGTCGTACCGCTTTTCATCTTCATTCCATTCAAACAACGGAAAGTCAACGACCCATACAAACTCAAAGCTTTTTTCATCATAGAGGTTCAGGTCTTTGGCCAGTCTGCACCGCAGCGGCGCCAAGGCTTTGTTGGTAACTTTTTCACTATCAGCAACGAATAAAATCATGTCGCCATCTTTGGCCTTGAATCTTTTGGCTATCTTTTGCTGGAGTTCGGGACTGAAGAACTTGGACAGACCACCAACAAAGGAAAGTTTGCCGCTTTCTTTCTTGAGTTTTGCCCAGACAAGGCCCTTTGCCCCGTAGTCTGCCACAAAGCCAGTGAGGGTCTTTTCGATATCGCTTCTGGAATACTTTTCACCGGGCGCAGAAAGACCTTTTACGACTCCGCCTTTTTCAACGGCCGATGTAAAAACGTTGAACGAGCTCTGTTTTGCGATATCGGATATATCTTTTAGCTTCATATCGAATCGTAAATCCGGCCGGTCGGTGCCGTAATCTTCCATCGCCTCTTTGTAAGAGAGCCGCCGCATCGGTGCTTTTACATCTACGCCCAGTATCTGCTTCCAAATCTTCGCGATAAGATTTTCATGGACACCGATGACATCGTTGCTATCGACGAAACTCATTTCGACGTCGATTTGTGTAAATTCAGCCTGTCTGTCAGCCCGCGGGTCCTCATCACGGAAACAGCGAACTATCTGAAAGTATTTATCAACTCCACCTATCATAAGAACCTGCTTAAAAAGCTGCGGCGACTGCGGCAGGGCATAGAAACAATCCTTGTGCAGCCTGCTTGGCACGAGAAAGTCTCTTGCACCCTCCGGTGTACTCTTTGCTAAAAACGGTGTTTCAATCTCCACAAATCCCAACCTGTCGAAATAGTCGCGTGTAATTTTGGCAACACGATGTCGAATCCTGATTATCTCCTGCATCCTCGGCCGGCGCAGGTCAATATACCGATTGGTGAGGCGCAGCTCCTCGCTTGTTTTTTCAGCACTGTCGATTTCAAACGGCGGTGTTTTGGAAATATTGAGAATCTCCAACCGCTCAACGGCCAATTCGATTTGTCCTGTCGGCAGCTTCGGATTCTCCATTCCCTCGCTTCTGGGCCGAATCAGTCCCTTGGCGGCAATTACCCATTCGCAGCGGATTGTCTTTGCCAGTTTGTGGACCTGGGGATGAGTCACAGGATTAAAGACCAACTGTGTCAAGCCGAATTTGTCGCGCAGGTCGATAAAAACCAGATTTCCGTGGTCGCGATAGGAATGTGCCCATCCCGCCAATGTTACCTTTTTTCCGGCATCATCCAGCCGAAGCTGGCCGCAAGTATGTGTTCTTTTGAGCATCGCAATAATCTCTTTCTAAACTGGTATTTCTTGAATCGTATCTTGTAGACCAGACGAAAACAACCACTAACAGCTACTTAGTTCCTGTTGCGGAAAACCGAAACTGGAAATGTCACCCCTGCGAAAGCAGGGGTCTACGGCGGAAAAACTGGATTCCTGCTTTCGCAGGAATGACAAACGCCGTTTCCGCAACAGTAACTATTTACTAAGGATAGTCAAATAAAACGGTTTCGTCAACAATGGGTTTTGGAATTTGGGCGATTGAGCAGTGTATAAGACGGCGCTCCAGCTATGAATATTAATTGGAAACCCGATGATTATTACGTTTACTTGCGGGTTTCATTCTTTCGAATCGTTTGCGGAACAGAAAGAACAAGCCAGGCCCAAAAGCCAGCGCCATAACCACCAGACCCGCTGCTATACCAAGCCAAGTGATCCCCGGTGCAGAGCAATCTCCTCTTCTCCTTACAATAATGTGGCTTGGCACCGCTATAAGCAGCTCAAGAATACTGCCGCGGAGCAGCCAGGTCGTCAGGCGCTGAGTCAATGCCCCTGGCTCAGTATTGCGGTAAAAACGATAGAATAATATTGACCAGACGAGCCAGCTAACAGCAAAGAATGCCAGACTTGCCCAGGTATATACTGCCCCATCACAATCATCGCCCCAAATCGCCACTAAAATCGACCATAATACGCCCAGAACCAGGATGGAAAATAATAGTGCCGCCGTTACTACGGGTACCCAAATCAGCCGCTGTGGCTTCGGTGCCTCTGCCGCTGTCCTTACTGGAAACAACAGCATCAATGCCTGTATTACCGTTATAATCCCGCAAAGCAGCCAAAACTGCCAGGCCGTGTAAGCTTCGAGAATTTCCGAAACATCGGCCGAGTTGTAAAAAGCTACGCACGTAACCAAAGGTATAAAGACAATCACCACCAGGCATATATAAAGCAGCACCGTAACAAATGCCCATTTTGTCATTTTAACACCTCTCAGATTTAAGGTTTCTCAAACCGATTACCGGGCCGCGTGATAGAACCGAATATCGGCATCTTCCCCTCATGCGGCTTTCTCATATCCTTTTTTTAAGCACAGCTATATTGCTTATATAAGTATCGGCAATTCGTCGTTTATTTACCCACAATAAAAGGTGAACTCATGTTGGCTGCATGATATGTCAGACAATGTTACACGGTGGTGTTTATTTTAGCATATTTCGCAGGTAGACGTGCTCATCACCATTCCAAGGCTTGGAACATATATCGATATCGCCGTCACCGTCAACATCGGCTGCCTTTGCTTCGTGGCAGCGTTTGCCGGTGAGAATCAAGTGTTGTTTGAAGTTTTTGCCTTTGCCATCGAGATTCTCCCAGATAAACCATTTATGGGGCGGCTTACTGGTTAATGGGCCACCACCTGAAAAAACGTCAAAGTCACCATCGTTATCAAAGTCGGCCACAGCGAGTGAATGGTAATCCTGGCCGGTTTTGTCCGCAATGAGGTGCCTTATCCATACTCGTCCTTTACCGTCCTTGTTCTCATGCCAGGCGACGCGGCCGCTGACACAATCTCCTTCGGCCTGAAC
>Ga0315538_1002418_pt1 | contig 10463 bp, 9 predicted proteins | sample SalMarSW160230MG_2_FD_203834 | JGI IMG/M metagenome (GOLD analysis project Ga0315538, IMG submission 203834) | Salt marsh sediment microbial communities from the Plum Island Ecosystem LTER, Massachusetts, United States - Salt Marsh Sediment SW1601-230 ...
TCTCACCACCCAAGGCAGGCAAGACTGTACTTCTTCAAAAAATTGCCAACGCCATGACTACTAACTACAATGATATTCACCTCATGGTTTGCCTTATTGGAGAAAGACCCGAAGAGGTCACCGATATGAAGAGGTCAGTTAAGGCCGAGGTTATTGCTGCCACCTTCGATGAACCGGTAGAAAGCCAGACCCGGGTAGCGGAATTAGCGTTAGAGAGAGCCAAAAGGCTAGTAGAAATGGGCAAAGATGTGGTCATACTCCTTGACGGCATTACCAGACTTACAAGAGCTTACAACTTAGCCCTGCCCCCTAGCGGGCGTACTTTATCCGGCGGTATTGATTCAACAGCCCTGCATCCCCCAAAGCGCTTCTTCGGTACTGCTCGCAACAGTGAGGAGGGCGGGAGTCTAACCATCATTGCTACTTGCCTCGTGGATACCGGCAGCCGTATGGATGACCTCATATATGAGGAATTTAAGGGAACAGGTAACATGGAACTCCACTTAGATAGAAAATTATCTGAGCGAAGGATCTTCCCTGCTATAGATATTACGCCTAGCGGCACAAGGAGAGAAGAGCTTTTGCTGGATGAAAATACCTTAAAACAAGTATGGTTGCTCAGGCGCATGCTTAGTATGATAGATAGCGACTCTCCTAACCACGGCGAGGCTACACACAGGATCCTGGAAAGGCTAGCTAAGACAAAGAATAACGCTGAATTCTTAGCCAATCTGTCCAAAGATACCTAGGGAATATTATTGCCCCGACTGCTACTCCAAACGAAGTGAAGAGGCGAAGCAACCCCAGCTGGCTAGACAAATTCAAACTGGGGGTCAAAAAAACCCTGGGCATGAATATTTTCCTCTGTGACAATTGTAAATGGAACTGGAGAAGTGCCTGTAATCGCCCTGAGCGCCCCAACGCCACTTGGTGCCCTGATTACGAGAAGAAAGGAAAATAACTGAATCCTGGTTGGCTTAAGCGTCATGCCTGATATGTCACTCCGAGCAGCAGCGAAGATCCCATGTATTATTCGCTACGCTCAGAATGACATCATTAAACACTTTCTTACAGCCTGATTGACATTAAAGCTGTCACCTTCTAAAATCAAGAAGGTGATTAGCAAGTGACTGGTGACGAACTAAGGCAAGCCTTCCTGAGTTTCTTTCAAGATAGAGGACATAAGATTATCCCCAGTTCCTCATTGGTCCCTCATAAAGATCCCACCTTACTCCTGACCAGTGCTGGCATGGTGCAAATTAAGCCGTATTTCTTAGGATTGGAAAACCCACCTAGTCTGCGATTAGCATCCTGCCAGAAATGCTTTCGCACCACTGATATAGATTTGGTGGGTGATAGCAAACACCTCACCTTCTTCGAGATGCTGGGTAATTTCAGCGTCGGTGATTATTTTAAAAAGGAAGCTATCTTGTGGGCTTGGGACTTCGTTACCAAGCATTTGAAATTGCCGGAGGAGCGGCTCTGGGTAACCATTTACCTCGACGATGAAGAAGCGTTCACTTATTGGCGCGAGGTTGGAGTCCCCGCTGTGAAGATATTGCGCTTCGGCGAAGAGGACAACTTCTGGGGTCCGGTTGGCGATTCTGGTCCCTGTGGACCATGCAGCGAGATTCACTATGACCTCGGTGAAGACTTTGGCTGTGGTAAAGCTGAATGTAAGCCTAATTGTGACTGCGGTCGCTTCTCCGAGATCTGGAATCTGGTCTTCACCCAATACAATCAGGACCCAAGCGGACAACGTACTCCCCTACCCAAACCGAACATCGATACCGGTATGGGGCTGGAGAGGACTTTAGCTGCTATCCAGGGCAAGTCCTCCCCTTATGAAACGGATTTGTTTTCCCCCTTGGCAGACCACATTTGCAGCTTGTCTGGGAAAGAATACGGACAGAACAAGAACATTGACCGCGCTATTAGAATTGTCGCTGAACACTCACGCGGCACTGCCTTTCTTATCGCCGACGGAGTGGTGCCTTCCAACGAAGGGAGGGGATATATCCTGCGGCGAATACTCAGACGTGCTTCGCTCTTCGGCAGGAAGTTGGGATTGAATGACCCTTTCCTTAATGGAATGGCTGAAGTTGTCGTTAGCACAATGAGCCATATATATCCTGAGCTTATGGATAAGCGAAATTTGATTACCGATGTAATTAAGGCAGAAGAAGAGAAGTTCATTACTACCTTAGATACCGGACTTAACTTGGTGGAAAAGCTCATTAGCGAAGCTTCATCTCAAGTACGAAAGAGGTTAACAGGCGAAGAGGTGTTCAAACTTTACGATACCTATGGCTTCCCCCCAGAGCTAACCGCCGAGATTGCCAGAGAAAAAGGCTTATCCATAGACCAAAAAGGTTTCCAGGCTGAGATGGAGAAGCAGCGGGAAAAGGCCAGGTCAGGACAAAAGTTCGTCGACTTAAGTGGTCACAGTGCAGGGAAAACAACAGTCAAGGGCAAGCTTACGGTCATACGTAAGCAAACAGATTTTATTGGCTATGACAAATACAGCTCTAAGTCAAAGGTTCGCGATCTAGTAACTAATGAAAACTCTGTGCGAAGTGTGGCTGAAGGTAGTGAGGTTGACGTGGTACTCGACAGAACTCCTTTCTATGGCGAGATGGGAGGGCAGGTAGGAGATAGCGGCGAAATCAACAGCCAAGAGGGAAAAGTAGTCGTCACAAATACCCTTAGGACTCTTTCAGACGCGATAATACACAGGGGAAAAGTGGTTGCAGGGAGCATGTCTGTTGGTGACGAAGTGGAAGCCAAGGTTGATTCCGCCCGACGCCTGGATATTGCTCGCAACCACACCGCCACCCATCTCCTCCAGGCTGCTTTAAGACAGATAGTGGACAGGTGTATTGAGCAAAAAGGTTCATTAGTAGAGCCAGAAGGATTCAGATTTGACTTCTCCCACTTAGGACAGGTAACTGAAGAGCAGCTCAATGAAATTCAGAGGCAGGTTAATGAGTGGATACGCCAGAACTTAAAATCAGAAGCAAAAGTACTCCCTTATAAGCAGGCCATCGCTGAGGGTGCTATCGCCTTATTTGAAGAAAAATATGGAGAAGAAGTTCGGATGCTGGAAGTCGGGGAGCCGGCAATAAGCAAGGAACTCTGTGGCGGCACTCATGTGAGTTCAACAGGGGAAATTGGCATATTTCTGATAACAAGTGAAAGCAGCATTGGCGCAGGACTGCATCGTATTGAAGCTGTAACGGGAAGGAAGGCTGAATCTCTAATTGAAGCTCGCTTAACTGCTTTGCAAAGCGTAGCCAAAGAAGTAGCAGGCTCACTTGACGAAGCTCCCAACAAGGTCAAAACCCTCATCAGTGAGATGGAAGCAGAGCGTAAGAGAGCGCTTTCACTGGAAAGGGAGTTATCGCACAGAATAGCGGAGGATTTGCCTGGACAAGCCGAGCAGGTGAGCGGTGTGACAGTGCTGGCTGCCAAGGTGCCGACATTGACCATGCCTATACTCAGAGAAACGGGCGATATCTTGCGGGACAGGCTCAAGAGCGCCATAGTGGTTTTAGCTACAGTTTATAACGGTAAGCCTAACTTTTTGGCTATGGTGACTCCTGACCTGATAGCTAAAGGATTCCATGCCAGCGATATTATTAATCAAGTAGCCAAGGTTACCGGTGGGGGTGGCGGTGGTAAGGCCGCTATGGCCCAAGCCGGCGGCAAAGATGCCTCCAAAATTGACGAAGCCCTGAAATTAGTTCGTAAACTGATTCAGAAGGTTTGATATGCGCAGCTTAGGGCTAGATGTCGGAGATAAGAGAACCGGGGTGGCCATAAGCGACCCCCAGGGGATTTTGGCGACGCCCCTAACCGTGCTCGCCAGTAAAGACAAAGATGCCCTTATAAATGAGATTATCAAGCTTGTGGAGCAGTATAAGGCAGAGCGCATTGTTGTTGGCTTACCTCGCCGCTTAAACGGCGAGATGGGAACGCAAGCTGATAAGGTAACGGCTTTCACCGATAAATTGTCATGGCGAGCGAAGCAAAACAATCTCAACCAGCTTGATGTACAACTATGGGATGAACGACTCTCAACCAAAGCTGCCGAGCGCTTGAAGACGGAGGTTGGTGGCAAGACAAGTAAACTACGCTCCAGGGCAAAAAGAGGAACCAGAAATCACAGCTTTTCGGCTAAAGCTGAAATAGATGCCATAGCGGCGGCCTTTATTCTCCAAGGCTTTCTAGATAGCCACCGCCCGGAGCAATAGCTAAGGATCCTAAGCGATGTCAAGATACATAGGTCTTATCGGTCATCCCCTTAAGCATTCGATCTCTCCCTATTTCCAGCAAGCTGCCCTGGATTATTATCGACTTGATATCCGCTATGAGGCTTGGGAGACAGGCCCAGCTCAACTTCAAGACATAGTGAATGATTTAAGAAAACCTCAAAATGTTGGAGCCAACGTAACCACGCCCCATAAAAAGGCAGCTTTACCTTTATTAGATGAAGTTGACGACCTGGCAAGTTCGATCGGTGCTGTCAATACCATAGTCAAAAAAGATGATAAGCTTATGGGTTTTAATACTGACGCCTATGGTTTTATCGAGGCGCTGGACAAAGAAGGGCACTTTGACCCTGAAGGAAAGCGGGTGGTCATCCTGGGTGCTGGTGGGGTGGCCAGGGCAGTGGGTTTCACGCTGGTGCAAAGGAAGGTAGCTTCACTGGCAATTACTGATGGTATATTTGAACGAGCTAGAGCATTGGCAGAAAGTCTGGTGAGGTATATCAAAGGAGTTTCATCAAGCTCAAAGGATTTGAAACCACACGTCACTGCTTTTCAGTGGCAGAGTCTAAGCTCAGCTGAAACTTTTAGCAACTGCGATTTAATAGTCCATTGCACTACCATAGGAATGAAGCACAGTCCTCAAGAAGGACAATCACCTTTGAGCCTCGAAGTAATTCCCAAGAGCGTCTTAGTTTATGACCTTGTATATAACCCCCAGCTAACGCCCTTTTTAGAGCTGGCACAAAAAGCCGGGGCCAATATACTTGGCGGCCTACCTATGTTAGTATATCAGGGAGCGGCCTCCTTCAAGCTATGGACAGGCAAAGAAGCCCCACTTGATATAATGTTCGATAAGGCTAGGGAAATATTGACAGGAGGAAAGAGGTGAAAAAAAAGGCAATCATTATCAGCGTAGTCATAGTAGCAGTGCTGGCGGCAGTATTAATTCCCATTACCTTAATTCCCAGACCGACAACAGGTAAAATTGTTGTAATCCCGCTCAGTGGGACTATTACCACCGAGGGCTCTTCATTGTTATCTGGCTCAACCATTACCCCGGAGTTGGTGAGAGATTATTTAGCGAGAGTGGAAAAAGATAAGGCAGTCAAGGCGATTGTTTTCCGCATAGAGAGCCCTGGCGGTGAGATAGCGCCTTGCCAAGAAATCCTGTGGGAGATAGAAAGAATTCAAGAGATGAAACCCATTGTGGTAAGCATGGGGGGCATGGCTACTTCAGGCGGCTACTATATCTCAACCAAAGCGGATAGGATTGTTGCCTTGCCAAGCACACAGACGGGGAGCATCGGGATTATCTCTGCAGTAATAAACGTCGAAGAGCTTTTGGAGAAGCTGGGTATACAGATAGAAATTTTCAAAGGTGGCAAGTATAAGGACATGCACTGGGGATTTAGAGAACTGACGCCGGAAGAAGAGGAAATCGTGCAGCAAATGATTGATGAATTTTACGAGCAATTTATCGATGTAGTAGCTGAGGGGAGGGGGCTAAGCAGGGAAGAGGTCAGAGATTTGGCTACAGGGCAAATTTACACTGGTACCGAAGCCAAAGAGTTGGGTCTGGTTGATGAGCTAGGTGATCTGGATACAGCCATAGACCTGGCAGCAGAGCTGGCTGGCATCGAAACTGCGATAGTGGAGTATTATCAACCACCTAAACTAACAATATGGTCACTGTTAGGGCTTGCCGATGCTATAAAGACGAGAATATCAGGGTTAAGCGCCCAAGATATAATTTTGTTGGAAATCTTAAACCATAACTATAAGCAACCTCTATTTCTATATCAAAGCTAATGGGACAATTTCGCTTTCTTACTGGCGGGGAATCCCACGGAAGGGGATTGGTAGCCATAGTTGAAGGGATGGTGGCTAACCTTCCTTTGGAGGCGAAGTATATCAACAAGCAACTCAAACGCCGCCAGCAAGGCTATGGGCGCGGTCCCCGCATGAAGATTGAAGAGGATAATGCGGAAATCATGGCAGGCGTTCTCTACGGGCTCACTACAGGTAGCCCCATCGCACTATTTATCACCAACCGGGATTGGCAAAACTGGCAGGAACAGTTAAGTGTTTCTCCGGTAGAGAAAGAGGTCGAGCCTGTAACCTGTCCCCGGCCGGGACATGCCGACCTGGCCGGAGCGACCAAATATGGTCTCGAGGATATCAGGCCGATTATAGAAAGAGCGAGCGCCCGGGAAACAGCCGCCAGAGTAGCCGTCGGAGCCGTAGCTCGAAGATTTCTGGAGGAGTTTGGCATTTCTATTCACAGCCATACCATAGCGATTGGACGGCATCACTGGGAACAAGGCGAAGCAAGCTCTATAGATTGGCAGCAAGTAGAAGCCTCCCCTGTCCATTGTGCCCATGCCGAACTAGGAAAGGCGATGATGGCAGCCATTGATGAGGCCAAAGCTAGTGGTGACACGTTGGGCGGCATTTCCGAGGCGATTGCTACCGGTGTCCCCATCGGCCTGGGCAGCTACGTTAGCTGGGACCGCCGTCTCGATGGCAGAATTGCTCAGGCGATAATGAGTATCAATGCCGTGAAAGGGGTTGAAATCGGAGCGGGATTTGCTTTAGCCGGGCTTAAAGGCTCGCAGGCTCACGATGTTATCGAACCCAATCCACGTAGCAAAGCGAAGGGGCTTCCCTGGCGTCATGCCACCAATCGTGCTGGTGGTGTCGAAGGCGGCATAAGTAATGGCGAGGACATAATAGTCAGGGCAGCAGTCAAACCTATTGCCACCTTGGCTAGTCCTTTACCTTCTATAGACCTTCGCAGAGGTGAGAAAGCCAAGGCTCACTATGAGCGCAGCGATATTTGTGTAGTCCCGGCCGCCGGGGTAATCGCCGAGGCCATGCTGGCCATTGTCTTGACTGATGCTTGCCTGGACAAATTCGGCGGTGATAACTTAACAGAGACACTAGCGAACTACCGTAATTATCTGAGCAACATATCTTGATTGCTCGACCGCAATTCCCCGGTAAATGAATCGGTACTAACAACACCGAAGAAAGTATTAACAGAAACCTTTAAAAGGGAATACCACTAATCCCAATTAGCCAGCCTGAATGTCGCCCTTACCTGCCCATCATTCACTGGGCAAGGACTTGATGAACTCACCCACCAGGTTGACATTGGCTAATTCATGCTTCCATGACTCTGCATCATGTTGCAGCCAAAACGGGTAAGAAGTAACGACAATAACCATGTCGAGTCCATCCAGCAAAACAATCAGCTGCCCTCCATGTCCCCACGCGAGATTGAAATGATGCTCACCTACCCTGGCAGACCACCACTGATAGCCATACCCGACGTCGCGGAAGGAAAGGCCCCAGTTTGCTGGAAATCCGCCAGTCACATTGATATCCTCCGAGTACCTCTGCAGGGAATCACGCACCCAGTCGGCGGGAACGACCTGGTTTCCCTCGTATTCACCGTTATTTAGATATAACAGGCCGAACTTGGCCGCATCACGTGCCGTCAAGTGCAGATCCGCGGCGCCGTTGTTGTGATCCTCCGCATCAGTGCCCCATTCGCCTGCTTCCACACCAAGCGGTAAGAAAAGATTCTCTTCAGCGTATGCCTTGAGATTCATACCAGTCGCTCGGTCTACGATAATCCCCAGCCAGTTGGACGATAGATTGCTGTAATGGAACTCGGTTCCCGGATCGGTAATGAGAGGAAATTCTTCTATGAGAGGTACATAGTAACCGGATAAAAGGCCATCCCAGAGAGCAGGATCGGTCTCCTCCCAGGGATATCCGGCGCGCATCTGAAGCAAATCCCGAATCGTTATCCGCTCCTTCCTCGGGTCAGTTATTTGGTCGGCGATTTCCGGGAAGAAATCCAGCATTTTTTGATCCACGCTTGACAGGTACCCCTGGTCCAATGCAATCCCGACTAGTGCCGAGGTATAACTCTTCGTCACCGATTGTAACCGGTCTTTCTGGTCAACCGAACCTTCATTGAAATAATCTTCAGCGATGAGATAGCCGTTCTTAACAACCAGCAGGCTATAGAGAGTCTCTAATTCAGCCGCATTGTAATACAGCTCCGCCACCAGCATCGGATCCAGCCCTTGCTCTGCTGGTGACGACACCTCCCAATCACCCCCGGGCAGCGGTGTGTAGTCAACCGCTAAGAGGTCCTCAATCGAAGGGCCAGAACTGGGTAGCGCTGACATGACCAAGAGCACGATGGCGATTATCAAGAGAGAATATTGACGCCAGTTAAAGCAGAATTTGGCATTTTTACCCATTGGTTCCTCCAATCGCCCCGTCTAATGTGGCTAAACAAGAAACTTTTAAAGTTATTTCACCATAAAACCTGTACCACCGGTTTGATTTGGGAAATACCGGTTAGAAGGTTTAATCACTGTAGGAAAGGATTTCCTCGGCGTTCATCACCGATAGTGGTGGCTGGTCCGTGGCCGGGATAGACAATGGTCTCATCAGGCAAGACCATAAGTTTTTCACGAATGCTTTTCATCAGAAGTTCGTGGCTGCCACCGGGAAAATCGGTCCTGCCAATACCAAAATTAAATAGAGTATCGCCACTAAAGACTACTCCATGTCCTGAAAGACAGATCCCTCCAGGACTATGTCCCGGGGTATGTAGGACTTCGAAGTGTAAGTCGCCTACATCTATGTGGTCACCGTCCTTGAGTAACCTATCCGGCTGAGGGGGTGACTTAAAAGGGGTGAGGCCAAGCGGTATCAGCATACGCATGGGGGCGGCAGACAATAATTCCTTTTCCGCCTCATGAATGGCAAACTGGGCATCAGTACTTTCTTTAACCGAACGAAGGGCATCAATATGGTCAATATGGGCATGAGTTACCAAGATTAAGGATATGGATAACCCCATTTGCTGCACCGTTCTCAAAATACTCCCAGATTCGGCACCAGGGTCAATAATCATCCCTTCCTCAGTTGAGGATGAACCAACGATGTAGCAATTAGAGGCCAAAGGACCGACCACCAGCATTTTTACAATCATCGCTCTTTTCTTCACTAATTTTACAGTCGAGTGCATAAAGTATAGCACGAGTTTGCGCTCTGGGAAAAACGATTGACTAAAGACACTACTACCTGTTACTGGCGGAGAGGGTGGGATTCGAACCCACGGTCGGGAAAACCCGACACACGCTCTCCAGGCGTGCCTGTTAGGCCACTCCAGCACCTCTCCACGGAGAGGGTGGGATTCGAACCCACGCTCCGATATAATCGGAGACCGCTTTTCGAGAGCGGCACCATAAACCACTCGGTCACCTCTCCTTGATTACGTAGCCAATTATACCATACCGACCATCTTTGACTGGTTGATGCTTGGCAGGCTTCTCTCTTATGGAGTATAATTGACATACTTTGATTAGTTTCAGGAACCGTCTTTTGGTATTCTGGGACATAATACCTAATTTGTAGTAGGCTTAATTGGTATAGTGTCCCTGGAATTCGCGGCGTTAACTTTAAAATAGAAAGGGGGGAATCAACAATGGAAGAAACAGCCAAGTTTGCACCTATTATGCAGCTAGCAATGAGAGGGTCAGGGGCTTTTGTCAAGGCTTTCTACCAGAGATATGGAAAGGAAGCTCTGCCAATAATAAGTAGAGTTATGAGCCAGAACGGTGTCGAATGGGGTAAGATGGCGCAACGAATGGTACCAGCTAAAGGCATGAAGGCTTACGCTGAATCGTTAAGAATTATTAGTTCGACTATGGGAATGGAGGTGGAGGTAGTAGAACTGTCAGATGACAGGCTTCACTTCAAGGGATCACAGTGCCCGCTTGGCATAGAGGGAACAAGTAGAGAATTGTGCGAAGCTATGATGGACTTTGACAAGAGCTGGATGAGCACCTTCTTGGAGCAAGAAGGGCAGATAAGGGTCATTAAATGCGTAGCGGCCGGAGATAAAATATGTGAAGTCATTGAGTCCAAAACTCAAAGAGAAATAGAGCTAGATTCGCCATTGTATACAAGAGCGGATAAAGATTCAGTTCTGGAGAAAGTACCCTAAACTAGTTGCCGATGCCATCTACGCAGTCTGAAGTTACTGAGACGAGTCTTGATTGTTTCAGTAGCAGAAGGGTATTCGCCCGATGGGCTTTGAGCCACCGCCGAATCAACCCCACACAATCGGTCACCTCTCCCGGTGGTTTATTATACCACCTTGGG
>Ga0315538_1002431_pt1 | contig 10414 bp, 7 predicted proteins | sample SalMarSW160230MG_2_FD_203834 | JGI IMG/M metagenome (GOLD analysis project Ga0315538, IMG submission 203834) | Salt marsh sediment microbial communities from the Plum Island Ecosystem LTER, Massachusetts, United States - Salt Marsh Sediment SW1601-230 ...
ATGGAACAGCTGGGATTGTTATGGTCCAACTGTGGTTGAAGATGAAGTAAAAGCAAATGCCGATTATATGGCACAGCATCTTAAAAAATTTGGATGGGAGTATATTGTTGTTGATATACGTTGGTATGTTGAAAATACTAAGGCTGGTGGGTATAATCAGAAGGATCCTGTTTATACAATAGATGAATACGGAAGGTTTACTCCTGCAGTAAACCGCTTTCCTTCAGCAGCCAACGGGAATGGGTTTAAGCCGCTGGCGGATTATGTTCACAGCAAAGGGCTTAAATTTGGAATTCATGTTATGCGTGGGATACCGGTTATAGCCGTGAATGATAATCTTCCTGTTTTTGGCACCAATGTTACTGCAAAAGATATCTATTCAGAGGAAAGTCAATGCAGATGGCTCAGGGATATGTACACCGTAGTTGCCGGGAAAGAGGGTGCACAGGAATACTATAATTCCATAATGGACTTATATGCATCCTGGGGCGTTGATTTTCTTAAGATTGATGATCTTTCCTCACCTTACCATTCTGAAGAGATAAAGATGATCAGAAATGCTATAGACCGTACGGGAAGGGAAATTGTACTTAGTACATCTCCGGGTCCGACCCCGTTAGAACAGGTGAACCATATCAGACAGTATGCGAACATGTGGAGAACCGTTGGTGATTTCTGGGATAACTGGCCACAGCTAAAAGATCAGTTTGAAGTATTTGAGCGCTGGGCTCCGTATGTTACATCGGGAGCATGGCCTGACGGAGACATGCTGCCACTAGGCAGAATTGGGATAAGGGCTGAACGGGGAGAACCACGTAATAGCGGATTCACAAAAGAGGAACATTATACCTTAATGACCCTCTTTGCAATTTTCGGCTCACCATTGATGTTTGGCGGTGACCTTCCAGGCAATGATGAGTTTACTCTATCATTGATCACCAACAAAGATGTTCTGCATGTTAATCAGCATAGTATTAATAGGAAACAGCTTTTCAGGGAGAATGATCTTATAGCATGGACTGCTGATGATCCTAAAAAAGGCTATAAATACCTGGCTCTTTTCAATACTTCCGATCAGCAACCAATTCTTAAAGATCCTGCCAGCCCTGTACCTCACGATTTTACTGAAATATCAGTCAAATTTGAACAACTTGGTTTATCAGGAAACCATTCGGTGAAAGATCTGTGGACAGGTGAAAAACTCGGGAAGTTTACAGACGAATTCACACGGTCAATTAACCGACATGGTGCGGGATTATACAGAATACATTAACAAAAATCCAGAGAAGGATTTGGGCAGACTAATAAATTTTATTATTAACCAACATTAAACTCCTTAGTAATGAAAAGGCTGATAATTTCAATGTTTTTGATGACATGTCTTGTATGCACTCAATCTGTTTATTCCCAGATTCCTCATCTCGAGAAAAGGGGAGATGCAACGCAATTTATTGTGGGTGGAAAACCCTTCTTAATGTTAGCTGGAGAAGTGAATAACTCTTCAGGATCATATGTCGAACATATCGAACGGACTATGAAAGCTTTTAAAGAAGCTAATTTTAATTCTTTGCTTGTGTCTGTTTCCTGGGAAATCATTGAACCACAAAAAGGTATGTTTGATTTTACCTCTGTAGATGAGCTTATCAGAGTTGCCCGGGAAAACGATTTAAAACTTGGCTTATTGTGGTTTGCCTCCTGGAAGAATGGTTTATCGCCCTATGCACCAATATGGGTTCTGAATGATACAAAGCGGTTTGTCAGGGTGAAAGATGTAAAAGGGCAGAGTACACGGACTCTTTCCCCGTTCTGTATTGCTACCAGGGATGCTGATGCCAAAGCTTATACAGAACTAATGAAACATATCGCAGCAGTCGATGCCACGGAAAATACCGTAATCGTAATGCAGATTGAGAATGAGGTTGGTGTTCTTCGTCAGACAAGAGACTTCAGTAAAGAGGCAAATAAAGCTTTTACATCACAAGTACCTTCAGAGCTGATTCAGTATATGCAGAAGAACAGGATGACATTGGAGACAGAACTAAAAGCTGCCTGGGAAAACAATGGTTCAAAAACCAATGGAACCTGGAATGAAGTGTTTGGTCAGGGAGATGATGCTGATATGTTCTTCATGGCATGGCATTACGCGTGTTACATAAACACGGTTGCAGAAGCAGGCAAAAGAGTTCATAATCTCCCGATGTATGTCAACTGCTGGATGTCTCCGTCAAGGCCAAACATTCTGAAACCGGGTAATTTCCCCAGTGGCGGGCCTGTCCTGTCAGTCCTCGATATCTGGAAAGCAGCGGCACCATCTATCGACATTCTTGCCCCCGATATTTATGGAGCTGATTTCAAGAATCAGGCTAACAATTTTCACAGGCCTGATAATCCATTATTTATACCGGAGACAAGGACCAATGAAGGTGCAGCAACCTGGGCATTTGCAGAACATGATGCAATCTGTTTTGCTCCGTTTGGAATTGATACCAGAGGAGATGTGATGGCAAGAGAGTATGACCTTTTAGATCAAATGATTCCGGTTATCACAGAATATCAGGGTACCGGCAGAATGTCAGGGATTTATAAACACCGTGGCGATTCAACTACAGGTCGTGAATTCAGATTGAATAAAGACGTCAAAGTTACTGTTAACTACCAGCAGGGATTTCGGCGTCCTGTTTCTGCAGAAAGCACAAACAATCCACAGTCACAACAGGTGCAGGAACCACCAAGTTATGGCCTTTTTATTCAAACCGGTGAAAATGAATTTTTAGTAGCCGGATACAATCTTTCTGTTACTGCCACCCCGTTAAATCCAAAGAAAGAGGTCTGGCTGAAAGATGCGTGGGAGGGAATTTATGAAAGTGGTGTATGGATTCCAAAAGTACTTCATAATGGTGATGAGGCGGGCTTTTTAAGGGGAGATGATCCAACCTACAGTATCAGGGCATACCGGACCAGTCCCTCAGAACCGTCAATATTTCAATTTAAGGTACTGGTTTATGACCGATAAGATTATTCCTGAAAATTATCTCTAATAATTAAAGGAAATGATTTAAAAAAAAATACAACATCAAAGTGAATTATTATGAAAAGAATTGTTGTGACAGGGGCAGGAGGCTTTATTGCCGGGCATCTTGTTAAGGAGTTGATAAGAACCGGTCAGAAGGTCAGGGCAGTCGATATTAAACCTTTGAATGAGTGGTACCAGATCTTCCCTGAAGCTGACAATCTGGTACTGGATTTACGGTTGAGGGAAAACTGTTACCAGGCGGTTAACGGCTTTAATGAAGTGTTCAACCTTGCAGCCGATATGGGAGGTATGGGTTTTATCGAAAATAATAAAGCAGCCTGCATGATAAGCGTTCTGATCAATACTCATCTTCTTATTGCTGCACGCGACTGTGGTATTGAAAGGTTTTTCTTCTCATCATCTGCATGTGTTTATAACGCTGAAAAACAGAACGATCCGAACAATCCCGGACTGAAAGAATCGGATGCTTATCCGGCGCTACCTGAAGATGGTTATGGATGGGAAAAACTTTTCAGTGAACGAATGTGCCGCCATTTTTCAGAGGATTTTGGATTAATAACTAGGGTAGCAAGGTATCATAACGTTTACGGACCATACGGTACATATGATGGGGGCAGAGAGAAAGCCCCTGCAGCAATATGCCGGAAAGTCATCGAAGCAGGTATTACAGGGCAAAAGCATATTGAAATCTGGGGAGATGGTTATCAGACAAGGAGTTTTACCTATATTGACGATTGCATAAAGGGGTCAATTGATATAATGTACAGTGATATTGAAGAACCATTAAACCTTGGCAGCAGCGAAATGATTTCAATTAACGAACTTGTCGATATTGTGGAAAATATAGCAGGTTATAAGCTTGTGAGGAAGTATGATCTGACTGCACCAAAAGGAGTACGCGGCCGCAACAGCGATAATACTCTGATTAAGAAATATCTTGGATGGGAACCATCAATGCCTTTACGTAATGGAATGAAAAAAACTTATGACTGGATAAAAGAACAAATACAAAAAGAGGATAAAAACAAGTCTAAACCATTTCAATAAATAGTTCAAGTAGTTTAATGAAATCAAAAATAGTGCTTGTAAGCGGCTGTTACGATCTGTTGCATGGAGGGCATATTGCATTTTTTAAAACAGCTGCCGAATATGGGAACTTATATGTCAGTATTGGACGGGATGAAAACTTGCTGTTGCTTAAAGGTAAGAGACCTGTCTTTTCAGAATCTGAACGGTTATTTATAGTTAAATCCATAAAATATGTTGAGGATGCTTTTCTGGCATCAGGAACAGGGCTGCTTGATTTTGAACCTGATATAAAGAGACTGAAACCTGATATCTTTATTGTAAATCATGATGGACATACTCCTGAAAAAGAGAGATTGTGCAGAACGCTGGGAGTTGAGTATATTGTGCTGGAACGAGTTCCTGAACCGGGATTGCCTGATCGCTCTAGTTCAGCTACTAAAAGAGACATGAGATTTCCATACAGGTTATGTCTTGCCGGTGGATGGATCGACCAGCCATGGGTTTCAGAGATATATCCCGGGTCTGTCGTAGTGGCACAGATAGTGCCGACAATGGATTTCAATGACAGATCCGGACTTGCTACAAGCTCAAGAAAAGTCGGAATAAAAATATGGGGCGACAGGTATCCCGAAGGGGATGCAGAAGAAAATGCAAAGTTGCTTTTCGGAGCAGAAAATCCTCCGGGTAAAAAGTATGTATCAGGTTCACAGGATCATATAGGACTCCTTTATCCGGGGATTAACAGGCTTTATTATAACGGAGATTACTGGCCAGTAAAAATCGAATCTACAACTGACAAGGATATATGCGACTGGCTTTCAGGAGTTTTACACCTGGTTCCCCTTGAACCTCGTCCCGAAGGATACGATCCTTTAAAAATAAAGCACCTTAAGAAACAATTTATACGAGAGTTGGGAGAAGCTGGTGGCAAATGCTGGGAGGCTATAATGGGAAAAGATATTAAGGATTTGGGGAAGGCATTAACTGAAACACTTATTTCATGGAAAAAGATCTTACCATTGACAGTTCCCGACTGGATTATGACTGAAATGGAAACAAAATACTTTCCAGAATACCCCGGAGCAATCACCTCAGGTAGTGGTGGAGGATATGTGATAGTTGTTTCTGAAAAGGAGGTGGATGGAGCGGTGAAAATAAGGATAAGGTTCTAGAGGGCTGTGGGCAGGGGCAGGAGATTTTGCGAAACTCCAGGTTTCCATAGGACAAGAAAAAGGTTTTTAGGTTATTTTGTTATTTTGTTTTTGGATAAAAGTGTGTTTAAATTGCTCTGTAATTGTTATAATACATGATAACGTTTATTCTTTCCATTCTGGTTCTGCTACTGGGCTATAACATTTATTCCAGGTTTATTGAGAAGATTGCAGGGGCAGATCCCGATCGTCAGACACCTGCATTCAAACTTAATGATGGAGTGGATTATGTTCCTCTGCCATGGTGGAGGACTTTTCTGATACAATTCCTGAACATTGCCGGTCTGGGTCCGATCTTTGGTGCCATAGCAGGCGCAATGTGGGGGCCCGTTGCTTTTCTCTGGATTATTCTTGGTTCTGTATTTGCCGGTGCAGTGCACGATTATTTTTCCGGAATGCTTTCAATACGTCATAACGGATTGAGTATCACAGAGATTGTGGGAATCTACCTTGGTAAAGGTGCCAAACAGTTTATGCGTGGTTTCACGGTTATTCTGATGGTTTTGGTTGGAGCTGTATTTATTATGGGACCTGCCGGAATACTAGCAGGGCTGACTCCTAATTTTAGATCAATGACCTTTTGGATTTGGATAGTCTTCTTTTATTATATACTGGCTACCACGCTTCCGATCGATAAGATCATCGGAAGGATTTACCCGGTTTTTGGTTTTGCTCTCATCTTTATGGCTATAAGCCTTATAATAGCCTTATTAGTAAAAGGTTACCAGATTCCTGAACTCAGTTATGACAATCTCCGGAATTTCCATACAGATGCTGATAAATTTCCCGTCTTCCCGATGATGTTTATCACTATTGCCTGCGGTGCGATTTCAGGATTTCATTCCACCCAGTCGCCAATGATGGCTCGTTGCATTAAAAACGAAAAATTGGGAAGAAGAGTTTTTTACGGGGCGATGATCTCGGAAGGAATAGTGGCTTTGATATGGGCTGCAATAGGAATGAGCTTCTATGGTGGTATCAGGGAGCTGAATGATGTAATGAATGCACAGGAGGGGAATGCCGCCTATCTGGTGAATGAGATTTCCAACTCACTGCTTGGCAGGCTGGGGGGTATACTTGCTTTATTGGGTGTAGTTGCTGCACCGATCACTTCGGGCGATACAGCTTTTCGAAGTGCACGACTTATTGTTGCCGACTTCCTGAAATATAAACAGGGACCGATAAAAAACCGTTTGTTTGTCAGTATCCCTCTGTTTGTCATTGGATTTCTTCTTACACAAATCGATTTCAGTATTATCTGGCGCTACTTTGCCTGGTCGAACCAAACACTCGCCATGGTAGTACTATGGGCTATAACCGTCTATCTCATGCAGGAAAAGAAACTTTACTGGATAACACTGATTCCTGCAGTTTTTCCTGAGTTTGACAACTGAAAAATGCAAATAATTGATATACAGGCATAATGGTCCCATAAAAAAAGTTTACTCCACTACATTCTCTTCCAAAACGGCATTAGGTATTTTGATGCCAAGGGTTCTTAAGATCAGGTTATTTTCATCCGTGATCTCGGTTCTCATGACCACCCGCTTTTTAAAGGCATTGATAGTAACAGCTCTGAGCTTGTCTAAATGATTAAAAATCTCATCCGTCGACAAGTTTAACTTTTCCTGCCGATTGATTTTAAATTCAATTGCCCTGAGCATATACAAGCTTAAGAAGCAGATCATGATATGACCCTGGATCCTTTTCTCTGTCCAGTGATATACAGGGCGAAGATCCAAAGTGGATTTCAATACCCGGAAGCTGTTTTCAATTTGCCATAGCATTTGGTAAGTCAGTACAATATTTTTGTTGCTCATGGATTGATTATTGGTATAAAAGCCAAAAAAGCCATCCCATTTTTCTTTTTCCTCTACCTTCTGCGAATCAATTATCATTCGTGATTTGCCTTCCATTGTCAGATAACTGTTATAAGCTGACTTGGTAACAGATTTTGGATTACTGCTTTTTCCCAGTTTCTTTTGCAACCTTTCAAGCAACAGTTCCCGTTGTTTCTTATCCCTTTCAGCCCGCTTATTACTATAGCCCAATACTAATCGCTGACCATCAATGATGATTTGATGGGCTGATATAATATCATCAATGCGTGTATAGTTCTCCCGGCTTAAGATCTCCTGGTGATACTGATCAGACACCCTGCTTATCTTGGCTGCAATAATATATTCGTAGCCGGCAGAGGATAGTTCCTGCATTATTTCATTACCGACAATACCCTTATCTCCTACAAAAATGATCTTTTCAATTAAAAAATCTTTCTTGAGCCTGTTTAATACCGGTACCACCGTTTTGCCTTCATAGGTATTACCCGGGAACAGATGGTAGCTTATCGGCAGCCCGTCTTGATTGATCACCAGGCCAATGACCACCTGCACACAATCTGTCTTATTGTCCTTGCTGTAACCATATTTTCTTAAGGCATCTGCCTGTTGGCTCTCAAAATATATCGTCGTCAGATCATAGAATACAATGCTTACTGAAGACTTAAACAAACTGCGTGTCTTTTCAAAAAATGATTTTTCTACCATGTCTTTATGGTCTGCAAGTATATCCAGGCTGCGGTATAAATGCTGCAGTTCTACCTGATCAAAGTTTTCCCCATAGATTTTTTCTTTCCACTTGTCTATGGCCAGCTTACTTAATGGATTGATAAGCCGGTTGCTTATCATCAGCTTCACAGCCTCTTCAAGGGAAAACTCAACCTTATATTGCTGTTGAATACCCTCAAGCAGTGGTTTCATTTGCAGATATCTCCAAAGAAAATTGACAACCAGCATGGGCCCGTATATCAGGGCATCCTGGATACTGTCTTCCGATTTGCTTAAAAGAAAATATTGCTTTGATAAAGTCGCAAATTTTTCCATCAGGTTATCAATACTTCCTTTAGCCAGGAGTTCTTCTTCCCTGCCCAGGGTAGAAAGTATCCGGTGCCTTGCTTTGCCTTTGTCACGGTAACTTTCCGCTATCTGGAGATAATAAATGGGTTTTTCTTTACTGCCGCCGCGTGTTCTTTTGACAAACATATGCGTATTTTTATACAAATGTAACACATATTATTTATTATTAAGCCCATATAATATGATAGTTTATTAACATTTGATTGTTAATCCATGCCACTACATTTTTTAAAAATTAATCGAAGTAAATTTATATAATCCTGATAAAGAGTATGTTATGATTTTCGTGGGTCGGAAAAGGGCCTGCAACTGTCAAACTCAGGAAAAAATAATTAACAGATGTAATACAATACCCTGGCATATTGTGCCCTCAGATAAAAACTGGCAAAAACTGTACTATATAGGAGAAACTGTCTTGAAAGCACTCAGGGAAATGGATCTCAAATGGCCTGAGCTGGTTACCGAAGGGTTCAAAAAGCAACAGATCCTGAAATAGATAACAGATGATTCAGTAAACTGTTTAATCTGTTTGTCCTTTCCATAATAATTGATAATTAATATGGATACCCATCATTTCAGCCACTTGCAGATGTGACTTAAGATAAACACCGGCCATAATGTTAGGCAGAAATTTATATGCAAGCTCATACTTCTGATAGATTGAATTCCTGGCTTTATATGGGGCATAGAGATAAATTCCGAAATACTGTGTAAAAACCACTTTTCCAAGAAGGAAATCTTGTCCGGCAGTCAGAGCGAACCGTTTATAATCAAGCCCGCTCTGCTCTCTCCTTATTATTTCCCTGATATATCCGTCAAAGATCATTTCTGCCCCAACATTAAGAGCGTACCAGGTTCGGATCTGTTTTGCAGCTCTGGTGTGTAACCCGTAAACAAAAACTGCTTTTTCTGGAAACTCCACAGTCTCTTCCAGTATCTTGATCGCAGTTAATAACTGCGCTACAACCGATATGCCGGGCTTTGGAACTTCAAGTGAGGAAATGTAATTATGATCCAGACCATCAGGCGGCTCGTAATATCTTTCAAGACCAAGTGCAAGGGTGGGAAAATTCATTCCCTTGTTGGGCTGTTTGAAACCTCCGTTTGATATGTGATTATAACACCCCGAGACAGTAAGATAAGTCTGTTTGCCAGTGTTATATTTAAATCTTACATCCACAAAAAGGGGGAAATTAATGCTTGTGCAGAAAAACTGATTTAACGGATTATCAACTTTATCATAAAACCTGGTATGGTAAGATATTCCCATCCCTCCCCTTATGGTGAAGAAATATTTATTACGATGTATTAAAACAGGCTCGGCAAATACAGTTATATCGAAGGCGCTTCCAAGGACTCCGGGGTTCTGAAAATTGAAATATCCCGCCTGGATACCTGATATCCAGTAAGCATTAAAAACTTTCCATCTTTTATATGATGTATGTAATTTATTGATGCTTATATCAAAACCAAAGGGATTAGTGTGAGAAACAGGCTCTATGGCTACGGAATGCGGTATTATAAAACCGTAATGCGCCCTGATACCGGTATGAACATACGGAATTGTATCTGCTCTAACCGTAAATCCTAAATGGCAGAGATATATAAAAATAAGAAGCCTGTGGTTAATCCACATTTTGTATTCTGGTTATTGAATTCTGACAGGAACAGTTCCAGGTTCCGGATTTGACAGTAAAGATGATCCCACCCAGTACCCAGCACCAAGTACCCAGTACCCAGCACCCAGCACCTATTTAAGATACACCTCCAGAACCGGTATCTCCACAGGGGGTTTTTCTACCGGAAGTTGAAGGGTAATGTCATTTCTGGCTTCATCTCTACCGGTACTGTATCTGATCTCAGAAGCATCGTGAAGGAACTGGATATACTTAACCTTATCATCCATATTTTTAAGGGTTAACCTGCCCATCGGGTACACCATAAGATGTATATACAACCTTCTGGTTACAGGATTATAGGTTAAAAGTGTGTTAGCCGGTGCAGTGAATTCTGCAGGCGCCTCAGTGCAACTATAAATTGACCGGCTGTTTACCATCATCCAATCACCCATCGCTTTCAGTCTTTCCTGTGCTCTGTAATCAAATGTACCACGTGCTGTTGGTCCGACATTCAAAAGAAGATTTCCGCCCTTACTTACTGATTCAATAAGCAACTCCATTAACTGGGCCGGGCTTTTCCATGTATGTTCATCCCGGTAGTAGCCC
>Ga0315538_1002440_pt1 | contig 10397 bp, 9 predicted proteins | sample SalMarSW160230MG_2_FD_203834 | JGI IMG/M metagenome (GOLD analysis project Ga0315538, IMG submission 203834) | Salt marsh sediment microbial communities from the Plum Island Ecosystem LTER, Massachusetts, United States - Salt Marsh Sediment SW1601-230 ...
TCATTTGGGTCGAGCATGCCATACTCATCTACCGGGAGAAAGGAGATCTCATAGCCCTCTTCCATCAGGAACAGTGCCGTGTTGATAATGGAGGGATGTTCGATCCTCGTGGTAATAATATGGCGTCCTTTTTCCCGCAGGCTCCACGCAGCACCCTTTAAAACCATGTTGTTCGATTCTGTTCCACCACTGGTAAAGATGATCTCACCCGCTTCGCAACCCAGTAATGCAGCAATCCGGCCCCGTGCCTCTTCAAGTGCCTCCTTTGCCTTCGTGCCTATCGGATGAGCGCTGCTCGGGTTCCCGAAATCCTCCAGGATAAAGGGCATCATGGCCTCAGCCACCTCCTTCGCTATGGGGGTGGTGGCATTGTAGTCAAGGTAAAGCATCGCTTCCGTCACCTCCTCAGCGTGGCTCGCAACCGGTGGGGTTTCAACAAAAGATCAAGGGCATCATTGATATGAGGAATTACAAGGTCAGAGGCCATCATAGCCTCTGAGGATGCCCCTTCCCTTCCCACGATACAGATCCCGAGAACGGACTCCTTGAGCATAGAGACGTCGTTGCTGCCGTTTCCCACAGAGACGGTACGGTCTTCTCCTTTTTCCCTCACCAATCGAGCCTTCTGTTCGCCTTCCCCTGCCTCTTCTATCCTGCACAAAGCGACCGGCAAATCCTTAAGGAGCAGCTCTGCATTCTTATTGGTGTCTGCTGTTACCACGGTGACCTGCACCTTCTTGCTGAGTGTGCCGATCCTTTCCTTAACGCCTCGTATGAGTTCCCCATCGAGGGCTATGGTTCCGTTGAGATCTAAGATCAGATGCTCGATATGATAATGACCCCTTCCGGGAACGCTAACCTCTACCACCTTACCTTCTCACCTGATACAAATAGCTCGATCGAGTACCTGGAATATCTGTAATCGGGTTGGAAAAAGATCGCTATACGCTCGCTCATGACTTTGAGTTCTATTATGCCACTCCACTGACTATGTCAAACGGGAAATGAGATTAGTGCTTGACACGCTCGCAGCCACTCTATAATTTGTGATCACGTGAGGAGGCGGCATGTATACGCTCAACTTCAATGAAAACATCTGTAAAACCTGTCCAAACGGTGATTGCCTGGTCAAATGTCAATACATGAACTTCAATAAGGATCAGGCCATCCATGAGATGATCGCCATAGCAGAGGGCAAAGACTCTCCTGTACTGCGCGACTGTGTTACCTGCTATGCCTGTGAGGAATATTGCAGGAGAGGGAATCACCCCTTCTACCTGATCACCGAACGAAGGGAAGAAAAAGGCATCCTCACTGCTCCGAGGGCCATCACCAGACAGTGGATCAATATAGGGGAACCCCGAGGGAAATATCGCCGCGGAAAAATCAAGGATAAGCTCCTTTCCCTCGGTTTCATGCCTGAGCTCCTGAATCTCGTTCAGGGAAAACTCTTCGAGGATGTTCTGCCATCCTTCGTATTCGGGCAGGAGTTCTTCTGTAACGTTGTCTATATCCACTTTGCCGACACCTCGATTATAAAAGAGAGGCTCCCCCAGGTATTGGAGAATTTCAGGAAACTGGCCGTCAAAGAGGTCGTGTGCCTGCACGATGAGTGTTTCGGCGCATTCTCATCCCTTGCTCCGGCATACGGGATGGAGGTTCCCTTTAAGCCCATCCATTACTTTGAGTACCTGTACGGCAGATTGCAGGATCTGGCCAAGGAGATACAGCCGCTTCACATCAAGGCAGCCTACCAGAGGCCATGCTCCTCCCGGCTTTCCTCTCACACCCATCATTTCGTAAGGGATATACTGGACCTCATAGGCGTTGAGTTGGTAGACAGGACCTATCAGGACGAAAATGCCCTCTGCTGCGGCGATATCCTTGGAATGAACTATGGTTATGAGCTCAGACATGATGTCCAGACCAGAAACATCGATGACATGGTAGAACACGGCGCAGAGTACTGTGTATTTAATTGTTCTGCCTGCCAAAATGTATTATCCGCCAAGGTTGCCAAAAGAGGGATCAAGCCGATCCACCTCATTGACCTTTGCAGGATGGCCATAGGGGAAAAACCCTCAATGGAGGTATCTTGATATGACCGATATCTTCGGACAACTGGCCCGGATCGTAGGCGAGAGGTTTGTCTCGAATAATCCTGAGGAGATCTTTTTCTACGCGCGAGACCCTGGTTTGATGCCTGCACACAAACCTGATTATGTGGTCGTGCCAAAAACGGCCGAGGAGATCCAGCAGATAGTCCGACTTGCGGGCAAGGAGAGGATACCCCTTGTGCCCATGGGTGCGGGTATGTCCTTAACCGGGCTTGTTATCCCCCTTAAAGGCGGCATAGTCATCGACATGAAGAGGATGAACGGTATCATCGAGGTGAACGAAAAGGCTCGCTACGTCATCGTTGAAGGGGGCACCTCGCAGGGCGCATTGAAGGCATACCTGGAAAAGCACTACCCCCGCTTACGGCACAGCATCCCCGACTCACCCGCAACAGCCACCGTAGCGTCCAATACCATGATACACGGCCAGGGCAGACTCTCACAGCAGTATGGATTCAATTCCGACATGGTGAGCGGGCTGGAGGTGGTGCTTCCATCCGGGGAGATCTGCCGAATCGGCTCATGCGCGCTCTCCCCCTATTGGTTTTCAAAAGGTGCCCCCCTTCCGGATCTCACAGGGCTTTTTCTGGGCTGGTTTGGCGCTACCGGCATCATTACCAAGATCGCCCTCAAGCTCTATCCCAGAAAGAAGATGAGAGACGTGGAGATATTCGTGACCGACAGAGATGACCTGGTGTCTGATATGGTATACGAGATCACCCACACGGAGATGGTTGAGGATATCACCATCTTCGCCCAACCGATGCCCATGATATTCAAGGACAACCATCACATAACCCTCTTTATCACGGGGGACACCGAGGAAGAGCTCGAGTTCAAAAGGAAGATGGTCTGGAGCTGTCTTGATAGGTTTATCAAGAGCAAGGACGGGGGATTCATGTCTGTTCCACCCGTTATGAAGCCTACCCTCCTCGATATGCCTCAGCGGAGCGTGAGCAGGTTCGCCGATGTAAAAAAGGGCGGCGGGTTTGAGTACTCCGGGCCGATTATCCCTGTTGAAACGTATCCGGAATGCGCCCGAAAGGTGATGGATCTAGCCTCCACCTACGATCTTGGGTACTCAGCCATGGCCAGGATTATCGGCAGAAGCCACTGCATGATGTTCGGTTTTGCCTTTACCTTCAACCGGGCCGACGAAGACATGATGGAGCGGACACGGAAGGCATTGGAGGAAGTGAGCACGTTCGCGATCGAGCTCGGAGGAGTCTTTTGGAAGCCGACCATAGATGAACAAAGGCTTGCCCTTGAAAAGATGGATCCGGTCACGAGAGATCTCATGAAGATGATCAAAGGAAACCTTGACCCACGGTCTATCATGAATCCTGGAAACTGGGAGGTTGCGTAGATGAGATATGAAGATATCGTGCATAGGTGCTTTCGATGCGGGTATTGTAAATTCACCGGAGATTATTCCGACTTCAACTGTCCCTCATACCGTAAATTCTTCTTCGAATCATACTCTCCCGGAGGAAGGATGTGGTTGATCCGGGCATGGCTCAACGGTGAGATAAAAAATACCGACAGGTTTCAGGAAATCCTCTTCTCCTGCGCCACCTGCGCCAACTGTGTCGAGCACTGCGTGTTTACCTTCAGCGAGGATCTGGTCAATATCTTTATCGCCGCCAGGGAGGAGCTGGTCAATCAAGGCATTATACCCCCTGCGGTGAGGGATTACCTCAAGAACATCAACATCAGCGGCAACCCTTACAAGGAACCCGCAGAGGAAAGGGGGAAATGGGCAGAGGGTGCTCGCGTTGAACCTTACGATGGACAGGACTATCTCTTCTACGTCGGCTGTGTCGGCTCCTATGATGAGAGGGCCAAGAAGATCGCCAAAGCAGTGGGAAATCTCCTTGCCGATGCCGGAATCTCCTTCGGAATCCTCGGCGATCGAGAAACCTGTGACGGAAATGAGGTGAGGGTCCTTGGCGAGATGGGGCTTTTTCAGTTCCTGGCCGAACAAAATATCACGCTTTTCAAGGAGTTGGGGATAAAACGGGTCATCACCCTCGATCCCCATGCCTTCAATGCATTCAAGAAGGACTACCATGGCCTCGGGGGAGAATTCGAGGTCTACCACTATACCCAAATACTTGCCCCTGTGGTTGAGTCAAAAAAAATACCCCTGAAGGGCTACCAGGCCAAGGTCACCTTTCACGATCCCTGCTACCTCGGAAGGCATAACGGGGAGTATGAGGCGCCGAGAAAGATCCTCCATGGCATTCCAGGCCTCGAGGTTATTGAGATGGATCAAAGCAGAGAAAACGCATTTTGCTGTGGAGGCGGAGGAGGTAATTTCTTCACCGACATCCTGGGCGGCGGCGAGGAAAGCCCCAATAGGATCAGGATACGTCAAGCCTATGCCACAGGAGCAGAAATCGTAGCGGTCGCATGTCCACAATGCGCAAAGATGCTGGATGATGCGGTTAAACTGGAGGAACTGGACGGCCAACTCGAGGTGCTCGATGTGGCGGAGATCGTCACGAAGGCCCTGGGATAATCCATATATCTGCCTGTAACGAAACTCCAAGCGGTAGGCTCTTCGCCCATACAATCCAAACCAACCACATGAAAGGTTTCGCAATGTGCAATAAGATCGCCACAAGGCGGTTTTTTTATCGGTCATGATATGGAAGAAAGCAATAACAATGCGAATCTGCGCATAATCCTCGGCTTAACCCTGATCCACTTTACAGGCGATTTTTATAATTCCTTTATTAACCCTCTTCTCCCGGTATTTGTGGACACCTTCAGCCTGAGCTTGACTCGAGTGGGGCTTATCAGCGGCATAAGCCGGCTTTTTGCCTTTATCGTTCAACCCACGGTGGGATATCTTGCCGATCGATACCGAACGCGATTCTTTATCCTGGGAGGGCCTCTTTTGGCCATCGTCTTTATCTCACTGGTAGGTATAGCGCCTGGATTCTCAATACTGCTTGCCTTTATCGCAATGGGCTCCATAGGCTCCGCTATGTTTCATCCTTCGGTGGCAGGCATGGTATCAACCTATGCAGGCCGGCATCTCGGATTCTCCATGTCGATCTTTAACATGGGGGGGACCCTTGCCTTCGGAATCGGCCCCCTTTTTATCACTTACATTGTCGGCTCGTACGGTCTCAGGACAACCCCCTATACCATGATCCTGGGCCTCATGTTGATGGTGCTTCTCTTTAAGATCATCCCGCCACCCCATGGCGAGGGTTTACGAAACCTCGGTTTTATGCGCTCCCTCAAGGAGATATTGGAAGGGGTATGGAAAGCGATCGCGCTCATCTGGGTAGTGATGGTGCTTCGAGCCTATGTGAGTGTTTCTTTCAGTACATTTATACCGGTACTGTACGCGCAGAAAGGCTACTCTCTTGTCGCTATAGGTGCCGTAATATCTGTGTTGAGCGTGTCCGGGGCATTGAGCGGGCTTTTAGCCGGGCACCTTGCCGACAGGATCGGATACAAGCCGATCTTCTATTGTGCCCAAGCATTATCGATGCCGAGCCTGATCCTTCTTCTCTACACCTCGGGTTATTGGGTGTACGCGAGCGCTGCGATAGCGGGGTTGTTTATCATGGCCACCCTTCCTTTGGGGGTAGCAATGGCTCAGGAATTGGCCCCCAGGGGACGATCAATGGTCTCAAGCCTCATGATGGGGCTCGCCTTTGGAACGGGGGGAATGATGGCGCCCATCACCGGAAAGCTGGCGGATATCTTCTCCCTCCATAGCGTGCTCTTATCATTGACGATACTACCACTTCTGACAACCGGACTCATCAGGTTCTTGCCCGAGACTACCAAGCGCAGACTCACACTCTGAACTGAGCAATACCGCAGCTTATCCCTATTTCGATTGCATAATTGCACATAAAGCAGTGCAGTGTTTCATGTATTTCATGGCTCCTTACCTCTCTTGTCGAGTTTGATCGGATCAGGTCCCTGCCCTTCGGATTACTCACTACCATTTCATGGCCACCGTAAAAGCCTTATAAATCGTCTAGTTAGGAACATGTGAAACTAACTCGGAGACCTCGATATTGAAAAAGGTAAATCAATTACTGCATTGGCATACATATTGATATCGCCTTTACTTAGGCTTTTATTATGCTCTCCTCGCAGATAAGGCCAGCGTTTGATAGTGTGCCGAACCATCCCTTCTGGGGTGGGGTTGGCGCAGTAAATAACGACCTGATAGGTATTTCATGGATGGATGCATGGGCAAGAGCCATGCTGTGCCTTTTTCCAATGATAAAGGGGGCTCGTGAAAGGAGGCAGAACAATGAGAGAACATAAGAAATGCATGGCGTTACTCCTGGCAAGTGTACTGATCATCGCCCTTGTTCCGGCTGTATTTGCCCAGGAGGGGAAAAAGATCAATATCAATCAGGCACCGGTGGAGGAACTTACTCAGATGAAGGGCATCGGAGCGACATATGCTGAGCGTATCGTGCAGTTTCGAGAGGCAAACGGCCCTTTTAGCTGTCCAGAGGATATCATGAAAGTGCCGGGAATCGGGGTTAAGATATTTGAGGCGAATAAGGATATCATTACCGTGAAATAATCCTTACAATTACCCCTTACAGAGAGAGCCCCCTTTATCAAAAGAACGATACAGCCGGTTTTGAGAGTCCCTGGCGGCAGACGGGTGCATTCAACCATTTCCGTCATATCGGTATACTACGTCATTCGTAAAAAATCCACACCCAGAGGAGGTAGCTTTTTTTGGAGCCCCTGAAAGGGGGCCGAACGTGTGCCCTCAGATCCCGGGGTTGTTGGAGTAGTGGAGTGTTGGAGTACTGGAGTAATGGGATAGAATTGAAGGAAGGGTTTTGAAAGTCAGGAAGACCTCACCAACACCATCTCCCATGGGCCGTGCGTAGATGGTATCCGCTACGATGGTTTCCCATGCTCCACTCATCCAATACTCCCTGGCCCAGACCTATATAAAGGCACTCTTCTCCTCATGGTTGCTACTATGAATATAGCTCGGGCATTTGCGTATTTTCACAAGTCGCACCAGGGCGGGCCATCACTCCGTGCGGAGGAAAGCACCATGACCGGCAAAGCCATCGTCTTTGACCACACCCAGAGGACGTGGCTTTCTGAGACGAGATAAAGCCCACGGCATTTCATCCATGGTACAGGGCATGCTTGCCTTTTCTGCAATCTAAAAGTGGACTGGCATGAAGCGGTGATGAGTATACAAGTAGCGGGCTCGCCTAAATATCCAAAGAAAATGAATTACCCCTCCCCGAAGGGCGGAGTAATTCTCTCAGAGGAGATCTAAGGCCGTATCAATCGAAAAGCTCTATCCCCCCTTCCCCTCTGGATACCGCTTTCCAATGGATTTCAAGACATCTAGGCAAGAGAAGAAGGCATTGACAATCTCCGGGTCAAAATGCGTCCCTGATGACCGATACAACTCATCAAGGATACGGTCCTCATCCCAGGGCTCCTTATAACATCTGCGAGAGCAGAGCACATCATAGGCATCGGCTACTGCCACGATCCGCGCGAACAAAGGAATCTCGTGTTCCCGCTTGGGAATGGGCTTACCATTGGGTCCTTCAAAGCCAGGCAGTGCTCTCTCTGTGAGAGGATCAATATGTCCCGGATAGCCGGTCCCATCCCAACGCTCGTGGTGATTGAGGGCCACCTCTACGGCCGACTCCTCGAAGTCTGAATGGATCTCCTCAAACAGTCGGGCGCCCTTATAGGTATGCCGCTTCACGATTTCGAACTCCTCAGCCGTCAAATGATGGGGTTTTTTCAGAATCACATCGCTGATAGCGATCTTTCCCACGTCATGGACCATAGCCGCCATCCTGAGCACATCACGCTGGTGGTCCACCTGCTCAGCGGACATACTTCTGGTTCGCGCCAACTGATCATAGATCTCTAATGAATAGGTCCCCACTCTATTGACATGAGGTCCCGTCTCGCTGGGGTCTCTGAGTTCCGCCATGTTGATCATCCTCAGGATCATGTTCCGGTTCATCTGCGCCCGCTCCAAGGCGAGCGCCGCGCTCGTGGCGAAATGCATGATAAGGGACTCATCTGCCCTGGAAAAGCGAATCACGCTGCCCGCGTCGTCCTGGGCGTTGATCATCTGCATCACGCCAAGGACATCCCCACGGTGATTCGTCAGGGGAACCGTGAGCATGGAGCGGGTGGTATAGCGGGAGACCTTGTCGAACCCGGAATCCCAACAATAGGGCATGGCATTGCTCATGCCGTAAACGTCCGGGATACTGACGGACTCGCAGCTCTTGGCCACGTAACCCGCGATGGATTGCTTGTCGATGGGAATCGTGAAGGTTGCGTAGACGAGTTTCTTCCCCGGCCCCAGTCTCCTTTGCAGGGTGTCATTCTGTGTGTAGCTGAACCTGAGATGATCGCCTTCCTTGAGATAGATCGACCCTGCATCGGCATTAAAAATTTTTCTCGCGTTGGTGAGAATCCGTTCTAAGAGAAGATCCAAATCTTTCACCCGGTTGATATCCAGCCCGATCTGTGTAATGAGATCGATCTTTTCCTTTTCGCTCAGCATGTTACCACTCTCGCCGATGGTCCAGTTAGACATTCACAGTCGATATTTTTGCTCGTCTTTGCCACGCCGGCTTACATCCGCTTCTCCCTCAGTTTTCTTACCACTCCACCTCGACTCAGATGCTCGCGATAATCCTCGTCATGCTTGTCAAGCAGGGTTTTGAGATATTCTATATTCTTTTCAATGGCCTCCATGTATAAATCCCTGTTTACATTCCAGCATACCTTGAAGTGATAATGCATGTATTCATTGATGCCGCCCAATTCAGTGGCTAGTCGTTTTTTTATCATGTCGTAGAAATCCATAGTCTTCTTCAGAAGATCAAACTCTGAGTCATATCCAATAACTCTCCCCTCCTTGAATTCGTAGTAAAGAAACAGCAGTTTCTCGAGATAGATTCGGTCAGCCATCTGACCCAGGAGATCGGCTGTACCAAGCATCTTGCCCAATAACTCCGCCTCTTTGGATCGAAACTCTATCTCGCTCACCTTCTTATCGAGCCCGGTGCACATCAGGATTTGGGGGTAGTGCCTAAAATTCTCCTCTGGAAATCCGCTCTCACGTAAGTACCTATCCATGAATCCAATGCTGCGCCTGCTATCTATACGGGTATACTTCGCCCCCGTTCCATCATCATCATCAAGGGTCTGGATATACCCGGTATCATGCATCAAGATGCAGATGAGCCCCAGGTTTACTTGTTCTATGGTAAGTTCCCTTCCGCCGACCGTAACCCCATGCATGAGGCGAGCCATGGCGAGAAATGCATCGGTAGTATGCCTCAGGTTATGGTATTCCGTGTTGCACGTGCGGTATCCTGGATACTCACCGTTGAAAAGGCGCACTATATCCCTGAATACGCGATCTACCTGGTTGAAATCAAAGTGCGCGAACATCATAAGAACGATCGTCCTGACTTCCTCCAAAACGCTCAGCGGATTCCCCATGTTTACCAGGATAGAGAGCTGCAGTTCTGTCATTCGTATCCCCCCATCGATTTTGACATCTCTAATCGAAGCATTCCACGAGCGGCAGTGTTGAAGTCCTTTGATCCGTATCCGAGTGAGCACCTCACGCGGTTATTCCGAGGACCATACATGTCCATATCTGCGAATCGAAATAATCAGGCAGTCCCCTGGCTGAGATCTCATGCGAATCTCTTTCTGATGGGCGCCGTTCTGCAATTCAGCCTATACCAAGGATTGCTGTGCCTGTTTATCGACATCCTCATAAAGGCGAGTTTTACGGTGCGGCTTAAGAACAGGGATCCAAATATTTTATATCCCTTGGGAAAGATTTCTCTTAAAGCTCATATCATTTAGAGATTTCATATTCAACATCTTTTCCTCTTTTTTCCTAATTTTTTGCCACACCCTACCATAATGACATCAACACTGATATGCTAAAATCTCGGTTGATCGTTTCACCGTTCACGGTTCCCCGTTGAAGTGCCTATGAACCTCTATGCTTAGATTGTAACCTCTGAACCCGGAACCGCGTATTTGAGATGCACTCTGCATCAATGATCAGACGCACCATACATGAAACGCCGGGAATATGGCGGGGATGTGGTCCCGCACGGGGGAAAGATGATGGGGGATTAGCGGGAAGAAAGAGTTTATGGTGATCGGCAAGGAGGAAGGGTGTTATTTCAAAGGTCAAGCAGCCCTTATTATGGCCAAAAAGATCGGCGCAGGGCATAAGGCCAAAGGCAGCTTTAC
>Ga0315538_1002442_pt1 | contig 10396 bp, 6 predicted proteins | sample SalMarSW160230MG_2_FD_203834 | JGI IMG/M metagenome (GOLD analysis project Ga0315538, IMG submission 203834) | Salt marsh sediment microbial communities from the Plum Island Ecosystem LTER, Massachusetts, United States - Salt Marsh Sediment SW1601-230 ...
GCCGTACGGATTCGGGTCGAGCCCCTTGACGGCTTCATTCCACCACGGGTCAACGCCGCTTGGCCAGCGGAGACGGTCGAAGTCGCCGCCTTTGTGCTCGCTGGGGTCGCAGTCATCGTACCCGAGGCACAGACCTAATCTATGACCCGTCGGCGGCTCGTCAAGTGCCGGGCCAAAGCCGACGTAGTCCCACGGAATGAACAATTCCATAACCTTGGTATCTTTGCTTAGCGTAATGATGTCAACGATAATGCCGTGCTTGTTCGCGGCATCCTCGAAGGTGTCTTCTGCCCGGCGGGAATCCCACGGGTCGGGGAAGTTTCGCTTGACGAGATTCGCAGGATTCTCTTCGGTGCCGAAGTTTATCTGAAACTGCGTCCATGACAATGTGATGCTCCAGTTCATCATTTTCATGAACATTGTGCTCGGCTCAGCCGAGGCTATCTGCGCCGCCGAGTGACGCGAGAAGTGTAAATCGACTGCGTCGAACAGGTCGTCCGGATTGGACCATTCATCGTCGGATGCCTCGAAGTACAAGTACAGCCCTGCCCTGCTTCGGGCGGCCTTGACGAGCACTTCGGCGTCACCGGTTGACCTGGCGGATTTGTATGAGTTGCCTCGCTCGCCGAGATGCTCGGCAACGTTGAGTCTGACATAATCGTGGTCTTCCATAATCATCTTCCAGAATGGCGTAACCTCACCATCGGCGGCGAACTGCTTTTCCTGCTCGGCAGTAACACCATAAGCCAGCAGGACCCTGTCGCCCGGGTCCGCCTTGCTCTGAGACTTGCCGGTTGCTGATGAACCATATTGAGGTCTGGGCGTCCGCAGGAATACTCTTTCCGTTGAGGCACGCTGGTCGGCAAGGGCACTCGAAACCTGCGGGTCGCGGACAAGAAAGTGCGTTGGTGTCGCGGTGCGCACCGTGCCTTTGTCGTCGCAACCTACGGCGGTCAGGGCATAGGTCGTGTACTTCGGGTCAACAACGAATTCGCATTTGGGCTCCCGGCCTTTGGTGACTTCACTTATCTTCCGGTCTCCATTATAGAACTCTATTCGCGTCCAGTCCGCAAAGCCGCTCGCATCGCACTCCAGGATTATCTTCCGTCCCGGCTCAACAACGTTGCCCCCCACCGACCGCAGCAATCGACCGCTTGCAAACGGATTGTCCACAGGCCCTAAATCACGGATGCTGACTTTCAACGGATTGTCGTACGTCGCAACGCCGCGATAAAGAAAGGCAATATCCTTATTCGGCACCCAGCCCGCCTTGCTCTTGTCGGCCTCATACTCGTTGTAAGGTGCTATACGTATAATGCCCGAAGCCCACGATGAAAGGTCCACCAGCCACCCTGATTCCTCCGGCAGCTCGTTTAGCTTCACCGGCCCTTTGCGCGGGTCGGCGTCCGCCGGCAGACGCAGCGCTATGCAAACCTCATAGAACTTCATATCGATATCGTCGATGTGACCTATCTCGTGGCCCTTGCCCTTTTCTGCGTCCCAGGCCCACAGTGCTCCACGAGGTCTGATGTCGGCAAAGAGCTTTTCAGTTCGCTCGACACCGCCTCTCACGAGTGGATCCTCGGGGCCGATGTGCAGAAGTGCCGGGACCTTCAGCGCCTCATCGGGTGGCGAGACAGGATTGTACCTCGCACCTACATTCGGGGTAAAACAGATCATCCGTTCCGGCGCATAGCATGCAAGACCATAAGCCGTCATACCCGCATTGCTGCTGCCCCTCGCGATTATCGGCAGGTTCGCAATCTCAGGATGTCGCCCGAGCTTGGCCCAGTCGTTCATAACCTCAATGATAATCTTCCCAAGTTTCGGATAAATCTGTGTCCCAAAAAACGACGTAACGCCAATGATGCCGAAGTCATACCGAGCCGCAAACTCCTGCAGCCGCTCATCGCGACAGATATTTCGCGTGTCCCCGTGCCCGCCCGGATTGCCGTGAAAAAGCACCCCGCGAATAGGGTCCGCACCAGGCGGCACCCACATCTTGAGCATCTGAATCCCGTTGGCAGCACGGAAATCGTAGAAAACTCCATCGAAACGTACCCGGCCGCCATCGAAGGCCTTGCCCACAATCGGCTTGTCGAGCGTCACGTTCTTTAACCCGGTTGCAGCGCAGCAACCGCCAAGAAAAAATGCAACGGCGGCGATTACAACGCACTGCCTGCGTGATGACTTTATAATAAGTACTCCTTTCATCTTGTAAAATTCCCGTAACTGTAAACCCGTACCGCCTTTTGCAGAAGCAGACAATTTCGGCCTTTGTATTTGGTTATGATGCCAACTATCTTGAATCTTACCGGCTCGGCGCTGTTCGCCGCCAGCCGCTCGGCCCGCTCCAGAACCTGGCACGGCAAAAGTCGGAAATAATCCTTTTGCACAGACCAGCCCAGGGCATCCGGCTCGAAGACGACCCCGCCGACACCTTTCAATACGATAAAGCCCGTCCTGCCGGTCACAACACTGTCCTGTTCAATCACCTCCCGCCGACCCGGTCGTCTCGGTCTAACAAACTCATTGCTCTGCAGCCGCGCTACTATATCAGCCGGTATGTTCAGTATGTCATTCGGGGCGCTAATGGCGGTCTCTTGCTTCCTGCCCGGCTGTTTCCGCCCGGCAGCCGATGCTTCGGTTTTTTTACTGAGAGGCAAAAAATATACCGGGAAAATAAAATTCCTGCCGTCGTACTCCGTAACCCTGCCCCACAGCCGATACCTCGCATCAACCCGACCCTGCGAATCGGCCAGCATCTCCTCCAGACAAGCCGAGTCAAGCAGTTCCAGGCCCATCGGCGCCCTGACAACGCCCTTGCCATCGCTGATGTCCGACTCGATGACGAAATGCCATACACCGTCGCTCTCCCTCAGTTTGCCGTCGGTGCCGGCGAATACAAAACCGTCCCGCAAGAGCTGCGCTTTGCGCTCCTGCCGGGCGGATGCAAAACACACCACGCCGCACATCGAAAACACCAAAACTGTCGTTATGAAAAGCCGCCTCATTATTGACGCCCCTGCCATCGACAAAAGCTAAGCAATCTCACTTAAAACAGCCACTGCATCTTTCGGCCCATTAACCTGCCGCACACAAGAGCCGCCTGCTGCGTCGTCTTTGCCGACAAGCTCCACTAACGGCCGCCAAAAATCACCCAGGAGTATAATCGGCCTATCGGCCGAAAAAAAGCCCTTGTTTTTCATCTCCCATACCTTCGCTAACTCCAGCAGAGTCCCCGTCCCGCCCGGCAGAACAACGTAGCCGTCGGCCAGCCCTATCAAAGTATCAAGCCGTTCTTCAAGCGAACCGGTAGCAATCTCTGTCGTTATGTATTCGTTTGCCCCGCCGCGCCCAAAGGCCGTGCAGGTGACCCCGATTACCTCACCGCCGGCCTGCGCCGCCGCCTTCGCCCCTGCCAGCATCGTCCCGCCATAGCCGCCGTTGGCAACGACAAAACCCGCCCTGGCCAGCCGTCCGCACAGCTCATAGGCCAGCTCGTACGCCTCATCGCCCGCCCCGGCCCGGCCCGTGCCGAAAACGGCTATCGTCTTTTTACCCATCTGATTTTCCAAGTGTATAATTCAGCAGCCCACCCGACAGCAAAATCTCCCTGTCCCTGCTCGACAGAATCAGCCGGCCCACAAACTCATATCCGCCGCCCGCCGATACTATCTTCACTTCATCGCTGGCATTTATCGCCCCGGTCAAATCTTCGATTCGCAGCTCATCGTCGGGCGTAATCTTGTCGTAATCAGCCGGCTCGGCGAACTCTACCGGCACGATACAAAAGTTAATCAGATTCGCCTTATGAATCCGCTCGATGCTCTTTGCAATCACCGCCCGCACACCTAAGTACATCGGGCAAAGCGCCGCGTGCTCCCTCGATGAGCCCTGCCCGTAGCTTTGCCCGGCCACCACGATACCGCAGATGCCCTTTCGTTTCAGCTCGAGCGCACGCTGCGCAAATGTCGGCTTACCCTCTTCGTTGAAACAGTTGAAGACCGCCTTGGCATATTCAGGAACGTTCGAACGCAGCTTCAAAAATCTCCCCGCCGGCATTATATCATCTGTCGTTATCTTGTCGCCGCACTTCAAAAGCACCCTGCCGTACAAATCCCTCGGAAGTGCCGACGGCGACTCGGGAACAACTATCGTCGGCCCACGCAATACATCCACCCCCGCCGCATCCGCTTCACTCAAAGGCGGCTCTATCATATTGTCGTTGATTGCGAACTCGCCCGGCAATTCAATCTTCGGATATTCTATCCCCAACCGCCTGCCCAGCTCGCGCGGGTCAGTGATTCTGCCCGTCAGGGCCGACGCAACCGCCGTCTCGCAGCTTACAAGATAGACCTTATCGCCCTTCGTCCCGCTTCTGCCCGCAAAATTCCGGTTGAACGTCCGCAAGCTGACCACGCCGTCCGCCGGCGAAAAACCCTGACCTATGCACGGCCCGCAGGCCGATTCGAGAATCCTCGCCCCGGCCGATACCATCTCCACAATCGCACCGTTTGCCGCCAACATATTCAACACCTCTCTGCTGCCGGGGGCGACCGCAAACTCGACCCTCGGCCCTATCCTCCTGCCCCTGAGCACCCCGGCGACCATCATCAAGTCCGCATAGCTCGAATTCGTACAACTGCCTATCACCACCTGCCGAACTTCGAGACCGGCTACCTCAGCTACCGTCCTGACGTTGTCCGGCGAAGACGGGCAGGCCGACATCGGCTCGAGCGAGCAAAGGTTTGTCTCTATAACACGGTCGTATTTCGCATCCGCATCGGCGGCTATCGGCCGGTAGTCCCCCGCCCGCCCCTGGGCCGTCAGAAACCTTGCTGTCTGCTCGTCGCTCGGGAAAACGCTCGTGGTTACCCCCAATTCAGCACCCATATTTGTAATAGTCGCCCGCTGCGGCACCGAAAGTGTTTTCACACCCGGCCCGAAATACTCCACCGCCCAGCCAACGTTGCCCTTTGTCGTAAGCTCTCCGAGCAGCTTCAAAATCACATCCTTGGCCGCCACCCAGCCGTCCAGCTGACCCGTCAGCTTAACACCCAGGACCTTCGGAGCCGTCAGGTAAAACGCCCCGCCCGCCATCGCCGCTGCAACGTCCATTCCACCGGCTCCGATAGCAAGCATCCCTGTCCCGCCGGCGGTCGGCGTATGTGAATCGCTGCCTAACAGCGTCGCACCGGGCCTGCCGAACCGCTCGAGATGCACCTGATGGCATATACCGTTGCCCGCCCGCGAATGATAAACACCCGATTTTGCCGCAATCGTCTGAAGGTATAAATGGTCGTTATGGTTCTCAGGCCCGAACTGGCTCATGTTGTGGTCGATATAGCTCACCGACAAATCCGTCCGAACCCTTGACACCCCCATTGACTCGAACAGCAAAAACGCCGTCGTCCCCGTGGCGTCCTGTGTAAGCGTCTGGTCAATCCGGATACCTATCTGCTCGCCGGCTGTAAGCTCTCCTGCAACCAGGTGCCCGCCGAGTATCTTGTAAATAAGCGTCCTGCCCAAAATTCTAACTCCTTACCGCACACAACTCAAGCCAACTGATTTATAACCGAAGTCATCCGCCGCAAGGCGTCCCTCACGGGACTTACGGACAACAACTTTGCATTTTTAATTTTGGTTTTTACACTCTCAAACCGACCGTCAGTCGGCTTGAGTATTTTAACATACATCACCCATCAGGACAAATAGCAACAATACATTATTCTCCCCTCGCCCGAACATTCTTCCCGGCAGCTATAAAAAAAACGACCTTGTACGCTTCCGCACAAGGCCGCCAAATCCCTGAAAAATCACACTCTTCGCATTATCACTAGCGTTTACGTTTGCCTCCTGCGTAACCAAGATTCTGGTGCTCATTAACAAGGAGCGCGTCTTCAAATGTTATAGGGTACACACTACCCACGGAGCCGTTATCTGTCCTCCCGGTGCCACGGGAAAGTACATTGCCACAAGCTTCCCTTTCATCCGGGTCCGGCTTGTCCGGGGGCAGAGTCTTCCAGTACTGGTAAATGTTGTCCTTGTCTATGCCCACGTTCGGGAACTTCGCAAAGGATACACTTGCGTCATTGAACAGTACGTTCTGACCTTCACGCTGATGACATGCACTGTTGCCTGTCTTGTCAGGGTCCTGGTATCCGCCTCTCGCGGCCGCGTCCCAGTAGTGGCACGGCCAAAACCCTTCCGATGGAATGACCTGCCCTTGATCATCCAGCCAGTCGGCATTCGTATCCAGGTAGGGATTCCTGTCCGCCACGAGCGGACTCGCCGGGTTGCCGTTCGGAGTGATCGGACGCCCCTGCTCGGTGGGAGACCTGTAATAGGGCATGTGCATCGAATAGCTGCAATAGATAGATGGCATCTGGCCAAAGTCCCATATCTCGGTCATGTCCTGCACACCCGCCGACTTAATAGGGTAGTCGGTGAGCTTGAACGGCTTTGTCCCGACGTCACCTTTGCACACAAACTGCTTGACCGTAACGTCCGCATACTTGACCAGCAAAAAGAAGCTTGAACCTATTGTTGCCCAATCCTTGTCGGTGAACGCCAGATCCCGGGTCTCCTCAAACGGGGCGTTTATTGAACCGTTGTCCGTACTCCACACCGGCATTGAAATACCTGCAAGCGGATATTCCTCCTCGTTGTCGTTGGCATACAGTAGCATCGCCTTACCGATACCCGACAGATTGGTCCCGCAGACCATTCGATAGGCAATCTGCCTCACCCGGGCAAGGGCCGGCATCAGAATGCCCATCAGCAGAGCTATAATCGCAATCACGACCAGAAGCTCCACCAAAGTAAAACCTTTCTTTTTCATTTTTGTTCTCCTTTACCTTTCTTGAGATTCGCAAAACCGGCCAATTCGAGCATACACTTGTCTCTCTGCAAAACAAATTACTTACAACCTATACCTGATTCGGCTTATTCTGCCCTAACTTCCTGCGAATCTCATTAACGTTACAATTTCGCTCAGAAAAAGCCGGCCATATTCCTCTAATGCGACATCTTATAGGACCTGTCGCTTGGACTTCCGATGACCCGAAACAGCCGTCGCCTCGAACTCATTAAAGCCAAAGCTCTTCTTCCGAGGAGGGCAGGTTAAGATATGAACAACTTAATTTGATATGATAATAACGGCTTAATTATAATATTTCTTTTCTACCTACCAACCTCTATCTTCAAATATAACACCACACCCAATCCCTGTCAAACATATTTCGGCAAAATTCCCGCTTTTTCTTGAAAATTTTTCCCAATTTGTTTAACATTACCGTTTTTGGCTTGGAATCAAGGATATGGTGCCCGATAAAAATGTTCGGAATCTAACAAATCACCTGGAAAAACACGGCCAGAGCCATCTGCTTGCCTTCTGGCCCCGTCTGGACACCGCTCAGAAACAGAATCTGCTCGCCCAAATTCGCCGGCTCGATTTCGACACAATTGACCAGTGGCTGGAAACATATCTCAGCAATTACACGCCTCCGCCATTGCCCGCTGATTTCACCCCCGCCCCCTACTACCCATCTGTTCCATCCGACCATGACATACAGGAGAAGTACAACCAGGCACGCCAGCTCGGTGAAAAACTCATATCCCAGGGCAAAGTCGCCGCCTTTGTCGTCGCCGGCGGCCAGGGAACCCGCCTCGGATTCGACGGCCCAAAAGGAAACTTTCCCATCAGCCCCGTCAAGAACAAAACGCTCTTTCAAATCTTCGCCGAAACTATCGCAGCCGTCTCAAAAAAATATCAGACCTCCTGCCCCTGGTACGTTATGACAAGCCCGCTGAACCATCAGCAAACCGTCGAGATATTCCAGGCAAATAACTATTATGGCCTGAACAAAGACAACGGCTTCATCTTCCGGCAGGGAACATTGCCGAACTTCGACCTCGACGGCAAAATTCTCCTCGCCGAAAAAGATACAATTGCCTCTTCACCCGACGGCCACGGCGGAAGTCTAAAAGCCCTCTACGACAGCCGCGCCATCGAAAATATGAAAACACGAGGCGCTGAATATTTAAGTTACTGGCATATCGACAACCCCCTCGTCAATCTCTTCGACCCGCTCTTCATCGGACTGCACGCACTCGATAAGGCCGAGATGTCTTCAAAAGCACTCATCAAGACCGGCCCTTTCGAAAAAGTCGGAAACTTCTGTCTCATCGACGGCAAAGTCACTGTCATCGAGTACACTGACCTGCCGAATGACCTCGCGCAAAAGCAGAACCCAGACGGCTCACTCCTCTTCGAGCTCGGCAGTATCGGCATTCACGTTATAAGCACCAGTTTCGTCGAACGCCTCAATAAAGACGGCTTCGCCCTGCCCCTCCACCGCGCCGTCAAGAAAATACCACACATCGACGAAAACGGAAACCTCATCCGGCCCGCTAAGCCAAACGGCATCAAACTCGAGTCCTTCGTCTTCGACGCCCTGCCCCTTGCCTCGAAATCCATTATCCTCCAGACCCAAAGGGCTGAAGAATTCGCCCCAACCAAAAACTTCACAGGTCTCGACAGCGCAGAAACTGCAAGGCAAATGATGATTGACCGCGCCGCCGGCTGGCTCGAAGCCGCCGGCGTAAATATACCACGAAAGCACGACGGTTCTCCCGACTGCATCCTCGAAATAGCACCGTCCTTTGCCCTCACAAGAGAAGACCTCGCAGAAAAACTCGACCGCATACCACAAATCAAACCAGGCGACACGCTCTATCTCGACTGAACCGCCGCTGCAGACCCGCGAATTTCAAGGTCGCCACCCAGCTTTCCTCTGTTCTTACCGCGGTTGATATTCTCGAAAACATCCGTTATACTACCCACCACAACTTAGCTTTGCCTGCAGGTCTGAACCTTGCAGCAGCAGCATCTTACTCTTTTGGGTTAGGGGTCTTTGCAATGCCAACTGAACCTGTCAGCCGACGTTGTCTTCTTAAACGCTGTGCCGGTACCACTTCTGCACTTTTCTCCACTGCATTACTGCCGAACCTCGCACTTGCAGCCAAAGATGACAGACCAAATATCGTCCTGTTCGTAAGCGACGACCACGGACTCGATGCCCTTGGATGCTATGGAAATCCCGTCATCAAAACTCCGAACCTCGACGCCCTCGCTGCCGAGGGCTCTCGCTTTACCAATGCCTTCTGCACCTCCGCAAGCTGCAGCGCGAGCCGCTCCGTAATCCTCACCGGCTTGTACAACCACGCCAACGGCCAATACGGACACCAGCATGACTATCACCACTTCATTACTTTCCACAATATCAAATCACTGCCCGTCCTGCTCACCGAAGCCGGATACCGCACTGCCCGCGTCGGAAAGTACCACGTCGCACCCGAAGAAGTTTACAGATTCGAAACGGTCCTCAAGGCCAACAGCCGTAACCCCGTCGAGATGGCCGAAAAATCCAGACCCTTCCTGAATGCCGACGATGACCGCCCCTTCTTCTTATACTTCTGCACCTCCGACCCTCATCGAGGCGGCGGAACCGCCGATGAGCTCCCGCACAAACCAGACCGTTTCGGCAATAAGCCCCAGGGCCGTCCCGGTGTCGAAACAGTCCGATACGATCCCAAGGATGTCATCGTCCCCCCCTTCCTCCCCGACATCCCAACTTGCCGGGCCGAGCTGGCACAGTACTATCAGTCATGCTCACGCATCGACCAGGGAGTAGGCCGCCTCATCACCGCACTCAAAGATACACGTCAATATGACAACACCGTCTTCATCTACATCTCCGACAACGGCGTCGCCTTCCCCGGCGCAAAGACAACTCTCTACGAACCGGGCATGAACCTGCCCTGCATCGTCCGCGTCCCCGGACAAAAGAAAAAGAATATCACCTGCGATGCCCTTGTAAACTTCGCCGACCTGACCCCCACCATTCTTGATATCGCCGGCGCAATGCCCAACGAGACCAAATTCCACGGCCGGTCATTCAAATCCGTAATTCAACAGCAACACCCCGCCGGCTGGGACGAAACATACGCTTCCCATACCTTCCACGAAATAACAATGTACTACCCAATGCGCGTCGTACGCCGGCGCAAGTACAAGCTCATCTGGAACATCGCATACCCATTACCTTACCCATTTTCCACCGACACCTGGGCCGCCCCAACCTGGCAGGCTACGCTCAACAGAGGCGATAAATTCTACGGCAAACGCACCGTTGATGCCTACCTGCACCGGCCCAAATTCGAACTATACGACCTCGAAAACGACCCGGACGAAGTTAATAACCTCGCGAATAACCCGCAGCATAGCAACGTTCTCGAGCAGCTAAAGAAAAAGCTGATGGCTTTCCAGAAACGCACAAAAGACCCATGGATCCTCAAATGGCAGTACGATTGACTTTCCGCTCAAGGAGTA
>Ga0315538_1002444_pt1 | contig 10393 bp, 9 predicted proteins | sample SalMarSW160230MG_2_FD_203834 | JGI IMG/M metagenome (GOLD analysis project Ga0315538, IMG submission 203834) | Salt marsh sediment microbial communities from the Plum Island Ecosystem LTER, Massachusetts, United States - Salt Marsh Sediment SW1601-230 ...
AATCGCATTTTTGGGGAAGAATATCAACATGATCCCATAAGCCCCAAAGAAGAGAACAATCAGTATCCATCCGTTGAACAATCCGATTTCTAAGTTTGGAAACAGCTCCATTGATTTTTCCTCAACGAAACCAAGTTAGTTATCCTTAAATGCAGCCCAACGGTGCGGCTTATCCGCCGCACCCACCCGCCCCCGCTTACAAGACCTACCTGAATCATCATCTTACCTTGTGCACGAAACGATGGATCATGGCGCAAGAGTGGGCGTCGGCTCCACACTGGGTTGGGCGGCGGGTCCAGGCAAACTGTATACCGCTGGGTACTCGGGGGGCAGCTTCTTCCACATCCGGTCGACCAGAACCAGCACCAGTGCCACAACCGCCACGGTCCAATCGAAAACCTGCCAGTCCAGGTTGGGGAAGAAGGCATAGGCAGTATTGGCTGCCGCATGGGTAATGCCGGCTACCAGGATGCTCCCCTTGCTGCGGTTGTACAGCCAGCTAATAATCACTGTGGCAGGAAGAAGTTCCAGGTATGTATGACCCCAATACCCTGGAGAAAGGACGGGCTTCCCTTCAGCCACCCAGTAAAACACGTGCCATAGCGGCCAGATAAGATTTATCAGCAGACAAGCAACCAGGGGACTGGTAACAGACTGCAACCTCGGTAACGCAAACCCACGCCAGCCAACCTCCTCACCGGTAGCATTGAAAAAGAATAGCTGGTAAAGGAATTTAACTACGATGAGGCCGATCAATACCAGACCTGTCGCCGAGAACTGGTGGACTGCGTAGGACTGCCTGCCAAGGAGGTTACAGATCACGATCGATAGCAGGACCGCAAGCGGGACCAGCACCAGGGCGAGCAGAGCCCATCCCCAAACGCCACGCAGGCGAATCAACGAGGACAGGTAGCGTTTCACAGCTGGAATGCGCGAAAAAGCCATGCTGATCACAAAGGCGACCGGCGCAACCGCAATGAAGACGAATATGACCATGCCGATGGAGAACGGAGCCTGGTTGATGAAGATGTTGTTGGCAAGGAATACCAGCGTCGACACAACCCAGGCTGCGAAGAAAGCGATCCAGAATGTTTTGCGTGTCCCTTGCCTGGGCTGGGTATTGGAAACTGCAGTAACGATGATCCCTGCCAGCGCCGGGCCGCACGTTGCGACAAAAGCCAAGGGGATCAGCAATTCGCTCCCCTTGTTCATGACCGCACCATAGGAGAACCCCAGCCCCCCGGTAATCATAAAGGTAATAACAAAGAAGGCAACGATTTGATGCTGTTTAATCCAATCGGTGAGTTTATTCATTTTTCACTCCTGCTGATCCGCCGCCTAACGATTGGCTTAGCTGCCGCTGCGGTGCGAACCCGAGAGCCTGTTTGCTCCGGTTGAAATGCTCAAAATCGCGCCGCTTCCCCGCGCTGCCTAGCAGCGGTCACGGTCTATGCTGGGTTGGGCGGCAACCACAATCAATCCTACTTTCACTTTCTTTTGGTAGCAGATCGAGGATGTGAGAATATATTGGCGATGATTTGGATAACAAAAAGACCAAGCATTATGATCCCACCTATCACGGAATAAAATTTCCAAACCATGACTACAAATCCATAATTCATCGAGATGTAGAGTGCAACATATGGCATCAACTGCCTCCAATCCATTTCCTCTCGGAATGGAAGCTTCCATATCCAATCATACAGAGCTTCAATTACTAGAAATGCTAAAAAGATTCCCAGAAAGATAGTGTATCGCGGTGATTTCTGTTCCTGCTGGACCAGGAAAATCGCATAGATGGCTGGAATTGCTAAAAAGAAATATACCCAGCCGATTTTTCGCAGCAGAGCAAGGTGATTCTTGCGAATAAGAAAGATAAAAATCAGAAATCCATTATTCAAAAGACCGAGGGTGAAAAATAATGGTTCAAGCATTTCGAACTCCTTTCTGCTATTTATCCATTTGAACCCTTGATCGCGGCCTAACGGCCCGCACATAAGGCGCCTTGCGGCTTGCGCAGTGCGATCAAACTGGACGCAATACGCTTCAAAACCGAAAACATCCCCGCAAAAATCCTCGATAGCAAGGTCGGCTTCATGCGCTTGTTGGGCAGACTCCTCAGATGAAAGCGTACCCATGATTCGCCCACATCTTACTGCCTACTCGACCGCTGCATCGATGACCTCGAATCGTTGATTCTCCGCATCAATCCGAGCACGGCATCCTATTGGTACAGTGAATTGCGGTGCTGTGTGTCCAAAATCCATGTCTGTGATAATAGGAAATGTGTATCCTCTCGTCCGCTTCAAGACCACCTCTCGAAGCTGCTGCTTCTCTTCCTCGGTGTAGCGCATTGGCCGACCAACCATCAACCCCTTCAACCTTTGCAGAACGCCCATATTCTCATAATCCATCAGCATGCCATCTACCCTTTCTGGAGACGGTGGGCCTTCCGATGTCTCAAAAAACATGATCGCATCCTGCCACTCCGGCCAGAACCTTGTCCCTCGTAGATGCTCCAATGCCCCCAAGCATCCGCCTATCAATACTCCCTCCGCCACACCTCCCCTCAGCCAACTCCAGCCTGCGGAGCTGTGCCGTGCGCGCGGCCGCTTCAGATCCTCTTTCTGTGCCCAATCAAGGAACTCCTCTGTCCACCAAGTCGACGGCTCGAAGACGCCAATCGGCCTCGCTTCACACAGCGCCTTCAGCATGTACCTTTCCGTGTACTCAAACATCCTGGGATACTCGGCAAAATCTGTCAGCAGCGCTGGCCCATTGAAGGTCACCAAGCCTGTTTCCTTCCAGATAGCCACGTTGAGCACCGTGATGTCAGAGAATCCCATGAAGACCTTCGGATTCTTCCGTATCAGGTCAAAGTCCAACAGCGGCAGCAAATGACAGGAATGGTCTCCGCCTATCGCCGCCACTATTGCCTTGACCTCCGAATCGCCGAACATGCTGTGAATGTCATCAACTCGGTTCTGAGGCGTGTCGGAGACGAACCCAAGTTGGTTGAGGGTATGAGGCCCTATCCTCACCTTGAAGCCAAGCGATTGCAGGTGTTGCACACCTCGTTCGACGCGGTGGGGAAACATACCTGCCCCACCCCAGGAGGGACTGACAAGGCCAACTGTATCTCCGGGCTGCAATCTTGGTGGTCTAATCACTCCATCTCCTTCTGAGAGATCCTTTCAAGTTCACAATCCTTTGAGTCCGCCCAATGACCGGAGCTGATCCGCCTGGTCAAGACACTATTAGCCGAAAGCGCTGAGCTTGCTGGGTCCGCTCCAATGATTGTTTAGCTCGCTCTTGTTTTTTGTCCATATTCATTGACATGATCTCTTACGTGACACGATTGGCATGCGTTCGATCTACGCTGTCCAACAATTTTAAGGGCATATTTGAGTCGCGAAATATTGCCCCAAATATTGCTGCAAGTTGTTCTTTAATATTCTGTTATCACATTGAATAAAAGTTTCAGTAGGTTGATTTTTCTTGGGATCTATGAATACCCGAAGTCTTATTCCTTCCCATTGTTGGGTTGTGCTAGTCAATGGGTGCTTAGCTACGCGGAAATCGACAGCAAGGGTGCCACTTCGGTCCACATATGTCTTGGCTTGGGGATATCTTTCTAAGAACGCCCGAGCATCATCGTGACCACGCGCGATAGAGATATATTCCTCGTCGGAGACTCCGTTGTCGTAAAAATGCTGTGATTCCCAAGTGCATGAGGAAACCATCAGAAACATCATCCATACTGCTAACAGAAGAAGGAACGATTTCTTACCCATAGCAGATCTCTCACTTTGAAAATCGCCGCAGGTGGAATTAATTAGACCCGCACAGCAAGCAATATAGAGAAGACTCCTTTGCCTCATATAATGGTGAAAAGCGGCCCAACGGGGCTGCGGACGATCCGCAGGCCTAGGGCTTCACGGTTTGGTTCAGCGGCAGCTGCGGGACCGCCAAGACTCCTTCTCAATTATCGCGCATTGCTCGTGAAGTTGTGCATATCTCAGCGGCGGCGCCGCTGTCCGCTGTATGCGCGGGTTAGCCGCCATTGCTGGTAGAAGCACGCTAGGGCTAGCAGTGAATTTTGACAGATAGCTCGGCGATTTCTCGCTCCAAGTGGGCTGGATACCGTTGCAGCCCCGGCACTATATCCTCTGGAATGCTGTCAAACATCCAGGCAATTCCCAAAAGCATCACAGCGGTATAGTGATCAAACTGGTCAATGCCATACAGGCCTGCTCCAGCAGCCAGATTCAACAGACTTCCCTGCGCCAACAGGAACAAGTATGTTTTTCCAATGTCGAACCGCTCAATGTGGGCCTTCAGTCGCTGGTGTGGTTGCTGATATAGCCAGTCTATGTCAATTTCACGATTCGAGTGGCCGGCATTGAAAAGAATGGTTCCAGGCCTTACCTGGCGAAGATGTTCTTCGCGCAAGGCTCCCTCGACCCCTGTGGCTGTCACGATGATGTGGCAACGAGCAAGCCCTTCATCCAAGCTAGCCGTTTCACACCCAAGATGACGTGCTTCCAAAAGGCGCACAGGATCCAAATCAGCCACCTGCACAATCGCTCCCAAATCACGTGCTCGCTCAGCGATCCCTTTTCCGACAGGGCCTTGCCCAACAACCAGCACACGTCTCCCAAACAACCCCATTTGGGTTACATGGCTAAATGCAGGCCAGATACTATCCCCGACATGAAAGCGATTATGCAGGTCCTTAAGCGGGATACTATTCCAATCAAATACAGGAAACGGCAACCTGTGTTTTTTCAAGAGATGAAGCCCACTCATTGTTGCTTCGAGTGCGCCCTTGACTGGAGGGGTTTTATCGAGATACGCTACGCACAGTTCTCCGCCCATATCGCAGAGATAATCGGCTTCGAAACTACGGACGATCGCCAAATTCTCCTGATACTCTGACTGGCTCATCCCCTGCCAGCCGTAAACACTGATCCCCTTTGAAACGGCATAGGCGGCAGCGACATCGTCCGTGCTGTCAACGTTGCAGGCTCCTATCATAATCTCAGCACCGGCCTGTTTCAAGGCCGACATCATTGAAATAGTATTTTGCCTTGTAATATGCCCCCAATAGGCCAATCTTTTGCCACGATAATCTCGTTGAGCGATTTGACGCACGTAATGTTCAGTGATGGGTGTAATGTACCGATGCCACGCAAGTTGTCCCTCATCAATCTGTGCAGCAAGGTCCAAATTCTTGATTCTTGAGGATACCATCGTGCTTACCTCCTCATATCGCTCTTATTGTGAAAGAGTCAGGCGGCTAACGGTTAGCGTTATTAGAATGTTCTTGTGAGGGACGTGGCGTCAGTGTATCCTTGAGGCGATACCACCGCGGGAATGCTGACGGGGCGTGAGCATTTGGGAGTCCGGAAGCCGGTATGGGATAGATTTCACTGCAAGAAATCATAAGCCCGTTGCGTTATTTGGACTCTCGCGGAAACTAATCTGGGACGGCAAAAGCCAGAACCCGCATCGGTACTTGCAACTCAAACCCAAAAATCCACGTCCCAATCACAAAACTCATAAGGAGTTTAGCATGAAAGGAACAGGAAAAGCAAGGGAAATACAAGACAGGTACATCGGGTTGGACATCCACAAAGAATATGTACTGGCCGGGGGACAAAATGTTGCGCAGGAATGGGTGATGCAGCCGCGACGAATCAGCATGGAAAGATTCCAGGAATGGGCGATTGCAAATCTACGAGAAGGAGACGCGGTCGTCCTCGAGACGACCACCAATGTGTGGGATCTTTACGACATCATTGCACCGTTGGTGAGCCGTACTGTGGTGGCGCATGCTGGTGGAGTTCGGCAGATCGCTGAAGCGCGGGTGAAAACAGACAAGAAAGATATCGAACGGCTACTGCGGTTGCTGATTGCTGACATTGTGCCGGAAGTGTGGGTACCACCCGCACATGTACGCGAGCTGCGCGGAATGATCTCGTATCGCAACCGGCTGGTGAAAACCAGTACGATGATACGAAACCGTTTGCAGAGTTTGATCCATCGCCACAACCTGATTCTGCCCAAAGGCGCATTGACCGATCAGGCCTGGTGGGAGGCACAGCAGATCAGTGGGCTGGAGAAGATCCAAATCCGCCAGGAATTGGCCATGCTGGAGGAGATCGCCAAGCACAAAGCAGAAGTGGACGCGGAGTTGGGACGACAAAGCCTGGGGGAGACATGGAGCAAGCAGGCCGTGCGGTTGCTGCAACTGTCCGGGTTTGGCGTGGTGATCAGCATGACGGTCTTGTCAGCCATCGGCGATGTGACCCGCTTTGAAAGCGCCAAGAAACTGGTGGGCTATGCGGGTTTGGGAGCTGGGGTGCATGACAGCGGCAAGGAACACATCGAGAAGCGCATCACCAAGAGCGGGCGCAAAGAACTGCGCTGGGCGCTGGTCGAAGCGGCCTGGCGAGCGATCCGCATCTCGCCGTATTGGAAGGAACAATACGAGAAGTACTTGCGCCGCATGCGCAAACCCAACCAGGCGATCGTGGTCATCGCACGGAAACTGTTGGTGGCAGTCTGGCATGTGCTGAGCAAGGAAGAGACCGATGTCCACGCCAGCGAAGAGGACCTGGCGTACAAGATGCTGGTTCTGGCTTGGGACCTGGATGATAACGTCCGCATGGGCTTGACGTACAAACAGTTCGCCAAATATGCGCTCATGAAGTTGGGTGTCGAGACCGACATCACGCGCTTTGTGCGCAAGAATGTGCCACGCCGGGTGGCTCCGAAAGCAGAGGTGCTGGCACGGATGGAGGAATTGGGCTTAGCTTGCTAAAGCGGGCTTGAATGAAAAACTGGATCAAGAAATTCAACCTCCGGCGCGAAATCCCTGGATTGAGTTAATCGAAATCAGGCGGCGAGGGGGGGGGCGAAGCATTCCCTGGGAAAGAAATCCAAGACGAAAAATAAAAAAACGGCTGCTCTCACAGCCGTGGAGATCTTCAAAGGCTCTGTTCAGAATACTACCTATCCCAAGCCTTGACACTGCAAGTAATCGGTACCCGCTGGTGGGCGGGACGCTGACTCTGCTTGGGAGCAGGAAAAACTCGAAGCCAGAAAAATGCTCCAAAAGCCGCACCGTACCTGCAGCAACGCAGCCGCTGTTGCCTGGAGCCTGTGTTGGGGGTGTTTTTCACTCAATATCGTGCCTTTGCTCTTAATGGATAAATTACCAATAAATGAAACCAGTCAATAGGTTACCTACGCCATGTACCGATACCATTCCAGCTATAATCTAAAATATTCCCGAGGGATGGATAGCGATATTTTGTATTGATATGATCATAGGGAATCCACATCGCACTGTGTCCGCCGATTTTATTTATTGTCTCTCCAATCTCTCTAATTTCCTTGTGCGATTCAAATCTTGGTATATCGACCGTTTGAATATCCTGAAGAGGTCTTAATAAATTAACCAAAGGTTCGATTTGCTGCGTAATCAAGGCTAAATCTTTTTCATGTTTTTCAATAGCCTGCTCCAATGAATTGATGGCTGTTTTTGGTAGTTCTGTTGATATACTGCTTAAAGATGTTATTGCTATCTCCCGAACCGAAATCTCCTCGTCCATCAAGAGATCCTGGAGAGGTTCAATTGCCAATTCAGCGCCTTCTCTGATAAGTTTGTTTGCCGCTTCTTGTTGAGCTTTTTCTTTCCCCCAGATATTTTTTATTACTTTAACAAGCTTGCTTATTTCTTGTTGTTCGAGTTTTCCTATCGTTGTAATGACTTTTACTTTCGTTTTGTAAGTGATTTCAACTAAAGCATCGCGAACTACCTCGATTTTGTATTGGTTAGGCTTCTTTCCAATTCCAAGAAATCCTTTTGAGCCTGGAGATGTCATCTCCACGCTTTTGATTTCTTCGCCTTTGCTGGTTTGAGATACTCTAGCTCGTGACCGCGCGATATGTTCATCAAAGGCCTCAATCGTGACAATCTTCTGCTGGGGGGTAGAAAGTACTTTGTGTTCTAAGATGTCTGCGTTGTTTGGTATATTACTTTCCCCTTTTGCTAACGCTGCCTCGGTTGTATCTCCATATGACTTGGCGGTTTGAGGTTTACCATCTGAGATAATTTGTTCCATAATTACATGGAAACCTTTGGGCACTTGGGAATTAATCTGTTCTCTGGCTTCATCCAGAGAAACGGCTTCAACCTCGATTGTTTTTTCGATCATTGTTTTGCTCCTCTCGATTTGGCCTGATAATTATAACTCTGCTCATTCAATCTCACCCGCTGCCCAACGGCATGGTTCAGCGCCAGCGGCGGAACCAGTAAGACTCCTACCTAATTATCGTGCAATTCTGGCAAAGCAGTGCATATCCTCAGCGGCGGCGCCGCTGTCCGCTGGAGCTGGTGTTAGTCAACCCCACCGCCTCAAGGTCACACTTTTTATGCTGGTTGTAACCGAACATCATTGACTTGTTTAAATGTATTTATAACTTCATCCAGATGGTTCGCCACTGTCGAAAAATGCCCTTCGCCTGGGTAAAAAGTAGCCTGGCAGCCTGGGATGGCGGCGGCGACTTTGCGGGCCACTGCTACCGGCACGTTCAGGTCTGCTTCGCCATGCAACTGGCGCACGGGGAAGCAGATTTCTTCCAGGTGGAAATCCCAGGGGCGGGCACACAGGTGCATATCCCAGGCAACACCCTGTATCCCCTGGCGCATCGACTCCGCACCACTAGCCATGAAGGCTTCCAGGCGACCGGGCTTTTCGAAAATGACCGCCTCTGCGGGTGGCATGCTGCGCATCATTTGCTTGCGGATTTTGGTAACATCGCCTTGCACCTTGGGTATCGTTAGAGTCAGTAACAGGCCAATTAGCCGCGCAGATCGAGCGGCAAGCCCCCACATCAACCGGTTCATAACCGGTAAACAGGCCCGGGCCTCAGGCGAGTCCATGCAGCCAGCGCCGCTGACGATCACGGCTGCCGATAACCGGTCGGGGATCAAGCGGGCACAGACAGATACATACCCGCCACCACCCGAAACGCCAAAGACACCGAATTTCCCCAGCCCCAAGCTGTCGGCCAAGGTGATGATATCCGCCGGCCAGTGACTGAAGCCACGCCCAGACTGGAAATCTGAGCCTCCCATACCGGGCCGGTCACAGGCGATCAGGCGAATACCAGCCTTTTCGAAGTCATTGGCATCCAGCATCGCCGGTTCCAGGCGCGAACCGGACTGGCCGTGGAAGTAGAATAAGGGTTTACCGTCGAGCAACCCATATTCGGCATATGTTAGGGTGCGGCCATCCGGTAAACGAAAGGATTGGGATAAGAGGTCGGTCATTTCTTGGATCCTTCAGCTACCTAGAGCTTCTTCTAGCAAGTCTGCAAAATACATATCTCTCTTCACCTGGCCGGCAAGGACCTTCGTATATCACAGACTTTCTTTCAGCTTTGCCCGAGAGGGTCTGAGCAGTTACTGTTGTTGTAATAGTACCTTGCCTTTGCGCTCAAACTCACCCCAACCAGTGTAGTTACCGAACGCCCACTCATCGACATAAAACTTGAATAGCTTATGCCGGAGAAGCTGTTCGGGACGCAAATCCATGAGCCCTTTATTGGTTTTTTCAGAGGACCTACCCCATTTACTTTCGCCAAGATACAGATATTGGCTTGCCAAGATAATAAAGTCAAATTCGCCAAATTGTGAGCTTTTCTTACCATCACTCCTGCCAAAACTGGGTCGAAAGTAAGCTCGGCATTTGGAAATGTCCGAATGATCATCCAATGCATCCAGAATGAAGCTGAGTTTATTTTTCAGGCTCTATAGTGTTAGAGCATCTTCGCTATATCCTAATATTTCCATAACAAGATGAACTCAATTACTTGCTCTACTGAACAGGTTCTATTATTGAACTGGTCAAAGCTTTATGTTATCCCAATATTTTGAAGCTGCATATGGAGCGCAGCGAAGCGCGTTGGCTGCAACACCCCAGGATAGTGAAGCCATCCTTCAATCCGCATGAACCAGCAGGAGCTGGTCCTTAGCAGCGAATGTTGGGTGGCCTAATTTTGATCGTGGAAATATTGCATTTTCATTTGAAGAACAAATTCTTCTCAATCTCTATCAAACATTCGGATGGCCTTGCGACTTTAGTTGAGGCAAGCAACCGTTTGAGCATTTGATTGACTGTTAGAATAGGATTATTTAGTACAATCTCATCCGAAACATTCTCAAGTTTGTGTTGTTTCTGCCGTGTTTTTTTAATAATATCGTTGTCATTGGTAAGAAACCAAGTGGCTTTAAGTGCCAGAGCCTCCGCTAAGTGACGCCTGTCAGCTTTGCCCTTAAGCTTCAAAAAGAAAAGCAACTGCTCTATTGATGAGACTTTTT
>Ga0315538_1002448_pt1 | contig 10391 bp, 10 predicted proteins | sample SalMarSW160230MG_2_FD_203834 | JGI IMG/M metagenome (GOLD analysis project Ga0315538, IMG submission 203834) | Salt marsh sediment microbial communities from the Plum Island Ecosystem LTER, Massachusetts, United States - Salt Marsh Sediment SW1601-230 ...
AAAAGGGTAAAAGGGGAGCAGGGGAGGTTTTTGGAAAGCGGGTTGCGTTTTGTGGGCGCGCGGGGTAGAATATGGGGCAAAGATTACCGGGAGAAAATCAGGTGAAGCAGGTAGTTATTGAGAATCCGGTATTGAATTCGGTGCTTGGAGAGATATGCTTTTTTGATTGGTGTACGTTTTAACATCGGGCTATCCCTAATTTTCTGATGATGGAGCATTTAAAAATAACGGGTTTTTAGTCGGTTGGTTCATGGAAGACAAATTTAAAATAAACGTATCCGATTTCAGTGTTGGACCTGACGATTTGGACAGGCTCCTGAAGGAATGGCCAAAAGATCCCAAGCCTAAGAATATAAACGAACTTGCAAGGAACCTACTAACACACCGATATGAAACTGAGACAGGTTTCTTGCCATACGATAGTCGAAACAGATATAAGGAGAAAGATAGAATAATCGTGCGACATCGAGCGTTGGAAGGTTTTTTTTATTATGCACTGGCCGAAGTAATTAGTATCGCAAGAAATGTTCATATCGACGATGAAGGTTTTACCAGGGATAATATAGATGTTAGATTCCTCAGAATATATAATAATTCTATAAGCCCGGGACCAGAGTTTAATCTTGATAAGCTTCACCGTTTCACTGCTAACTATCAGGGGAACGAATATCATGCCTTAGCAAATTGTGAACCTATCAGTGATGAAGATAAAACTAACATTATACCGAAACTATTATCGGAACTTTCAAACGATAACCGGTTTGTTGATTTTCAGGGGAACTGGCTACCCTCTGAATTGCTTATAAATGATTTATCAACTAAGCTTAATGATGTCAGAAGAATTATCGCAAAATGTAAGCACTCGCTATCAACGGGTGAAATACTTGAGAAGATAGACACAGAAGATAATGCAGAGGAATTGGGTGATCGCCTGGAGTTTAGCCTAAACTATTTCTTAGAGTGCGACAAAAGGTTTATTCGAATTTCTGATGTGGATACGAAATGGGATTTGCGTAAACCTTCTGATTCTGTTCGGGTTACTATCAATGAAAGAATTTTATCTACTCGTAAATTACGGATATCATCTGGCTTAGAACTCCTTCTATTCTATCACGGATTTGTTAGTCAATGCGCTTTCTCTTTTCCTTACAATCGTAAGATAACCGCATATCACGATATATCTGAAGGTGCAATTTGCGGTGAAGAATTTGTCAATGAGTTGACCAAGCTGTCCGAAAATAAGGAGTACAAAGTAAGGTTTGGGCATCCTGAGCACAGAGGCGGTCCAATTTGTGTTTCGGCGCCGGATGAAGCCGAAAAAATTCAGTCGACTGTGACTATAAGACAAGAATGGCTTGCGGCTGGTCTGCTTAAAGTACCGAAAAGACTGTCCAGTTATATGAAGGGTACAAACACTGTCCATGTACTCTATGACCAAATTGAGGAAGAGTTACCCTATGAGGAGGGTGATAGGTTTATAGAGGAACTCCATGAGTTTTATTCCAAAAAGGCTATTGATGCCTTTGACAGAGTGCAGCTACAGTTGGAATCTCTTGGGCCAACACGGTTATTTATACATTCTTCGTGGAATGTGTCGCTCAACAAATTACTGGAAATCGAGCCGCAGGATTTGAAATGGGAACGGAGTTCGTTGCGTGATTGTATTATTGTAGTATTGGCCAAATTCAGGACACCAGCACATTATCGTGAGATATATACGGAGATAGCTATTCACAAGAACGTTTCATTAGGATCTATAATCGGAACTCTTTCACGTTATTGTCCCTCAGTGTTTGTTCATGTAGGTTGGGGCAAATGGGGCCTGGCAGGTTGGGCAGAGCAAGAAGGACGTCCTAAACCTGAGGCAACTGAAAGGGAGAAAATCATTGAAATAAGCAATGAGGTTTGGAAGGCGGTCGCAATTATAGAGGAAAATGATTATGTCTATAAACTCTTAGAGGAAATCAGAAAACCCTTGATTTTTGATGAAATATGTAACTGGCTGGCTGATTATCTGCAAGTTGATGTCCAGGGATTACGAGCCACTGGGTTTCTAAGGGCGGATGATAAACGACTGAGAAAATTGGATGATGGAAGTTGGGCGCTGGAGGAATGGTTTGCCCGTGACGATGGACAAGCAGTATCTGTAGAAGACAGCGGCGAAGAGATAAAAGTCGAGGCAATCATACCAAAGGATAGTTCAAAACGCAGTCGGTCCTGGTTACTCTTGGTTGCATTGCTAATTTTGCTTTCCGCAAGTATAGTTGTTGGAGGTATACTAATCTGGATGTTTCTTTACAGGAGATAAATCGTGAGCGTTGTTGGCAATTCATATCTGGTTCCATTGATCAAAGGTAAACGTGACCTCTTGCGAATGCCTAAAAAGTTGGCAGAGGATCTGGGGGGACACGGTTCGTTTCCTGCTAGGCTTATTAATAAAGATAACCGTTCGTTATCGGTTCGAATGAATACTGATGATAGAACAATTGTAGGACAGGGACCTTGGTTGACAGATATAGATAACGAGAATATAAGGTCCGTATGCCTCAAGGGTTTAAGCGAGAACCCATTAACTTTTGCATTTGACTTCTCTGAGCAAGCGCCAGATTTAGCTGGTGTTACAGCGGACATGAAAATTCACCGGCCTGATAAGGGCTTGTATCTTGGCGGTAAACTTTTACCGGAATTTTATGAGCTTCTCAAGACCGACGAACCAGTAGCGATAGATGAATCTGATTTGTTGCAGCATGTATTTATTTGTGGCGCTACCGGGAGCGGGAAAACGGTTCTTGCCAAGAGCTTTATCGAAGAAGCGGCGATCAAAGGCATTCCTGTTATTGCTATTGACCTTAAGGGCGACATTTCAAGCATGGCAGTGTTATTTTCCGGCGAAGACCCTACTGAAATAATACCTTGGGTAACACCAAAAAGAGGCGAAAGTTGTGAAGCTAAGGCAGCAACAGTTACTGAACAGCATAGAACAAAACTTCAACGATGGGGTTTGTCTCAGAGGGATGTTGACGATTTCGAGAAAAAGGTTGCAGTAAATGTTTTTACTCCCCGCTCTAATGCGGGTTTTCGGCTTGCTCTTTCAGCATTCGTAGAACCACCCGAGGACCTGGCAAAGTTGAAAGAAAAAGACCCGGATTCATTCGAAGACATTATCCAGTTTATGGCTGAAACCTTTGTTTCTCGTTTAAGTCTTACCAGAAAGCAGGCAGACAAAGCAAAAGGATATATTTATGAGATTATTAAAACTTTTTGGAACCAAGGTATAAGTTTGAGGGGTTATGACGGTATTAAACGGGTCCTTCATGAAGTCATGCGCGGCGAAGCTGGTATAGAACAGATAGGAGGCAAGGCTACTGCAGACTATATTTCTGATAAGGATAGAGACAACATTTCTGATGCAATAAATCCGCTATTAATCGGCGCACAAAAGTTGTGGTTTCAAGGGTTCCCTTTAGATGTTGAGCAGTTAATGAACCAGGATAATTATGATGGTCGAACTCCGGTTACGATTATCAATATAAAGCACTTGGGCTTTCAAGACCAGGCATATGTTGTTGGCTACATAGCGTATCTTATCTGGTTTTGGATGATGCGGCGACTTAAAGGTGCTGACGAGCCCAAACTCCTCTTCTACATTGACGAAATAGGTGGCGGCTCCAAAGAGGCCTTTTTCCCAAGTGTTGCTACTTCACCTTCCAAACCTGCCCTAAATTTGCTTCTTCGTCAGGGTCGAGCATTTGGAGTGTGCTGCATGTTTGCCACACAAAGTCCGGGAGATATTGACTACAAAGCTCTGGGGCAATGTGGCACTTGGGCTGTTGGTCAACTAAGGAGGAAACGTGAACGCCAGAAAATAGAAGAAGGCGCAGGTGCTGCGGAGTTAGACTTTGAACCAGTCTCCCAATTTCTTCCAACGCTAAATACAGGGCAGTTTTTAATCAAAACCCCCTCACTTCCGTGGACTATCTTTGAAGAAAGATGGCTGATGCATCTGCATCGTGTTTTAGCACAAGAAGATATTGAAAGATTAAAAGAGGACTACGAAAAAGAAGTATCAGAACTTTTTGAAGAAGCTGAAAAATGCGCAAATTCAAAAAAAGCATCCTCAGCAAAGAAAATCTTGGAATCCATTATTAACGGCTACCGCTTTTCAGATTTTTGTGCGAAGGCATACTTACTGCTTGGCAAGGTGCTATATGATCTGTCTGACTACGAAAATGCAATTAAAAGATTAGAGGCCATGATAAAGCATCGGATGGAGGCAGAAGAAATTGGTGAGGCATATTTTCTTCTTGGAAAATGCAAAGAACAACAAGGGTGCTTCAGTGACGCAGCCAACGAGTTTGCTAAAGTAGCTGAAAGTGCAGCAAGTCAAGAAATCAAAGAAAATGCTCACAGCCATGAACAATATTGCAAAAATAGGGCCTCGTGGTCCGAATTAACACAGGTTCAGAAGTTTTTCTGGTGGATTATCGGGAAAAAGGCAGACGATGCCGTTTTAATAAGACTGCAAATCAAGGACAAGGACTTGCTTGAGAAACAATTCAGGACAATGCTGCACAAGCAAGATTTCTCAATTCCGGATCCTATAGATTTTCGAGAACTCATAGAAGCCGGTAAAAAAGCTGCTGACGAAAAACGTGAAAAAAGTGTTGAACAAATAAAAGCTGAGCGATGGGCTCGTGACCAAGTTCCCAAAATAGAAGCTTTTCTGGAACAAGGGGCCCTAGACGAAGTCTTTCTGGCTTGCAAACGAATTATTCAGCGTCTAAACGATAGTGGTGCTATTGCTGCTTCTTCTGTCATCTCCATTTTTGAAAAGTGCAATAGAAATAATGAGGATAAGTCACGGAACCTGAATAAGAGAGTTTTGATGCTTGATGCAAGACAATTTGAATTTGAAATTGCCAATCTTTTCCGCCACAAAGGCTATGAATCAGTTGCAACAAGACTTACACGTGACGATGGCGTAGATGTGTTTGCACGTAACGATAACGAAATGGTAATTATTCAATGCAAGCGGTGGAAACATCCAGTTGGGCGAGACAAAGTTGATGAGTTGGCAGGTGTTCAAATCCGATATGGTACACATAGAGCTATTCTGGCCACAACATCCACTTTTTCTGAAGACGCAAAACGGGCTGCGCACAAAAACCATGTTGAGCTTTGGGATTTTCATAGGATAAAACAAGAATGGAGAGCGGTTTGTGAAGAATTCGGGCAGGCGGATTTGGGTTGAGGTTTTACCACCAAGGCACTAAGGTTCAAAGGGCAAAAGGGAACCAGGAATCCGTTCGACGGTTCGACGTAGCTCACCGCAGGCAAGCTGAGGACAGGTTTTCACCCCGTTTGCTATTCAATGTAAGCCCCTTGGGGGCAAGCTCACCCTGGGGGCAGGCGAATAGACGCGAAGATTACAAGGGCAGAAGGGAATGAGGACCAAAGGGGATAAGCAGAGCAGGACATGATTGACAGGTTTGTTGTGTGGATTTATATTGTCGCTGGCGGCAAAGGGCGATGATATTGAAACTTGCTACCAGGAAAAAGCGAAAAAAGATGCGAAGAAGTTAAAATAGGGAACAAAAAATGTGACTGTGGGGCCGTTGAAAAAGTGGCGTAATGAGAATTTTAGCCCTGATTCCGGTCTGAAATCGCAGGTTGTTTTTGGTTTTGGATGATTGGCAAAGAATGGAAGATGAAGAATTATCTTTTGATACGACGGCGTTCGTGCTGTACTGTGTTTTTCGTTTCAGCGCGTTGATACAGCAGGGCAGGTATTCGGACCCGGTGAAGCTTATTCTTCGGGATTTACCGTTCCAGGTCGGGTTCTTTCTTTGGGCTTTGTCGTGCGTTTTGATTATTTATGCGGGCAAGTAGAACCCCCGGCATAAAGCCGGGGGCTTTCGAGGGGTGTGTTTTGATTTGGCGTGGTGTCGTTAGCGGGCGGTGGGCGGATTTTGGCCGGGGTTGTATTTGAAGGATTTTCGGTGACGGGCCAGAGGTTACAAAAGGTGTTGGCGGCGGCGGGAGTGGCGTCTCGTCGCAAGTGCGAGGAGCTGATATTAGAGGGTGCGGTGCGCGTCAACGGGAAGGTGGCGGATACGCTGCCGGTTTTTGTGGATACAGACAACGACGTGATAACGGTTGGTGGGCGGCGGATTCGGGCGGAGCGGAAGGTGTATTTTCTTTTGAACAAGCCGAAGGGTGTTATCTGTACGAATTCGGACCCGCAGGGGAGGAAGAAGGCGATAGATATTGTTGCGTGTCGCGAGCGGATTTTTTGCGTCGGGCGGTTGGACGCCGATACGGCCGGTTTGATAATTCTGACAAACGACAGCGAGCTGGCGAACCGGCTGACGCATCCGCGGTACGGGTTGAAGAAGACGTACGTTGCGAGCGTGAGGGGCCAGATTAGCGCCGAACAGGTTGCGAAGCTAAAGAAGGGGGTATGGCTTGCCGGCGGCAGGGCAGGGCCTTCGGCTGTGCGCAGGGCAGGGCCTTCGACTGCGCGCGGTCCCAGGGACTCGTTTCGGAGGACAGGCAGGACGGCGGTGAAGATACTGAAGCGTGGTCGCATCGAGTCTCTGGTGGAGATGACGATAAGCGAGGGGCGCAACCGGCAGGTCAGGCGGATGTTAGCGAAATTAGGGTTGAAGGCGCGGTCGCTAAAGCGGACGAGAATCGGCAAGATAGACGGCAGGGGCGTCGGCGTGGGCAAATTCCGTCCGCTGAGCCCGGCTGAGGTGGCATATCTGAAAAAGGCGACACATCAACCGTAATAAGCGTGTGAGACCGTCAAGGGCTAAGAAATTGGAACCACGAAATGACACGAATGGGCACGAATTATAAAAGATTTGATTTGGTTTTGACTTTGGTGAGAAAGGGGTTTGCGTACGGGCGGTTAGTTTTTTGGCGATAGGTTTAGATGGCCACCACGAATTGACACGAATTGGATTGGGAACCACGAATTTACACGAATGGACACGAAGATTAAAAGGGCAAAAGAGCAAAAGGGTAAAAGGGAACCACGAATTTTCACGAATAGGCACGAAGTAACAAAAAAAAAGGTTCAAACCACGGATTTTCACGGATTACACGGATTAAGGATAGATTATAGCCACAGAGGTCACAGAGGACACAGAGTTAAGCTTTGGGGTGCGCCTGGCGGCGGGCCGGGCGGGGATTTATTTTTCTTTTTTGGATTTCGGATGCATCAAGCCGGTTTAAGTGCAGAAAAAAAAACATTTCAGGGCATTTCTTTTGGCGTTTTCTCAGCAGCACCGCACCATTTTAATGTGACCACATACCTGAAATATCTATCAATTCTTATGTTTTTGTGGCTTCAGCATTTTCCCAATTAGTCTACCAAGCCACCGAGACACACTAACCTTTTTGTTTTCTTGGCAAGCAGAGTTTATGCTGACTTTATGGCCAGTGGTTTTTTGGGGGTTCCATATAATGGCTAATTCTGACAATATTAAAAAAGCAGTAATGGTTATTATAGTTTTTTCAGCTTTGCCACACATCAAATAAAGAGCTATTGCTGTGAACATTAAAGTGTAAGCAATTACACCTATGGATTTGACGACGTTTAACATTATACGCTGTAATTGCTCTTTCTCTTTTTTTGTATCTGTTCTCCACCCAGCGGCATATTTGAGTATTACGATTATGGTCGCAACTATTCCCAATATGAGTAGATATGGTACTAAATCATAAAAGCCGAAATCGCTTTCCATTTCTTCCCTTTTCAAAAAAGTATTCACCGCACCATTTTAACGATTGCCGACTACCTATTGTTTTTGTTCATCTCTCTCAGCATCACCGCACCGAGGCCGAGTCATTCACTCGCTTGCTGCATTTGGTTGGGTCCAAAGGTCAACAATCTGCTGCCTATCCCAGTTTCCCTTAATTACTTGGTCTCCTGTATCAATAAGTAGCCCACTGTAGCGGTTTTTTTGAAGCCAATAATCGCTTATATACGCCATGAGAAACTTCATTGATTTCTCAATCTTAAAGTTCGGAAGGTATAGGTTATCATAAATCAAAAGCCAATTTGTATCATATTTTCTGAAATCAGGCTTGTTAAAATTTTCTGTTTTGGCGAGTACACGATCCCTTATACTTAATGCCCACTCACGGTCAGCTTCATTGTTGACAAAACCAGTTCCATGTGGTTGTTCTTTTATAAGTTTTCTGCGTTCCTCTGCGGTGCGCTTCGGGGTATCTCTTTTGAATTGGTCCATAAACAGGAGGGTTTCTTTTCCCATTTTTTCCGCCAAAGCATCTGTTTCTGCCAATTCTTGTGATGTGGCCTCAGTAAACTCAATACCAACTTCGTGCCCACCATAGCAAAGTAAAAAATCTGGTTTATCTTGGTGAACTAACCTTAAAGGATAAGAGAAGCAGTTACCAGTTGCCCAAGTTGCTAACAAACGAAATACTCCCCACCTTTCACAATGCTGGGATAAGCGACCTTTTGTTCGAGCCAGAACAGTTATATCTTGCTTTTTGAGATAATTCAAAAGGTCAGTCTTTGATGATGCTGTGTACTCACCATGAATGTTAATGTTATCAGTTTTCATGCTTCAACCTATAGTACAAATTACGCAAGACAAAGAGCGTTTTACCCTTAATATCACTGCACCCAAGCCGAGCAGTAAGAGCGTGGCTGGTTCGGGGATGATTTCCGGAGTAATAGCAAAAGTGCCTTCTCCTGCACTAAAACCGAACCATACTCCTGTAGCTGTAACCCTTAATGTGCTTATGTCAACTGTATACAATCTGCTTTCCCCATAACCACTGTCTCTATAGCGACACCAAGCATACAAAGAACCATCAGGGCCATAATCAAATTCGCCCCAGTGCCAATAATCAGGATTGCTATATTCTGAAGGTAAGGCCAGATAACCAATTGAAGTAGCATTGCCAGCGGCGAGGTTTACATAATACAGCCAGTCCGTATCACCAGCATACGCTATTGCTTCACCTGTCGTACCAATCACAAATTGGGAATATGGGTAAATAGCACATATTTCTGTTTCAGTCCCTGCAACAATGTCAAGACTCAAGAGGTTGTTACCCGATTGGTCGATTCCATACAAATCTCCGTTCGGGCTAAATGCTAATATGTCAGCAGTTACGGACGAAATCGTTGTGGTAGCACCAGATAACTCTGGTTCAACTTTGTAAAAGTTTCCGTTGCTTATAGCATAAACATTGCCATCTAATGGTGACACTTTTATTGCTGTTAGGTCAAAACCAATGTAGCTATCTTCCAAAACAGATTGTTGCATCGTTTCGTAATCAATTTTATGAACTTGATTATTCTTGCCGGTCCAATAATAACCCTCCAAGGTGGCCTTAGCCATCCCGCCAAAAAACAAAAGCACTATTGCCAATACAAAAATTGATTTACTTCTCATTTTCTCTACCTCCTCAAAATTGTTAGTTTTTATGGTACGTCCTGCGCGGACCGATTCTGTTCTGTTGAATTCTGTCGAACAACTCTCCCAGGGTGCTTCTCATTATCGTTTCCTCTGGCCTTTTGCCCCCAGTCAAAAGGCGAATATCATTATATGCTTTGTGGCCGGACGGTCAAGGGGAATCGGGGTAAAATCTTGCTTTTTGAGTTAGTGTGCAATAGAAACGGGGGGGATGGCGTACAAAGAGATTAAGAGGATTTGACAAAACCTGATATGCACAAAAAGGGGCCGGTTCGCCCCTAAGGGGCAAGCTCCTTCGCAATGACGGAGAAGAATAGATTTCTCGGCTGCGCTCGAAATGACGGGCTATCGCAAATAGTTATTCGGATAGGCTCTTCGGCTACTGCTCGCGCCAGTGTGTGGGTACGAAGCGGATGAAATCGTCGCCCAAGCCAACGTCTCTGAGCGAGGCGTCGTAGTAGAAGGCGGCGGTGTTTTTCTGGATGTAGCTGTCGGCGACGACGGCGCCGTAGAGTTCGGCGCCGTTGTACATATTCACGGTGGCGGTGGGGGCGTAGATTATGCCGTAAAAGACGGCGCTGTTTTTTAAGATAATGTCGTTACAGGTTTCGAGGCCGTAGAGTTTCAGTCGGGGCGGCTGCTGAGTCTGGTTGTTGAATCCGGAGGAGTTTCCTCCGTTGAGGTCTCCGCCGAGGTAAATGGTAAGATGGGCGTTGGGGTCTATATCGATTCCGGCGGAGTTGTCGAGTGTGACGTCTCCGGTAACATAGAGTTCGACGTCATTCTCGATGGTAAGGACTCCGCCGTTGAGCAAGCGGATGTTATCGTATTTTCCGGATGTTGTGAGAGTTCTCGGGATTTGTATGCTTCCGCTGCTGTCGGCGGAGGCGAGCGGGTCGGGTACTTCGGGTATCATAATATCGTTGTCGGCGG
>Ga0315538_1002449_pt1 | contig 10377 bp, 8 predicted proteins | sample SalMarSW160230MG_2_FD_203834 | JGI IMG/M metagenome (GOLD analysis project Ga0315538, IMG submission 203834) | Salt marsh sediment microbial communities from the Plum Island Ecosystem LTER, Massachusetts, United States - Salt Marsh Sediment SW1601-230 ...
TTTCCCCTGGCCACGGCTATTCTCTATTGTCCACTGCCGGATTAACCATCTGTTCCGGCCTTTGGTCTTTCGTCGCCATCTTCACGACTTCGAGGCACAAGCCGCTCATAGAAAGCCCGATTTTTGCCGCCGCCATAGGCAGAAGCGAATGTCCGGTCAGGCCCGGAATCGTATTGACCTCGAGGGCGTAAGGCACGCCGTCGCCGTCTAAGATGAAATCAACCCGCCCGAAGTGCCGGCACTGCAGCGCATTAAAACAGGCCCGCGCCGCCCTGTGTATATCGGCCACTAATTTTTCGCTGTCAATCGTATCGAACAGATACTCGGTATTGTCGTCGAGGTACTTGGCGTGATAATCGTAGAAGCCGCCCTCGGCGCGGATTTCAACGACAGGCAGGGACAGCTCACCGAGCATCCCGACCGACAGCTCTCTGCCCGCTATGTATTGCTCAACCATACAGTCGCCGAATTCTTCCCTGCATCTGTGTGCCGTTTCCACAGCGGCGGCAACATCATCGACAATGGAAACACCAATCGTGCTGCCCTGGCGCAGCGGCTTGACAACGTACCTGCCCGCCAAGCTTTTAAGCTGTTTTTCGAGGTCGCGGCCGTCGGCATCGGAGGCAAATTCGATTGCCGCAGGCGTCGGCACGCCCGCTTCCGTAAAAGCCCTTTTGCCGGCTATCTTGTCGAATGCCAGCCTGCTCGCCTCGGGCCCGCTGCCGGTGTAAATCAACCGTCTGTTTTCGAGTATCCGCTGAAGCCGGCCGTCCTCGCCGAATTCGCCGTGCAGCGCAATAAAAAACACATCGATACTGTCGTCTTCCAGTATGCCAAGGTTATCGGGGCGAATGTCCGAAACGACAACCTCCAAACCCGCATCCCGCAGGGCCTGGGCCACGCAGCTTCCGCTTTCCAGACTTACGTCCCGCTCGCGGCTTACTCCACCCGTCAGAACAGCCACTTTCAAGTCACGACTGATTTCAAAACCGTCCGAATCTGCACACTCCCCGACACCCATCATCACTTCCAGATTTCTATCTCAAGCTTCAGGTCGATACCGAGCTGCTCGGCGACCCTTTCGGTTACTATGTCTATCAACCTCATTACATCTTTACTGCTGCAACCCTTATGGGCAATGATGAAATTGGCGTGTTTTTCGCTGACGGACGCTCCACCAACCTGCAGTCCTTTCAGGCCCGTCCTGTCTATCGTTGCCCCAGCCGATTCGCCGTGAGGGTTCTTGAATATGCAGCCGGAATTGACCGTATTTAACGGCTGGTTGTTTTTCTTATAGACCCATATCTCCTTGACCGTACGCATAATCTGCTCCGGGTCGCCGCCGCTGAGCTTCATTCGGGCGTTAAGGATAAACTTAGCCGTTATATTGCTGCGCCGGTAGTCAAATTCCAGCTCGGGCTTCGACTTTTCAAAAACACTGCCGTCCGAGTCCATCAAAGTCACCGACTCGACAACCGCACCGATATCGCCGAAATTACCACCCGCATTCATCCGAACGGCGCCGCCCACCGAACCGGGAATGCCGGTCAGCGTCTCAAGGCCTGAAAGCCCTTTCTTGACGCAATCCAGCACGAGCCGGCTCAGCTCGACCCCGGCCCAGACGGTTATTTGCTCCTCTGCAAATTCCACTTTTGCGAAATCGCCGGCCTTAAGCTGTATCACCGCTCCGCGAACGCCGGCGTCGCTTATCAGAAGATTCGAGCCGAAGCCGAGTACGTATATCGGCACCTTGTTTTCGTTGCAGCGCTTGACCACCTTCAAAAGCTGCTCGAGGTTTTTCGGCCTGATGAAGTAATCGGCAGGCCCGCCAAGACCGTACCAGGTCTGGTTGGCCAGGGAACAATCGGTCTCAACTATTTTTTCCAAGCCACTGAATATATTCATCGGCCACCTTCCAAACATCGCCGGCGCCCATCGTAACGACCACGTCGCCGGCACTTACATTATCTTTTAGATACTCGCAAATCGCGCCAAAGCCGTCGATAAACGCCGCATTGCTTCCGTTGCCGCGTATTCTGTCAACGAGCACCTGCGAACTGACCTGCTTTCTGGCGGCCTCGGAGTCCCGAACAAAGTAAATGTCCGGCACTATAGTTACATCGGCTAACTTAAAGCTTTCGGCAAAATCATCAAGCAAAAACCTTGTCCTGCTGTACTGGTGCGGCTGAAAAACGCACCAGAGCCGCTTCGGGTTGAACCTCTCGCGTATCGCCCGCAGTGACGCCATAATCTCTGTGGGATGGTGAGCATAGTCATCGAGGACGGTCACGCCTTTTGCCCGGCTCTTCAGTGTCAGCCGGCGGTCCACGCCGGTAAAGCCGGCCAAAAGCTCGAGCGCCCGTCCCGGCTCGGCGCCGGCATTGACCGCCGCTGCAACCACCGCAAGGGCATTGGCGACATTGTGCCTGCCCGGCAGAGATGTCTGCGTCCGGCCAAGCGGCTCACCATCGCGACAGACATCAAACTCATACAGCCCGGTATTGGCTCGAACATTTTCCGCGCGCCAATTACATCCCTCGCCAAATCCGAACGTCTCGCAACTCAGATTATCAGGCAATGCCTGCAGGACTTTTGTGACATTCTTATCGTCGCCGTTTGCAATCACCACGCCGTCCGATTTCGTACCGAGGGCAAAATCGCGGAAGGCATCAACTATCTCCGCCTCGTCTCTGTAATAGTCCAGATGGTCCTGCTCGATATTTAGTATGCACGCAATTTTCGGCCTTAGATTCAGGAAGCTTCGGTCGTATTCGCAGGCCTCGGCGACAAAACAATCACCATCGCCGATGCCGGAGGAACAGCCAAGCTGAGTGATATCGGCTCCGACGATGAAATTCGGGTCAAGCCCCGCCTGCTTTAGACAATACACCAGCCAGCCGCTGGTTGTGCTCTTGCCGTGAGTCCCGGCAACCGCTATGCCGCGGTAGCGATTGAAGACCCAGCCGAGCATCTCAGCGTATTTGTAAACCTTCAGCCCCCGCTCACGAGCAAGTCTAAGCTCGGGATTGTCTTGCTTTATGGCTGCCGATATGACTACTGCATCTGTTTTGGGATTGAGGTTGTCGGTGCTATGGCCCGGCTTTATATCGGCGCCTGCCCTTTGCAGGCGGTCGGTAACGGCGGTCGGCACCCGGTCCGAGCCGGTGACAATCGCCTTGTGCCTAATCAAAAGCTCCGCCAGACCGCTCATACCCACCCCGCCGGCACCGATGAAATGAAATCGCTTACCCGCTATATCCGTGGGGCTGCTTTCTATATTTACCTCGGAGACCGCCGAGTCCGCAGAGTTTAGTTGTAATTTATTCTCTGTGGGGATACTTTTTGCTTTTGCTATATTTGACTGGCCCATACCTCATCCTTGAAAATTTCTGAGAATCCACCGCCGGAGATTTTAACACACAACCCCCCGGGCAAAAAGAAAAAAGCCGGCGTTCTGTTTCGTTGCCTCACGCGATGCGCACGACGCACAACACAATACGAAAACTACCACGGGCGTCTGTCTGAGACTTGGCCGGCTATCATATTCCAAGCTGCTTTTTGATTAGTCGAACCAGCGACTCTTTTATTTCGGGATGCCTGGGAATGGGAGCATACCTGCGATTTCCCGGATTTGCATAGATATCATGCCTGCTGCCGTGCCTCTTCAGGAAACAACCCGCTTTGACAAGGTCTTTTATCAAGGCCTTTCGTTTCACACTTCAACCCCAAGTTCGATATACCTGACATCGGCATGCCCGGCTTCGACATCAGATTCGGCAAGCATCATACGATACGCATCAATTATATTTTCCTTGAGTTCTTCTACTGTTTTGCCCTGGCTGAAGACTCCCGGGATTTCTTTTAATTTTCCGACAAACCAGTTATCATCCTGCCAGTATTCAAGGGTAAAAAATCTTTTCATTTTCATTCCTTTCGTTATCCGTATATCGGTTATTCCATACATACGGCCAGCTGCTGCTTTTCTAAACTATAGCAGCCCTGGATAGTTCGGTATGATAAATTCTATCAAATTTGGCTTGCGATGCCAACAAAAAAGGCCGTGAGCCCCTGCGTTCTCGGCGGTTAAATTCTTTCCTTCACGCGGTACGCAATACGCGCGACGAGAATCACCACTGTGCCTCGGCGTATGGGCCGATGGGACCTTTCGGTCCGGGCCGGTTCGGGTTTTAAGGATGGCCGGGCGCCTCGACGAGCCGGCGAGGAGGTGGAGAATCATCGGCGGTTAAATAATAGAGAATTGAGGCGTGGGGTTTTAGGGTGATTTTCAGAGAAGACACTCTGTCCATTGGCTTGTTGTGGGCCGGTTTCCATTCGAAGGCGAGGAGCTCACTATGAGTTGTTAAATCACGGATTTTATACTCTTTGGCGGCCTGTTTGTCGGTGTGGTTTACGAACAAAACTGCGAAAGCGTTTCGGCCGGGGCAGGGGCGGACGGCGACGAGGATGCGCTGGTCGGCGTATGGTTTCGAGAAAAAGGGCAGTTGGGCGATGTGATGTTGAGGGCTTGGCTGGACGAATCGCCACAGCCGAAGACGGTCGGGAGCAAGCAGGTTGAATCGGTCAGATGTATTAACGGTACCGCCTAAGATACCGGCCCAGAGCGCAATCGAATAAATCTCATCTTCGGTTAGTTCGCAGTTATACTCGCGGACGTAGAGGACATCGGGGTCGTTTGCGAAGAGGATGTTGTTGAAATACTCATCGGCGAAGGTCTCGGCGAACATATTTCCGGTGCCGCCCTGTGACCAGGACCAGTGTACGTCGTTTGCGACCCGAACGGCATCGACTCGGCCTACCATCGGTGCGAAGGGAGATATGCAGCCGAGCCAGAAGGATTCGTCGCCGATTTCGGAGCGAATCATATCGGCGACATCGACAAAGTACTGCACAGAGGTCTTTCCTGGTGTTGCGCGCTTTACTTTTGTGGAGTCAACAAGACCCCAGTCCATAAAGTCGGTTTTATAGTAGGCGGCTCCCCAGCGGCGCAGAGTGCTGAATACGTTTCGCAGGTACTCGAAGGCGCCGGGATTGCTGGAGTCGAGGGCGAGGACATCGTAGCCGGGGCGCTTCCAGTGTATGACGGCATTGCCGTCGGCATCGTGCAGGACCCAGTTCGGGTGGTCTTTGTAGAGTTTGCTTCGTGAATCGACCATAAACGGGGCGACCCAGATGCCGGGCCGGTAGCCGGCGGCGATGATTTTTTCGAATGCGGGCTTAACGGTGTCGGGCCAGTTCTCGTTTTGGCCGAGCCAGTCGCCGTAGGTGCAGTAGTCGTCTATCTGGATAGCCGTTATCGGGCTTGGCGGGTCGATTGTCTTGAGACCGGCGAGGAAGCTTTCGAGCTTGTCGATGCTGAAGTTCTTTTCGCAGTCGTACCAGGAGCACCAGTGGTATGAGGTGGGTTTGTCGAGTTTGACGCTGTTGGCTTTGGCGATGTTTTTGGCAAGCCGGCGCAGCGTGTCGAAGGGAACAGGGCCTGTTACAAAGTGCAGGTCGGGCAGTTTCAATTCAGCGTTTTTGATGGCGATGTTTTCGGTGGCGAAGCCGGCCTCGATGAACCATCTGTTGCTATCGAGCCATCGGTCGATAAGGCCGTAGCGGTACTGGCGGTTGTAAAACGTGGTTCGCTGGAGGAAACTGGAGTGTTCGTAGGCGGCCAGGGCCAGGGTTGTGTCGTCCGGTGCGATTAGCGCAAAGGTTAGATAGCTGTCGAAGGACATTGTCTCGTCGGCTGTGCGCGATTCGCGGCGGATAACGGGTGGTTTTATTTTGCGGACGCCGGACGGGCCTGCGAAGCCGATGCCCTGCTTGAAGTAGCGGTCGGCGCCGGCGACTTTGCTCTGGGCGATGGGGTAAATCCAGTGCGGGGCCGTACTCAGGCCTTTGAGAGTTGTGCTCAGGATGGCGGAGTCGCGGTCGTATCTGAACTCCAGAATAAGCTCGGCTTTGGTGAGCTGATATGTGATTTTACCGCCCCGGGGGTTCTGCCTGATGGTGACGGACTTTGCAAAGGCCGAATGGCCGTCGATGGCGGGGTAGCAGCCGGTAAGGGACAGCGGCCCGGCCTTTAAGTCAAATGAGCCGTCGTCGTGGAACTGCCAGATAGGAATCCCAGTTTCGGCGAGTGTTTGTGTTGAGATTGCGAGAACGGTTATTAGTGCGATGTAAACAGATATGGGTTTTGAACGAGTCATTTTGGTCTTCTACGAGCCGATTCGGGCCGATTGGTTTTGTTTGCTGATAGTTATACACAGATAGAGGAGACGTTGCAAGCGGAGGGTTGAGATAGCTTTGCCGATTTGATGCTTACGATGATATTTATAAGGCATCGTTGTCGAGGAACGTGAAGATGTCCGCAGGATTGTGGACGAGTTGTTTTGCGCCGTTTTCGAGCAGTTCGTCGGAGGTGCGGAAGCCCCACAGGGCGCCTACCGGGAACATTCCAGCGTTGTTTGCGGTTTTCATGTCGGTGTTTGTGTCGCCGAGGTAGAGGAAGTTTTCAGGCGGGATATTCAATTGCTTTGCGATTGCCTCAGCGGCGGCGGGGTCGGGCTTGATGGGGACGCCGTCTATCGCACCGCGGACGATTTCGAATTGCCGGTCGGGCAGGAGTTTTTCGACCATAAGTTTTGTGAAATCGTCGGGCTTATTTGAGAGGATGGCCATAACGACGCCGCGCTGCGTAAGGTTGCCGAGCAGCTCGCCGATGCCGGGATACGGTTTTGTGTGTTCAGTCCAGCAGCGGGCGTACTCGGCTCGGGCCAGCTCGATACATTTTGCGAGCGTTTTTTCATTTAGGTGATTATGGGGCAGTGCGCGTTTTGCTTCGTTTTCGATGCCGTCGCCGACGAAGTATTTGTAGGCCTCGACCGGATGAGGGACAAAGCCCATTGCTTCAAGGGTACGGTTCATTGCGTTTGCCAGGTCGGTGAGGGTATCGAGCAGTGTGCCGTCGAGGTCGAAGAGGATTGCTTTGAATTCTGGGTGATTCCTATTTCGCATTTTGTATCTTGTATTGCGTATTGCGTGGTTATTCGAGAATTAGCCGTTTGGATTCGTAGGGGTGCGGGTAGGCGGTGATGTAGCATTCGGGTTTTATGGCGGGTTGGCTGTCATCGTGCAGGAGCAGGAAGATGTTGATTTTTTTGTCGATGATGTCGGCGGTGACGGGGACATAAAAGGCAGGGCAGATTACGGCAGGGGCGGTTTTTTTGTGCCGCAATGAGTCGGGGATTGATATGGTTGCGAAAGAAGCAATCCCGGATTTGCCGCTGATGCGGACGAAGGCACAGGCGTTGAGCCGGTTACAGCCGGCCTCGAGGGGTATGGCGAGAAGGGTGTTTGGTGCGGCCTCGGTGATAGTGGTTGAGAGCCGGTATGCCTTTCGGGCGGGCCGGGTATTCGGGCAGAGAGTTTCGGCCTCTTCGGGTACATCGACGGGTTTCAGAGCGCCGAGCTTTCTATGGGCAGCCAGCGTATTCGGTTCGCCGCCGAATGAGACGTAGAATGGTTTTCCATCGGCGGCATCGGGGCGGGGTGCGCCGTCGAGGATGGCATTTTTGAATTTTCTGTGCGGGGCCGTGACAGTAACGAGCCGTCGGCTGCCGGGCGGTGCGAGCAGGTCGATGACGACGCCCTTGCCGGGGTTGTCTCGAACGAACTGATAATCACAGCCATAGACGCTGATTTCGTTAAGTGGTTTTGTCGTCGCCAGCAGCAGGGCGGCCCGGCAGGGCGGGACGTAGAAGGTTACGTAATAGCCGGGGTTGTAGCGGTACAGGCCGATAATTTTTTCGGTCGGGTAGAGCTGTCTCAACTCGACGGTCTCGGCCCGGGCCAGGCCTATGGACCGGTTCAGCCGGATGCTGCATTTTCTCTTTTGCCGGGCGGGGTTCTGCAGGGCGATGAACCGGAAGGTGGAGTCGCCGCTGGAAACTGCGTTCGGGCCGTAGTCGGATTCGGGCAGATCTATGCGTCCGGTCGATGCCTCGGCATATTTTTTGCGGAGGTTATCTATGCGGTTCAGCACAAAAGATTCATCGCACGCCGGGATTTTTTGCCCGGAGGCGAAGACGGTTAGTGGCGTCAGTAAGGCGACTGCAAAAAGGACGGTATTACACATTTTTTTTTAAGTCCCTTCGCCAAAGGCGGCGAGGTATTCTATTTGCTCGGGCGTAAGCTTGTCTATGAGGATTCCCATTGATTTTAGTTTGAGCCGGCAGACCTTTTGCTCGATTTCGGTGGGGACATCGTGGACGGCGACGGTGAATTTGTGCCGGTTTTTGACGACGTACTCGGCTTCGAGCGCCTGAGTTGCAAAGCTCATATCCATAACGGAGGCGGGATGGCCCTCGGCGGCGGCGAGATTGATGAGCCGGCCCTCGGCGAGCAGGTGGATTCTCCTGTTGTTTTTAAGGACGTATTCATCGACGTGGTTTCGGACGCCGCGGTTTATTTTTTTACTGAGTTTTTTAAGACCGGGGATATCAATTTCGACGTTGAAGTGGCCGCTGTTTGCGACGACGGCGCGGTCTTTCATTACGCGGAAGTGCTCGGCGCGGATGACGTTTTTGTCGCCGGTGAGCGTAACGAAGAGGTCGCCGATTTTCGCCGCCTCGGCCATCGGCATAACGGTAAAGCCGTCCATAGCGGCCTCGATTGCCTTAATCGAATCGACTTCGGTAACGATAACTATGGCGCCCATACCGCGTGCCCTCATAGCGAAGCCGCGTCCGCACCAGCCGTAGCCGGCGGCGACGACTTTTTTGCCGGCCATCAGAAAGTCGGTCGCGCGGATGATGCCATCGACGGTGGATTGTCCGGTGCCATATCGGTTGTCGAAGAGGTGTTTGCTGTCGGCGTCGTTCACGGCGATGACGGGGAAGTTGAGCTTGCCCTGATTCGCCAGTGCGCGGAGGCGGATTACGCCGGTGGTGGTCTCTTCCATAGAAGCGATGATTCGGCCGGCGTCTTTCTTTCGGCGTGTGTGCAGCTCGGTTACGAGGTCTGCGCCATCGTCGAAGGTGATGACGGGTTTGTGGTCGATTGCGGCGTTGATGTGTTTGTAGTATGTGCTGCGGTTTTCGCCGCATATCGCGAAAACGGGTATGCCGAAATCCTTTACGAGTGATGTGGCGACGTCGTCCTGTGTGCTGAGCGGATTGGAGGCGCAGAGGACGGTGTTTGCGCCGCCGGCCTTGAGTGTGCGGGCGAGGTTGGCGGTCTCGGCGGTGATGTGCAGGCAGGCGGAGAGGTTTAATCCCTTGAGCGGTTTCTGCTTTTTGAAACGCCGGCGGATGGATGCGAGCACGGGCATATCGTTGTCGGCCCAAGCAATCCTCTTTTTGCCCCCAGCGGCCAGTTTCAGGTCAGCTACATCATCCTTCATATACAATCCCTTTCGAATTCTCTATCAAAGCGTTGAGTATAACAGGCGCAGGGATATTTGCAATTTTTTTTGTTGTGCATTTACGCCCGGAGGGTGCGATATTCCTTTCCGGCGACGGGGATGCAGTTACCCTTCGACCCGGAATTGATACCGGCGGCCCCTGCCTTCCGTCAGGTCTTTGCCGCGACAGTGCAGGACAAAGCCGTCATCGGTCTGTTCGTACTGGAAATCCTGGCCGCTGAACAAATCCTTCGGCAAGTTCTCAGGCAGTGAATCAGGCATCTTGCCCGTTTGCGTCCGGGCGAGATAAACGGCCACCGCAGCGGCGACAGCATTCGAGAATGTCCGCGTGCGTATCTCAGCGACGAATGCGTCGGTCAAGTCAGCGGCGAAAACGCCCGTCATCGCGCCGTCGATTGAGTGCGAATCGCGGGCGACTTTTTCCGCAAGCTTTCTAAACGAGCCGAATGCCTCCGCGTACGGCAGCTTCAGTGCGTCTCTGACGGACGAGACGTAATTTTTCCAGTAGGCATCGTTTCTTTCGAAAAATTTTCCCGGATGATTAAGCGCAAACTCAATAACCGCTTTCGGCAGTTTTGCCAGCGCCCACTGCACGAACCCCGGCTGCAGAGAGCTCTCGGCGCCGTCGCTTGTCATATATGCGCTCAGCAAAGCCAAATCGTTCTCAAGACAACTCTCAAACAGGTGCTCGTCCTGCGTCATTTCATTAGTGCGTTGGCTGAGCCACTGCAGGATTTCCAAATCCCGCGGCAGCTTCGGCAGTATGTCCGCTGCACACTCGCCGGCGGTATGAAGAATTGACAGTCCCGTCAGCCGGCAGATGACCGGGCCTTTGCTTATATGGCTGCTCATCTTCCAGGCCGCGACGCATCGGCTCAGCGCCTCTTTGAACCGGCCCTTTGACGCGAGAAGCTGTGCGTCGGCAAGGGTAAGCCAGGCGGCAAGGC
>Ga0315538_1002451_pt1 | contig 10376 bp, 12 predicted proteins | sample SalMarSW160230MG_2_FD_203834 | JGI IMG/M metagenome (GOLD analysis project Ga0315538, IMG submission 203834) | Salt marsh sediment microbial communities from the Plum Island Ecosystem LTER, Massachusetts, United States - Salt Marsh Sediment SW1601-230 ...
ACGCATCCCAATTCTCAAGTTTCGCCCAATTGTATAACAGAGCGACAATAGAAGTGCCTTTCACGCTTCTGATATGCTCAGCACTAATGAAACCTGGAAATGTCATGGCATATGACCTGAGCTTTAGAAATAGAGGTTGTATATCGGCACCCTTCTTCAGTTCATAACCTTCAATAACCTTTATCATTTTCGCCTTCTCTTTGGTGAAGTTTACCATACAAGCTTCCACTGTTTCAGTAGCATTATTATATCCCACTCCCGAGGATCAAAATCTGGTAGAGATGCCTGCGCAAGGGCGGCAAGATTGCCTGAAGGGGTCGTTTTGAAGTAGAATTTGAAGCCAGGAGGGGTGACCGAGTGGTTTATGGTGGCGGTCTTGAAATTCTAGCTTGATTTTCAAAAGAGTGATTTTAGCTACAAAACCGTGAAAACAAGTTTTTCACCGAAACCCCGTTTTGTTCGTAAAATGCCAATGGCTGAAAACCCATTATAAATAATTCTACGCCAAAATTACGCCAATTTTTCAGCTATGGTTTGAAGCTAGGGTCGAGACAAGGTTGTGGCACAGCAATAGCTAACATATCCTTGAGGTGTATTGACAGGCCCTACTGGTTCTACTAGGATATAAGCATGGGGGGAGATAGTAGAGAAGGACCCAAAGCTCATATTCTAGATAGGTTTAATAATCTCCCAGCTAGGAGGGTGTAATAAAGAAATCAACAAAGATTATTGGCATTATTGTGGCAGTCATAGTGGTCATTGTTATCATTGCGGTAGTCTCTGATTCACCTGAAGAGTCACCACCATTCAGTGAACAAGCTGTAACTGTCGAAAATGTCCAGGTAACATTGAATGAGTTAAGTGGTACAGATATCGAATTGGGAGATAGCATTACTGATATTGAAGTATATCCACATGCTGGCACAGATACGCCTGACGATTATATAGTCCATGTTTACTTCAAGCCTGAAAGTATTTGGGATGAGCAACACGCCATGAGAATAGCAGTTCGAACATCTATAAAGGCTATGGAGACATTATTCCAAAACGAAGCAGTCGGCGAGGCTGTGATGTGGGAGCAGCTAGATTTTACAGATCAATATGGTAGCACTGAAACAGAGACAGCGATTAGGATTCTTATGACAAAGGAAACTGCCGACAAGGTAGCAGATTGGGAAGTTGTGGCTGACCGGGCATGGTCAGATTATAATACCTTCTTTGATTTGGCAGAATTGCAATATGTACACCCTGCCATAGCGGCAAAATTATAGCAAAACTCGCCTCTCAGAGCGTGATTATCGCAAAGCTTAGAGGCCCCAGAGGAGTCAACGCTCCCCTGGGGTTATGGAAAAAGTATCTTGACTAAGCCGAGGGCAAGAAGGCTTTACCCTGAGCCTCGTCTATATCACGCTGTCCAAGCCAATAGACAACGATGATACCTAATTAAGTTCGAGCTTGTAATACCACACACCAGGAAACGCTATCACCGTTCTTAGGAGTAACGGCTTGGCTCCATGAGCCCTGGCCATCGGCACGCAGGATCACTCGAAAGTCCTGCATATCCTCGGTCCAGCCTGGCGCATTGCTCCTATCCAGCACAACCTCTTGTCTCAGACCAATTATGTATTTCGAGAAGTCGGCCAGTAGAACATCACCTTTACTGCCAAGAGTAGGTAACTTCTCGGTAAAGACTAATTCCTTACCAAGCAGGTAAAAATGTCCGTTCCTTTCCTCTACAGCTTTAATCCAGCTGCCACCTGTGCCAACTGCTATGGACATTGCCATAAGCTGTGGTAAGGCTGTTTGGTTAGCTACCCATACTGCACCCCTAAAAGCTGAAGGATGTAGCCTAGCCATCATCTTGGTCACATTCTCGTAAAGGAATGTAGTAGCTGGCTGACCTGTTTCCTTGGAAACAGTCACCAACGCTGGATCGTTTAATACCCCTAAAGGCTGTCCAGCACCGGTACCTCGAAGGAAGGCATGGTCCAAAAACCAGCCAATAGCCTGAGTCATGGCCCCAGTCATTTGCTCGTCGTAGGACATACCATCTTCAACAAGCTCCCTCGATGCCTGGGCATAGACTCCCAATTTCCTAGCCGTCAATTGAATCTGGCGAAGTTTGGCATTTTCCCTACTAGCAGTTCCACCTTCAGAGAGCCAGGACCCAGCAAAGCCACCAAATAGGTTGCTCGTGTGGTCGAAACCATCCCAGCCAGGGACTTTTCGAGTTTGCCGTTCCATCTTATACACTGTCGCCCTGGGACGAACAACCTCTCGTTCAAGAGCTGCATCCAGCATAAGGGCAGAGTATTCCTCCGGTACTAGGAAACCACCCTCTGAGGGTATTCCCTCAGTCATAGCCCTAGTTGAACCTTTGAGCCTGGGATCATAGCGCCCGGACGAAAGGACATCAACGAACTCTCCGAAGTTGTCAAAGCCATCATTGCTTAATGAAGCTCCTAGATCACCATAAAAGAGACCTCGATAGGTTTTTCCATGTGGCTTATTGAGATTGCTAGGAAAGCCCCCAGGCTGGTCCATGAAGGAAGCAGGAACGCTATTTTCCATTGCGGCTATTTGACCTTGTAGGCCCTTCTCCACAACATATCGAGTTTCCTCATTGTGGAGTTTGTTCCGTTTCTCATTTAGTCTGTCTAGCTCTTTATCCTCAGCAGCGGTTAGGTCTCGTTTCTCTTCCATAGCTTTATCAATAATCGCAAGCCCTTCGCGCTTCAAATCATCTTGTTTTGCTCTTAATTCTAAAAAATGCTCCATATTTAATCACCTCATAACATTCATTTCACAGCTTCCCTTCAGGCTAATAAAAAAAGCCCGAAGCATAGCTTTATAAGCTTTTGCCTCAGACTTAGCAAACTCCCTTGCGAGAGCCTAACTATCCCAAGTGAGCTAACTCCCGACCCCTGACAGTCCCGGCATTTAACGAGACCACCAACAGTCCCAAGCTACCTAAGCTTAATGTCACTATAGCACAATTGTTCCTAATTGTCAAATCTAATCAATATAGCCCAGCTTTATATAAGCGACAATAATCAAATTTCACGCCCCTGGCAATACTCACAGCTCTCGCGGTCATGGTCCTCAAATTTGTGCCATGCCCAGAACTCGTTAGTACTGCCCATCTCCTCAAATATGCGGCTCTTATTCTCAAAGTAGTATTCCCTCATTTCGTCAATAGACTTGAAAAAAGGCTCATGCCGATTCAAGGCGTCCTCATTGCAACACCAGCCTAAAAAGAACACTAGCCAACCGTCTGGACGGGATAAAACGTCATCCCTTCGCTTCCGTTTTGATTCAATTCTCTTTCGTGGCATAATCCCTCCTAATATAAGTTTGGTGGCCGTCCCGACGCTTTTGGCGGCTCGATATCGAGGTTCAATTCTCTAAGTAACCTAGCAAAGATTATCTCAGCCTGTTCTTTGACCTTGATACAGGGATTTAGCTTCGGCTTGTCTGTGCTAGATTCCTTATATAGAACGCCCCACTTGCGAATCGCCTTTTCAGCTTCACAGCTCCGATCCCACGCTTCAGCCGCTAAGGTTAGCAGCTTGACATGGTGCGGTTCTAAGTCATACTCCTCTAGTACCTGCCTAAACCATTTCTTTGTCGCCGTCTCTAAATGCCCAGGAATGGCATACTTTTTGCCTTGAATTGACACCGTTTTGCTCATAATCGCACCTTTTCTAATTTGAGTGCTGAGGCTGTCCTATCTATTAGGTGATAGGTAAACGGCTTGCCGAACTTGTTAATCAAGGCAAGCTCGTGCCGTGTTCCGGGGCTGTCACCATCGTGAATCAGCACGATAAAATCACTTTCACCGATTATCGCTTTACTTCGCATATCATACATCCCGCGGCCATACTTGGCCCTGTTAGGATAGTGTAACTTGATTGGTATAGCTTCCCGCTTACAAAACCGCTCGACTTCATTACAAACGCCGTCTATACCACCACTCGTAACAATATAGTCAGGTTCATGGGTTGCACACTCAGCCCGGATGATCTCTGTAACATTCCTTCCGGCCAATGTCCTGCTTCCGAAAAATCCTAATACTGTCATATTTCTGCCTCATGCGTGTTTTGAACGGGGTCAACTTTCAGGCGTCCCTCGCTGCCCACTCGGTAAACGGAGATGACGATACCAGAAATCGGGATAGCCCCTACTATCATTATTCAACTTCCTTGCTTTTATTCTCATTACTTAGTCTTTGCTTGGTTTAGTGTAGTCGTCAACCATTCTGTTATAGCGTCAATGTGCTTTGGCGATATATCCCCGGCAAGTGTCGTTACTAGGTCATAGCAAACCTCGCCAGGGCCAAGCTCAATTGCAGGCGAGCCTTCAGCTTGCCATATATCAATGACTTGGTCAGTAGTTAGGCCCAATAATGGTTGACGGTCATAATCGTCAAAGTCGCTGCCAGTTACTGTAGCAACCTTTTGTATTGAGTCCCTAGTGATTGTTACACTTGCTACAGATGTTTCATCTTCAGAGGGAATATATCGCCTTCTGAGAATATCAAGTTTGGCTTTGTCATAAACTATGAGCCGCTTTACCTTGCCATCTATTCTCTGTTGCCTAGTCTGTAACCCCAATGTTTTGATAATCCCACCAACTGCCTGGGGGGTCATATTCAGGGGTTCGGCAATATCCCCAGCACTCACATTCAAGATAGTTTCGTTTGTATCAAGGGTAGCGAGTGTAGCAACTGTAGGGGATTCAATGCAGGCAATCAGCTTTTCGACAACCTGGCCAATGGTAGTATTCGCTCGCTGCTCTATCAGCTCTCTTTGGTGATGCTGAATAAAAGCTTGATAATCCATCAATACTTCAGGATTGCCAGCAAATAACTTCGTAAAGCAAGCACTGATTTGTCGCAATCGAGGCTCAATGCCATGAAGCTCAAGGATAACCGTATCGTCTGTATTTACCTTGCCATAGTTCCTGAGCCTGAATAGTAAGAGCTTATTCCTTAACTCGCCCTGCTCTTTGTAGAATCTATCATTTAACGTAGGCGGTATGTCCTCCCTGGTAGTCTCCTGCATGATCTCTGTCAGACATCTAGCTTCCAGGGCAGCGTCTTTGAATCGCCGCCTTGTGGCAAACACTTTCGGGCCGTACGTTGGCAATACTTGAAGATTCTCAGGATTATCCTTTACGGCTCTGATAACAGGCCGATTCCTTTCAAAACCACAATTCAGAATCTTGGTGACTTCATGGTATTCGTCACTGTTCTGTAAATCAGCTTCGTCTAATATGATGGTCCCGGCCCATTTCTTAAGCATCCTGTAAATCGGTGCCGGTGTTATACAGCCGCTTGCCGATGTCGCCTTGTAGCATAAGCCGCCGCATACATCCAAAGCCCTGGACTTACCGCAACCGGTATCACCGATAAAGCGAAGATAGGGAAGCGTATTGAATCGGTCATACACCCACGATAAGAGGATGTAATAAGTTGCAAACTTCCTGAAGCTTTTCGAGACGTCAAGGTAGCGGTATATATGAGCCTCGATTTTCTTCAATAGAGTTAGCGTATTACCATACTCTGCTATACCAGAAGGAAGCTTCACAGCACCCAGGATGATCTCCTCACTGTCTAACGGCAAAATCCTGACATCATCATTGACAAACTGGCTCACAATCTCAGTTTTGTCGCTTTCCTCGTAATACTGAAGGAATTTGCCACCCTCTATTTGCTCAAATAAACAGGTATTGGTTTCGTAAAAGCTGGTTTTCCTTTCCTTCCTATTCTCTTCCTCTTCGGCGTCACCGCGTCCAGTCAATACGGCATATGATTTGGCCTCGCCTGCCAGCCGTTCAAGCTCTTCCTTAGTACCCCCGGCCATAAGCCAATCGCTAATATCCTTGTCTGGCAATTCTAGAATCTTGATAGACTTGGTTTTGCCGTAAAGGGAATTAGCAACCTTAGCAGCGTGTCTTTTGCCTGGCTCATCCTTATCAGGTATGATAACTACTGAAGCTCCGATAAGTGCTTCGCTCAATTCTGGTTGCCACTTTTCAGCTCCACCACTGTTAGTCGTGGCAGCGAGGCCTATTTTGACTAAATTATCACAGTCCTTTTCACCCTCACAGATATAGATTGTCTGGCCGTTCCTTACAGCTTGTAATACTTCAGGCAAGCGATATAACACACGCTTGGTGTCTTTGAGATTCCACACCCAATTGCCATTGCCGTCTGGCCTTCGTGCTTTGAAGGTTTTGGGCCGCATTCTCAGGACTTGATAAACTAGCTTGCCATCAGCGTCTGTATAATCGTAAGTGGCAACTATCCTAGGTTCGTTATTACTGCCATACTTCAGGCTCTCAAAGCCCCATGCCGAACATAGCGCTTCCCGGTCAGCCTCTATGTTCTTGAAGTCATGTCGGCCGCCGTGGCAGGTGACTAATACCTTGTCTCCGGCGTCCTGTACGCTTAGATGGCCAGCTGGCGTTTTATGTCCAGGCAGTGGGCATGAGGCTATGTATTCGTCACCGCTTTGCCTAGCATCAGGTAGCTTTGAGAGGATATCGGCAAAATTTTGGGGGCTCATTGCTGCACCTCTTCATCAGGCACTAAGCTTTTTCTACGCTTTAGCCGGCACTCAGGGCATCGTTTAGGTACGCTCAGGCCCTTGCTGGCAAAATAGCGTTGCTCACCTGTGCTGAACGTAAACTCGCTCTGGCAATCACAACAAATCAGTTTTTTGTCCCGTAATCCTTCCTTGACTTTCATGGTTTACTTTTGTTTACCGGCCGAAGCTAATAGGTCGTCAATGGCCTTTCGCGGCACAATTATTCGCCTATCGCTTATCCTGATTGCCGGCAGCCTTCCAGTGTTGGCTAGCATATAAGCCGTCGCCCGACTAATTCCGAGCGCTTCCCCGGCTTCTTCTACTGACATAACTAGCCTTTCAGTTTTGTTTTGACTTTCTATTGCCATATACCAGCTCCTTAACTCTTATTTCTCAGAAGGAATCCCTTGCCGATTTCTAGATATTCCCCCTTTGTGACTATGTTCAGCGAAGCAATATGAGGAGTCAGGTCCAGCGTCCCGTCCTGGCGCCTTATGGGTAATACTGTCCCCCTCTTTGCTCTTTGTCTGGCTCTGCGCCTATCATGCCTTAGTTTTCTTGAGTCCCTGGCTAAGCCAGCTTCTCTTTCCATTTGTTATCTCCCGTTGTTACTGTTTCGTCTGTTTTATGCTTGACATACCCAATATAACACGCTATAATTGATATAAATTTATTACTTTTTCACAAGCGTATGATTGAAAAGGAATTTAAAAAAGAACTAAGAGCCATTGAGAGCAAGGCAGAGAACCAATTAGGCTGTCATTTACCGGAGGGATTCCGTCGTATAGTAGCATCGCATATAGAGACGGACGGGCATATTAGGTATTATAACGACCCTGAAGAGGATGAGCATAATATAAGGTGGTATAGCGAACTGATGGAAAACTATGTAGAGGCGATCCAAAGCCTACCGAACTACTCTAAAGCAAAGGTTTCGACCAGTAATGGAAAGGAAAAGCAAGCTACTCTAAAAAAGATATACCGCAAACCCTTTGAACACCGCCTACATCTTCTTGACTTTGTTTTGAAGAGAAAAGGTTTTACAGCGCGAGCTAATTGGAAACAGCTCACGGCTGAATGGAATGCAGAATACCCTTACGACCAATACAGCTTGAGAATCTTCAAGCTCAAATACTATCAAGCCCGCAAGGATAATGACCTTATGAATAGCTACGTGGTCACAAAACTAGCTCCACTTATAAAACAAGGTATGAGAAAAACCATTAACTTCTGGAAGCAACACCCGGAAGCTAAGACTTTGAATGAACTTATTGAGATAGAGGAGGCGCAAAATGAGAGGTAGTATCACAAAAAGGGGCAAAAAATCCTGGCGACTGCAAGTATTTCTAGGCAAAGGCCAGGACGGCAAATCAGAGCGATATTTTGAAACAATCAGTGGTATTAAACAGAATGCAGACAATCGGTTAACTGAGCTATTAGCTGAGTTCGGCAAGGGCAATTTACCACCACGTAGCAAGCTCACCCTGACAGAGCATCTTAAGAATTGGCTTGACGGCTATGTGAAAACCAATTGCTCACAAAGAACGCATGACGGTTATCAGTCTATTATTGAGAATCACTTAATACCGGCCTTAGGACAGCATCAGTTAAAGAAGCTCACACAGCAACATATACAGGCTTACTATGCGAAGGCCTGTGAAAAGCTATCATCCCGGACGGTCCATCATCAGCACCGAGTATTGTCACAGGCGCTAAAATACGCTGTCAGGCAAGGTTACCTGGGAAGGAATCCTTGCGAACTTGTGGACGCCCCATCACCCAAAGGCAAGCTTATGCGAACCCTGACACAGAGCGAAGTCCAGGACCTTCTCATAAGTGCCGAGGGCAGTTATTACTACCCGGTGATCTACACGGCCGTCAGTAGTGGCCTACGCCAAGCCGAACTCCTGGGCCTCCGGTGGCGTGACATTGATATTGCTTCTCGCTCAATATCGGTCAACCAGACACTATACAAGCGACGCGGTGTATGTGAGTTTATCGAGCCAAAGACGGTCCACAGCCGGCGTAGAGTGTCCATGACATCGAAGTTAGCAGAGTTCTTAGGGGAATATAGGCTAGGACGTGAACGGCTATATCACCAACTAGGCATAACCACAACTCTTGATGATTTGGTATTTTCCACGGTCGAAGGTAAGCCCTTGAATCCCCCAAGCTTAACCCGTGAGTTTACCAGGATAGTAAAACGAGCTAGACTAGACAATGTCCGCTTCCATGACCTTAGACATACCTTCGCAAGCCTCATGTTACAGCGTGGCGCTAAGCCAAAGGTTATATCTGAAGCTCTCGGCCATGCCTCAGTTGCCTTTACGATGGACGTTTATTCCCATATAATTGAGGGGATGCAGTCAGAAGCTATGGCATTATTGAATGATGTTTTACCCCCTGCCGTAAATGGAATTACGCCAAATTACGCCAATTCTCGGCATTATGTTAACCAAGAAGCCTAAAATTAGCTTCAGGAGGGGTGACCGAGTGGTTTATGGTGGCGGTCTTGAAAACCGCTTTCGCCTTTCTGGCGAACGTGGGTTCGAATCCCACCCCCTCCGCTTTTTCAGGGAAAGGAGGAGACAAAATGGATAAAGATGCACTAATAGCGCAATATAATAATACGTTTACCCATTTGGTCGAGCACAAGAAACATATATGGCACATCCCCGCTGTCAATGCAACCATAGTTGGAATTCTAGTTGGATTAGCTTTTAGCCTACCACAAGTGCATTGGGTTATCAGAGAGATGATTCTTATTATTGGCGCACTTTTATCGTTCACCTTATTATCGAAACTTATTAAACACAGATATTTTGCATATATATGGTCTAAAAGTCTTACTGAAATTGAGGGAAAGCTCGACCTAAAAAGGGTTCAAATAACCACAAATTGTGAAGATGGAGACTATTGGTATTCACAACAACCGAGAAGGAAACTCGAAAGTCGGTCTTCCGATGATGTGGTGGTAAATTGTATGTGGGTTGTCTTCATTTTGCTCATATGTTTACTGATAGCTACCCCAATTCTGGCAGTAAAAGGTATATTGTGAAGCGGGGATGTTTACTAGCTTTACTATGTGAAAAGGAGTAAGAGATGATGTGAAAATCCACGAGTATCAGGCTAAGGCACTTCTAACTCAATATGGTATTCCTGTTCCCAGAGGCAAGGTGGCCTCCACCCCGGCCGAGGCTAGAGAGATAGCTGCTGAGATTGGCAGCACGGTGGTAATAAAAGCCCAGGTCTATGCTGGGGGGAGGGGCAAGGCAGGCGGCATAAAGAAGGTTAATAGCCCAGAAGAGGCAAAGAAGGCAGCCAGTCAATTGATTGGAACCAGACTGGTGACTCATCAAACCGGACCGGAAGGAGTGCCGGTAAGTAAGGTCCTGGTGGAAGAAGCGGGCAATGTGACACGGGAGCTCTATCTCAGCATCCTCGTTGATGGGACCAGTCGCTTGCCAGTTATGATGGTCAGTGAAGCCGGAGGCATGGAAATCGAAGAAGTGGCCCAGTCAGCTCCTGAGAAAATATTAAAGAGCTATATTGACCCCGCCATTGGCTTTCAACCGTTCCAGGGTCGCAAGCTGGCTTATGGGATGAATTTGGAGGGAGGACAGGTAGGTGAGGCCACACGGTTGATGACAAACCTTTATAAGCTATTTATAGACAAAGATTGCTCCTTGGCCGAGATAAATCCTTTGGTTGTTACCGCTGATGAAAAGCTGCTGGCTCTAGACGCTAAACTTAATTTTGACGACAATGCCCTGTACCGACATAAAG
>Ga0315538_1002455_pt1 | contig 10358 bp, 8 predicted proteins | sample SalMarSW160230MG_2_FD_203834 | JGI IMG/M metagenome (GOLD analysis project Ga0315538, IMG submission 203834) | Salt marsh sediment microbial communities from the Plum Island Ecosystem LTER, Massachusetts, United States - Salt Marsh Sediment SW1601-230 ...
CAAAACCAAGGAATAATTAAGAGGAAATACATAATAATTTGGGATATATAAATTGTGTTTCATGCATAAAGACATAAACCTATACAAATGATTGAAAATGCGAACAGATATATTGGTTGTTGCGGTGCATATTGCAGAACCTGCAAACCATATATCGAAGAATATTGCAAGGGATGCAAATTAGGCTTTGATACAGGAGAGCGGGATATTAAAAGGGCAAAATGCAAAATCAAGATTTGTTGCTTTAGAGATAAGAAATTTGATACATGTGCTGATTGTAAGGATTTAGATACTTGCCCAATTCTGGGGGGTTGGTATGCAAAAAACGGATACAAATATAAAAAAACAAGCAGGCCATCGAGTTTATTAAAAAAAACGGATATTCCGAATTTTTCAAAATTGCAGATCAATGGAAGAATGCATACGGAAAATATGAATACCAACCACGCGAACATTAAAAAAAAAGTCCTGCAAAACGAACAAAAATCTGGTATATATATGAGCTAAGTTATCTAACTAAACTCATTAAATGAGGACGCAACCAAATTCTTTAAATATGCATCTATGTATTGATTATTGTATTTATAACCTATTGTATCCTACTATGAAAACACACCAAATTTTGCTTCCTGTCCTTATTGTTATGTTTTCAATATCGTGTTCCAAAGATGAAGATTCGCAGGATTCAGTTAAAAGCTATAACATTTTGGGAAGTATTCAGAAAGGGCCTTTCATTAACGGAAGTAATTTGATTATTTATGAACTAAATAATGAATACAAGCAAACCGGTAAGTCTTTCTTTACAAATACGGAAAATCAGGGACAATATGAGATTGTCGATATAAGCCTTGAATCTTCTAATGTAGAAGTGATAGCCGATGGCTTCTATTTTAACGAAATATCAGGAAATCTCTCCGATGAACGGATCAGTTTGAAAGCAATAATGGCTATCGCTGGGCTGGAAGTAATGAATGTGAACGTTCTTACCCATCTGGAATACGATCGGGTGAAATACTTAATTTTACACAACAATTATTCAATCCAGGATGCAAAAGAACAGGCCCAGAGTGAAATACTCGCAGTTTTCAGTCTAGATGAATATTCACCGGAGAATTCGGAAGTTCTGGATATATGCAATGCTAACGAGGGTGATGCAATATTACTTGCCATATCAGCTATTCTACAGGGAAATCATACTACTGCCGAATTAAGTAAATTGCTGGCCGATTTTATTGTGGATTTGAAAGAAGATGGAGTCCTGGGTGATACACTCATCCAGTCTGAACTTTTAGGACAAGCCCTGGCTTTAAATTGTGATCAGATAAGGCAAAACCTCACAGACAGATACGATGAACTTGGTGTGGAATTAACAGAGATCAATAACTTTGAAGATTACATTAATCATTTTATTTCAAATTCCTCATACACATTTTCTTCACCGTTTGCATATCCCGAATCCACAGAGAATGGATGTAATATCCTTGATCCGGAACAACTGGAATTTCAGATAATAATGGGATATTCCTTTGCTGTGAAGATGCCGGGGGCAGGTAAAATTGTGGTTATAATGCATAAAACAGAAGGGCCCGGAGGTTGGTGGTATCAGCCCTCTCAAACCTATGGTTGGAAAGTGAGTAATTTTGACTTTACCAATGATCAACAGGTATTTACCTCAATACTCAACGGTGTAACAATAGATCTGCCGATTGAATTCTCCGAATACGGTCGTGCAATAATAGAATATTACTATAATGGATCGGAGAACCCTGCTATCACAAAAGCCATTTCCTGGGGCGGACAGAATAATACTGATTTCATCTTTCCCTACGATTCACCAATGGGATATAACTTATTGAATTTACTGGAAGGAACAGAACTGGAAAGTGATACTACATATACTGTATCACTTCAGAAACCCGGCATATGGGATGTTGAGTTTATACTTACTTACTCTGAAGGAATTAGTATCGAAGTTCCGGGAGGTTGGGGATTGTATACGTATAATGATACCGGGGACCAGGTAAATTTCACACTGTCCGGCAAAGATGAGTACGACTATGTATCAGAGATTATTTTCAGGTTGAGTGGTATCGGCACGTTAAATATATCAAGTGATGATCTTGAAATTGAAGAGGGAAGTACATTGAACAGGAATTTTACGGTGAATTAATTCAGCATAATCAGGGACAAGCTCTACTCTGACTAAGTGAAGATTTTATCTGCGTTTTTACTAAAAGTTAGCCTGCCATGCCTGCGGCAGGTAAACCCTCCAAAGGCGGGTAAACCGGCAGGCAGGTACCCCAGGCTGGGCGTAGTTTAGAGCAGCATAACTACGTCCTTCTTAAAGGTTAGTTTGTAACCAACAAGATATAGGATGACACTAATTCAGAAATGAATTAAAGTCCCTCAAAACCTATCTTTCACAGTGTTATAAGCGGAATAAGCAAAACATAGTCAGATCTCCAAAAAAAGTTTGTGTTTCCTGGCATATCATTTAAGATCTGAGCAAAGCAGAAAATTATAATTTTTTAAACCTGGCATCAAGAAAACAGGACTTACTATCAATAATTTCACATTTCCTGGCCATCTCATGATCAGGATTGAGTAAATAATTAGATTCTTCAGGAATTATTACTGATGGCACTTGCAGGATTGGGGATCCCTTTTTTAGAAGAAATTCCGTCCCTATTTTTCTGGTAATACCGACTTTGCTTTTCCATCTGGCGGGGAGTTTCAAATGATCAATTTGAAGAATGGGATCAGTTTCCGGCACTTTTATTGTCAAAAGAACAAGATCATCAGGCAAATCGCTAAAATCATTAATGTGTACCATGTATTCCAAAACGGCAAGTGCCCGGCTTTCTGAACAGTAGATTATACGATGTCCTTTTTCATGCCACCGTCCTGCGACAAACATACCACCAATGCCATCCAAATTGGCATGATCTGTCTTTACTATACGATAGATTTGCATTTATCAGGAAAAAATTCCGTGCTCAATACGCATCAATTCATCTTCCACCATGGAAATACCTGTCATGGTATCGAGCATTTCTTTGGGTCTTTTTCCATCAAGCCCGGGTAATTTTTTATCCATCCAGGATTGAAATTTTTCTTTATTTCCAAAAACCTCTTTGCCTCTATAAAATAGTTTTCCAATCAAGACAGCTCTTTCTGATGCTTCAGGCGAAATTTTTTCATGGTCCTTTTTTCTCTGTATGGTCCTTGTTCCTACATGAGTAAAATTAGCGAAGTACTGAGAAGATAAACCTGTAAACGATCTTATTTGCTGAAAAACCCTTTTGGTTATGCCATCTCGTGAAGCCTCGATTAATTTATCATCATTCAGATATAAATCCAACATTCTCATAATGCGTCATATTACGTATATAATAACGACAAATTTCGCAAAATGTTTTCATATTACCTAAGAATTGTTTATTTATTTGAAATTCAACCAGAAAATATGGAATCTGATAGTATTGATATTTCAGAAATAGGATCCGGTATTTATATTATAAAACTAAATACGGATAAAAAAGAAATAATTAGTGAAAAGATAATAGTCCAATGATAAACATCGATTTATCTTTATAGAAAAAGATAAATACAAATGAATATGAAAGAGTTACAAAATATCAGATATGACCACGAATTGCCGGAATCCGTTGAGAAGTGGGGATGGAAATTTCATCATCTGGGAATTCCGACAAATAAGAAAATGCAAAATGAAAAGTATTTGCCCCGGTTCAAATTTTATGTGTCGGGATTTGATACCAGTCCGTTCGGGATCGAGTGGATGAGATTTGAATCGGATAGCCCGGTGGACAAATTGATACAAACTGTTTCGCACATTGCTTTTGAAGTAAAAGATCTGGATTACGAATTGACAAATCGTGGTTTTCATTTAATAGGAGAACCAGATTCACCTGCTAATGGGATAAGAGTAGCAATGATAGAACATAATGGAGCCCCAATAGAATTGATTGAGTTTAAAAAAAATGATTGCCGGTAGTTGCCATAATACCTATTAAACGAATGAACTGCATTGCAGCACAGCACAACAGCCTGTGAATAAACCTTGTTACTCTGCTGAAATTCAGGCGGCACGCAGATGGTTGACAATTTTTAGATACCCGTCCGGTCAGTCTGATTTGTTATCAGGACAGGCATTCTGACGGGTAAGTCCACTATCTGTATTAGAGATGAAAGGGAGGCCTCTGTCGTGCGGAAAGGATTTTTTTCAAAGCAATGTTTTCAGGAGATATAGGTCTCTTTTTGGGTTCCGGCTTTTTTCAGTTTTCCCGCATACAGAATCCTGCCCCGCAACCACAGCCAAATTCTCGATCTGTACAATCAATACTCTCACGGTTTTCCGCTTTACCATCTGATCTATTACTAAACAACGACTTCAGACCAATTCCCGGCAAGGCTAAGGCAAGCAATATCAATGCAATCAAAAACACTTTAAGGATCATAAGAGATGCTTTGCTAGTATAACAAGCAACTAATCGAATGGTTTAGTCAGGGCGGGTAAGGTCTATCTTTAATTTTCCGGGATTGATTTTTAGCTTCCGATTCTTTCCGGCTTTTTTCCAGCTTTTCATCTCCTCACATTTAGCACAATAAATACCCAATTCACGCATCTTCTTATTTTTCCCGATCTCAGTTTCAGGAAATTTCCCATTTTTACGAAAAAAGATACTGATTCCCAGAAGAAGGAAAGAAACAGCAATAAGTGTAACAGCTATAAGAAAGATTTTCATAGTCTGTGTATAAATCCCTCAAAATTAGCAAATCGGTCGTAAAAAGCGTGTATCTTTTTCGCAATAAAACCAATTGGGATTTAATCTGTTAGTATCATTGCACATCTGGTGCCGGTACCCTATTTTTGAATAAAATTGAAAGAAATTCAATGCTTGTTGCTGAAAAGTCATTCACTCAATTATCATTTCAGGAGTTTAAAAAGGAAGTATTAAACGACTATCTTCTGGCAAACAAGAGCAGGGATCTTAGTATTGCCGGTCGCAAAGAAGTACTTGCAGGGAAAGCCAAGTTTGGTATTTTCGGCGATGGAAAGGAAATTGCCCAGATTGCCATGGCCAAAACATTTCAGAATGGCGACTGGCGTTCAGGGTATTATCGTGACCAGACCTTTATGCTGGCCACAGGCATGTTTTCCTTACAGGAATTTTTCGCTCAGCTTTATGGTGTTACGGACACACGGTATAATCCGTCGAACGGAGGAAGATCATTCAACAATCATTATGCAACACGAAATATTGATAAAGAGGGGGAATGGCTGAACCTTATGAATCAACCCAACTCGGCAGCTGATATATCCCCTACTGCCGGACAAATGCCACGTATGCTTGGTCTTGGTCTGGCATCCAAATTATTTCGTGCAAACAAAAAACTTCATCAGCAGGTGAAACTCACAAACAAAGGCAACGAGGTGGTTTTCGGAACCATTGGTGATAGCAGTACATCCGAAGGCCATTTTTTTGAAGTGATGAATGCTGCTGCTGTAAAGCAAATTCCTCTGGCAGTGGCTGTGTGGGATGATGGATTCGGAATCTCGGTACAAAAAAAGTATCAGACACTGAAATCTTCAATCTCTGAAGCACTCAAAGGTTTTGAGAAAAAGAACGGCACCAACGGAATACTGATATACCAGGGGAAAGGATGGGATTATGCCGGCTTATGCAAACTTTTTGAAGAAGGTATAAAACAATGCCGGAAAGAACATATCCCCGTATTGTTTCATATCGATGAAATTACACAGCCCCTGGGGCATTCCACATCAGGTTCTCATGAACGATACAAATCGGGAGAGCGGTTGAAATGGGAAAAGGAATACGATTGCATCGCAAAGATGAGAGAATGGATACTGAAGCACAGCATTGCTACCAGGCAAGAGCTTGAATCCATAGAAGATCAGGCTTTTAAAGATGTGCAAATCGCAAGGCAAAAAGGATGGAAACTATACCAGGATCCGATACTTAAGGAAAGACACGATCTGTTAAAGATCATAGAAGATAAGAAATGCCACTGTAAGAAAGATAAGCTGGATAAGATGGCTATTATTACAAAGAACCTTCGGAATCTGGAAGCACCCATAAGAAAGGACAATATCAGCAGTGCAAAAAAGATTCTGCGGTATATCTGTAAAGATTGTTTGCAACGTGGATCTCTTAAAGAGCAACTTTCTGCATGGTTTGATTTGCGTTTTGTGGATAAATACGAGCAATACAATGCTTTTCTTCATGTCGAAAACAAATACTCGGCATTGCATGTCGAAGAAATAAAACCTGTATTTCCGGAAAAATCGAATGAAGTGCCGGGCAGAGAGATCATCAGGGCAAATTTTGATAAGCTCTTCAGCAAATATCCTCTCATGGTAGCTTTCGGAGAGGATGTCGGGAAAATAGGCGGTGTAAACCAAACCTATGCAGGACTGCAGGAAAAATATGGAGAACACAGGATTTTTGATACCGGGATACGCGAAACTTCCATCATTGGCAAAGGCATAGGCTTGGCATTGCGTGGTTTCAGACCCATAGCCGAAATACAATACTTCGATTATTTATTGTATGCACTGCAGACTATCAGCGATGATTTGGCAACCACCCACTGGCGTACTGCAGGCGGACAAATAGTGCCGCTTATCATAAGCACCAGGGGGCACAGATTTGAGGGCATCTGGCATGCAGGCTCACCATTGAGCATGATCATCAATTCCATACGCGGAGTATTTGTTTGCACACCAAGAAATATGACCCAGGCAGCAGGTTTTTATAATACACTTCTCAAAGGACATGACCCGGGTCTTGTTATTGAACCATTGATTGCTTACAGGTTAAAAGAATATATGCCTGAGAATATCGGTGAGTATTGTGTGCCGCTGGGAACTCCTGAAATACTCACAGAAGGAACTGATATTACAGTGGTTACATATGGATCCTGTGTCCGGATAGCCCTCGATGCGATAAAGCAATTGAAAGAGTTTGATATAAGCACAGAACTAATAGATGTTCAGACATTGTTGCCTTTTGACATCAATGAGACCATAGTGGAATCTGTGAAAAAAACGAACAGGATCTTATTCTTTGATGAGGATGTTCCGGGAGGAGCAACTGCCTTTATGATGCAAAAAGTACTTGAAGAGCAAAAGGCATACCGTTATCTTGATGCGGAGCCAAAAACATTAACAGCTATGGATCACAGGCCTGCCTATGCAAGAGATGGCGATTATTTTTCCAATCCGAATGCTGAAAATGTATTTGACACCGTGTATGAATTGATGCATGAAGTGAATCCGAAGAAATATCCTTCCTTATACAAATAGATGAACCTGAAATGGTTCTTACCTCGACAGATCAGGGTTTGCATACAATAGCTTTCGTACTTCTTCCATCAATTTCAATTTGCAAAGCTTTGTTGAATCGTATATGTCTCAGGTATTTACTCTCGTTTTCGGAGAGAAGGGAATTGAGGTATTCAAGGTCAATTTTCCCATCGCCAATTTGAGTGTTTATGGTCAGATAGCCCACACCAAATGTAGTAAGGTTATGGAAAAAATGGGTTCCCTGGCTGGGATCCACTATGTATTTTTCCAAACCCAATTCAACAATAATGCGTGCTGAAGATATTTGCGCCCATTTTACCGGAATGCCGAGCCACGGATCACTTGAACCCCATCTGCCGGGACCGATCAGTATATAGTTCCTGTTTTTTTCTGCCAGAGTTTTATTAATTTTTTCAAGCTCAGAAGCGATTTTCGCATTATCAGTCTTATTGAAGGTATCCAACTTAACATAGACAATATCCTTGATATTTTCCATACGGCCATTGCCCATTGCTCTTTCTGATGAAATGATGATTTGATCTTCAGGAATTTCAGATAGTTTTTTAATCAGGATTGTTTCATGAGATACTATGGGTCTTATCTGTAAATAATAAAAATCTTTTGGTTCGTTTTCCGGAGTATCCAGGTTGGCGGCAAATTCAATTTCAACAGGATGATTTAATGCCTGGCTGCTGATTTGAAGCAAGTCATTAACAATGTCGGTAAGAGGAAATTTGTTATGATTTAATATATTTGAAAAAGTAATCAATTTTTTCCCTGAAGCAACAAGTCCGTCAACAATACGATTGTTCACATGATCGTAAGTGGAAGCTGCATATTGGAATGAACGATTATTTTCCGCTTCTTTCACAGGAATCTTCAGAAGATTTATTTTATCATCAACAGCAGCTTTGAAATGCTGAGGGTCCATATCTATTGCCAAAAAATACTTCTGACTGTCTTTCATGGCTTGTTCAGGGGTTGACAACTGGAGTATCTTTTTTGGATATTTCGGTGAAAAACGCAGAGATGTTCCACCCTCCACGATCAGTCTTCCAAGTCCATAAGCAAGATTCAGGATGGCATCATTCGAAGTTTCTTTGCCAATGGGATAGTAATTTATTGACCGGGCGACACCAGAGAGTGTCGGATAGAAATGGCCGTGATAGTTTTTACCGCAAACTGATTGAAGGATGATACCCATCTTTTCCTCATCAATCAGGTTTGATGTTGCTGTGATATAATCTTTACTGACTTTATAAAACACCGATGCATAAACACATTTAACAGCCTGTTCAAGCATGCCGACAGCCGTCCTGGGATTTTTGTGCGCAGGCACCATAAATGTGTTGTAAATTCCGGCAAAAGGCTGGTATAGTGAATCTTCAAGCTTGCTGGATGAACGTACCGCTATCGGATTGGTTGCTATTGAAGCAATAGCCATGAAATCATTTTTAATTTTTTCGGGAAATTCGGCTTTAATAAAATGTTCCAATATTTCCGAATCGTTCGATGCAGATAATCCGATTGAGTAGAGGTCGTTTCTCTGCATAAAATTATCAAATACCTCTGTAGTAAGGACAACACTTGGCGGAACGGATATATTCACTCCAGGGTATTTTGCACTCAGATTTTCTGTTTTTAATACGGAGTTCATAAAAGCAAGTCCCCTGGCTTTGCCTCCCAGGCTTCCCTGTCCGATTCTTGAAAAGAAAAGGTATTCATCAAATTTGCTTCTGTCAAATTCGGCAATAATGCCACGGGCTTTGCTGAGTCTGAAATTTGTGATACTCTCATAGATGTATCTGCGAACACCATCGGGACCTTTAAAATCGTCAAATTGTGCTTCCTTAAACCGCTTTGCAATCGAAAACAAAGCACGCGCATTCAGCCATTTTGAAAAATCATCTCTCCTGGTATGGTATTCAATTATTTCATCAGGTATGTCAAGGATGAGTTTCTGAAGAGATTTCAAATCATAGGCGATATAACTTTCTTTACCTGTTTTCGGGTCAATAAATACAAATTCTCCGAAGCCAAAATTTTTGAGCACAAAATCCCGCAGTTCATTGGATATATTTTTCGAATGCTTATACAAAAACCCGACATCCAGTTTTTCAGCAACAGCTTGATTTGAAACGTCGGATGACTGTAACAAAAAGGGAATATTTGTATCATCATTCTTCACAAACCTGCAAAACTTCAGTCCGGCACGTGTTTTTGTGTCTCTTTTGTTCGGAGCAACTTTATAACTTACATCCGAAATAATACCAAGAATATGTCCTCTGAATTTTTCATATGTTGAAACTGCTTCCCTGTAATTCTTTGCGAGCAATATCTTAGGTCTTCCTCTTCGTCTGAGCATTTGTTGGTGTTCGTTCAGTGCCTCTTTAACAAACTCCTTTGATTGCTCCAGTATAATACGGTACAGATTGGGAAGATAGGATGATATGAAACGAATTGAATCTTCAACAAGCAGGATAGACTGCACACCTATTTTAAGGATATCATTTTCAGCATTCATTGAGTCTTCAATAAGTTTGATGATAGCCAGGAAAATATCAGAATTACCCAGCCAGCAGAACACATAGTCAATGGCCGAAAGATCCTCTCTTTCCAGTCGTACAGATACTTCTCTCGAGAAATGTGTCAGCACAACAATAGGAATATAGGAATACTTACTTTTTAACTGTTTTGCCAACTGGAAAGCATCAGTATCTCCAATACTCAACATTTCAATGATGAGGTCAATGTCATCGTTTTTTAATATGTCGGCAGCTTTTTTTGCTGAATTGGCATGTATAAAAACAGGAGGATACCTGAGGTTCAGCGATACATATTCATTAAATATATGCTCATCAATCCGTCCGTCTTCTTCAAGCATATAGAAGTCATACTGACTGCAAATTACCAGCACTTTTCTGATTCGTCTCTGCATCAGCAGATTGAACGACGTATCCGGGAGGTTTAGAAAATTTGTACTCTTATTATTGTTGCGATTTTTGGACAT
>Ga0315538_1002460_pt1 | contig 10346 bp, 10 predicted proteins | sample SalMarSW160230MG_2_FD_203834 | JGI IMG/M metagenome (GOLD analysis project Ga0315538, IMG submission 203834) | Salt marsh sediment microbial communities from the Plum Island Ecosystem LTER, Massachusetts, United States - Salt Marsh Sediment SW1601-230 ...
TGAACATCCATGGAAACGATATAATCCATCCCTTCATCATAACTGCTATCTAGAGAGGATTTAGTAAATGAGTAAACCGGACATTTTCACGTTGCTAAGAACCGGACATTTTCATTTTGCTTTGACATAGAGAACAAAGAATTTGACAAATATCTCCTAGAGTATTATAAATTTAAAGTAATTTTGTCGAGAGAGATTTCCGAATGGCAAAACAGCTAAAAAAAAATAATGATCTTTCTGAAATTCTAAGGCCCTATGATAATATGTGGGTAGCTTTATCAAAAGATGGTGAAAAAGTAATTGAAACTGGAAAAACTTTAAAACAACTTTTTGAAAAACTGAAAGGCAAAGATTATAGGGAATTTGAATTTATGAAGGTTCCTGACTTTAGAATGAGTTATGCTCCCTACCTTTAAAGAAGAATTCGTTAAAATAACAGCATCTCCATCCGCTGCTTTTCCAGAGAGAAAAAGTATCTTTAAGCCTTACATTTCCATCCGTTTGTTTAACAAGGCCGATGAAGAAAATTATATTGATCTTAAAGCCTTGATAGATTCTGGGGCAGGCGTGTCTATTTTCCCTGGATTGTTTGGTCAAGCAATAGGACTAACCGTTGAAAATGATAGAATAGAAAAAATACAGGGAATAGGTGGACAATCATTTGATACATATCTTCATGATATAGTTTTGGGTGTTGGTGGATGGAAATTTGATTCCTATATATGTTTTACATTTGCCAATATCGTATGTCCAGTTTTGGGTCGTGAAGGTTTTTTTGATCTTTTCGAAATTAAAATAGACTATTTAAAAAAAGAAATGAAATTTAAAGCTAATGTTGAACCTCTTAAGATTTAAATCTTGAATCTGTTTGTACATTTTTTCTTATGTCATTTCCTCTCCTTTAAAGTTTTTTAAACCCTAGAGGAGCTTCCCAAAAAAAAGAATTATGTTCACTCTGAATAGTGTATTTCTGTTTACCTTTAATAGTGCACTTCTGCTTACCATTACCTATGTATTTCTGTTTACCCTTTCCAAAGGCTGGCAAATTACCGCTCAGCGCTGGAGAGGTTTCTTGATGGAAACGATGAGGCTCAAGCAGTTATTGAAGCTGGGCGTTCGAGCTATACCATGGTAGATCTTCTGGATGAATTAAGCATTGAAAGAAAGGGGTATCGGACCATGCTGGTTTATAGATATCATGAAAGATAGCCCATAATAAGAGCTGATATTTTGATACTGTTTTTTAGTTTAACTCCTGAAAATTCAAAAACTTCGTGCGGTCTAACCCTAAAGGACAAAGGAATGGACAAAGATCCAAAGGGATTTGGCCCGACCCTAAAGTAATCCCAAAGCATGAAAAATAGGATGTGTCCCTATTTATTTCTTATGGATTGATGTGTTCCTTCATGAACGCGAGGTAGCCATTCATTTGTTGTCTATAGAATTTATGCGATAAACCCGGTATGTGTGGAAAAGGAAAAACGATTCTCGATAATACATTTTCTGTTGGTTTTATGTAGTCAAAATTCCGGCCATATTGCGCCGGTCCTTCATAACCCCAGTAATTTCTGATCAATACCCGATCCGGACTTTTAGTCAAACAGTTCAGGACGGGCTCACCCAGCGGCAGGATGGGGACATTTTCAAATTCCTCAATTTCCTTTCTGAGCAAAGGAATCCAATGGTCTGCAGCCTTCCGGAAGAATTGTGGGTCCTTTTTGCGCATTGTATCCGGGAGGACAGTAAAGAAATTCTTTAAGAGATTTGTCGCATAAGTGTTTTCGTCCAGGTCGATATCCAATGCTTTGCAGACATTCGCAAGGTATGTCCTCAACCTGCCCGGCTGGTTTAGAAGCAGAACGACCTTGATCTTTTCTCTGTATTTAGGGTCTTTCACAGTAGGATCTTGCCCCAGAATTATTAACCTGATTTTACCTCTGCCGCGAAAGGGGTTGGGCGGAGTAAGGGACGTATCTATGTGCGAGCTGATTTCAGAGCTTGCCAATTTGTCAATGACCTTCCTGGATTCAATCGATAGCTTATTATCGTTCATGTGAAAAACCTGCTTTGCTTAAAGAGAAATTTTCTTCGACTCCGCGGTTCTCGGGATGTCGGAATATACGAAAAAATTGATTGAAATCCTGTGCAGATCGGTCTTCGAGATAATTACCCTCGCAAACATAGCTGAATAGTAATACTGAATCCGTTTGATAGTCAAGATATATGCACGTCATGCAATCTTTTCATCAGCGATTTATGGGAAAGTCTCCATATGAAGTGTTAAGGGAGAAACTTTATGATGGACAAAAAATGCTCTGCGTAGTATAAAAAAATAAAATCGACAAATAAGGTAAATAGGGGATAAAAAAATGTTTAAAAATGTTGTAGCAAAAATTGAAAAGTGTCTTTTAAATAAAAAACTTGAAAAGTTATTAAAAAAATCAGACGTTATTCCTATTGATGAAAAATCTCGAATTGTATTTTTTAGTGATTGCCACAGGGGAGTTGGAGGAGGTGCTGATGACTTTGCGCATAACCAATTGATTTATATTGCAGCACTCGCTGACTATTTCAATAAAGGATTCACTTATATTGAGCTCGGTGATGGTGATGAATTGTGGGAAAATAGAAACTTCGAGAGAATCAAAACAACATATAGGACCATCTTTGAACTTTTCGCAAAATTTCATAAACAAAACCGGTTCTTTTTTATCTGGGGAAACCACAACCGGCGTTGGAAAAGCCCAAAGAAGACGCGTAAACAATTCGCTACCATTGTTTCCGGAGAAACACAACAAATAGAACCTTTATTCAGTGATTTTAAAGCTTATGAATCACTTGTTCTAAGCTTTAAAAATGACGAAAAGAAAAAAATCTTTTTGGTTCATGGACATCAGGGTGAGTTGATAAACGATACTTTCTGGTGGTTTGGCAGGTTTATTGTCAGAAAGTTTTGGAAAATTATGCAGGCAGTATTTGGCATGCCAGACCCTACAAGACCAGCCTTCAATTATTTTAAACAGAGAAAAGCAGATGAAAAATTTACAGATTGGGTAGAAAAAAAAGGCATCCCAATTGTTATTGGCCATACTCATCAGCCTGTCTTTCCACCCAAAGGCGAAACTCCTTATTTTAATGACGGTAGCTGTGTGCATCCTCGATGTATTACTGTTGTTGAAATAGAAAATGGAGAAATAAAGTTAATCAAGTGGTTTATAGGCCGAAATGCCAATAATTGTCTTTGCATAATGAAAGAACGACTTGCTGGTCCAAGACCTATTATAGATCTGTTTAAGAACAATTGAGCAAATACAGGAAAGAGGAAAGAACTGCCACATTAATGCGAGGATTATTATGATAACAAATCATCAACTATCTTTAAATCATTTAAGCAATAATTGTTCGACCTGATGTGATTTGCTTCCTTTAAGAACTTTAATCTATCCGAAAAATCTCTAAATCTTCTAGAACAAGCTCTCATCACTTTTGATGATGAATGGGTTCATAGTGACAAAATATCCGACTTGCATTTAGCCAAAAGGCTCCGAGGAGAAACACTGGCTTATACTTCTGATGAGATTCATTCCCAATGAAAAATATAATTGATGATTTTGATAAAGGGATTGGCTTAGATCGAAATGAGATCGTAGCTTACAGGAGCTCTCAGCGTGTCGTTTTTTCGAAGGAGGCCGGAATCGGGAGAAATTTGGCTCAAGCAAGGAATTGTGCGAAGTCGCTTTTTGAGCATATTTCAGGAAATCAGAAAGTAAGATTTCTATTGAGGCAACTATTAAAGTAGGGTAAGATTTTATCATGAGGCAATAAGATCCGGAAAAACTATTGTCGCTGATCAAGCTTCTGACATCACAACCCGCATCACCTCTCCTGTACTTTTGTCTATTTAACAAATCACAATGCAGAAAATATATTAGAATTCATATAAATCAAGGAAAAAATAGACAGATTTCAGGATATTTATTTTGGGGGGGGAGGGGGGATCTTGGGATTTATTCTGACGAGTTTTGTGGTTTTTTTGGTAATGATTTGGGAGTTTATAGATTGAGCTTGCGGGGTTTTTCAGATGCCTTTTGAATGCGTCTTGCCTTCTTCAGTTTTTCTGATGTGTCGGGTAAGTTGAGGGAGGAGATATTTCTGTTTTGGAAGCAATGGATTAGGGTTTTCAGTTTGGTGGGTTTCATTTATTGTGCGTTGGGATGGTTATGAGATGATTTTGGAATTGAAGGATATTTCAATTTCTCTGATTTAACAAGATTAATCAAATTCTGTAAGATATTTCCCCTCTTTATCTCACATTCCCAAATTCTGAAGACTTTCCATCCTTTCATCGTGAGTCTATTGACGATATCTCTGTCTCGTTTTTTATTTTGCTCTATTTTTTCTCGCCAATATTCAGCGTTTTTCTTCGGTGTAACATTTCTACAATTATGACCATGCCAAAAACAACCATCGGCAAAAATAGTAATTCGCTTTTTTAGAAAAACAAAATCCGGTATTGCGCCAGCTATCTTATATTTCCGTCTCCAGCCCTTCAATCCTAACTGCTTGAAAAGCTGAACAAGCTTCAATTCAGTTGATTTGTTACCCTTAGGTTTATTAGCCTTCATTATCTCGGATCGCTTCTTTTCGGAAACCGTATCAGTCATATTCTTCTAATTCGATTCGCTCAATTAGCTGAGCGAGTTTATTTATTAAATATCAGAAAACAGTGTTTTAATTCTTCCTTTTATATTTTCATAGACAAGTCTCAATCTCTGTTTTGCAATATCTGTTAATCGTGCTGTATGTCCAACTGCATTTCTCATTGGCTTATATTCAACCGCATCTCGCACGAGAGAAGCGGTATTTTGTTGATGTATATTGCTGCTACTGCTTTCAACGACTTTTGCCAAAAAATCCATTCCCAAATAACTTAAATCATCATTGTGTTCTCTAATATCAAAACTAATATTTGCTTCTGATTTGCGATCTTGCTCACGTTGTTTCCATTCATTTATTTCAGTTTCTGCAGGCTGAGTTGGTTGCACTTGTTTTTCATTAATATATTTTCGAATGAGATTTTCTGACAAGAAACAGTCAACATATGCTGGAATATTGAATTCTGCATCTGGTTTTAACTCTTTAATCCAGTTATTTACATGGCTATCATTAGGGTCTGCGTAATCGTTTGCAGAAAGATTGTATAAACTAAGAGCCTTACGTTCCTTTGGTGTTTTTCTTGGATTTTCATCATCACCGTCTTTTCCTCGGGCTAAACGCAACTTATCCCACTCATCACTGATTCTTTCCAACCATTCTTCTTTAAAAACTTTTAGCAATTCTTCGTACTTTGGGTCACTAGGTGCAATAGCTTCTCTATTAGTCGTGAATCTATCATTTTCATCACTATCAAGATCATTAAAATGGATTTGACCATAAAGATAACTTGCTATGTGCCTAGTAGAGAAGTCTGGCATATGATTTAGAATGTTTTTTTCTCTCAGCCTTCCATTTACAAAGAGATCAATTCCTGTTTTCTCTTCAGTTCCGGAAATTTTTAAATATCTTGGCTTTTCTACTGACGCAATAAAACCATTCACATTTAAGCCGTGATTAAGATTTATTGGCTCACTGGCGAGCTTAGATAAAGTATCAAGATAAGGGTCCATTAGGCTGTTGATATTCCACAAAAATTCAGTTGCTTCTGATAAATCTTTCAGATCGTCAAGTGTTACCTGTTCGTCATTTACAGAAATATTGAAACTCTCGTCAACTAGTGAAAATCTAAAGTATAGAGCAATGAGTTTTTTTAAGTAAGGAATTGTATTTCTAATATTTTCTTTCGTTTGTTTAAAATAAATAATCGTGCCCTGCTCATGGTTATCCGCATACTGTTCAAAGTTCTTAAACTCATATTCTCCTAGTGGATATTTATCTGGCGTCAAATCCTCCTTTATTGCGTCATCTAATCTAGAATTATCTATAGTTCCACCGACATATTCCCCATTTTCTTTCTTTGATATAACAGAAATTTTATCCGCACAAGATAACAATGCTAACTTGCCTATCCCTTTCCTGCCAATATAAGGTCTTCCCTTTGCAGATTTAGTCTCTCCATATTTTCTCTTCGTGTATCCAATTTTTAGAAATTTATTCTGAAAGTCATCTGCGGTCATGCCATCCCCGTCGTCTTTTAAAACAAGATAGTTTTTATCCCTATCAATATAAATCCACACATTGTCAGCATCGGCATCCCAAGAATTAGAAACCGCTTCGCCCAAAACCGTAATGAAACTACGATATAAGTTCCTTCCTAAGTGGTTTAGAACGCTTAAAGAAATTTCGAAGGTAAATTTCCTTTCATCCGCCATTATATTCCTCTAAATGTTTCATTATGCTTTTACCAATGATTTTACCTAATCTAACAGGAACTGCATTGCCGATATGCTTTCCAAGGTGCTTAATGGAAAAAGGCTGTTTTGGATCGATGAATTTATAATATTTAGGAAATGTCTGCAAAAGAGCCCCTTCTCTTAAAGATAATGCTCTATGCTGTTCCGGGTGGCCAAAACGACCTGTCCCAAAATTGTAGAATTGTGTCGTAATTGTGGGTGCAGGCTTGTTCCGTTCCATTCGAGAATAGACAGAAACATAGCTTTTACCCGAAGGTTTTTGATGACACGGGGTAAGCAGTTCTTTGTCCCAATCTCGCCAAGTTCCTCCTGGTTTAGACTGACGAATTCGGTTTTTATTGATTTTTGTAAGCTTACACGCCCTGTGTAAGGGATCTTTATTAGAAGTTTCTCCATCCCTTATAGGTTCAAGATTTCCAATGGTTTTTTCAACAGTTCGATATCGCGAGGGTATATGTGTTTTAGGTATTAGTTTTATTCTTCCCAATTTTGAAGCCAAAAGAACCAAACGAGTTCTTGTCTGTGGTATCCCATAGTCCGGGCAATACACAAATTGCCAAGATATGTGATAATTGAGTTCTCTTAGATTTCTGATAAAATCCGAGAATATCTCTTGCTTTTCAATTTGAGGAACATTTTCCATAGAGACGATATCGGTTTCGATCTCTTTTATCAATCTTGAAAATGAATGTAACAAGCCCCATTTCTCGTCTTCATTTCTTTTGCTATTTTTTTGCGTATAGGTCGAGAATGGTTGACATGGTGCACAACCTGCGAGTATTCTGGATCCATTTTCTGAATATAAACTTGCCAATTCAGTTCCTGTAATATCTCTGACATCTTTGTTGATGAAGGTTGCATTATTATTCTCTTCATATGCATATCTGCATGTTTCGTCTGTATCGATACCAGCAATTACAGGTATCCCGGCTTTTATAAAGCCGTGTGTCATTCCACCAGCACCACAAAACAAGTCAATTGCCGTTGCTGATATACTCATCACTGAACTCAATTATGAAACACTACTTTTGTCGGGGTTTTAGCAAAAGTTTGAACATCATGCACAATCCACAAACCAGACATCTTAATATCCGCCATATCATCCAGCACCATTGCGCGCTCTTCCGCAGAATTCGTCAGGTTATTATTCTTAGGTATAGTAATTTCCTTTTTTTGAACTTAGGATTTTCTCTAAATTTCATCAAATTTTCACCCTCTGAGCTGCTTCATTCACGATAATACAGGGAAAGTATACATCCAGTCAATAAGAAATCCGTAGAAAAGATAAAATTTCATACGAAAAATTCTTGGCGCTTCCGCTGTTTTAAGGCCGATTTTGAGGATATTTTTAAGTTTAACTCCTGAAAATTCAAACACTTCGTGCGGCCAGAGCCCAGTGGAACCCAGGAAAAAGCACTTCGGGCGGTCCGACCCCAGAGTAAAAAGCATAAAGCATGGAAAATGGGAGGTGTCTCTATTTATTTGATTTTTTATAACTTAAGGTTATAAAATAGGCCAATTATTGATTTTTAATAACTAATAGTTATAAAAACAGACGATTCTTTACTTTCCGCTGACTTGAAGTCATAAAAACAGCCAAATTTTGACTTTTCAATGACTTAAGGTTATAAAAAATATCTCACATTCACATCCAATGTATAACATGCAACTAATAAACATCTAGCAAACCAACCTCTAGCAAATCAAATAGAATATATAAGTTCACCATCACCCTCAGCGATCCACGGCTTAGATTTTTCACCATCACCCTCCTCTTCATCTCTAAAGGCGATTGACTTATTTATAATGTAGAGATATTATTTTATCTAATATTTATATTTAATGGGATCATAGATGATTGGGAAAAACATGATTTGGAGAAAGAGAAGTCTCTTTTCATCCTCATCTCAAGATGATAAAATATTATAAGATTAAGCCAAAAACCCAAAGATGAAGCTTTATGTCGGTGTAACAGATAACAACTGGTATGATTTTCTTTCAAACTACCAGCCTCTAAGCCACCAGCTTCTCGATGAAGTAAACTTCTGGCAGCCGTCTGCAAGCGGTCTCTTACGATCACTGGAGCAGGGTGGTTTGTTCCTTTTTAAACTCCACAGCCCAAGGAATTACATCGCAGGCGGAGGAATTTTTGCATCTGCCACAACTCTTCCTATCAGCTTAGCCTGGGATGCTTTCGGTATAAAGAATGGAGCCCCAACTTATGAAGAAATGAGAAGGCGGATTGTGAAATACCGGGGAGGCCAGGATAATCGCTTTGAGGATTTTCCTATAGGCTGCCTTCTTCTGACTCAGCCTTTTTTCTTTAAGGAGCCTCGATGGTTTCATCCTCCAGAATGGTCGGCAAATATTGTAAGAGGAAAGAGTTATGATGTATCGAGCGAAGCAGGAAAGTTCATTTTAAAGAAGCTAGAATACAGACTTGCCGAAAAGCACAATATGTTTATGGATGAAGAGGGGAGAGGCATTGTTGAAGATCAATTAAGATATGGCAGAGGAACTCTTATTAAGCCAAGGTTAGGCCAGGGTTCTTTCAGGGTTATGGTTACCGATGCATATAATCGCGCCTGTGCGATCACACATGAAAGGGCACTTCCGGTCTTGGAAGCTGTGCATATCAAATCCTATACTGATGGCGGACCGCATGCTGTAAAGAACGGCCTGCTTATCCGCAGTGATATGCACAGGCTGTTTGATAAGGGATACATGACAATAACTCCGCAGCACCACATCGAAGTCAGCCGCCGCATTAGAGAGGAATTCCATAACGGCGAATACTATTTTACATTTCATGGCAAGGGAGTCCATATGCCTTCAAACAGGCTGGACTACCCCTCTCAGGAATTCCTCACCTGGCATAATGAGAAAGTGTTTAGGGGATAAATTTATGAACGAATTAATAAAAAAACTCCGCAAATTTGCTTCTGACCGTGATTGGGAACAGTTCCATTCACCTAAAAATCTCTCTATGGCACTTGCAGTGGAAGCAGCTGAAATACTTGAACTTTTTCAATGGCTAACTGAAGAGCAAAGCCGGAATATAGATCAAGACACATTAAATAAAGTCAAACAAGAAATCGGTGATGTGCAAATATATCTTGCCAGGCTTGCAGATCAACTGGGATTTTCCCCATTAGAAGCTGCAAAAGAGAAGCTGAAAGAAAATGCTGATAAATATCCTCCAGAAAAAGCAAAAGGAAGAGCAAAAAAATACACGGAGCTAGATAAATGAGACTGTATGCAGGAACATCTCGCCAATTCATCACAGATTCAATTCAGAACCAGATAGCCGACAAGCTTAAGTCTGCATTTTTCGAAACCTTCCGCTTCAATCCTTCCCCTGGCGAGGTAAATTCCTGGCGTAATTCACTTCGTGCTATTTCACAGGTATTTCAATACTCAAATCTCATGGATCATGGAATAATCCTTGAGTACCAGCTTCCATTAACATCTCGCAGGTTGGACTGCCTGATCACAGGCCGCGATACATACAATAAAGATAATGCAGTAATCATCGAACTTAAACAGTGGGATAAATGCAGTGAGGCTGAAGGGAAAAATGAAGTTATTACATGGGTTGGATATGGCGAGCGTGAGGTTTTGCATCCTTCAGCACAGGTTGGTCAATACAAGATGTTTCTACAAGATGGCCACTCGTCTTTTTACGAGGGGGACAGTCCTGTTTCACTTGATGCCTGCACGTACTTGCACAATTACAGTTTTACTCCTGACGATGTGCTTCTTTCTGGAAAATTTTCAGAAATAATGAATAAATGCCCTTTATTTTCAGCTGATGATGTTGATCCTCTTCGCGATTACTCGAACTGACCCCCAAAATTGTTACCACCTGGAGTGCTAGTATTTTTGTGATACAATAAGCATCATCAGTTGTAAAAAAAGCCCTAAAAGGAGGCTGAT